>JAAUYH010131123.1_pt1 | contig 11292 bp, 10 predicted proteins | sample 7278061 | NCBI WGS metagenome assembly JAAUYH01 (sample SAMN14350203, study PRJNA611818) | marine sediment metagenome | isolation source: surface marine sediment (0.6m) | place: French Polynesia: Moorea | collected 2018-08 | reverse complement strand
GATCACCGACCGCATCGGCCACGGGCCCGACCAACTCGATCGGCGTCGGCGCCCCATCGAGCTGGCGACCACCGTGATTCGACAGGGCAACGGCTGCGACGCCGAGGTCAGCCGCGATCTCGGCGTCGGCCACGGTCTGGACGCCCTTGACGATCACCGGGCCGCCCCACTGCTCCTGGAACCATGCGACGTCATCCCAGGACAGCGTCGGGTCGAACTGCTCGTGCATGTGCTGGGCCAGCGACACGCCGGTCGAGCCGTCGATGGCGTGCTTGCCGACGACGTTGGCGAACAGGATCGGCTCGGCGTTGATGAACGCCCACGTCCAGCCCGGGTGCAGGATGCCGTCGACGATGGTGTCGAGCCCGATCTTCGGCGGCAACGTGAAGCCTCTCCGCACGTCGCGTTCGCGCCGACCGAGCATGGCGGTGTCGACCGTGATCATGATCGCTTCGTAGCGCGCTTGCTTCGCTCGATCGAGCAGCTCGGCCACCAGACCCTTGTCACGCCAGACGTAGACCTGGAACCAGCGGCGACTGTCGACGACGGGCTCGCCGTCGAGGCCTTCGACCACACTGTCGGACGCGTCGGCGACCTCCTCGACCGACCGCGTTCCCATGGTGGACAAGGTGTACGGAATCCGTGCTCGAGCGGCAGCCCGAGCGACGGCGAGCTCTCCCGCGGGGTCGGCGATCCGAGAGAAGCCCGTCGGCGACAGGATCAACGGGAGCGGAACCCGGCGGCCGAGCACCTCGGTGGAGGGGTCCATCGATGACGCGTCGCGCATGACCCGGGGCATGAACTCGACATCACGGAACGCGCTGACGTTGCGGTCGAGGGTCACCTCGTCCTCGGCTCCGCCGTCGATGTAGTCGAACACCCCTCCGGGTAGCCGGCGTTTGGCGATCCGGCGGAGATCATCGGAGTTGGCGGCCCGCGCCAGCCGACGAGCCACCGGATCCGTCTCGATCGGAGCGAACCGAACCACGGAGCGGATGGTCTCGAACATTCCCATCGGGACATCGTGCCACCTAGTCTTCGCTGGATGCAGATCGGAACAGTCCGCACCGACATCGGGACCCGCGCTGCCCGGCTCGAGGCCGACCACATCGTGCTGCTCGACGCGGCGGATGTCGGATCGATCATCCGAACCGACGGGCTCCATGCGGCCGCGACAGCCACCGGAACCCGAATATCGCTGGCTGCCGCCAACTGGACCGTGCCGGTGCCCGATCCCGACAAGATCATCTGCGTGGGGCTCAACTATCACGAGCACGTGCAGGAGATGGGCCGGGAGGTTCCGGAGCACCCGATGTACTTCGCCAAGTTCCGGAACGCTCTCATCGGGGACAGGGATCCGATCCGCCTGCCGTCGCCCGAGGTCTCGGCGGCCGTCGACTGGGAAGTGGAGCTCGCCGTCGTGATCGGCCGCCCGGCCCGCCGGGTATCGGCAGCCGATGCTCTCGAGTACGTCGCCGGCTACACGGTCCTGAACGACGTATCGATGCGAGACTGGCAGCGGCGGACACCCCAGTACCTCGTGGGCAAGACCTTCGAAGGATGCACACCCGTGGGACCGGTCATCACGACGACCGACGAGCTCGGCGATGGCCGAGGGCACCGGGTCAAGACAACGTTCGACGGATAGGTCAAGCAGGACTCTTCCACCGACGAGTTGATCTTCGGGGTCCCGGAACTGCTCGAGGACCTGACGAAAGTGATGACCCTCGAACCCGGCGACCTGATCGCCACGGGCACCCCCAGCGGGGTCGGCGCCGGACGCACCCCGCCGGAGTGGTTGAGCGACGGAGCCGAGCTGGTCACAGAGATCGAGGGAATCGGCGAGCTCCGGAATCAGTGCCGGATCGGGTGAACGCCAATCTCTTCGAGCTGCTGCGAGAACACTTCGCCGACTCGATCGGCGAACCCTTCCTGGTCGAGCCCGGTGGACGATCTCACACCTACGGGGACATCGATCGGCGGTCGGCCCAAATGGCGGGGGTCCTGGCCGACCGCGGCGTCGCTCTCGGCGATCGCGTCGTCGTGCAGGTTCCGAAGTCCGTGGAGGCTGTCGCTCTCTATCTGGCCTGCCTCCGGGCGGGCGCGGTCTACGTGCCTCTCAACACCGCCTACCGAACCGACGAGGTCGCCTACTTCCTGGACGATGCCGCCCCAGCTCTGTTCGTGACCGATGGCCGGCCGGTTGCTCCGTCGCCGGCACCCACCACAGACATCGAAGCGCTGGGCCGCGAGGCCGACGCTGCCTCGGGGACCGAGCGGGTGGCGCCCCGGCTGGCTGACGACCTGGCAGCCATGCTCTACACATCGGGAACCACCGGTCGCTCGAAGGGGGCCATGCTCACCCACGGCAACCTGGCGACCAACGCGCTGACGCTCCACGACATCTGGGGATTCGAACCCGGTGACGTGCTGTTGCACATACTCCCGGTGTTCCACGTTCACGGTCTGTTCGTGGCGCTGCACACCGCCATGCTCAATTCGAGCGCGGTTCGGTTCCTTCCCCGCTTCGATGTCGACGCGGTGATCGAAGAGCTGCCGAGGTCCACGGTGATGATGGGCGTGCCGACCCACTACAGCCGCCTCCTCGCCGACGAGCGCTTCGACCACGATCGCTGCGGGAACATCCGCCTGTTCACGTCGGGCTCGGCACCCATGACGGCCGAGTTGCACGGCCGGGTCGCGGCTCGCACCGGCCACGCCGTCCTCGAGCGATACGGCATGACCGAGACCGGCATGATCACCTCCAATCCGTACGACGGTGACCGCATTGCCGGAACGGTCGGCTTCCCGCTGCCCGGCGTCTCGATTCGGGTGCGGGACTCGGAGAACCGAGAGCCGTCCATCGGCGACCCGGGGGTTGTGCAGGTCCGCGGACCCAACGTGTTCGCCGGGTACTGGAGACTTCCCGACCGGACCGCTTCCGAGTTCCGCGACAGCGACTGGTTCGTGACCGGCGACATCGGCCATCTCGACACCGAGGGTCGGCTGACCCTCGAGGGCCGGTCGTCGGACATGATCATCACCGGCGGACTCAACGTCTACCCCCGGGAGATCGAACAGCTGCTCGACGAGCGAGACGACGTCGTCGAGTCGGCCGTGATCGGAGCGTCCGACGACGACCTCGGTGAGATCCCACTTGCCGTTGTCGTCGCTGAGCCCGAGCTCGATCGCAGTGCCCTGATCTCCGAACTGGCCGCTCGCCTGGCTGCGTTCAAGGTGCCGAAGCGGGTCATCGTCGTCGATTCGTTGCCTCGAAACGCGATGGGAAAGGTGCAGAAGGCGGAGCTCAGGAGTCGGTTCGGGTCGACTGGGACCCAATGACCAGGTGGGAATCCTCCTTTCGACCCCTCAAGTCGCCTTCCCTGATGCCGATTTCTGGCTTGTGGAAAGACGTATTGCGCGCCGATTCCCGGCCGATGTCGTGCTCGAGATCTGGATCCCCAAGCGGGGCGTTCTCGGGCGGGCCAAGACGGCGATGCTCCCCGCCGCCGACCTTTCCATCTTCGGGGCCAGCGTCGTCGTGTCGCCTTCGGACGGCCTGAAGAAGGGTCAGGTGGTGCAGGTCTCCATAAACGGAGAATCGACCAGCGCCATCGTTCGCAACGAGAAGGACGATCCAGACGACCGCAGGATGCAGCGCTGCGGCATCGAGTTCGTGAAGCCCCCCGACGCCTTCGTCGAGATCATCACCGGCATCATCAACCAGGTGAAGGCGCTCGAGGGCGCCGCTGCTTCCGAGGAGATCTGGCTCCGCAGCGCCTGAGGCGCTGAGTTCCACCCCCTCGATCCGGCGGGTACCGTCAGGATCCATGTGGCTCCCGTGGGAATACGGCTTCGTGCTGGCCGGGCTGTTCGCGGCGACGTCGTGGGGGACAGCCGCCCGGTACTCCCGGGTCGCAGCAATGGCCAACGAGGCCGCCATCGTGGCCGTTCTCTACAGCCTGTGGCAGTTGGCCGGGCGGGTGTCGCTCATGGGCATCGACGACGCCTTGAACCGGGGCGCCCGGCTTTGGGATCTGGAACGGGCGCTCGGGCTGCCGAACGAGCTCGACTGGCAGAACGCCATGGTCCCCCACTCGCTGACCACGCAGGCCGCGAACATCTACTACGCCGGAGCTCACGTCCCGGCTATGGGAATCTTCCTGCTGTGGCTGTTCCTTCGACACGGCGGCGACTACCGGCCATGGCGTAACGCCCTCGCCATCGTCACCGGCGCCTGCCTGCTGATCCAGCTGGTCCCCGTCGCACCGCCCCGGCTGACTCCCGAGACCGGCATGATCGACACCGGACTCGCCTACGGACAGTCGGTCTACGGCGCCCTGGGTCGGGGCATCGCCGGACAGCTCCAGGCCATGCCGTCGATCCACGTCGCCTGGGCCGCCCTGATCGGCTGGGCGACCTGGTCGGTGTCGTCGAGTCGCTGGCGAGTGCTCGGACCAATCCACTTCGCGCTGACCTTCATCGTCGTCGCCCTGACCGGCAACCACTACTGGCTCGACGGCATCGTCGCCATGATCCTGCTGGTGCCGGCCCGGTGGGCCGGTGATCGTTTGGCGCGGTGGACGGCCTCCCGGCTCTCGTCGGACTCACTCGAAACGGCGGCTGCCGACGGGTCGGTGCCCGTACCGGCATGACCCGGAGCCGATTCGGCGGCCTGATCATCACGCTCATCCTGCTCGGCTCCTGCGGTTCCGACCCGAACGGCCGCACCCTTTCCGAGTCACAGACCGACGACCGGCCCACCGTCGAAGGCTCCGATCGGCGCTCGGTCGGCGAGCCCGGCGCGGACGCCCCGCCGGAAGTACTCAGCGGCGCTGACGTCGCCGCCCTCGACGGGTTCAGCTCGATGACCGGGGCGCGGGTCGGCCTGATCACCCACAGTGCCTCGACCGTCGCCGGCACCCATGTCGCCGATCTCATCTCGGCCGACCCCGACATAGAGCTGGCTGCCCTGTTCGGACCCGAGCACGGGATTCGCAGCGACGTGGGCGCCGGTATCGACGTCGCCGACTCCATCGATCCCGCCACCGGGGTTCCCGTCTTCAGCCTCTATGGCGAGAGGCGAGCCCCCACCGCGGACCTGATTCAAGGGCTCGACGTGCTCGTGTACGACCTGCAGGACGTGGGCGCCCGCTACTACACGTACATCTCGACCATGGGACTCGCCATGCAGGTCGCGGCCGACGCCGGCGTGCGGTTCGTCGTCCTCGATCGACCCAACCCCCACGGGACCCTGGTCGCCGGCACCGTGCTGGAGCCCGGCTTCGAGTCCTTCGTCGGCCAGTATCCGATCGCCGAGCTCTACGGCCTCACCGCCGGCGAGCTGGCCACGGCGATCGTCGGTGAAGCCTGGCTGCCCGGGCTCGAGGATCTCGAGCTGGAGGTCGTCGAGCTGTCGGGCTGGCGAGGTAACGCAGTCGACCCCCAGCTCGAGCGAGACTGGTCGCCGCCGAGCCCGGCGATCGTCGACTCGGAGACGGCCCTGGTCTATCCGGCGACGGTCCTGTTCGAGGCGACCTCTCTCAGCTTCGGGCGGGGAACCGATCTGCCGTACCGGCTCGTGGGCTCACCCGAGCTCGACGTCGACGAAATCGTTGCCGAGATGAACGACGTCGGCCTCGGCGGGGTCGAGTTCGGGACGGCCACTGTCACGCCCCGGGCCAGCCCCGACCCGCTCGTCGATCACGCCTTCGCCGGCCAGGTGGTACGGGCCGTGACCGTGTCGGTCACGGATCCGGCCACCTTCCGCCCCACCGAGGTCGGCGTTCACCTGCTCACTGCCGTCGTGGCCCGGAACGGCCCCGAGGTGATAACCCGACCGGAGTGGCTCGATCTTCTCACCGGCTCGACCGAGATGAGAACCGCTCTGGAGTCCGGCGATCCGGCCGACCGCATCCTCGCCGAGCGCCGAGATCGACTCGACACTTTCGAAGCGATCGTCGCCCCGTACCGCCGCTATCCGTCCGGTTGACGCTTCGAGTCGGCAGACGCAGGGGCCCGCTGCGTACAGTCGGTGGCCATGAGCGACGAATCGAACCTGGTCCTCGACGAGATCGAGGAACGATTTCACGCCTTTCAACTGGTCCGGAAGTCCGACGAGACAGCCCGGGCCAGTGTCCTGAGCGAGCTCGGTGCATCGGATGAGGTCGACGCCGACATAATTCTCGAACTGTCGTCGGTATGGCCGCTGGGCCACCCCGATCGTTTCGACAGCGCCCATGCACTGGCCGTCAGATCGCTCGAGGTGCTCGATCGTAACGGCGCCCGAGGCGTCAAGACCAGAGCGCCGATAGGGCCGCTCAACCACGTCGCCGGCTTCCTGGTCCAGCTCGTCACCCGCTTCATCGTGCGGCAGCACCTGAAGAACGTGATCAAACACATGCATTGGCTCTATGTGCGGCGCGAGGCCAACACCGATCTCGACAACCCCTTCCGCAGCAAGCTACGCCGAGCCCGTATCGAGGCCGAGCGGCTCGTGCCGACCTTCAACACGAGCCCACTGGGCGTGCCCACCTTCATATTCGGTGGGGCGGTGCTCTCGTGGCTGTTCGGTTCTCTGCAGATCGTCATCGCCGGGCTCGACGAGTGGTACTGGCAGCTGGTCGCCGCACTGATGGTCTCGTTGGTCACCGCGGCGGCGTCATGGATCGTCGTACGGGGCGCCGCGACGGCCCGCCATCGGATTCGTCTAACGACCCAGAAACCGGTCGGCGCGCTCTACGAGACGATCGGAAGGTGCGGCAACCCACCCGGTGACCAGTCGACGGTGTTCATCGTCGTCGCCCTGATCCTGGGCGTGGTCGCCGCGCTCGCCCTTCCCGTGGGCCTGGCCATCGCCAGCCTCTAGTCGTCGAGGTACTTGGCCAGCTTGGCGTCGGCGTCGTCGCCGAAGAGGATCTCGGCGACCTCACGAAGTCCCGGGGAGTGACGGATCTTCTCGGTGCGCACTACCAGGTCGATCTTCGACCGTCGCAACATGAAGTCCTCGAGCTCGACGATCATCTCGTCGCGGGCGGCGTGGTGCAGCTCGACCCGGAGATAGTCGGCCGAATCCATGATGTCCTCGCCCATCTCGGGGTGCAGGCGGATCTCATCGAGCATGGCGAAGGCCCGGCGCCCGTACCGGCGCCATAGGCGTTCGCTCAGGGGTTCGACACCCTTCTTGTGGCGCAGGTCGTCGAGCTTCATCCGCCGGGCCTGACGCATGAAGTCGTCGCGTACCTCCTCGCCCGGCTCTCCGAACCAATCTTCGCGATCGGGTTCGAGCACGAAACCCAGCGACTCGGCGGCCGCTGACACCTCTTCGCCGACGTTGAGGCAATCGGTGAGCTTGCCGCCGAACACGGTGATGATCCGGTGCAGTCGGTCGACCTCGATCTCGTGCTTGCGGGACAGGGTCGTCCAGTCGATGTCGCGACGATCGTTGCCGTCGTTCTTGACCACCAGTGGCCGGACACCGCACCGCTCGGCGATGATGTCGCCGCTGGTCAGCGGCTCGTCGAGGTCGAGCCGAGCGTTGAGCTGATCGAGCAGGAAGTCGCGGTCCTCATCGGTGACCTCGGTGAACGGCGTGTCGACCCGGGTGTCGGTGGTGCCGATGACCGACCGGCGACCCATGGGGATGACGTAGAACAACCGCTGGGTGTCGTCGAAGAAGGCCAGCACCCGTTCGTTGGGAGTGAGCTGGGGGACGACGAGATGTATGCCCTTCGAGTAGACGATGCGATTCTCGGTGCGGTTGCCCCATCCGGAGTTGAGCTCGTCAGCGAAGGGACCGGCGGCATTGACAATGGCATCGGCCGTGGCTCGGAAGTTGCGGCCTGTCTCGACGTCGCGGAGCTGGAGCTGCCACCGACCTTCGACCCGCTCCGACGAGGTCAGCTCGACGTAGTTGGCGGCGACCGCGCCGGCTTCGATCGCCGACCGGACGAAGCCGAACACGAAACGGCTGTCGTTGTCGCGGAGATACGCATCGAAGTACTCGACCCCGCCCCGCACGTTGGTCACGTCGATCACCGGCTCCTCGGCCTTGATCTCCTCGGGCCCCAGGATCTGCGGCCGTTGCGTCTGGAAGTTGCCGATCGCCCAGTAGGCGGAGCTGCCGAGGGCCGCCAACCAGGGCGGGAACGGCGAAGTGTGATCGAGGGCGGCGAGGAACCCGAGCTCGGTGATGTTCGACGGGTAGGCCTTGAGCAGGCGGTTGCGGCTGGACGAGAGCTTACGGACGAGGTTGAGCTCGTAGTTCTCGAGGTACTTGAAGCCGCCCCAGGCGAGATTCGACGAGGAAGAGCTGGTGAACCCGGCCCAGTCGCCCCGGTCGACGACGGCGACGTTGAGGCCCCGCCCGGCCAGCACGGCCGCCGAGACCGCCCCGTTTATGCCTCCCCCCACGATGAAGACGTCGAACGAAGCGCCGTCGAGCCGGTCGAGATGTCGGTCGCGAAGAACCATACCTAGCAGGCTATTGGTCGTCGGGCCTTCTAGCGTTGGTCGTGTGGATGTGCATTCGGTGTACGAGGCCGTCGGGGGCACCCCGTGGTTCGAGGACCTCATCGACCGCTTCTACGCGGGCGTGGCGAGCGACCCATTGCTGCGGCCGATGTACCCGGACGACCTCACGGAATCGAAGGACCACATGGTCAAGTTCCTGGTGCAGTACTGGGGAGGTCCGACCACCTACAGCGAAGAGCGAGGTCACCCGCGACTGCGGATGCGTCACGCCCCGTTCGTGATCACGATCGCCGAGCGCAACGCCTGGATTCTGCACATGATCGACGCGGTTCGGGCCGGCGGGCTTCCCGCCGAGCTCGAGGAGCAGATGATCGGCTACTTCGACATGGCGGCCACGCACATGATCAACACCGCCTGAGCGGCGACCGGGACCGTCAGTCGACGATCTCGCAGCGCACCACGGCTCCGCCGTTGGCCTGTCGGCATTCGTCGGTGGCGTTACCACCGTTCAAAGAATCGACTCCGTCGTTGCCGAAGAGCTGATCGTTGCCACCGCCACCGCGAAGCGTGTCGGCGCCCGGGCCGCCGTTCAGCACGTCACGTCCGTTCTCGCCTGCCATCAGGTCGTTGGCGGAGTTGCCCGAGATCCTGTCGTTGCCAGTGCCGCCCGCGAGATTGTCGACCCCCGATCCTCCGCTGAGGCTGTCGCGACCGGCATCGCCGAAGAGGGTGTCGCTGCCCAGCTCACCGCGCAGCTTGTCCTTGCCGAATCCGCCGCTCACGAGATCGTTTCCGTCGCCGCCGAAGATCTTGTCGTTGCCGTCGTCGCCGCAGATGATGTCGTCGCCGCCGAGACCGCGGATCACGTCGTTGCCGCCGAGTCCGGCGATGATGTCGGTGCCGGGCGTTCCCTCGAGCAGGTCGGACTGCGGGGTGCCGACGATCGTGGCCTGCACACCCAGGCAGAAGGCGACGAGCGGGTCGGGGTCCGGATCGGGATCGGGATCCGGGTCGGGATCGGGATCGGGATCGGGATCCGGGTCGGGATCGGGGACGATCGTTCCGATGGCCAGCTCGGCGAAAGCGCCGGTCACGATGTCGTTGACGCGGTCGCCGTCGAAGCCCATCAACAGCCCACTGTCGGTGGCTTCGAGATATGAGGCTCCCCGGAAGCCGTTGTGACCTGGATCCCAGTCGAGCGGGGTCCCGTCGGCGGGGCTGAGGGCGGCGACCTGGTAACGCCACGCCCCCTCCGGATGGTTCTGATTGGCGCCGGTGCAGAACTTGTCGTCACGGCCGGCCTCGTTGGTGACCCCGGGACCGCTCTCGATCCGGCAGAAGTGTCCACCGGCGTAGACAGCGACGTCGGAAGCGGCCACGGAGAAGACCGAGTCGCGCATCTGGTGGGCCCAGATCACCGGGGCATCGGCACCGCCGCCTACCGGAAAGGTGATGACTGCATCGTGACACTCGGGAAGGTCGAGCGTGATCGTGCCCATGACCAAGTAGGTGCCGTCGGGGCTCACCGCTCCCGAGGTGGGCAGCGCCCCACCGACACAAGTGGGCCACATGAAGAAGCTGTTGCTGTGATCGGGGGTGAGAGTCGGGTTGGCCTGGTCGGCGATGTCGAAGATGGCGTAGCCCGAGCGAACCTGGTCGTCGATCTTCTCGGCCCGGTGAATCACGACGAGGCGATCACCCGACGGGGTGGCCTCGACGTGTTTGACCTCGCCATTGCTGAACTTCACGAAGGTTCCCCGCGCCGCGATGCCTGTGAACTCGAAGTCGAACGCCGTGATGGCGGCTCCCGTTGTGGGGCTCAGCTCGGCCACGTCGCCGATCGCCACGCCGTTGAAGTTGTTGAACAGGCCACCGACGAACAACCGCCCGCTCGGCGTGAGGTCGATCGTGTTGACCGCGGCGTCGGCGTTGGCGATGAACGAGGTGTCGACGGCACCGGTCTGCACGTTTATGCGGGTGAGCTTGCGGTGATTGAGCCCGTCTACCGAGTTGAAGCGACCACCAACGTAGACGTGCATCCCGTCGGGGTCGGCGTGAAGTGCCTTGACCTCGTTGTCGAGCACCGGGTCGAAGGCTTCGATCAGTGCTCCGCTCGTGCGGTCGAAGGCGACGAGGTAGCGCTGCTCGACGACGGTGCCGTCCGTCTCCTTGATCTCGTGGAAATTGCCGCCGAGCACCATCGTGTTGCCGACCTGGGCCGCTGCGAACACCTCACGGGAGAGCTCGTCCTCCTGTTCGAAGCCGTCGCTCTCGACGATGTAGGTGGGGGTGCCGAGGACTTGAGGCCAGCCCGCCGTCGGAGTCTCGATCACCAGAGCTCCGTGATCTCCACCGCCGCCGGCATCGGCGCTGGCGGGCCGTCCTTCGCCGCCGTATCCGATCAGGAGCGCACAAATGCCCGCAAGGGCGAAGCCGGCCAGGATGGCCACGGCGCGTGAAGGCGAAAGACGCATATCTCACAAGTATCGGCAGGGGGCGGCACCACTCTATGGGCCTAAACACCTGAGCCAGTGGCGAATCCGGACGGCGAGACCAACGGGCCGGCGCCAGAGCGCCGGCCCGTCTGCCGTGTGGTCGGGCCCGGCGTCGATCCGGGGACCTACCGCTTTTCAGGCGGTCGCTCTGCCAACTGAGCTACCCGACCATTACTTGCTGCGAGTTCGGGCCCTCGGCAGCGCCTCGAGCCCTCATGCGCAGATTTTCGCTGCGAGTTCGGGCCCTCGAGCCCTCATGCGCAGATTTTCTCCCTGCGGTCCCGACGAGATTTGAACTCGCGACCTCCGCCTTGACAGGGCGGCG
>JAAUYH010063521.1_pt1 | contig 11293 bp, 7 predicted proteins | sample 7278061 | NCBI WGS metagenome assembly JAAUYH01 (sample SAMN14350203, study PRJNA611818) | marine sediment metagenome | isolation source: surface marine sediment (0.6m) | place: French Polynesia: Moorea | collected 2018-08 | reverse complement strand
CCTGCGACGCCCCGTACCCCGGACCACCGCCGCCCCCGTACCCCGACCCCCCATCCCCCGAACCACCCCCACCACCCCCATACCCGGTGTCCCCGAATCCGCCGCCCCCGCCGTATCCCACATCGCCGCCGCCTTTACGCACATGTTAGACACACTCCACTCGAATGCTGAGAATCTGCCGCTCGCTCAACGTACCGTACCCGGCACCGCCGTAACCTGCCATCTCGATTCGCGAATGTGTTTCAAGATCGACGAACGAACGTTCTGTTCGTGTAGTAGTTTCGCTTAGTTCTGCTGTTCTGCCAAGCACTGCGAGTACGAAACGAAGGAAGCACGACCGAATGAGTGGGTACAACATTATTATTTAATTCCCGCGAAAATCAAAGATCAAATTATGCATGAATTTCGCTTATTTCTCGCGCCCTGTGAATCCGATTAATGCGCACCTCAACACATGGCAGTATTCGACACATTCAGTGCAATGTGTCAGTAACTGTACACGGAACTTGTACGCACTTGTATCAAAATTGAAGTGCGCAATTCATCTTTGCCTTCAATGCTACGGTAACCAGCCTCTCATTCAGTGCGCCAGGTAGACATAGTCAAACGCACGCAACCCACATTGATACCCAACAAGAAGTTCAACGAAGTGCACACCCACTTCCACACATCACACAGAAAGAACACCGCCAAAACCCCAACGCATTTCCTTTACCACACGGCAATCCATCGCACCGCAAGCTCCAAACTACTGAACAACTGCGCGAGCGCACGCGTGCACGGTGCGCGGCACATTTACTCGATGATGGCGACGCGCGCACTGCGTTCCTGCGCACTGCGCGGCGCCTCGGCGGCGAATCGACGTAAAAATAAGGTGTATTGTGTTAGTGAGCACAAAACGGGCAAATTAATCGACACTACACGTTGAACTGCATCCACTTGAAGATTTCACAGTTGTAGCCATCGCCCTTGGTGTCGGGACACTTGTGGTCCTTCTCCACGCGCTTGTAGCACGCCCAGTTGTTGGAGAACGTGTCGATGTACTGCGGCACCTGCGCCATCAGGATCGAGAAGATGTTCTCCTCGGTGCCCATCAGCCCCTCGCGCAGCGTCGCCGTGAGCACCACGTCGTACATCGCCGTGATGTACTCCACCGAATACGCGCTGCCCCCAAAGATGCCGCCACGTCCCACCTTCACCATTTGCCGTTGCGTTCGATCGCGGATGTTCAGGTAATCGTTGAAGTTCTGGTACGCGAACCCGTGGATCTCCGTGCTCGGCGTGTAATCGAAGTACGTCATCAAGAACTTGCCAAACATGTGTGCACGAAGGATGTGATCATGTTTCGGGTTCATGTAATCCGGGACCATACAATTGTGCTTCGCATCCAAGAACACAAAATGCGTTGTGTTCCACGGATTCGTTCTCGCCGTGTCACGCAGCATGAACATCTTCGCCATCACAAGTGGGTTATAGTCGGCAAGTTTGGCTTGTGGCGAGTTTTCCAGCCACGACGCTTGTCCCAACCACTGCTTCGACGTACGAATATCTTGTACCCGGCGATAATTATCACTACCGATCCATCTCGTCGCCAACTCCTCTCTCGTCGTGAACACAAACTTCGTGCTCGCCCTCACCTTATCACTGGCAGTCTTCATAATTTCCTTGGCAATTTGTTCCGTCGTGTACACAACCTTCGGATAGTCGTGTTGCAGCCAAACCTCCATCTTATCCAAATACTCCTTAAACTCACGTCTGAACTTGTACTCGTCATGGTCCAAGTTGCTACGGCCGATATCCAACAACGTCGTGACCAGCGTGATGTTCATTTCGAACGGCTGCAACGGCGGCACCATGAGCTCACCCTTCTCCACGGTGAAGTGCAAGTCCGTGGTATACTTCCTCCACGGCACCGTCTTGCCATAGTTGACCGAGCCGACCCCAGACGTCTTCCAGTCCGCCTCCGACACACGGAAGTTCTTCACATATTCATCATAAATCGTCGCGATTTCCTCGCGTTGCTTCTTCAAGTCATGCTGAAAGATCTCCTTCCAATGGAACTTGCGCGCGAATTCTATGGGATATCGATCCAACATCGGGGGTGGCGGTGGGCCACTGGTGTCGTAATGCACGCCACCCATTCGCTTCAAACGTGTTTCGTTTCGCAGATACTCGTTGCGCAACTCCTCAAAGTCGGTTTCCAGTCGGTAATGAGCGTACCAAAACGTGTTGAAGTGCTTATGCTCACTCTCCGCGTGCGAAAACAACCCTTCACCTACAGCCACAGTGAAGTCCTTGTCCGCCCACGCGTACGGGCGCCAGTTTGTGTAGTATTCGAAATCGAGGAACGGCGAGGTGTCACCATGCGCGCTACGTTCCTTCTCATATTCCGTTCGGAATCGCTCCCCGATTTCCGTCATGAACCAGTCCTTCTTGAAAACACACGGATTATTGTTCCATTGGCAGTATTCGCCCTTCGAACAGAACACATCCACTTCCTCCATATGGTTCTTATGTCCACCACAGCGCCACATCAAGCCCTCACCGGGATACTCTTTCGTGGGATCCTTCTGCCAATGATGCACGAAGCACATGAGGTTCCTCTGGCCCCTCATGATGGACTGCTCGCGGCCCTGGTGCATGATGAGCGCGTGCAGCGGCACGCCGGGGTTGTGCCGATGGCGATGGCGAATCAGGTGCGCCACGCCGCTTCCCACGATGACCTTCGAGTCCAGCAACCGGCTCGCCGTGGTTTTCGAGTCTTCAATCAGCTTCCAGTCCTTCTCGAGCAGCATCACGAACTCATGGCTCGCCAGCTCCACCATTTTCGTGATTGCCAGTCCAAGCTTGAGATTCTCGGTACTCACCACAATGCGACGTTTCGACTCGGGGATTTCCCCGAGCAACTCGGACAATTGCGAGGCGAATTCTTGCTCCGACTTGCCGCCATTCACGAAGAACAGGATTTCGTCGATTTCCGCCACAAGCCCATTCTCGATCCAACTCTTCAGGGCAGTTCGCAGCGAATCGTATTCGTTATGAAACAATATCACCACCGACATCTTGCTCGCGCGCCATTTTTCGCGTTCCGGGTCATCCACCAGTGGCACGAGGTTGGTAGATGCTGTGTTGGTGTTGGTCGTGGTATCGGCATCAGGTTTGGCGTCAGGCTTGGCATCGTCCTTCTCCTCTTCGGCGTTGTCCTTGGGACCGGAATTCGGGGGTTCCTCCCTTTTCATCGCATCCGGAACGACGTTGTCGTTAGGTGGCTGCTGTGGTGGTGGTGCGTTGTTTTCTTCTTCTTTCTCGTCCTTGGGCACGTCGGCGGGCTCCTCGGGCTTGGCGAACGGATTCCTACCGCGAATCGCGTTGTCGATGGACGCGGGGCGCAGGGCCTTGGTTTGTGCGGACGTCGAGAACCATATCAGCAACGCCGAGAACGCAATCAGCCCGAGAATCGCGGCGCGATACCGCCGCGTGCACGAGCGCACGGCCTTGCTCAGCTGGCGCACCTGGAAGCGACGGCGCGGGTTGTCGCCGCTGGCCATGGCGAGCACAGTCGTACCGTAGTGCGGGTTCGCCGTCGTGGCGATTGGCTTAGCACGTGCGCGTGCGTGCTGACGGCGTGAAGTCTTAACTAGCGGGCGCGTCCCGAAATAGTGTTGGTAAGCTTGCGAATTGATTGCGATGATTACATGACGCGTTAATTTCACTAATTTTTCGCCCATTCTCATTGATCGCCGACATTCTACTGTACAAATGCATCATTAAAACTTGCGCTTTGTTTAAATCGATGAGTATGCCACTTGGTTTCGACAAACAATATCTACATCTCCCGTTCAAAGGATTGCAGTACCGTAGAGTACTTGTATGTATAGCGAGAGAGGCTATCATTTCTCTCTTCTCTCCTACTTCAATATCTCTGCGGGTGAACGCGTGTTGGAAACTACCGTATGTGAGGTTTCTTTTGATTATGAGCGCAGCTACACTATTTCAAACTGCATATTCACAGCCTCATACGAAATCCCAGGTATGCAATGTTCAAGATCGAGCAAGAAATGCCGCAGTTCTGTGTAGAGAGCCAAACAACTGTGCATGTTTCTTTTTCAATGCGGCGGCGACCTGAAGAGGAAAGAGAAGAAGATGTGATGCGAATGAAAAAAGCAACGACACTTTCATGCTTACAGTGTTATCGTCGTCGTTCTGTAAGCCGTACCTCTCGTCCCACTTTCCATTGATCCACACTTCCCTTCCGCATTCGTTGCACAACATGATGCTAAGACACGCACAGCAACGACTTGCGATACCACTGAGCCGTGCACTAAGTTCACAAAGCACATTATCAGCACCGATTGGTGCGATACCCACGCCTACCACGCCAACGCCGGCCCATGAATTCAGCGTTCGCGAGTTGATGGGCGCCAGGGTGCATATGGGTCATCGCGCGGCGCTGTGGAACCCAAGAATGGCACCGTACATTCTAGGCGAGCGCAACGGACTGCACGTGCTGGACCTCGACAAGACGGTGCCGCTGCTTCGGCGCGCGTTGGTGGCCGTGACGCAGATGTCGGCTGCCGGCGGGTCGTTCCTCTGGCTGGGCCCGCGAGACGTGCAAAAGGCGCGAATTGTACGAAGACAAGCGCGACGCTCCGGTTCCTACACGATTGACGGCCGTTGGATTGGTGGAACTCTGACTAATCCGATTCAATCTGGGCAGGCGGCGAAATTCCAATATCGACTACCCGACTGTGTGTTTGTGATCGACGTGAATCGGCACCAGCCCGCGATTCGCGAGGCACGTTTATGCGACATCCCCACGGTTGGGATCGTGGATTCGGATTGTGATCCGAATCTCGTCACTTACCCTATCCCTGGCAATGACGATGGCGCACATGCGATCTACCTTTACTGCCATCTCATGCGTAGAGCGATTCTTGCGGGGCGTGCCAAACGCACCCCTGCCGCACCCAACCGAACAAGTGAGACAGTTGTTCAGTAATAGCAAGTAAACCAAACCAAACTGCAAGGTGTTGTTGGGGGGTGTGAAAGAGCGCGATACTGTAGCTTTGCTGACTGTAGACAACTTGTAAATGCTAAGCGGTGTTGATTGTTTCTCCAATTCAAGTTACAGTCGAATGAGGGTGCATTACGACCACCGTACAGTGCTGATTCTGGAATGTCGCAATGCGTCGTGCTCTTTTCGTGACACCGAATTACGGAAAGCAAATGATGAGCGCAGCCAAAGCTCTAGGTAGGATCGGTTGGAGCGGCGCATGTTTATTATCGAGTTGAGCGGCAACCGGCGCGTGGCACGCGACGTACGAAGGAAGAAAACGGTGAGCGAGTACGGGGAGGTTGGCCACAACTAGTTTACCCAACAGTAGAGAAATTCAACAGACAGCAGCAGACCTACCAGTAAGCACGATAAAGAAATATTGCGTCGCGGGAGGCTAGTAGTAATCGCCGGTGGCCTTGCCCTTGGCGTCGAGGAGGCCGGCCCAGTAATCGCTCTCGAAGTCGTTCTTCGCGTCGACGTTGAGGAGGGCCTCGATGTCGCCGCCGTTCTGGCGCACGGGGTAGACGGCGAGGTCGCGGGGGCCCTGCAGCTTGCCGAGCAGGGGGCCGACCAGCGGGGGGTAGGGGCACCACTCGCCGGCCAGCGCTCCCGACGTCAGGTCCCACGACGACTTGTGCTGCGCGCACGTCAGCACGCCGTCCGCGACCGTGCCGTCCACCAGCGGCGTGCCCAGGTGCGGGCAGATGTTGGCCGAGGCGTAGACCTGCCCGTCGTAGTCACACGACACCAGTATCGACTGCCCCATCGTCACCACGCCCTTCAGCTCCCCAGGCGCGATCTCCGTCGTCGAGATGAGTGGCACCCATGCCTCGGTCTTCATTGTGACGCCCGTGCCGCGTCGCCGCGTCGCGATGGAAGAGCCGCGACGAGCCGGTGCCAGCTTCGTACTGGGCAGCCCCGTGCACAGCGTGTCCGAGGCGCTGCGCGGACGCAGGCCCGTAAATGAGGTGGCGGGAACAAACGCTGTCATGTCGCAAGCGTGTCGCTGGTACTGGCGTGGTGGGCCGGTTCTACGGTGCCGATGCCGATTTCGCACGCCAGGAACCTATGGATTTTAATCGGGCAGGATGCCTCTCAACTTCATCATCATTCAATTTGAGCTCGCGAGGTTCAGATTACAAACCAGCGGTGATTATCGTCGGGATTTAGTTATTTCCCTTTTCTGAATTGCCTGCTTTTGCAACCATTACTGTGTTGGTTTACACCGTACATTTTCCGGTTTTTAGCCTCGCTACGAAACTCAGTTGCCTGCAATGCTCAACCTCGAACTGATTCCCGTCGCCGCTTCGATGCGGAACAACTGTTTGAACACTTGAACCATGACTTATTCGAAACTGAAGACTTGGACTCGAGCGCGGCTGCGAATTTGGAGTTGGAGTTAGCGAACGGATAATTCACGCGGCATCGTAAGATGACGCGATGCTCGAAAACTGTTACATAAGATGTCGTGTACTTGTTGTTGTTCGGTAGTCAGACGGTTCTGTCTGGGATACCAGATGTGGGACCTCTACTCGCCAACACCGGTCGCTCGCCAAACATGAATCACAATAGGATTAGCGAGGGCCGCGCATGGTGTTCGTTTCTCTCGTACATCGGCTTGGTCGCTAATGCCGCTACGTTGCACGGGCCGCGAGGTGGCATAGTGTGCCATGTGCGGCCGCGCCGGTTCGGGCGTGCCGGCTCTATCATCATGCGTGGCGGCGAAAACGCGGTGCGGTACAACTGGCTGACTGAGGTTTGGACGGTCGACTTCCAGGCTACCACGGCGATGGCGCGCAGGAGTGGCACCCACATCACGGTGGTGGTGGACAGCGGACGGGGCACGCGAATGTTTCGTATGCACGCCCTGTTTGTGTCGCGCATTTCGCCCTTCATCGTGCGCGAAGTGCTGGATGAGAACGAACCTTACGCCGACGACGAGCGCAACCCGATTTGTGCTCAGTTCGGTGGTGATAGCTATTTCTCGATCCTGCTGCGCAACATCAGTTCCGAAACGTACGCTTTCTTATTCTTCCTGTATGTGATCACCATCCGTACGAGACGCCGTAGAATCTGCTTTGTGGATGAGAATCTCTAGCGATTCCGGTTAGGGTAAGGTGCTGTTTAACGGGCGACCAAAACGCCTTACCCACCATCTTGCGCGATAGTGTGTGTCCTTCAAATCAACGGCTGGCGCTTTGTGTATGCCCTGTACAGTCGCTTCTGATTCTTACGACTCCACCACTTGCATTGCAGTATCTTCAGATGCTCCTTTCACGCATAGGGCAAGATACAGTACAGATATCAGTAACAGTGGACACTCGGCTCGCTTCACAACAAATCTCGGACACCAGAGTAAAAGTTATTTACATGCAATGACAAGAAGGGATAACGATGGAGAAGTAGAAAACAGTAATGGTTCAACATAGATATACATGAGACGCTCGAATACTTGGATGTCATGGAGTCGCAAATCAAAGTATCCCAACTTTATGAGTCATGATACGATTTCACGGCCTTCATCGCCTCGGTTATAGCGTGCTTTAACAAGAAACAAGCAAGTCAGTAGGAGTCAAGTTGGGAGATTGGTGGATAAACGACTTACTCTTCCCAGCTCCCCGGGGTAGACGAGACGCACGGTTGAAATCAGGTCACGCGCAGTCAATGTCTTCGACTTGGAATGCTCGGCGATTTCCGTGGCTTCCTTCACCACCATGTCGAACTGGTCCTCGACGAACGAGTTGAGCACGCTCATGGCCTTGCTCGAGATGCCGGTTTTCGGGTGCACTTGCTTCAACACTTTGTAGATGTAAATCGAAAACGTTTCATTACGCTTCTTCACTCGCTTCTTGTTCGCCTCCGACTTCACCGGCTTCACGGGCTCCTCGGGTTTCGCTCCTTTCCTGCGCGCCACGGTTTTCTTGCCTTTCGCCGTTTTCGGTGCCATTGTCGATGTGTCCCCGTGCAATGTTGCCCGTGGGTTCACGCAATTGCTGCCATAAATTCGGGAACAGAACGGCGAATCTCGTGCTCAGAAATGCCGTTAATTATCGGCCTCATCTCGAAAGGTACCGAGGAAGCAAAGTTGTGCTCGAGAGCAAACAAAGGCACGGCTCTCATTAGCAGGGTGGTACGGAGATCCTACAAAGCAGCCGGTTTATAGTCGAGGCGCGTTTTCGAAAAGTACGAAATTATGCGGGAAATACTTCCAATAGATAAAGATGAGTGATGAGCCATTCTCTCGTCACCTGCGAAGGACTCATGGCGTGTGTAACATCGCTATTGTCCGGCCTCTTTGGGTTGTGTTTTCTCTAGAGGCGGTAGCTCGATCCTAATCCCACTGACGACGTAGCCACCTGTAGCGCTTTCAGTCATATGCGGATGTGCGCGACCCGGCAGCATCTGGTGATGAATCAGCATCGATTCCGTCATCTCCACGCGAATCGCGAGCTTGGACATCTGCAACGCGTACTGCAGCTCGGCCGCTTCCTGGAAGTGTGTGCAGAACGCGGCAAATGTCCCGGAAGGTGCTAAGTGATGGATGACCTCGTCGAACAACTCCACCACGTCGTTGCGCACCGCCACCACGAGACAGTCGAACTTATCCTTCAACCATTGCTTCACAAGGCCGCGTTTGGGTCGGCGCGCTATGGACGCCGCTCGTTTCGCACTGGGTACGAAAAGGCCCTTTTGTGCATCCCCCTCGTCTCGCGCGGAGTAGCGAATCGGGTCGACGTCGGCCACCTCCCACTTATCCAGTGAACGCAGCACGTCCATTGGCGCGTGTGATATACTGTCCTGGGTGGATTGTGGAAAGTTGAGCATACGAAGAAGCTCGACGCCGGGAGGCGCGGTCCCTTGGAAAATGCTGAGTACTCGGCCATAACCCTGTAAACGTTCGGCGACAGCGCCTGTCACAAGGCCGATGCAATCATCGGCTACGAGCACATGCCGATGCGGCACAACGCCGCCATAGCCGAGTAGCAGCGCGAGCGCATCCGAACGCATGTGTAGGATTTTGTCGGGTGATCGTTGAAAGTATGTCTCGCACAATGTGTACGCGGTCGGGCGAACAACACGGACGCACACGTCAAACTTGTCGCGTTTACGCTTCAAGTATTTTTCTTGGGAGAAGCGTGTCTTTCCGGCGAAGGTCGCAGAGTTGGCGACAACGGCATTTACCAGCGCTGCGCCAGACGCGCCATCGCGCTTCAGTTGCGTTATCTCGCGCTCGGACAGTCGCTGATTCGCATTGTCGTCCTGAAGAGTGCGATTGTCCACGGCTCCGGCGTTCCCCTCCACTTCAGAGCTCCGCTCTGCACACGGCGACAACCCGTCGCGGCGTGCCGCAAACAAGCTGCCCCAGGAACTCCCCAACAGGCAGTAGAGATTTTGCGAGGAACGCCCTATTCTGGCTTTCCCACCTGGTGTCACATGGCCGAGTACTCGTTTGCCGTCGGTTGAAGCAAGCACAACCCAGTCGCCTTCTTGAACGTGGGAATGTGCCATAAATGAGCAGGCGGAATTACTACCCTGGGGAAGAGAAGACGTTGAATAGGTTGTATGCTGTATTGCAATCGAAACCCAAAAACTTCATCGTATGCATTCGAATCAGGGACAAAACACATTTTGATCAAGCCGTGGCCCAAGAGCTGCCGGTTTCCTTACCTCGCGATAATTGTACGATATGGTCTACCTACGATGTAAAATTGAATCGTTCCACCCTAACTACTCGCTTGAATCTCACATCACTTCTTCTTGATGAGGCGGAAATGCACCCAAGGACTTGCAAGCCAAACATAAGTTAAGGTAGCTACGCGCCATTTTCTCGATAGCATGCTGCACACTGAATCTTCGCATGAAGTCAATCTTGCGCCAGCATGTATGGTAGCGCAATGTGCGTAGACTGAATCACCTGGAGAAACTACACATTGAAGGTGGTGGGGATCAATTAGGGAGCCGCCTTTTCCTGCCTATCTTTTCAACGAACGCAAGTGATCGATTACAGCGCCAGAAGTTTAAACGAGACGGGTTTTAGGCGAGGAACCCTAGTGCCATGCGTGTCTTGTACGATCTTCAACCATTTACTACAGTACAGTGTACTGTACTGCACATGTTAGCACTGCCTCAGAGTTAGACAGCCATTCTCAACTGGGAACCCGTTTAACGGAGCTTTGACCGTAAGGCTGCAATGATTGGAAAATTGTAACGATGGCATCTGTAAACGAGATGTACGGTGTGCAAGCTGTGCGCACTGAGGCTAGCATTGCTCGTGCTCGTCAGCGCGCTAACATTATCCTGCACGCTGGACAACTGACGACGACCTGGCGTAAGATGTTCCTAAATCTCCGCAAATCATACACCCCGGTGTTTTCATTCGGATCGAACAACGTCGTTGCGTCGAACTTGGGTACGTGGATATTGCGAAATTCGCGATCCACCCGGTTCCGGTACTGTACGGCGACGTATAACCAGTTGGTGACAGGGTGGCATATCCGCTCTTTACCAATTCGACAATATACACGCGCTTTACGTGTAGTTCATAACCTTACAATCTCTTTGGCCGCATTCAGGCCAGCACAACAACAATATGATGATTGAAGTATTTGCACCTAGCTTAGCCGCTTTCACCATGGCATGTGTATAATCAATGCTGAAAATAAGCGGGCCGACCTTCGATCGGCAAGCAAACCTCCCTAGGTCGGTCTTTTTATTCGTTTTTGGCAGTCATACATTTAGAAAATAGGAATTCGCAGGGTAATGAAATGGCTTTGAGAGAACGCGACAAACTGAATATACAGTTCTGGACACCATAAAGGAAACCTGACTAATTTGCTTCGAATCTGTGCAATCTAGGTAATAGAATTGATCATGATTGCATAGAAAAGACCTCAATATCTACCTTACTGGACATAGAAGCCCAGAAACATTCAACTTAGCTTCGCAGGACTCACTTCTTCACGAATTTATTGTTACAAACCTCGATTGTGACTGCTACAATCGAATGGAGACAGTACCTAATGGATGCATCATTGTTATCATTGTTTCAATCCATAATTTTTTATTGTTATGAATCCATTGATTCCACAATGTCTGCTACATTCGAATCATTTTCATCTAGTACGGTAACTGGAAATTGAGAATCATCTTCTTCCCGTATTTCATGTTCGAGTTCCTTGATTCTGTCGTCCACATGTGATATAATTCTCTGTACTAATAGGCCTCCTTCGGATGAGT
>JAAUYH010251480.1_pt1 | contig 11294 bp, 9 predicted proteins | sample 7278061 | NCBI WGS metagenome assembly JAAUYH01 (sample SAMN14350203, study PRJNA611818) | marine sediment metagenome | isolation source: surface marine sediment (0.6m) | place: French Polynesia: Moorea | collected 2018-08 | reverse complement strand
TCGATTAAATGCTGATAGACATTAAGCTCAAACCGAGAAGCAAAATATAGAAGGTCATTAGAACTTTTTTTGTTTCTACTTCGGTAAGATCGAACTTCTTATTTAATTTAATTATTTATAGGTAACTAAGTTAGTTAGTATTTTAAAAATGTATAATATACATTTCTGAAATGTAGATATATAGGTACTTATTGGAAAACATATAATATACATTTTTTTTAAGGACTCTCTAAAGTACTGAAAATACAAGAAAGTAGTCGTATTTTAAAAATGTATAGTATACATTTTTATTTTACAGACACTCGTTGAGAGAATTAGCAGGTAGCACCAAACGTAAAATTCCAGATTTAACCAAGGAAAAGTTGCTTTTAAGTGTTGACAGCGAGAAAGAGGAGATAATGGTGAATTATTGTTGCGTATTACGCTTATATTAATTGTTTGGAAACAAAATTGTATATTATCTGTATAGAGAGGATTTTAAGTTTACATTTTCTCTGAATAAATGATGAATGTGACATAGCTCTCTCATCTTGGTGTCATTTCTTGCGGAGATCGCCATGAGTGATGAGCAACAAAAAATGTTTGAGCTTTATCTTCAGGAATACAGAAAGCTCAAGGAGGAGCAGGCACAGAGGATTGGTTTTCGTGACAATCTACTGTATGTGACACTGGCTTTATACGGCACAGTTTTAGCGTTTGCTTTGGGAGATAAGGCAAATCCCTATGCTCTCTTAGTCCTTCCCTGGGTAAGTCTGGTGCTGGGGTGGACTTATCTGGTGAATGACCAGAAGATTTCGGCGATCGGTCGATATATTCGTTACACGCTGGTTGAAAAAGTCAGCAGTTTAGCTTGTAGGGCAGGTGCAGATATTGGAGAAATTGAATCCATTTTTGGTTGGGAAATTGCCCATAGAAGCGATAAACACCGTAAACGGCGCAAGATCGAGCAATTGATTGTTGATGAAATTGCGTTTGTGGTGTCGGGAATTGTGGCTTTGGGAGTCTTTTGGAATCTGGTGCCTCAGATCAATTGGTTGGCTCAAATTTTGGGCTGGATAGAGCTTGTTCTCTTAGTGATTTTGGGGGTAGAGATTTTTATCTATGCTGACTTGGCGAAAGGGCGATAACCATAGATTTTCTCAGTTATTTTCAACTCTTTCCTAGATCTGGAATTAAATATTTCCCCACCCCTCCAAACAAAAATATGTACTGTTCATGAGTTCTCCAAACAACCAAAAAGGAAAACCTACAATTGGCATTATTACAGCTCTACCTAAAGAGTATGCAGCAGTTAAGGCACTTCTTGATGAACCAAAAGAAAAGTGGTTTCCAGGGAAAGGTGCAGGGCGACAGTATGTCATCGGTAAGGTTTCTGGATGTATTGGTGGTAAGCATACTGTCATTTTATGTCTTGCTGCTATGGGCACCAATATTGCCGCAGTTCGAGCAAACCTATTGCTTCAGCATTTTTCATCTATTGAATCCGTGCTCATGGTGGGAATTGCGGGTGGTATTCCTAATCCTGCTAAACCAGATGAACATGTTCGTTTGGGGGACATCGTTGTATCCAATCGAAATGGGGTAGTTCAATATGATTTCGGCACTGAAACTATAGAGGAACTCAAAGACAAACATCCCCCTCGTCCACCTAGTTCAGAACTGTTAGAGGCTGTTAATCTCCTCAAAGCGAAGGAGCTTGAGGGGGAGCGTCCATGGCTGCAATTTATTGAACGGGCATTGTTGCCAAAAGGGACCAAACGTCCTTCAAGCAAGAAAGATCGTCTCATGGGAACAAAAGCTCCAAGAAGAGCAATTCGCCATCCCCACGATCCAAAACGATTGAAAGATCAGCCGCGAGTGTTTACTGGTCCTATCGCATCAGCGAATCGAGTCTTAAAGAACCCAATCAAGCGCGATCGACTACGCGACAAGTTTGGCGTTAAAGCAGTTGAAATGGAAGGGTCTGGTATTGCAGATGCCGCCTGGTCTAGTGGCCAAGCTGGATATTTGGTTATACGTGGAATCTGTGACTATTGCGATTCTAGTAAAGGAGATGAGTGGCAGGCATATGCAGCGGCTGTTGCTGCCGCTTATACCCGTGCCTTGTTAGAAGCCATTCCATGCTTTGAGGAAGAAAGATCAGAAGTGCAAGAACGAAGTAACAACTATAAAAGTAAGCTGGCTAGTGGACGAAATGAAACCTCGTTTATAACTCCATCTGGGGATGGAGTAGTAAAGTTGGATGGGAATAGACTCATTTATTATGACTTGACAGATTTGACAAAAAATGTGATCGAAAAAATAGAGCCTATAGGAGTTTTCTTATTTAGCATTGGAGAAGATTACGACCTACTCCAAAAATATATAATTCCTCGTTTACAGGTAGAATTATCCTTTAAGATTCCCAGTTCCAGTGGGTTGGCATACAGAGAAATTTGGCTGGATTATTCGATTAAGGATAAACTTCTAAGCCAAAATGGCGAAGAGAGGATCACAAATTGTTTTAAGCTTGAGAAACTTGGTTATCATAAGCTTATTAATTTATTTACCGATGGACCTTCTGACATTTTACTTGTTGTTTATAATCGTGATTTTCCTGTTGCCAACGTAGAAGATTTGGCTACTGATGTCCAGAAGAAATGTATGGAGATTCAAGTTTCCCTGACTAATAAGCCACTGTGCTTTGTGATGATATGGGCTAACGTTTGTTCTTTCGAAAAAAGTCCTCTTTCTTGTGACGGTTTTATTCCTGTATCTATTGAACATTCTATAATACCTGATCCGGTTGCTTTCTTTCGTAAAGAAATAAGATATTTGGAATATGAAGAAGAGAAGGATCCAGAGCTTAAAGACAGGATCGAGAAGTACTGTCAAGAGCTCGAAATGATTAAAGATTTGGCGGAAGCATTTCGAAGACTGGAGTCTATATTTAGTGAGTTAAGTCCTAAGAAGGAGTTACTATGACTGATGGCTTGAAACGACGGTATGTAGGTGATGGGCAGCGGCACTATAAACCTTTAAAGGGGGCGTATAGGAAACCCGAACCTTATATTGCTCTTCCGTCCTTGGTAGAAGCCGTAAACGCTGCTCTTTATTTACGTCGTCCTTTACTGCTGGAAGGAGAACCAGGGTGTGGCAAAACTTGCTTAGCTTATGCGGTTTCTTATGAACTAGGCTATCCTCTCTATACTTGTTATATTCGCTCGACCAGTCGAGCACAGGATTTACTCTATGAATACGACGCACTGCGTCGGCTATATAACGTACAAGAGAGTAATTTGCGAGCAAGAAAACTGCAAGAGGGAGGAGAAGCTGAAAATGCTGGTGATGCGCTAGATCCCCAAAACTATGTTGAACTGGGTGAATTGGGGAAAGCTATTGAGCTGTCAGCAAAAGAAAATCGTCCTTCTGTTGTTTTGATTGATGAAATTGACAAGGCGGATCTTGATTTTCCCAATGACTTGCTTCAGCCATTAGATGAAATGAAGTTCACGATTAGGGAGACTAATAGAACCATTGATGCTTTAAGTGAAAAGTCTAGAAGGGATCTGAGGAGTTCATTGCCATTAATCATTATTACCAGTAATCGGGAAAAAGAGCTGCCACAGCCCTTTTTACGTCGTTGTTTGTTTTATTACATCAGATTTCCCGATCAAACTACAATGAGGCAGATTGTTAAAAGCCATACCGAAGACTTTAAAGAGAGCCCGATTCAATCTGAAAAACCACTCTTGATGACTGATTTGTTTGAGAAGGCACTCGTCAAATTTTGGAACCTGCGAAAAGAAAAAATTTGGCGAAAAATTGTCGGCACGAGTGAGTTGTTGGATTGGCTGAGAGTATTAGAAGAAGACGAATCCTTGGAAAAGATCACAGCTGAAAAACTAGAGAGTATTACTTCGCTGAAGGATTTACCTCATTTAGAGACCTTGATTAAAACGCAAAGCGATCGCGATAAAGCGGAGAATTTTATGCTGTCAGATAGTTGATTATGAGTAATTATGTTCTATTCCAATTCTTCCGCAAATTATACCAGCAGGGAATTCCTCTGGGAGCCTCCGATTACCTGCTGGCACTAGAAGCCATGCGCTCGGGAGCGGGTCTGGAAGACTTGGAACAATTGAAGCGCTTATTGCGCTTACTGTGGACAAAATCACTTGAAGAACAAGAACTTTTCGATCGAGAATTCAAGAAATCGGTAGAGCCGCATCTGCGCCCTTCCTTGGCTGCTCTACAACCTAGAGAAGGATTCGAGAAAATCGAACAATTTAAGTTACTCTGTAATCTGCGATGGACTCAATCCCCAAAAGAACAAGATCTGTTCAATCAAGCCTTTGCTGAACTCGTTGAACTCCAACTGGAACTACCTGCTGCTTCCTCCCAATCCTCAACTCCTGAACCTTCTAAACTCTCTGAAACAGCATCTTCTTCTTCATCAGAGCCACATGAATCCCCTAAAACGATCTTGGCACCTTCCACGGAAGTTGTTCCCAAGCTGGAAAAACGAAAACAGCGAACTATTGTACAGAAAAGGGTTGAAGTCCATTTTGATCTCGTACGCGCACTCTCACCCCCAGCGAAACTGGACAAGTTGGAAACATCTCATCACTACCAATTAACTCCACGCTTGCCCATGACTGTGAGAGAAATGGCCACAATCTGGCGGCAGTTGCGTTGCCCACAACGACTGGGACGACTAGAAGAACTCGATGTTGCAGAGACAATCAACAGCATCTGCCGCACAGGACTTTTATGGCGTCCTGTATTGCGACCCTGTTGTCGTAATCAGGCTCGCTTAGTGGTATTGATCGACCAAAAGGGTTCGATGGCCCCTTTTTCGCTTCTGGTTGAGGCCATCTGCGAGGGAATGATTCGAGGTGGTCTGCTTGGCAGAGTCCGCTTTTATTACTTTCATGACTGTCCTGAGAAATACTTGTACCAACGCCCTCAGCTCACTGGAGCTATTCCTCTAGAAACAGTCTTGTCTGAACAAGCTCAAGGAAGCAGTGTATTGATTATCAGCGATGCAGGGTCAGCTTACGGGTTTCATGAGAAGCAGCGCAAGCAAGATACCCGAACGTTTTTAACTCTCCTGAGTAACTACACATACCTTTATGCCTGGTTAAACCCCATGCCCCAGTATCGATGGACAGCAACCACAGCAGAAGATATTGCCAGAATTGTACCCATGTTTCCCCTTGACCGAGAAGGATTAAACGATACGGTCAATATTTTGCGGGGATATCCTTTTCCGCCAGGAGTTGATCTCAATGAGTAAAACACTTCAATCGATTATCACCAGTCCCAGTTTGGTGAGAGAGCAGTGGTTGTCACCTGAAGTGGCGGTTAGGACTGTCTTGGCGTTTGAACGCCGCTTTGGTAAAAGGCACCTGGAATTGGCGTGTCATGCAGCTTTGCCCTCTATGTTGACCCCACAACTAATCAATTTAATCCATGTCAATTTTCTGGATGATCGCCAAATTGACTGGATTGCTGAGGTTGATTTTCTTCTCTCACAGCTTTGCTGCTCTATCGATGAAGGATTGTATGAAATAGAACCCTGTGTACGGGAAGTGTTGCTGGTAGAACTGGCAAATCTCTATGGACAGCAACGGGCAGAGGAGGTCAAACAAGAAATTGCCCGGTTCCTCTGGGTTTATTCGCACCAAAAACCAGAGGTAGGGCTACGATTAGAGATTAGGCAAACCCATGAGTGGATTGCCCGATCTTATCTCGACCCGGATGGCTTAATTCAAGAACTTCGTAGCTTGCTGAAAGCTAGTGTTCAGGAGGAGAATTCACTCTTGCAAATGGCAAATCAAACTCAAGTTTTGAGAATTGTGGAACTGCTTCCTGATGCGCTAGAGAAATCCCAACACACAACTGACTACCGAAAGCTCATCCGAGATACGCGGGTAGTTGCTTACACCCTCTATGGTAAGGAGACTATCATAACTTCAAAACCCGAGACTGCGCTACTGCTATCTCCACCGTTTGTAGAGTGGTTTAATCAGTCAGGTAAGGTTGAAGAGAAGAAGATTGAGGAGAAAGATGCTGAAGAGAAGGTAGAAACAAGGAAGGAGCGTGAACAAGAGCTTGAACAAGAGCTTTTTTATGCAGAACAACTGCGCATACGCTCGATCAAGCAAGGACTTACAGCACAATCATTACGACAACAACGGCGTCGGCAAGATGAATTAGCAGCTTTGTTAGCACGTCAAGCATATTACTTCAATCAGCAAGATAAACTTCAGGTTCTAAACCAGGTAGATAATGCGCTGCGACAAATTCTGAGTGCGCCTTACTTCAGCAATATTTTGAAACATCATTCGTTGTCATTTTCCTCGATTGCCTTTAGCCCAGATGGTACAAAATTAGCTGCGGGTGGCTGGGATGGCAACATCTACCTATGGAATCAAGAACAGTCCTATTCTGAATGCAAGCCACTCGCTGGTCATGAGGAAGGAATCAACGCGATCGCCTTTAGCCCGGATGGGCAATGGTTGGCTTCTGGTAGTCGCGATAATACCGTCAGGCTATGGGATTTGCGTCAGAAATCTCCAGTCTCTAAAGTAATCGGTAAACATGAGAAAGACGTGACATCGATTGCATTTAAGCCAGATGGCAGTCTCCTGGCATCTGGGAGTAAAGATCGAACCGTCAAGTTATGGAATTGGCCTCAGCTCGATCGAAGTCCCATTGTTTTAGCAGAACATAGTTCAAAAGGACAAATGGGAATGGTCCGTTCCCTCACCTTTACTACTTATGGCTCTCAGTTGGCAGTTGGCTGTGACGACCGAAGTATATGGCTTTGGGATGTGCAAGAACCAGCTCAAGCACCAGATAAGGAACCCGCCGTCTTCTACGGACATGGGGAGAAGATTCGTTCTGTGGCATTTAGTCCAGGTGGAAGATGGCTGGCTTCTGCCAGTGATGACCACACCATTCGACTTTGGGATATAACCCAACCTCAGGAATGGCCTAAGATTCTTCAAGGCCATACAGCAAAAGTCCGAAGCGTTGCCTTTAGCTTTGATGGCAAAATGCTAGCCTCTGGAAGTGATGACCAAACAATTCGGCTTTGGAAGAGCGATAAATTTGGGAAGACTGATAAACTTGACGAAGAACCCCAGATTCTGAGAGGACACACGTTTAACATCACCTCGGTAGCATTCAGTCCAGACGGTCAGTACCTGGCTTCAGGTAGTTGGGATAATACTGTGCAACTTTGGGACTTGAATCCACCCGTTGCCAAGCCCAAGATTCTGCCAGGACATCAAAAAACAGTGCGAGCGATCGCTATCAGTCAGCAGGATCAAGAGGAGCCACTACTAGCTTCGGGGAGTGAAGATGGGACAGTGCGGGTGTGGAATCTCAACCAACCTAATGCTGAACCAAAAACCTTTGAGTGTGGTGGAAGAGTGTTTGGAGTGGCGTTGTTTATCAGTGGCGATCGCCAAGTTCAGTTATTAGCAGCAGGCAGTGACGACAAGATAATTCGTCTATGGGATTTACAACAGACTTCTGATGTTCCACTCAGGGAATTTAACGGCCATCAAGATGGAGTTAGTTCTGTTGCCTTTAGTCCAGATGGGCGGTGGTTAGCATCTGGCAGTTGGAACACAACAGTCAGATTATGGGATCTCGATCAACCCGATCCTAAGCCAATCATTTTCCAAGGAGATAAAGGACATACAGACAGCGTGACATCGGTTAAATTTAGTCCAGATGGAACAATTCTGGCATCAGCAAGCGATGACAAAAGGGTTCTCCTTTGGAATCTAGAGCAGTTCGATGCTGCCCCGATTGAGCTAAAAAATCACAGTGGTAGAGTTTGGTCAATTGCCTTCAGCCCAGATGGGCAATTGCTGGCTTCAGCCAGTGATGATTGGACTGTGCGATTATGGAATTTGGAAAAACTCGATCTAGAGAATCCCGATCTTAAGAATTTAGTTCATGTTTCTTTGAAAGGGCATAGTGCTTGGGTGAGTTCAGTTGCCTTTAGTCCAGACGGTAAAACGCTTGCTTCTGGTAGCTTCGATCGTAGCATCCGACTGTGGCAGATCGACCAGATTGATTGGAAATCAGGCACAATCATGGAAGCTCCCATTGTCCTGGAAGATCACAATCAAAGTGTCACATCTGTTGCCTTTACTCCAGATGGAAAGTACCTAGCTTCGGGTAGTTATGACAATACTGTTCGCCTTTGGATTGCGAGAACAGAAGATTTAGCTGATATGGTTTGTAAAAAGGTGTTACGCAATCTCACCAAGCAGGAATGGCAACAGTTCATGGGGGGTGATATTCCCTACGAACAAACCTGCCCTAACCTTCCACCAGGGGTACTTTTAGCAAAAAGCTTGTAACTTCTAGGTCTGTACTTTCTTTGTATAGCAAGGGTTTAAGGTCTACATGCTATTAAGTCTACATTGGTGTGTACTCTTCGCATTTTAAAAATGTATATTATACATTTTTAAAATACAGACAGGCTAACTAAGAAATAAGCGTTTTTCATCCTCTCTACGTTTAACTAGTCCTGGTAATTTTTTCCTGTTAGCATTTACCCATCTACCGAATTGCTCGGCAGCACCTAAAAAGTCACCTTGGTTAACTAGCTTTAATAGAGTACTTTTCTTACCTGGTGGTGGTAATTCTTCTACTTGATTAGAATCTTCATTATTGGTATCTAAAAAGCTGTTAGCAGCAATTAAGTCGTTATTATCTCGAATATCTTGAGCTAATAGATCGAGAGATTCTTGTAGGCTTTCTTGCCCTAAATTAATTACTCCGTCCCAAGCATCAATAAAAGTAGTCCAAACTATTGAGGTTTGATAGCGGATTTGACCCCTGATAGCAATCCTTCTTTCTCTATCTGGGAAGGGATTAGGGATGACAAATACATCATGCTCATCTTTTGGATAAAGCCTACGAACATTAAAGAACTCAATAGCGTTAGGGTAGCCAAATACTTGAGCTATTAGCCCATAAAACTTCCAAGGCAAGTTCTGAGGGTATGTGCTTAAAATGTGTCTAACTCTAATCGAATTCCCTGTGAAGGGAGAAGAATATAACCAAGTTTTAGAGGTTTTAAAGCTACCAATATTAGTCCAGGTCATATTCTACTCATTCCCCTATTTGCACTAGCCTTTCATCGTATTCACCGCCATAGAGATATTCCTCTAATTCTTGACTAGTAGCTGGTCTAGTGAGTCCGCTATCTGCATCAACTACAAATGCATAGGTATTCCCATCGGCGTTAGCCTTTTCCCTCCAGTCTGGTCTAGGAGTTAATAGTGTAATGTCAAATAACGGATGAGCGGGTAAGATAAGCTCTGTCATACTTGCTTACTAAGAGTCAGGGAGTAGATCGTAATCTACACCGCTTACAGACCAACCCTTACTAATAGCTGCTTCGATAGCAGAATTTTGAGGTTTCATGAAAGTACTAGTTGTCCCACTTTCGTCAGTTTTACTAGCTCTAGGAGGTTTAGGGTAATTTACACCCCAAATTAAATCGGTAGCATCGGCACCAGTAGCTAATACAAAACCTAATTCACTAGCTAAATCTGCTTCAGATGCGGTAATATTCCAGGCATATTTCCACCCACCAGGCATATCTACATATACTGTCCTGGTTTTACCTGCGGTTTTAACACCTCGGATTCTAGCCTTACGAGAAACAGTCCAACCATTGCTTTTTAAGCTAGATATCTTGTCAGTAGAACAATATGACCCAATAGTTCCACTAGCAAATTCCTTAGTTGCTCTAGGAGGCTTAGGAGAATTAGCTCCAAAAAATACACCAGCCGAGCCATTGTAAGTAGTTTGTCCTAGTTCTGACTTATAAGAGCTATGTACGCTTTTAGTAGTCTTAAAGCCATACTTCAAGCTACCTATGGTTACATAGACCTCAACCTGTTCGCCTCTGCGTCTTGCCATAATCGTGTACCTCCTTAGACGTTAGTACCGATGACAGTAGCAGTATCGAGAGGAATTCTGACTGTCTGAGACTGAGTAACGGTTACATAGCCGTCAGCGGGAGGGGAGAAAGAAAATCCAGGAAATGAATCTAACTTTTCACCATCAGCTAAAGCTTCATTAGCAGTACCTTGTGCATCACTACAAGCACTTCTAAGCTTATAGAGCATTTCGATAACGCCTTCATCGGTTAAAGCGGTATAAGTATCGCCAGTTAATGCACTTACTGATAGGGTTATGTCACTTCCTGAAGAAGTAAAGACAGTCGCCCCTAGTGCGGTATTCAATTCGTCAAAAGTTAAATCTGTTTTCGCTGCCATATTAAATTATTGACTAATAGTAACACTGTTGTATCGTTTCTTTCTTAGCATTCTCTCGCCCTTGATGGCAATAGCCCCAAACATTTGCTACAAGGGGCTTACATCCTTCTACCCTCTGGCTACAACCTATAGGTTGTAAATTATGGAAAAGTATGTGGAAAGTGTTAAAAATCTTTTTTCGTACTACAAGTTTTCAGCTAAACCTTCGGGTTCAGAATCTACCCATAAATCAATTCGAGTAGTCTTGCGTTTATTACTTTTCCACTGTCCCGAGGTAGTTACATCGCCTTCTATCAATTTGGCGTATACGGGATAGACAAGGATTGGTAATTTACGACGGTTAGGAATATTGGTTACATCTTCTCCTCTTGTCATATTCATAATTTCAGCAGTTGAAAGTTTAATGAGAGCGAGTATTTGTTGTTCCGCTTCTGCGTAGCTGACACCATAAACCGTCATTTGCCTACCATTATCCAAGTAAGCCGTCACCCTATATTTACCCCAAGTAAACTTAGGGATTCCTCGCTTGAGCTTTGACCAAGTTAAGCCTGGTTTGACATCGGGGATACTGCATTCCACCTTTTTAGAGTAGTTCCCATCAGAATGCCTCCAAGGTGGTTTCTCTTTAGAACGAAAGATGACTTTTAGCTTTCTTCTCTGAGGGGCAGGACTAAAATAGTCTTCCTCTGGTGAGCCAACAATCTGACCTATATCACGGTTATAGATTAATTGATGATTGGCTAGCAAAGATTGAGTGTTAGCTATTACCAATTCTTGTGGTGCTTCAATGATTATCTGTTCGTCTTGTACTCTAGTATCGGGCGTAATAATCACTGTCCTTTCTTGACCTAAAACACTTTGATTAGCTCTTCTAGAAGATTCGTAAAAATCATCATTTACTGCTCCTCGTAAAGAGTAATGCATTAAATGCCATGCTTGCTGTGGCGGGTTACTATCATTAATATTAGAATCCCATTCAAATAAAATCTCATAGCG
>JAAUYH010058853.1_pt1 | contig 11294 bp, 9 predicted proteins | sample 7278061 | NCBI WGS metagenome assembly JAAUYH01 (sample SAMN14350203, study PRJNA611818) | marine sediment metagenome | isolation source: surface marine sediment (0.6m) | place: French Polynesia: Moorea | collected 2018-08 | reverse complement strand
GTTCACAGCGTGCGATCGACCGGCTCCGGTCATTACCCGTACCGCACGCGGCCAATGGCGCGAACAGGAATATGGAAAGCGTCGTTGCTTTCAGTACGCGGAGATCTTACATTGGCAAGCCTCCCTCCGCTGGATGCTATTTCGCCAACATATCCTTCAAATATTGCCCGGTATAGCTTTCGTTCACCTCCGCCACTTCTTCCGGCGTACCCTGCGCCACCACGCGACCGCCGCGGACGCCCCCTTCCGGGCCAAGGTCAAGGATATGATCGGCAGTCTTGATGACGTCGAGATTGTGCTCGATCACGATCACGCTGTTGCCCTGTTCCACCAGCCGGTGGAGGACCTGCAGCAGTTTGCGGACATCCTCGAAATGCAGGCCAGTGGTCGGCTCGTCGAGAATGTAAAGCGTCTGCCCGGTTGAACGCTTGGACAGTTCCTTCGCCAGTTTCACACGCTGTGCCTCGCCGCCCGAGAGTGTCGTCGCCTGCTGCCCGACCTTGATATATCCGAGCCCGACTTCGTACAGCATTGCCATCTTGTCGCGAATGGGCGGCACCGCCTTGAAGAAGCTGACCGCGTCTTCGACGGTCATGTCGAGGATATCGGCGATCGACTTGCCCTTGAACTTCACCTCCAGCGTCTCGCGATTATAGCGTTTGCCTCCGCATTCCTCGCAGGTGACATAGACGTCGGGCAGGAAATGCATCTCGATCTTGATCAAGCCATCGCCACGGCACACCTCGCACCGACCGCCCTTGACGTTGAAGCTGAACCGGCCGGGCTTGTAACCGCGCGCCTGCGCCTCGGGCAGTCCGGCGAACCAGTCACGGATATTGGTGAAGGCGCCAGTATAGGTCGCTGGATTGGAACGCGGTGTCCGACCGATCGGCGACTGGTCGATATCGATCACCTTGTCGCAATATTCGAGCCCGGTGATCTTTTCATGCTTCCCCGCAATCACTCTCGCGCCATTCAGCGTGCGCGCCGCCGCTGCATAGAGCGTGTCGATGGTGAAACTCGACTTGCCCGAACCCGACAAGCCGGTGATGCAGGTGAAGGTGCCGAGCGGAATCGACGCCGTCACGTCCTGAAGGTTGTTGGCCCGGGCGCCGTGAACGGTCAGTAGATTGCCACTGCCCTTGCGCCGTTCGGACGGGATTTCGATCTTGCGTTTACCATTTAGGTAATCTGCAGTCAGGGAATTCTTCGATTTGGTTATCTGCTTCAACGTACCGCTGGCAATGATTTCGCCGCCATGGACGCCGGCACCGGGGCCAATATCGACGATATGGTCGGCGCTGCGGATCGCGTCTTCGTCATGTTCGACGACAATTACCGTGTTGCCAAGGTCGCGGAGCCGCTTGAGTGTTGTCAGCAGGCGATCATTGTCACGCTGGTGCAGGCCGATACTCGGTTCATCGAGGACGTAGAGGACGCCGGAGAGACCGGATCCGATCTGGCTGGCGAGACGGATACGCTGGCTTTCCCCACCGGAAAGCGTGCCGCTGGTCCGGTCAAGATTGAGATAGTCCAGACCGACATTGTTGAGAAATCCAAGCCGTTCAATGATCTCCTTGAGGATTGGTTCGGCAATCTGCTGCTGGGTCTTGTCGAGCCGGTCCGACAAGCCCTCGAAAAAAGTAAGCGCGTCGCCGACGCTGCGGCGCGTGGGAATCGAGATATCCTCGCCGGCAATCTTCACTGCCAGGGCCTCGGGTTTCAGTCGCGCCCCGTGGCAGACTTCGCACGGCGCCGCGGCCTGGAACTTGGCCAGCTCTTCCTGCATCCAGGCGCTTTCCGTCTGCAGCATGCGGCGATTGAGATTGCCGACAACGCCTTCGAACGGTTTCTTCACTTCGTAGCTCTTGCGGCCGTCCTGGAAACGCAATGTAACCGGCAAGCCTTGCGTGCCGTTGAGAATGATATCGCGATGATGCTCGCTAAGGTCATTCCATGGCGTGTCGAGCTCGAATTCGAAATGCCGTGCGAGGCTGCCCAGCACCTGCATGTAATATGGCGACGGTGGATTGGACTTGGCCCAGGGGACAACCGCACCTTCCTTGAGGCTCAGCGCCGGATTGGGTACGATCAGCTGGGGATCGAAATATTGTTTTTCGCCCAGTCCATCACAGGCCGGGCAGGCGCCCTGCGGCGCGTTGAACGAAAACAGCCGGGGTTCGATCTCCTCGATCGTGAACCCGCTGACCGGACAGGCAAAACGTTCGCTGAAGACGATCCGGTTGTCGGGAATCCCGGCCCCCTTCATCTTGCCGCCATCGGCCTCTGCCAAACCCGGTTCGGGTATGTATGCGGCGGATGCTTCGGCGACGGCAGGTTCAGCGATTTTTGCCATGGCGTCGGCGACCGTGCCATCAGCTAGGTCGACAAAGGCGAGCCCGTCGGCCAGCCGCAGCGCCGTCTCGAAGCTGTCGGCAAGCCGCGTTTCCATCCCTTCCCGGACGACCAGCCGGTCGACCACGACCTCGATGTCATGCTTGTACTTTTTATCGAGCTTGGGCGCTTCCTCAATGTCGTAGAATTCGCCGTCGACGCGTATGCGGGTGAAGCCGGCCTTCTGCCATTCGGCTAGTTCCTTGCGATACTCGCCCTTGCGGCCACGCACGACCGGGGCCAGCAGGTAGAAGCGAGTCTTTTCCGGCAGCGCCATCACGCGGTCGACCATCTGGCTGACCGTCTGGGCGGTGATAGGTTCGCCTGTCGCCGGCGAGTAGGGTACCCCGGCGCGTGCCCATAGCAGGCGCATATAGTCGTATATCTCGGTCACGGTCGCGACGGTCGAGCGCGGATTGCGGCTGGTTGTTTTCTGCTCGATGGAAATGGCAGGAGACAGGCCCTCGATATGCTCGACATCGGGCTTCTGCATCATTTCCAGGAATTGCCGGGCATAGGCGCTGAGCGATTCGACGTAGCGGCGCTGTCCCTCGGCATAAATGGTATCAAAGGCGAGCGAGGATTTTCCCGAGCCGCTCAGCCCGGTGATCACGATCAGTTTTTCGCGCGGCAGGTCGATGTCGACGCCCTTGAGATTATGCTCGCGGGCGCCCTTCACCTTGATGTGGGTCAAACTCATGCGCGCGCTTTGCCGAAGATGCCGAACAGAGTCCAGCGAGTCGATGGGACAGGGTGGGACCAGGACATGGTCCCCTTTTATGTTCTATCTTTGTTCGCGTAGCAAGCTTGAAGTTCGGCCGCTACCGGATTGGCGATGCGGGAATTGGCGCTGTTACCCCCAAACCCGCTTGAAGGCTGCCTTGTACTTCTCGAAGAACCGCACGTTTTCCGGCGCGCGCTTGCTTTTCATGTCGCAAAAGAACTTCCGGTTCCATCCCTTGGCGGTGCCGAAATGGATCATGCCGTAAACATAGGCGAGCAGTACAGCGGAAAAGGCAAACGCCTGGCCGACACCGCCGAAGGCAAGGATGATCGCGATCATCAGCGGGTAGGCCAGCACCGGGAAGCTGATCGCCTTGCGATAGTTGAAGATCGTCCTGCTTTCGCGCGTCGGCAGGCCGAACTTGCCCACCAATATGGCGGTGAAGGGCAGGCGATTGTGGATGATCGCGAGCGGGATCTTGATCCACCAGCTTATCGGCGCGAGCAGGATTGTCGCCAGTGCCAGCAATTCGAAAAACGGATAGCGGATGACCAGCAGGGCCAGGATCTTGTAGTCGTGGTAGCGCTTGGCGGTATGGGTGATCAGGTCGCTGACGCCGTCCACCGCATATCTACCTTTCTCCCGGAAATAGAAGGCGTTGTTCGGGAACATGAAATATTTCATCAATCCTGTTTTGCCGGGCATGTCCCTGCGTTCGGGCCTGATCCCGACTAGTCGTGCGACCTCGTCGGTAAACGTGCCGTAATAGACCAGATAGTCCGTTTCCTTTTCCGGCCGCCGGGCGAAATATTTCGCATTGTAGTCGGCAATCCGCTGCTCGAGGTTACCGCAAACCGAGTCGCGAAATTCGGGCTCGGCAATCATCCGGTGGACGAGTAGGCATTGCATTTCCGTAATATTGTTCAGCCCGCCGGTGAACGGACGGGTAAATCCGATCGTGTAGAGATTGTGCAGCCTGGGCGAAGCGACACCAAGAAACTGCTCGCGGATGCGATATTCGAAAAGTTCGGCTTCTACTTCTCTTGCATGGATGCGGATTTTGGGAATGGCCGGCTCCTCCCGGTCGCCGTCGATGATCTGATCAATGGCTACCGTTTCACCATTGGCGGACAGTGTCATCGCATCGCGATCCAGGTTCGCCTCGGCCTTGTCCCATAGCTTCACCTGGCCGTGCTCGAGGAAGAATGGCAGGTCGTTCACCAGATAGCCCTCACGTATCTTGTCTTCGAGCTGATCCTCGCAATAGAGGCGGTACACGTCGATCGGCCAATATTTGATGGCGATATGGCCATTCTCAATCGGCGCCTTTGCCTTGAAGAACTTGCCTATGTCGGATTTCGGCCGGATCGATTTGGGGTGGCGGACGCCGAGGCTGTCGCGGTCGATGATCTTTGCCAGCCAGTGGTGGATCATGCCGTGAATATATCCGCCGTCGATAAAGGCGCGGTAGCTCCACTTGTTGAGTTCCGCCATATTGTGGCACTCTAGCTGATCAAGTGGCGCAAAGCGCGGACCTTGGTCGAGCGGGGACTAGGTCGCGAACATCTTGTCGAGAATGATGAAGCCGCTGCTGACGAGGTGCACCTGTGCGCCGTGGGCGACCAGCTGCGCGATCATCAGGTTCGAGCTGTCCCCAGTTGCCGTAACCGCGACCTGCTTCCCTGCGTAGCCCTTGTCGATTTTAATCTGCTGCAGGTTGTCCGTCATCATCCGTCGAAAGGCGGTGGCGACAACGACGTGGCTGGCGCGAAACTGCTCGCCGTTGGCGAGATGAACGATGCTGTGATCCACATGGTTGTCGATCGATTCCACGCGACCATGGTGGATGTGTTCGGCATAGCGTTCGGCATATTTCTTGTGAACGGCGTAATATGCTTTTGCGGTCGGGAAACCGTCGGTGAAGTCATCGCCTTGTTCGCGCAGCTGCTCCACTTGCTCGAATGAATAGACACTGCTCTGAAACGAACTTACCAGGTCGAAGCTATCAGTTCCTGCCTTCTCGAGCAGTTTCCAGATCGGCTGCATTTCTGAAACCATCAACCAGGAAATTCCACTGGCGTCCAACTCGCGGATGAGGGGGATTGTGCTGAATCCGCCGCCCACGATCAGGACATCGATTTCCCGTGGTTTGTCCATTCCCCAGCCCAGATAGCCGCATGCCCCGCGAAGTATGGTAGACAGGGCCCGGCCAGATTCCAACATGGTTTGCGTCCCGGCGCTGTATCATGCCGGGACATGTGCCGATATCTGGCGGTTCCGCGCGCCATTCGTCCTCATTGATCGAAGCGGCTGCGCTGTTGATCGAATGCGAGTTTATTGTCGCACTCATGTTGCCAGTCTTGGGGGCAGCTGACGGGCCAACCGAAATAGACGGCAGTCGTTCGGTTCGCATCAAGGCTGTTTTGGGGGGATGGTGCCATGATCGGGAAACGCAGCAACAAATCGTCGCGGAAATTGCCTACCGCATGGGCAAGCTCCTGTTCGCGACTTTTGATGCGCGGCGGGAAACCCCTTTCCCAAACCGCCTTGGCGTTACTGCTGGTGCCATCCCTTTCTTTTGCGCCCGCCATTGCCCAGACGGCTGCGCCCGCACCCGCCACCCCGCCACCGGCTTGCGCAACCCCAGACCACCGCGCTTTTGATTTCTGGTTGGGGACCTGGGACGTGACCTCGGCCGGCCAGTCAGGGCCGACGGCGGTCAACAAGATCACGCTGCAGCACCGCGGCTGCGTTATCCGCGAAGAATATTCCACCGCGGGTGGATATACCGGCATGAGCATGAGCTTTTACGACAGCGCGCAGAGGAAGTGGCACCAGACCTGGATGGGTATGGATGGCACCGCGCTGTTCATAGAAGGCGGACTGGACGATCAGGGCCAGATGGTTCTCAGCAATGCCAACACGCCCTATTATGCGGATGGCGCACCGATCAATCGCGTAACATGGACGCCAAATGCGGACGGCAGCGTCAGGCAGCACTGGCAATCGTCACAGGATGGCGGGGCCAGCTGGACGACGGTGTTTGACGGGCTGTACGTAAAACGATCCGAAGAACCGGCGAACTAGCTACTCTGCGATCAGGTCCCGCACGAAACCGATCAGACCCGTTTGCCGGGCGCGTCGAAGCCGTTCCGTGGCAAGGATTTGCCTCACCTTGGCGAAACATGCGTCAAGGTCATCGTTGATCAGCACATAGTCATATCCATCCCAGTGGCTGATTTCACTTGCGGCGCGGTGCATCCGGCGTTCAATCACCTCAGGTGCGTCCGTATTGCGGCTTTCCAGCCGGTGTCGCAATTCTTCGAGCGATGGTGGCAAAATAAAGACGCGGACAACGTCCTGTCCGGCGCGCTGGTAAAGTTGCTGCGTGCCCTGCCAATCGATGTCAAACAGTACATCCTGTCCCTCTTCCAGGCTTTTTTGTACTGGAGCGGCCGGTGTCGCATACCGATTGCCAAACACCGTTGCATATTCAAGGAAGCTGTTGTCGGCGACCATCTCCTCGAACTCTTCGCCGCTTACAAAATAATAATCCTTGCCGTTCTCTTCGCCGGGGCGCTGTTCACGCGTGGTGACGGAAACCGACATGGCGATGTCGTCATCCGCTGCGAGCAACATCCGCGCAAGGGTCGACTTTCCGGCCCCCGACGGGGAGGATAATACGAACAGCAGGCCCCGCCTGCTCAGTTCGCGTTGCTGGTCGTCAATGGATTGCTGGGATATCGCGTCGGCCATATCGGCTATTGGCCGAGAAGGGCAGGTTCCGTCAAGATGCTTGTCAGCACGCAAACCGGGTATAACAATCGCTCAATCATCCTGATGACAGTGCGCTAATTTGGGTCTATCGCAGCAATATGTTTCAGGGTCGTGTCAGCACGATATTCTACTCGATAGGGATCACCATCATGGTGGGCTGGCTATTCTATGTCGGCAAGGACATCATATTGCCGATCGTGACTGCGATTATCCTGTTGCAGATCCTCTATTCCGCGAGCGCCGCCGTCGCTCGTTTGCCGGGCCTTGGCCGCACGCCGATGTGGCTGCGTGCGGCGATGGCAATGATCGGTGTTCTCATGCTGCTATTTGCAGGTACGCGCCTCCTCATTGGCAGCTTGCAAAACCTTGTGCCGTCATTGCCGATCTACCAGCGGAACCTCGAGAATCTGTTCGCCGAATGGTTTCCTGCGGCCCCGCCCGAGCCGCAGCCGGAGACCGACGTCGCAGAACTCATGGCATCGCCATCCGAGATTCTGGACCGGGGCAGCGCGGCGGTTTCGAAGGCGATGAGCGAGTTTGCCAACAGTTTTTTCACCGAGATCGACATTGCCGCGGTCGCACAGTCGGTCCTCTCGTCACTGACGTCCTTTGGCGGCTTCGTTTTCATAACAGTGCTATACGCGTCCTTCCTGCTGAGCGAGATAACCGGCTTCCCGCGCAAGGTGCGGCGTGCATTCGGTTCGGCGCGCGATTCCACAGACACGCTCAACATGATCGCGCGGATCAACCACGACATTGGCAGCTACCTGGCGACAAAGACGCTGATCAACATCATCCTGGCGGTGATTTGCTGGATCATTCTGGTTGCGTTGGGCATCGAATATGCTGCGCTCTGGGCGATCATAATCGGATTGCTGAACTATATTCCCTATGTCGGTTCGATCGTTGGAGTAGCCTTTCCCGCGCTGTTCGCTGTGGCGCAGTTCGGCACGCTGACCATCCCGTTGGTGGCCACCGGTCTGATGACGACCGCTCAGGTCATCATCGGCAATGTGGTGGAACCCAAGATGCTGAGCAAGTCGGTCAATCTCAGTCCGACGGTGGTGCTGATATCACTTGCCGTGTGGACTGCTCTCTGGGGAATTCCGGGCGCTATTCTCGCTGTGCCCTTCACCACTATCCTGATGATCGTACTCGCGCGCCGGCCCGGCACGAAACCGATCGCCGCATTGCTCTCGAGCGACGGCAAGATCTAGGCGGCATTTTCTCCCACTCGCATGACCGGTGGTTTCAGCAGGGCCGAGGCAATCACGGACAGGGCAAGCATGATTGAACCGATCAGGAAAGCGGTATCATAACTGCCCTGCGCTTCGAATATGTAACCGGCGACGAAAGGAACCGCGGCGACGAAGGGCAGCAATGCCGGGGCGAAGACGGCGTTGATCTTGGCAAAGCTGTCTTCGCCGAAATAGTTGCTCGTCAGGGCGGGTGCGATTGCAAAGAAGCCGCCATAGCCGGCGCCGAAGACGAATCCGCAAATGGCGAGTGCGGCAAAATTGTCCAGCGCGCCGAACAATGTGAAAGTCAGCAGCATGACGGCCATGATGGCTGTCATCAGCCAACGCATCTCGACACGGTCGCCCAATATGCCTGCCGGAATGCGGCCAAGACCGCTGCCCAGGATGAAAATGCTAACCAATGATGCCGTTTCCAGCTTGGTGATGCCGATGTCGGACAAATGCAATGCACCGTGAGCAATCATGAAATTGCCTGTCGCCAGATAGGTAATGTTGATGAATATCACCAGGTAGACAACCCGGGTACGGAAAACCTGTTTCAACGACCAGTTATGCTCCGATCGATAGGTTTGCGCTTTCGGGGCAGGATCATTGTCTGACGGTGGAAGGAAAGGGTCGATATTGTCGGGATGCTGTCCGATATCCGACGGCCGATTGATCAGGAAACGGGCAAGCAGGATGGCGAGGAAAACGACGATTGCACTGGTGATCCAACCTGCGCGCCAATCGCCAAATCTCTCCATGACGGACGTGACAACCGGTTGCGCGACGAACCCGCCCAGCGCATTGCCCGACATGATGATGCCGATGACGGTGGCGCGGCGGACGTTGAACCAGTGAATCATCAGTGTCTGACCACAAATCGGTGCCGTGAGCGAAAGCGAAAGACCGATGACCAGGCCCCATATCAGCGTCCACTGCCAGATTTCCGTCACGACCCCGACGATCAGTGCCATGCCGGCCAGCATCACGGCCAATCCGATGGTCAGTGTATTGCGTACGCCCCACTTGCCGATCATCCAGGCCGTCAACGGATAGAAAAGTCCCAGGACCAGGAGGCTGATACTCTGCGCAATCGAGGCAGTTCCCCGATTCCAGTCCATGGCCTCGACCATGGCCGGGAAGATTGATGCATAGGCAAAAAAGACGAATCCGGAAGCACCGAACTGGATGAAGAACAGCAGGCCGACATTCTTCCAGCCATAGAATTTCCGGGGCGGATGCCCTTCAGGTACAGATTCCGCCAAATGTCCCTCCAGCGCAGCCCGAAATGGACTGGCGCGCAAAGCCTACAGAATTGGCCACCGCATGCAATGCCGCTTTTGCGAGGTACACATCAACGGGAAGCGCGAACAGGATGGTCTTTTCTGACGTCGGTCAGGCGGGTTGTTGTTCCTCCGGAACCGGGCGACCTTCGATATCGATGATCTGTTCAGAGGCAGGGACAGCGGCTGCTTGCGCTTCCGCTTCTTCCTCTTCCTTTTTCTGGTCGTAGAGCGCCTTGGCGACCAGTGCGCCACCGACCAGCAGCGCTCCGGGAATCGAGCGCGTGGCAATACGCGCGGCGATGACGCCCAGCCCAAATCCTATCAATCCGTTTCCCTTTGAGCGGTTGCGCGCCTCGATACCGACACCGGTCGTGATAATGTTCCTGATCAGCGACATTAGAAGTTACCCTCCTTCATTACGTCCCCTTGCCGATCATGTTCTCAGCCTTAACATGGGTATCGAACGTCTGTTCGTCAACGAGGCCGAGGTCAAGCGCCGCGGCGCGCAGCGTTTGGCCGGTCTTGTGGGCATGTTTTGCAATGCTGGCCGCCTTGTCATAGCCAATGACGGGTGCCAGCGCGGTCACCAGCATCAGCGATTGGTCAACCAGTTCCTTGATCCGGGCCTCGTTGGCGGACAGGCCCTCGACGCAGCGTTCCGCGAAACTCGACATCCCGATTGACATGATCTCGATCGAACGCAGGACATTAGCGCCGATAAGCGGCTTGAACACGTTGAGCTCGAGGTGACCCTGCAACCCGCCGACAGTCACTGCCTGGTGGTTGCCGATGACCTGGGCCGCGACCATGGTCAGCATCTCGCTCTGGGTCGGATTGACCTTTCCCGGCATTATCGAGCTGCCCGGTTCGTTGGACGGCAGGCGCAACTCGCCCAGTCCCGATCGCGGTCCGGATCCGAGCAGGCGGATATCATTGGCGATCTTGGTCAATGACACGGCCAGAGTGTTGAGCGCTCCCGACAACTCGACCATCGTGTCATGTGCCGCCAGTTCAGCGAACTTGTTCGGCGCGGAGGTAAAGTTGAGCCCCGTTATCTTCGCCATCTCGCGGGCCATGTTCTCGCCGAAGTTCTCCGGCGCATTGAGGCCGGTGCCGACCGCGGTACCCCCCTGTGCCAGTTCCAGCAGTCGCGGCAGGACATCCTCGATACGGTCGCGCGCGGCGACCAGCTGCGCCGCATAACCGGAAAATTCCTGTCCGAGCGTCAGCGGTGTCGCGTCCTGCAAGTGAGTCCGGCCGATCTTGACGATGGCCTTCCATTGCTGGGCCTTGTCCGCCAGCGCATCGTGCAGCTGCTCGATTGCGGGAAACAGCTCAACCTCCAGCGCCAGCGCCGCCGCGACGTGCATGGCGGTGGGGAAGCTGTCATTGGAAGACTGGCCCCGATTGACATGGTCATTGGGATGGACCGGGTATTTGCCGCCGCGTGTGCCGTAAATCGCCTCATTGGCGATACCGGCTATCACTTCGTTGACGTTCATGTTGGTTTGCGTGCCCGACCCGGTCTGCCAGATGGTGAGCGGAAACTGGTTGTCATATTCGCCGGTGCGCACCGCGTTGGCGGCTTTCTCGATCGCTGCTGATATTTCCGGGTCAAGCCCGTGGATGCCATTGACGCGGGCAGCCGCCTGCTTGACCGTTGCCAGCGCATGGATCAGCCGGATCGGCATGCGTTCATGGCGGGGGAAGGGAAAATTCTCGATGCTGCGCTGGGTTTGCGCGCCCCAATAGGCGTCAACCGGAACCTCGATATCTCCAAGACTGTCTGTTTCGGTGCGACCGTCGGTCATTATGGGCGGTTCACTTCTTCTTGCCGAAATCCACCGTCACCACGTTGGAGCCGTCGTCGAC
>JAAUYH010002978.1_pt1 | contig 11294 bp, 12 predicted proteins | sample 7278061 | NCBI WGS metagenome assembly JAAUYH01 (sample SAMN14350203, study PRJNA611818) | marine sediment metagenome | isolation source: surface marine sediment (0.6m) | place: French Polynesia: Moorea | collected 2018-08 | reverse complement strand
GTGGAGGGGGTAGGATTCGAACCTACGTAGGCATAGCCAGCAGATTTACAGTCTGCCCTCGTTGACCGCTTGAGTACCCCTCCGCGGACACAAGCGGGGTATTGTCTGGCCGGGAAGGCCCCGTGTCAACAGGGTTTCAGCGTTTTTTTACCGCAATGCCCAGTGCCAGGGCTCGTAGACGAAGCCCCAGGGGTTGTCCCGCGGATAGCTCAACCCGAAGCCGAACTCGTGAGCCCGCCGATTCAGCCAGCCGAAGGCCTCGGAATCCTCGAATTCCTCGGTGAGCGGCCTCGAGCCCGGGCTGGCGATATCGACCGCATTGCCCGTGTGGTGCTCGCTGAAGCCCGGCGCGGCGTTGACCGCGAGAATCTCGGCGATGGTCTGCCCGGCCGCGATCTTGTTGCGGATCAGCGCCGCCTGGTACTCGAAGCTGCGGAATCCGGACACGATCAGCAGCGTTACGCCGTCCTCGTCCGCGGACCCAACCATGCTGCGCCAGCGCTCGGCGGCGCGAGGCGTGAGCCGCTGCAGCCGGCCGACGAGATTGGGCCCTACGTCCACCAGATCGGTGGCCTCCTCGAACTGCGGCGGAGATCCGCCGGCACCGTAGCCGTCGGGGATGCCGAGCTCATTGTGAAGTTGGCGTAACATGGCGCGATTATACAAATATGAAAGACGACATCTTCGACAAACAGAAGCTCGGCGACGAACCGTTTCGGTTCGACGAAGCCGTCACACGTGTGTTCCCGGACATGCTGCGGCGGTCGATCCCCGGCTACGCGGCGTCGATCGAGGCGATCGGCTCGCTGGCCGCTCGTTACGTCACGGCCGGCAGCCATGCCTACGACCTTGGCTGCTCGCTCGGCGCGGCAACGCTCGCAATGCGCCAGGGGATCCGCGAGGCCGGCTGCCGGATCGTCGCGATCGACAACTCGCCCGCAATGATCGACAGGTGCCGCGACATCATTGCCGAGGACGATTCACGGAATTCCGACGCCGTCCCGGTCGACCTCGTTCTCGGCGATATCCGGGAAGCCGCGATCGGGGACGCGTCGATGGTCGTGCTCAACTACACACTGCAATTCCTGTCGGTGGCCGACCGGGATCGGATGATCGGCCGTATCCACCGAGGCATGAACGAGGGCGGGCTGCTGGTCTTGTCGGAGAAGGTCGTCGATGAAGATCCTCACATGGAGGATTTGCTCGTCGACCTGCACCGCGAGCACAAGCGGCGCAACGACTACAGCGCCCTCGAGATCAGCCGCAAACGTGCCGCGCTCGAGAACGTACTGATCCCCGAGTCGGTCGCCGCGCATCGTGAGCGACTGTTGGCAGCGGGATTTGCCCACACGGGCGTCTGGCTCAGGTACTTCAACTTCGTCTCGATTATCGCGATCCGCTGACAATGATCGACTACGACAAGCTGCGGCGCCGGCTGCGCTCCCTGGGCCTCGACAAATGGGCGGACGAACTGCCGGCACTGACGGAGCAGCGTTTCGACAGCGCCACTCACGGCGACCTGCCGAAATGGACGGCCGCGGTCGAGTCTCTGCGCGGTTCCGGCGACCCTGTAGAAATAAAGGCGCTTCTACTGCAGTTATCGCCTTGGCGCAAAGGGCCGTTCGACGTCGGCGGTGTCACAATCGACGCCGAATGGCGCAGCCATATCAAATGGCAGCGGATCGCCGGAGCGATCGAATCGCTCGCGGGCCGCAAAGTGCTCGACGTCGGTTGCGGCAACGGCTACTACGCGTTGCAGATGAGAGAAGCCGGCGCCGAATGCGTCATCGGCGTGGACCCGACGCTCCTGTACGTCATGCAGTTTCTCGCCGTGAACTCGCTGGCAGGCATTGACGACGTCTTTGTACTGCCGATCCGCATGCAGGAACTGCCGCTGCCGGCGAAGCGCTTCGACACGACGTTCTCGATGGGCGTTCTCTACCACCAGCGCGGACCGATCGATCATTTGCGGCAGCTTCGTGACACGCTGCGTCCCGGCGGGCAGCTCGTGCTCGAGACGATCTTCGTCCCGGGTGACGAGTCGTACGCGTGCACGCCGGCCGACCGCTATGCGCGCATGAAGAACGTCTGGCTCCTGCCGACGATCGCCGAGCTGTCGACGTGGCTGCAACGATCGGGCTTTCGTGGCATCGATATTGTCGACACCTCGATCACGACAACCGATGAGCAACGATCCACGGAATGGATGACGTTCGAGTCGCTGGCAGAGGCGCTGGATCCGGCGGACCCGTCGAGAACCGTCGAGGGCTGGCCCGCGCCGCGGCGGGTGGTGGTGACGGCGAAGGTTCCCTAGAAAAGGGATCGCGGCGAGACGCCGCTCCCACAGGACGCCGCTCCCACAGGACGCCGCTCCCACGTGGGAGGGCCACCCCCGCCCGACACCCTAAGTAGTTGACGAGTCAGGCTCTTTTCCGTAATTTCTGTCAGGACAGAAATTACGGAAAAGACAATGCAGATGTCACCGGCAGTCGAGACTTACGTCCTTCACTGGGGCGAAATGGGCACGCGCTGGGGGACCAACCGAACCGTGGCCCAGATCCAGGCTTTGCTCTACCTCTCTCCCGAGCCGCTGCGTGCCGACCAGATCTGCGATCTGCTGTCCGTCGCCCGCTCCAACGTCAGCACGAGTATCCGTGAATTGCAGGGCTTCGGGCTGGTGCGGATGACGCACATACTCGGCGACCGCCGCGACTACTTCGAGTCATTGCACGACGTCTGGGAATTGTTCCGGGTCATCATCGAACAGCGCAAGCAGCGCGAGTTGAATCCGACGCTGACGATGCTCCGGACCTGCGCGGAACAGGTAGAGCAGGAAACGGACACGGACCCCGTCACCAAGGAACGTATCCGCAACATGCGCGATTTCGTGCAGTCGACGAGTTCCTGGTACGAGGAAATCCGCGATGTGCCAACGTCCAAGTTGACGAGAATCATGAAGCTCGGCAAAGGCATCGCCAAGCTCGTCAAATAGCAGGAACGCTACTCGCAGGTACTGAACGTCGCGTTCTTCGACGCGACCTTCTCACGCAATAACCAGACCGTTTCGCTGGCCGCCGCCGCCTCCGGGCCGCCGTTGATGACACCTCCCGGCCGGTAGAAGTATCCACCGGGCAGGTACTGCCAGGTCTGTGGCTCGCCGTTCATGCACTCGCTGTGTGTGTAGAGCCCCGCCAACATGAAACCTTCGCGCAACGCCGTCGAGGCCTGCCAGGGCTGTGTGGCACCGGGCTCTATGCGCTGCAACCAGGTATTGGCGCCGCTGCCCGGATCCGAACGCAGTTCCCTCGTTGTCACGCCGTCGACGTCGGTCGGCTGCCACTCGAGCAACTCGCTGTCCATGATGATCGGAGACTGGATCATGTTCAACGGATCGACATTGTCGAGGAAATAGAGAATGCGGGCGCCGTCACGAGTCTTGAGATTGAAGCCCAGCGAGCCCGGCGGCACGTACGCGTAACCGCCCGCACCGAGCCTGACATCGGCGATCGACAACTCACCGCCGACCACGAATATTTCGAGCGCCTTGCCCGGCGATCCGCCCGTCGTGCCTTCCCAGTCGGGTGGCAGGTCAATACGATTGCTCGTCGTGCGCTGCTGGGGATCGCCCGCCAGCTGCTTGGCCCGAATGCCCGGCAGGCTCGCCATGAACATGTCCTCGAGCGCGTCACTCTGGATGAACGCCGGATAAGGCAACTGCGGCGGCTTCGACGACGCGCAGCCGGCAAGCAACAGGCCGAACACGAACAGCACAGAAAAAAACCGCCCAGCAGAACTGGGCGGCAGAGCAAGTTGAAGATGTATCAAGCTGGGTTTGCTTCGCATTTGAAGGATCGAAACGTCAGTGTCGCGATGAATTTCAGCGTCAGTCTCCCCCGTGCTGGCAAGTCACTTCGTCAAAGGAAACAGCCGATCGCAGGTTTCCGGCCGACCAGGCATAGCGCTGAGAGGAAGCGCGTGATGCCCGCCTTCGAGTCACGCATCCGGCATGGCGGTTGCCCGCATTGCCTTTTCTACATCTCATCTCCGTGCGTACCGGATCGGTACGGCGCGAATGCTACTACATCTTGTATAGGAAGGCGAGTTGTGCACAACATATAGAAAGAATAGGCCAGATACGGGATTCCAGCGTGGAAAACGAGCAAAACTTGCCCGGTCGGACAACCAGCCAGGTGGTCGGACTACTGTTGGGTCCGGCGGTCGCCGCGATCATGCTCGCCGCGGGCGCGCCCGATGGCCTCTCCGTTGCGGGCTGGCGAACGGCGGCGGTCGGCATCCTGATGGCGGTGTGGTGGGCCACCGAGGCCGTGCCGATCGCCGTCACTGCGTTGACGCCGATCGTCGTCTTTCCGTTGCTCGGCATCTCGAGTATTCAGGAGACAACGGCACCGTACGCCAACAAGGTCATTTACCTGTTTCTAGGCGGTTTCATCGTCGCGTTCGCGATGCAACGCTGGAACCTGCACCGGCGCATTGCGCTGAACGTGTTGCGAGTCGCCGGCGGCAACGGCAGGTCACTCATCGGCGGATTCATGCTCGCGAGCGCACTTTTGAGTATGTGGGTGATGAACACGTCGACGACGATGATGCTACTGCCAATTGCCGTATCGATCATTACGGTTATTCACAAGACCGTGCAGTCGCTCGACGATCGGGGGCGTCTCGACTTTCAGTACGCGCTGTTGCTCGGCGTCGCCTACGGCGCGACGATCGGCGGCATGGCAACACTTGTCGGCACCGCACCCAACGCGATGCTCGCTGCATTCATGCAGGAGAACTACGGAACCGAAATCAGTTTTGCAAACTGGATGCGGGTCGGCCTGCCGCTCTCGGTGATGATGCTGCCACTTGCCTGGTTCGCGCTGACACGCATTGTGTTTCACGTCGACTTCGAGACCTCCGAAGAAGCGCGCAGCGAGCTCACTCGCATGCGCGAGGACATGGGCCGCATCACGACGCCGGAGCTGCGTGTCCTGGTTGTTTTTCTCGCCATGGCATCGACCTGGATTTGCCGTCCGCTGTTGACGAAGATTCCCGCGCTCTCGGCGCTCGACGATTCCGGTATCGCGATGGCGGGCGCGTTGTTGTTGTTTCTCGTGCCCAGCGGTGACAAGGACGACAAGCTGCTCCTGCGCTGGCGATATGCGGAAAAGCTGCCCTGGAGCGTCTTGATCCTGTTCGGTGGCGGCTTGACGCTGGCTGGCGCCGTAACCCGAACCGGCCTCGCGGAATGGCTCGGTGGCGCGCTGCAAGCCGTCGGTGCGTTACCGCTCGCCGTCATCGTCATTATTGCCGCGACGATGATCATCTTTCTGACCGAGCTGACGAGCAACATCGCGACAACTGCAACGTTCCTGCCGGTCGTGGGTGCTATCGCCATCGAGTCCGGATTCGACCCGATAGTCCTGACGGTGCCGGTTACGCTCGCCGCGAGCTGCGCGTTCATGCTGCCGGTCGCGACGCCGCCGAACGCCATCGTGTTTGGCAGCGGCTTGCTGAAGATCCCGCGCATGGCGAGAGCCGGCCTGGCACTCAACATCATCGGTATCTTCCTGGTATCGCTCGTGGCGCTGACGCTGGCGCCGACATTCCTCGGAGACTGACTATGAGTAGTGATTACGCCATCGAGAAACGCAACAAGGTCCGTCAGATACGCGAGAAGGCGCACTACGACAGGGAGACCGTGCACGCCATACTCGATGCCGGCGTGATGACCCACGTTGCCATCCTGCAGGACGGCCTCCCCGTGGTCGTGCCGATGCTGTACGGCCGCGAGGGCGAGACGCTCTACCTGCACGGCGCTCGCAAAGCGCGCATCATTCGTATGCTCGAGGAGAACGAACAGGTCTGCCTGAATGTCACGTTGCTCGATGCGCTGGTGATTGCCCGATCGGCATTCAACTCGTCAATGAACTATCGCTCGGTGACCGTTCACGGCAACCCGAGATTGATCGACGACGTCGACGAGAAGCTGCACGCACTGCACGTGATCACGGAGCACACCATACCCGGGCGCTGGGAGGAGCTGCGCGCGCCCCTCGACCGCGAGATCAAGATGACGGGCGTCATCGCACTCGACATCGAGCTCGCGTCGGCGAAGGTGTCGCGAAAGCCTTCGCCGGAAGACGAGGAAGAGGACTACGCAACCCGGATCTGGGCGGGCATCCTGCCGATCGAGACGTCGTACACGACCTTGCGGGACTGCGAACGGCTGATCGAAGGCATGGAGCCGAGTGATGCGGTCAAGGCATTGCAGAATAGAACACTGTAGGAGCGGCGTCCTGTGGGAGCGGCGTCTCGCCGCGATCCCATCGGGCCGGGACGGCCCTCCCACCATAATTAAACGACGTTCGGGAACTGCGAATGCTCCGCCTCGAGCCGCAGTAACGCCTCCTTCGTATCGAGACCGCCGCCAAAACCCGTCAGGTCGCCGTGGCTGCCGATCACGCGATGGCACGGCACGATGATCGGAATCGGATTGCGGCCGTTTGCGGCGCCAACGGCCCGGACGGCTTTCGGCCGGCCAATGCGCTTCGCAATGTCGGCATACGACGTCGTCGTGCCGTAGGGAATCTGCTGCAGCTCCCTCAGGACGCTAAGCTGGAACTCGGTGCCCTCGAGATCCAACTTCAGATCGAAGTCCCTGCGTTCGCCCGCGAAGTATTCGAGCAGTTGCCGGCTGACTTCGGCAAACGGCTTCTCGTTGAAGATCCAGTCGGCCTCGGGATCGCGTCGCATCGAGCCCTTGGGAAAACCGACCATCGTCAGGGCGTCGGCGGTGCCGGCGAGCAGCAGCTCCCCGATCGGTGTTTCGAGGTAACAGTAATACATCGTTCCTATCCTCCGGAGCCGGGTGCACAACTCCACAATAACAATGCGGCGTACGAACGCCACGGTCGCCAGTTTTCGGCGCGTTCCTTGAGCTCCGCCGGCTTCATGCGCGGCCGCCCCGGTTCGTCGAACGCGCGCAGCAGGCCGAGGTCGGACGCCGGAAACGCATCCGGGTGCTTCAGCGCACGCATAGCGATGTACTCGGCTGTCCAGTCGCCGATGCCACGGATCGCCGTGAGCCGCCGACAGAAGTCATCGTGGTCCTGGGATCCTTCGAACGTCAACGCGCCACGAGCAACGGCCCCGGCCACGCGCCGAATCGTTTCGATCCTGCTGCCGACAAGCCCCATGTCGTTGAACCGCGCTCGCATGAGTTTCTGCGGCGACGGGAACAATATCGTCGGTACCGCGGCATCCCGTCCGGCGTCCACGCGCGCAGCCGTTCCGTAACGCTCGGCAATGCGTCCCGCCAGCGTCGTCGCCGCACGGACCGAGACCTGTTGACCGACGATCGCGCGCACGGTCAGCTCGAAACCATCCCAGGCACCCGGTACGCGCATGCCGCGCTGTCGCGTCTGAAGCGGCCGCAGCACGGCATCCCTGCCGAGCACGTCGGCAATGGCATCGACTGGCGCATCCACGTCGAAGACCTGGCGCGTTCGCTGCACGATCTCGAACAGGTGTTGCGTCGCGGCGCCGTGCACGGTGAGTTCGAGGTCATTGTTCTCCGCGTCGTTCCGCACCTCGATAACGCCGGGCCGGCCGTCGAGCTCGATCGTGCGGGACCACGTGTCGCCACGGATTTGCTCGACGCCGGGTATCGCTCGTGCCGAAAAGAACCCGAGCAACGAGTTCCAGTCGAACGGCGTTCGGTAGCTGATGCGAAGGGAGATGCCAGACTGCGGATCGCTCGCCCGCGGGTCGGTCTTGCGGCGCAGTTCCCGCGGACTGCGGCCATAGGTTCGCTGAAACGCGTCGTTGAATCGGCGCACGCTGCCGTAACCCGAAACCAGCGCAATCTCGCTCATCGGCATCGCCGTCTGATCGATCAGACGTTTGGCAAAGTGCAGTCGCTGCGTATGTGCGACGGCGAGCGGGCTCGCGCCTACGTGGCGTGTGAACAGTCGTCGCAGATGCCGGCTCGTGACGCCGAGCCGGTCGGCGAGGCGCTCGACGTTGCCGTCTTCGAGTGCTCCCTCCGCTATGAGCCGCAGGCCGCGGCTCACCGTCGTCGATGTACCCGCCCAGGCAGGCGACCCAGGCGCGCATTCGGGACGGCAACGCAGGCATGGCCGGAAGCCTGCCTCGCTCGCTGCTGCCGCCGTCGGGAAGAACGCGACGTTTTCGCTTTTCGGCGGCGTCGCGGGGCAAATCGGCCGGCAGTAGATGCCGGTCGTTTTCACGCCGATGAAGAAACGCCCGTCGAATCTTGCGTCGCGGGAGAGTCGTGCGCGTTCGAATGCAGCCTGGGACATGCGAAGCAGTATACGCCCGCACCGCGTCCGAAATAGCCAGAATCGGACCTGTATCCTCTGCCCGCGTGGGAGCGGCGTCTCGCCGCGAACCCATCGGGCCGGGACGGCCCTCCCACACGACGCCGCTCCCACAAATGCTGTTACTGGTCGATGCCGCCCAGGCACATGTACTTGATCTCGAGATAATCGTCGAGGCCGTACTTCGAACCTTCCCGGCCCTGGCCGGATTCCTTGACGCCGCCGAACGGTGCCATCTCGTTGGAGATGATGCCCTCGTTGATGCCGACGATGCCGTACTCGAGTGCCTCGGCGACGCGCCATATCCTGCCGACGTCGCGTGCGTAGAAGTAGCAGGCGAGGCCGAACTCCGTGTCGTTCGCCATCGCGATGGCCTCCCGCTCGTCCTTGAATCGGAACAGCGGCGCAATCGGCCCGAAGATTTCCTCCCGGAACACGCGCATGTCGTCTCTGACGTCGGTGAGTACGGTAGGCTCGACGAAACACGCACCGAGGTCCGACCGCCCGCCGCCGGCCGCTACGTGGGCACCCTTGGCCACGGCGTCGTCGACGAACGCGAGCACATCGTTGGCCGCGCCCTCGTTGATCAGCGGCCCGATGCTCACGCCTTCGTCGGCGCCGTTACCCATTCGCAGTGCCGCGGTTGCATTCTTGAGCTTCGCCGCAAACTCATCGTAGACGTCGTCCTGCACGAGAATGCGATTGGCGCAGACGCAGGTTTGCCCCGCGTTGCGGAACTTGCAGATGATCGCCCCCTTGATCGCTTCATCGACATCGGCGTCGTCGAACACGATGAACGGCGCGTTGCCGCCGAGCTCCATCGATGTGCGTTTGACGGTGCCGGCGCACTGCTCCATCAGCAGTTTGCCGACCTCGGTCGAGCCCGTGAACGTCAGCTTGCGGACAGTCGGGCTGCCGGTGAGCTCGGCGCCGATCTCCCTGGTCACGCCCGCGACAATGTTGATGACGCCGGCCGGGATGCCGGCACGCTCGGCCAGTTCGGCAAACGCAAATGCCGAGAGCGGCGTTTCGTTCGCCGGCTTGCACACGACCGTGCAGCCCGCTGCCAGCGCCGGCGCGATCTTGCGAGTCAGCATGGCGTTCGGGAAGTTCCAGGGCGTTATGCAGGCAACGACGCCGACCGGCTGCTTGATGACGACAACTCGCTTGTCGCTCGATGGCTCCGGGATCGTGTCGCCGTAGATGCGTTTCGCCTCCTCGGCGAACCACTCGATGTAGCTGGCACCGTAGGCAATCTCGCCGCGTGCTTCGGCCAGCGGTTTGCCCTGCTCTGCCGTCAGGATCTGCGCCAGGTCTTCCTGCGCGTCCATCATCAGGTTGAACCAGTTGCGCAGCAGCGCGGCCCGCTCCTTGGCCGATTTCCTGCGCCATCCGGGCTGGGCTTTCTCAGCCGCCGCGATGGCCCGGCGGGTTTCTGCCGTGCCACATTTCGCTACGTCGCCGATCGTCTCGCCGTTGGCGGGATTGGTGACCGCAAAACGTTCGTCACTGTCCGCGGCGGTCCACTGCCCGTCAATGTACGCATCGAATCTGAGAAGGCCGGAATCCGAGATCTGCATGGCACCTGGCTCCTGGAACGACGAAGACCGGCAAGCATAGAGCTTGCCGGTCTGGTCAGCAATGGCCGATACGGCCAGGCTTTACGGGCCTCAGGCGGCCGGGCGCGTACGCAGTTTGCCGTTCTCGGCGAGCCAGGTCTCGAGCTCGCCTGACCCGCCGAGGTGCCTGCCATCGATGAACACCTGCGGATACGTGATCCGGTCTGCGACCGCACGCAGCGTCCGATCGGTGTAGTCGCGATTGAGCAGCAACTCCTCGTATTCGATGCCGGCGTCGCTGAGCAGGCCCTTGGCCTTCACGCAGAACGGGCAGCCGTCACGTGTAAAGATCGTGGTGTTCAGGGGACGTGCGCCGTTCGGGTCGATGTAGTCGAGCATCGTGTCCGCGTCGGAGACGTGGTACGGATCGCCGGGCTCTTCCGGCTCGATGAACATCTTCTCGATGACGCCGTCCTTGACGAGCATCGAATAGCGCCAGGAGCGCTTGCCGAAGCCAAGGTCTTCCTTGCCCACGAGCAGACCCATGCCGTCCGTGAAATCGCAGTTGCCATCCGGCAGGAACGTCACGCGATTGGCGTTCTGCGCGCGCTGCCACTCGTTCATGACGAACGCGTCATTGACCGACAGGCAGATGACGTCGTCAACACCGTTCGCCTTGAAGTACGGCTGCAGCTGGTCGTAGCGCGGCACGTGCGACGACGAACACGTCGGCGTAAAGGCGCCGGGTAGCGAAAAGACGACGACCGTCTTGCCACCGAATACGTCGGCGCTGGTCAGGTCGACCCACTCATGGCCCTTGCGCGTTTTAAACGTTACGTCAGGGACGCGTTTTCCCTCGAGGTTCTTCAGCATAGTTTTCTCCTTGTCCAGGTATCGGGTATTCAGCCCAGCATGCTGCGAAGCATCCAGGCGTTCTTTTCATGAATCTGCATGCGCTGTGTCAGCAGGTCGGCCGTCGGCTCGTCGTTCGCGGCGTCCGCGACGGGGAAGATCTCGCGGGCTGTACGAACGACCGTCTCCTGGCCGGTCACGAGCTGCCGAATCATCTCCTCGGCGGACTCGTCGCCTTCGGCTTCCGTGATTGACGTCAGCTCGGCGAACTCCCGGTACGATCCAGGCGCGCGCACGCCGAGTGCGCGGATACGTTCAGCGATCTCGTCGACGGCCGTCGCGAGTTCCGTGTAGTGCCCCTCGAACATCAGGTGCAGCGTGTTGAACAGCGGACCTTTGACGTTCCAGTGAAAGTTGTGTGTCTTGAGGTACAGCGTGTAGCTGTCGGCCAGCAGCCTGGACAGGCCCGCCGCGATCTTCACGCGGTCCTGCTCGGTGATGCCTAGGTTGAGCTCCATCGTCCTGCTCCGTTGTGTGAATG
>JAAUYH010185054.1_pt1 | contig 11295 bp, 9 predicted proteins | sample 7278061 | NCBI WGS metagenome assembly JAAUYH01 (sample SAMN14350203, study PRJNA611818) | marine sediment metagenome | isolation source: surface marine sediment (0.6m) | place: French Polynesia: Moorea | collected 2018-08 | reverse complement strand
TTTCCTAGTTCTAGGGTGATTGGTTCAGGAACAGTACTGGATACAGCTCGTTTCCGCACTTTATTAGCCAGAAAGCTAGATATTGATGCTCGCAGTGTTCATGCCTATATTATTGGTGAACACGGAGACAGTGAACTTCCTGTTTGGAGTACAGCAAATGTAGCTGGTGCCAAACTGTGAAGTTTTTGCTCAATTAAAACTCTAACTAAACAAAGATAAAAGAATAAACCAAGAGTAAAACAGTAAATATAAACAAAATATGGTTTACCCAATCATCAAAATTCCAATCTTTAAACATCGGGATTAATTCTCACTTATTATTAGGTGTTAGGTGTTAGGTAGTAGGTATTGGGTTTTGACCCTTACCTACTGCTTTGTCAAGGTTAATTTGAGGGATAAGTTTTACGAAGTCAGGAGTCCTAAAGGATACACCTTCGGATATCAGGAGTCGGTAGTCAGGGGTCAGGAATGAGGAATAATCTTCCTTGTCTCCCCAGCCTCTCTTGTCTCCCTTGTCTCCCTTGTCCTATCTCAATCCATCATTTCCAAGTTGATAGAGTAATACTCTACTCATTCTGGGTAGATGTTTTAAAGCTAGGTATAGGCTCATCTTCTGGAGTATAAGGCTTATCCAGTGCTGGAGGAGCATCGGGTTGATTAGGAGTGCCTCCTTTACCATTGTTTCCACCTTTGGGTGGTTTGCCTCCTTTGAGGAAGTACTCTTCAAAGCTCTTAATCACAATATAGAGATTAGGAACAAAGAGTAAACATAAAAGAGTCGAGACAGCCAGACCACCAAAAACCGCAGTTCCCAAAGACCAACGACCGATCGCACCAGCACCATCAGCAATTACTAGAGGCAGGAACCCAAACAGGGAAGAAAATGCGGTCATCAGAATCGGACGCAAACGCTGTTCCCCAGCGGTAATAGCTGCCTTAGTGATGCTCATCCCTAAAGCACGAGCTTGATTGGCAAATTCCACAATCAGAATTGCGTTTTTACTTGCCATCCCAATCAGCATTACCAACCCTACTTGACAATAAATATTATTGTTGAGAATGGGCCAAATCCCTGCTCCTGGATTGAAAGGCATACCTTGCCACATAGCCCGTAACCAAATTCCCCCCAAAGCACCTAAAATAGCCAGAGGTACGGTAAGCATAATAATGGTGGGGTCAATGTAGCTTTCGTACTGAGCTGCCAAGACCAAGAATACCATTACGAAGCCAAAACCAAAGATAATCGGTGCAGCTCCTCCTGCTTCTTTTTCTTCTGCTGCTGTAGTTGTCCAGTCATAGCCAAAGCCTGGTTGTAGGGCTTGCTCTGTTACTTCCTCCATCGCTGCAATTACTTGTCCTGAACTATAGCCTGGTGCTGGACCTACATTAATTTTAATGGCGGGGAAAACATTGTAGTTAGTCACAATTGGGGGATAGGAGATTGGTTGTGCTGCCACCAGGTTACTCAGTTGTACTAAGGCTCCGTCCCGCGAACGGACATAAAGTTTAGTAATATCTTCAGGGTTAGCCCGAGAATCAGATTCTGCCTGGGCATAAACCCGATACAGCCGACCATCTAGCACGAACTGGTTGACATAATTAGAACCCAGATAAGTCTGTAAAGTGGTCATAATTTCGTTGATGTCAACATTCTGCGCCTTAGCTTTATCTCGATCAATATCAGCTTCGAGCATCGGACTATCGAAGGTAAAAGTACTAAAGGCAGCAGCAATTTCAGGACGCTGATTAGCTGCTTGTAGCACTCGTTTGGTGTTATCAATCAGGGCATCCATACCTTTCAACTGACGGTCTTGAATGAAAAGTTCCGAACCGCTAAAGTTACTCAAACCATCAACAGCAGGAGCATTAACCGCCAAAACCCTAGCTCCGTCTATTTTTTGTTGAAATATCTGGTTTAAGCGATTCATCACCCCATATACAGAGTGTTCAGCCCCAGGTCGCTCACTCCAATCATGCAGTTTGATAAACAGAACCGATTTATTACTGTTCTGACCCTCGAAAGAAAAACCATTTAATGCCAAGGCATGTTCAACTTCCTCAAACTTCATCACTTCTGGTAGAACCTGTCGGCTAATTTCACTGGTATAGTTGAGAGAAACTCCAGCAGGTGCTTCTACGATGCCAAAAAAGTAACCTTGGTCTTCATCGGGAATAAATCCTTGGGGTAGGGTCTGGTAAACCCAGCCCGTTGCAACTAGACCACCAATAAATACCGCAATAATAATCAGTTTGAAACGAGTTATCAATTCGAGCAAACGCCGATATTGTACAGTGACCCAAGCAAAAAACCTATTGAACAGGTTAAAAAATATACCTAAAGGTCCTTTCACTTCCTCTTGACGTTTCATCAAGATCGCTGACATGGTTGGGGAGAAGGATAGGGCGTTAAAGGTCGAAAATGTGACCGCAGCAGCCATAATCAGGGCAAACTGTTTATAAACAACCCCTGTACTACCAGGAAAGAAAGAGACGGGAACAAACACCGCAATCAATACCAAAGAAGTTGCGATGACTGCTCCCGATAGTTCTTCCATAGAATCAAGGGCTGCCTGGAGTGGTCTCATCCCCTGGGATAACTTAGTTGAGACTCCCTCTACTACTACAATCCCGTCATCTACTACCAGCCCTGTTGCCAAAATCAAGGAGAACAAGCTCATATTATTGAGAGTAAAGCCCAGAGCTAAGGCTGCAATCATTGCTCCCAACATCGCTACAGGAATCGCGATCGCAGGAATAATAGTAGTTCGCCAGTCCTGCAAGAAGACAAAAATTACCAAAACTACTAGAGCGATCGCTTGTATTAGGGTAACAACCAAATCTGCGAGGGAAGCATTGACGAACAAAGTATTGTCTAAAACTATTGCCTGTTTTAAACCAGGAGGGAAAGAGGGTTCCAGCTCGGCGATTTTAGCTTTGACTGCTTCTGCTGTCTCCAGGGCATTAGTACCAGGAAGTTGATAGATCAAAAGGGTTACAGAAGGGAGATTATTGTCAAAATATGAGTCAGTATTATAATTTTGTACTCCCAGTTCCGCTCTACCGATATCCTTAATTCTGATCAGTTCCCCATTCTCACCTACTTTCACCACCATATTTTCTGCTTCTTCAGCAGTTTTAAAGCGACCTTGGACTTTCAGGGGAAATTCAAAATCCTGCTCGGACATAGAAGGTCGCTTGCCCACAGATCCCGTCCCAATATCAAAATTCTGTTCATTAATGGTGTTAACTACATCGGATGCGGTTAAGCCTCTGGCAGCAAGCTTATTGGGATCTACCCAGATCCGCATCGCATAAGTAGAACTTCCATAGAGTTGCAGACTACCTACCCCTTTGATGCGCCGTAAATCGTTCCAAATATAGCGGTCAAGATAGTTATTAATAAAAGTAGTGTCATAAGGTATTTCCCCATTGGCATCTCTTTCCGCATAGAAAGAATAGGCTAAGGTAACACTAGGGGATTGTTTCTCGGTTTTTAGTCCTGTAGCGAGTACTGCTTGGGGGAGTTCCGCTTGTGCTTGGGATACTCGATTTTGCACCAGTACCTGGGACATATTACTATCATTTTCTACGGGAAAACTAATATTGATAGTGGCGTTACCATTGTTGTCGGTGGATGAATCAATCCATTTCGCATCCTCCACTCCGTTGATTTCTCTTTCTAGGACGGTGGTTACGTTATCAACAGTAGTTTGGGCATCAGCACCAACATAGTTGGCTGTTACAGAAACCCGCTTGGGGGCAATTTCTGGTAGCTTATCCAAAGGCAAAAGTGCCATAGCGATCGTGCCCACCAGAATAATCAGAATAGTACAGACCGTAGTTAAAACCGGTCGTTTAATAAAGGGGGTAGCAATAGAAAATAACATCGATCTTCGGGAGTAGGATTTTCAAGCTAAGGTCTTAGGACTGGTTCCTTTGCTAGTTAAGAACTATTGTCTTAGCAATGTCTGTTTGCCAGCAATCTTGAATTTTTATTGGGTCTGTTCGCTAGTAAAAGTTGCCTCTGTAATTGGCGTGCCATCTTTGAGGTCAAGTATTCTTGTGACTACAATTTTATCTCCTGGTTCCACTCCAGAGATAACTTGATACGCCTGACCTTGGATAGTTCCGAGATTAACTGGTTGTTGCTTGGCAACTAACTTGGCTTCCTCTGAGTCTCCTGATGTTGCCACATAGACAAATTTTTGACCACCCAGGATAGATACAGCTCTAGTGGGAACTAATAACCCAGGATTCTCCCGCCAAATGACTTTAACTCGAACATATTCTCTATCTCTAAGACTACCATCGTTTGCGAAAGAGACCTTTGTTTGAATAGTTTGAGTACTCTGATCTACTAAGGGTGAAATAAAGGTGACTTTACCTTTAACTCCTTCAGTGCCATCCTTGTTAATGATTTCAACAGGCAGTCCTAGTTTCAATCGCGACCGATATTCAGTAGGAATTCCAATATTAAGGTCAAAGATTTGATTGTTAGTAAGTGTGGTTATTTCTTCTCCAGTATTGATATAGTCTCCCACTTTTTTCTGATTGAAACTACCCACCATGCCACTGATTGGAGCATTGACCGTATTGTAAACTAAGTTTTGGCTCACCGAACCTAATTGAGACTCAGCTTGCCTAACCGCTGCTTTTTGGCTATCTACGTTAGCGATCGCTTGATCTACCCTTCTGCCAGCAGCTTCCAGGGATTTGATTGAGGCATTTAGGGATTCTTTTCTAGCATCGCGCTGGGCAAACTTGGTATTAAGGTCACGGGTTTTGTTATCTAAATCTTGCTTAGGTTCAGCTCCTCCTTCCACCAGAAATTTAGACCGCTCAATGTTGATCTCAGCTAATTTTACTTCCGCTATTATGTCTTGAAGATCCGCTCTAGCTCTTTCAACCTCAGCAGCAGCAGCAGCTCTATCTGCCTCCGCTGTCTTTAATTCCGCTTGAGCTTGACCCAGTCTGGCTTTTTCAACGTTAACAGCCTGAGTTGCTGCATTAACATCTTCCTGTTGTTGGGTGGGTTCTAACTCAACTATTGCTTGTCCTCGACGCACGCGATCGCCCTGATTAACGAAAATCTTCAGAATACGCCCGTTAATTCGAGGCGCTAAATTAACTCTTCCCTGGGCTTCTAAAGTACCTACATACTCACTACTATTAATTAAAGTTGCAGTTTCTAAAGTTTGTAATTTAACAGGAACTGCTTGAGAACCTGGGGCTTGAGATTGCTCTTTACCACTGCCACACCCCCCAATCAACAAAGGTACTAAGAAGAATGCACCTAATAATTTCTTAGTAAAACGGTAGCTATCGTATTTCTGATTCATAAATCTTCTCCAGCATACCTAGCTTAAAAAATATTACTTTACTAAATTTTGATTTCAGTATTGTTAATATAGTACTTTTTCCTAAAATACAAACTTTAATTTAACTAAAGATTTATTAGTCTTAGCATTTATTTATTTTATTTTCCATTACTGAAACTTGGGGAAGACAGGTAATGGCTCTAAGCTTTTTCTAGCAGAAGTTTCAGGCTAATTTGTAGCTAAAATTTGTTTTTGTTACACAAGCTTACAAACCATCAATTGGAAAATTTTTTGTGCTAATTTTGCCAGAAAAAGCTGACTTTGACACTGCTTTCTAGATGAGTTAATAGAAAAGTTTTAAGTGGGTAGGCAAAAGAATTTATAAAATCTGGGTAGTTGATCTTTCCCTACTCCCTAAACCTTACGCCCTAACCTTTTTCATAGCCATCTTACTATTTAATTCTGCCTACCTACTTAACCAAGCAGTTTTAAAAGTGCAAATTTTGCATTCAGTAATTAAAATTATGTAATTACTTGACTAGTCTAAACGAAGCAAAAAAAGTATCAATTGACTTAGGGGAAATAGCCTCATTTTGCTGACTAACTGCCAAAATATAGAGGCGTTGCTCTACAAGCAATAAGCGATAGACAATAGTTTCATTTTTATTTTGCAGCTGAAACTGTTTACCTGGATAATTTTCAAAAACGATATCATCGTCAGCAGTTTTAATTAAACCCACCCTATTATCGATAATATAATCTCGCGATTTTTCTAATACTTCTTTAGTGTTTTTTACCCTTTCTGGAGTAACTTCTTCTGAGTAAGCGATTACATAGCGAGAGGATGAAGGATGAGTAGCAATGATATTGAAATCAATATCTCCTTTAGGAGATTCAACCACCTCAACTTCTTGGGTAATAACTCCAGGGGGCATCATCGCAGTAAACCCTACTTCTTTCATCACAACCCGTGACCAAGGCAAGGCTGCTTCATCAACTTGAAGGGAAGAGTTAGGAAAAGTTTTGCCTCGCTCCAGTCTACGAATTTCCTGTTCAAATTGTTCTCGTCCCTTTTCAAAAAAATCAGGACGATCAAATAAACCTGCTTTGGCGGGAGTAATTATCAAACCAGATAAAGTGAAAACAATAGGGATACTTAGCCAAGAATATATCTTCATGAGATTATTTATAGCAATACAAGGAACAAATTTTGTCTTAGTCTTTAGTGGGACTTGTGTCCTAGTTAGTTTCTTACTGGTAGGGATTTTCACCCCCATTAGTAGAAGCTAATTGGCTGCAAGACTTTGTTCCTAAATCAGTCAACCGAATTATACAGGGACTGGTGTCTTTGATCTATAAAGATTTGATATGTAATTTTCTTTGAGCTTTCGAGATTTTGAGATAATAAAAGTATAATTACAGAACTATAGGCATTCTCAGATTCATGAGATACAGATTTTTTGCCTTTTCCCTATCATCAAGCATATCTAAGCTGTACCTCGTTTAACCAAGAATTACTATAATGAATGCCTCGTTGTCTTAAAGGTAAAAGCTATGAATATTAAAATGGTGATTTTTTCAGGAATTATGACTGCTCTTATTGGTGCCATGTTGGGTTTAGCAGTTAATCATATCAGTCAAAGAACTGCTCGCAGACCAGTTTCGGTTATTGGGGGGGCAGTTTTAGGGTTTGTCATCGGTTCTGCTTATCAAGCCATCCAACAAAATAAGCCTGAAGGAGAAGAAGAAATTAAGGAATGACTACCACTTTGTCAACCTTGATTTGAAGAATAAGTATCACTAAATTTTCTTGGTTATTTGATCTCAATTTATCATTGTCAAAATTGACAAATTATACCGTTTATCAAATGTACTCAGAGTGATAGTACGATTTTTTCTACTTTTAAAAACCTTAAAATTTTGGTAATTACTAATACCTACTACCTAACTAAGTCTCTGATTACTGTTGAGAATTGGTATAAGTTAATTGTTCAATTAATTTTGTAACTCGCTCTTTGATTTCGTCTCTCACTCGGTAAAAAGTGTCCATAGGCTTTCCATCAGGATCTTCCAATTCCCAGTCTTCAAATATTTCTTGAGTTACCCATTCTCCTGGTAAATTCACGCCACAACCACACATAGAAATTACTGCATCATAGTCAGTTGCTGCAAAATTACTCAAGGTATCTGAAGTTTGATTACTAATATCTATTCCGATTTCTGACATTACTTCTATGGCTGTAGGATGTACTCGACTATCTTGTAATCCTGAAGATGTCACTACAATTTTATCTTTCCCTAGAGTTTTGGCAAATCCTTCAGCCATTTGGGATCTACAGGAGTTTCTCTTGCAAACAAACATTACTTTTTTCATGGTTTTTCTTCTATTAAATTAATTTTCCACAATTAATTAATGATTTTGTCATTAATTTTGATAGGGATTAACGCAACGAGGATCGAGTAGAGTGGCTTTTTCTGGTTGTCTGGGAAACCAAGAGGCAGTACGTTTGCAAAATTCTACCAACATTAACATCACAGGAACTTCAATTAATACTCCAACTACTGTGGCTAAGGCTGCGCCAGAGTTTAAACCAAAAAGCATTACGGCTGTCGCGATCGCGACTTCAAAATGATTACTTGCTCCAATTAAGGCTGCTGGGGCAGCATCTTCATAGTCTAATCCCAGTTTTTGCCCTGCTACATAAGTGATTAGGAAGATAAAGTTGGTTTGCAAAAATAAAGGTATAGCAATTAAGAAAATGTGTAGGGGATTATTTACAATTAGTTCTCCTTTAAAAGCAAATAATAAAACTAAAGTTAGTAATAAAGCTGCTATGGCAATAGGAGAAAGATAGTGTAAAAATTGAGTCTCAAACCATTTTCTTCCCTTATAACGAAAAATCCAGTAACGACTAAAAATTCCTGCTGCAAGAGGTAACCCAACATAAATGACAACGGATAAAACAATAGTTTGCCAAGGTACAACCAAATTATTAGCAGATAATAGCCATTTTCCTAGTGGTGCGTAGAGAAACAACATTGCTAAAGAGTTCACCGCCACCATCACCAAAGTGTGTCCTTGATTGCTGTAGGATAAGTAACCCCACATCAGTACCATTGCGGTACAAGGAGCAATACCTAGTAAAATAGCCCCTGCAATATAAGAATTGGCTAAAGTTACAGATGTCTCCCGAATCAGTTCAGTTTCTAGTAATAAAGGTTTAAAGAGCCAACCTAAGAAAAACTGAGCAAATACCACCATTGTAAAAGGCTTAATCAACCAATTTACTACCAAAGTCAGAATGACAGGTTTGGGAGTGCGTGCAGCCTTTACTGCTTGGCTAAAATCAATCTTGACCATGATCGGATACATCATGAAGAAAAGACAGACTGCAATGGGAAGAGAAACATTATAGACACTCATTCCATCCAAAGTTTGGGCAATTTTAGGAAAAATTCTGCCTAGAGTAATCCCAACCCCAATACAGATAATCACCCAAAGAGTTAAATATTTTTCAAAAAAACTGAGTTGGCTCCCCGCTTTTACAGCTTGAGGGTTGATGACAGGGTCATTTGTCGTCATTACGTTACGAGACTAATTATGATTAATAACGAGTTTTATATTACATCAAAAATAATTGATGCATCAAGTTTTTTTGATATGACAAATAAATCTTTAGAGATGGACTATATAGAAGGGGAATTTTATGAAATTACAATTGAAATACAATTTTATCGGTCACTGTTTCAGCAGATAACTCACCATCAATGGTTAGAAGATAACCCCGATATTGATAATATTCCAAAATAGGAACAGTAAAATCTTGAAAAGCCTGAAGACGACGCTCGATTACTTCTGGTTGATCGTCAGCTAATCCTCTGTCTAAAGCTCTTTTTTTCATAATCGATTCACTAACTTTGAGATAAATAGCCGAATCCAGTTTTTGATCTAATTTTTTTAAAAGGAAATCTAGTTCTTCCGCTTGAAATGCAGTACGAGGATATCCTTCTAAGATCCAGCCTTTACTAGCATCTGACTCCAATAATCTTTGTTTGATAAACTCGATCATCAATTCATCTGGTACTAGTTCCCCTTTTTCCAGATAAGGTTGAGCCTTTTTCCCAAACTCTGTACCAGAAGCTATGCCATCTCGTAAAATACTACCTGTAGAGATACTGGGAATTTGGTAATGTACAGATAACGCTTTTGTTTGTGTGCCTTTTCCTGAACCCGTACCACCTAAAATTACTAATCGCATTGGTTTATTTTAACTAAGAATTTTATCTAGGAAGTTCGATGAATTAGTTAATCTATTTGACCAACAAATAGCCTAGCATTCGAGTTCCTTAGTCTTAAAATACCCATTTATTATTTATTATTTATGATCGGTAGCAGGTCATAATTGATACAATAGGAGAAATCAAGCAAAATCGGCAAGAAGGAATAATAGTCGAACTCAAAAACACGGCAAAGACCTAAAAAAATGCCAATATTAGAAAGCTGTCAGTCAATTATCAAAACTGGTAAAACTACTACAGAACAAGCTTTAAAGTTGTTTGACGCTCTCGAACCAGTTAATTTAGAATTTATGCTAGGTTGTTGGCAAGGCTCTGGAATTCACACAGATCACTCTATGGATGGTTTTTTAGAAGCCTCTAATTGGTATGGAAAAGAATTTATTTCCACGGAAAAGGTTCACCCTTTGTTATTTTTAGATAGTAAGGGAAAAATATTCAAAGTTGCGCCTAATCCGACTGCGATGGATTGGGTTTTAAAGTTGCCAATTCTCAAAAAGAATTATTTGAAACCTTTGTTAACGTTGGCTAATTCTTTACTAAAAACGGAGAAAAGCCAAGCAAGACTAAGAATGATGGAATATCGAGGAAAAATTAGTGCTACGATGATCTATGATTATTTGCCCATTAATGATTCTTTCAGAAAAGTAGATGAGAATACTGTTTTGGGAATTATGGATTATAAAAATTCACCTCAACCTTTCTTTTTTGTTCTCAAGCGATGCTCCTGAATATTTTAACTCTTGACTTTTATCCTGCGTAGTAATTCCCATATAGTGGAAAATCAGCCATTAAGAAAACACATTTCTAGTGGTGGTCAAGCTTAAAATAGTGCAATAGCAAAATGGCAAAATCTAGGTTAGATATTGTTTTTGTTCAAAATTCCTCTTTCAAGTCGTGTAAAAAATATTTTTTGTCGAACTGACAGTAGAAAAGGAAAAGGAATTCTTTAAATGACCTTTTCCCCTTGCCAAAATTTATAGCTAGATCATAGTTGATTGATGTTTTGATAAACAGCAGACAATCCCATTGGATCTACATTCAAATCTGATTCTGATACTGAGTCACCATAAACACTTATAGTTCCCAATTGATCGCCGTCGTGCGCTCCAGCACCGCCTTGGTTACTAACTAAATGAATGATTGAATATTTTTCACCATTTTCATCTACCGCATCTTCGATACTGAGATCTACAGTATGTCCTATGATGTTAATCTTATCTCCCGCTTCGCGATCAAAATCGAGAATTGTATCGTTACCAACACCTTCAACCCAATGATCGTGAACGTTGTCATTTTCTCCTGTTACACCTTTCCAGTCGATATTACCTTGAGCATTAGCGTGTTTTTTCATGATTTCGGGCTTCGCGTTTAGTAATATCTCGAAGAGGAAAGTATTAGCACCTTCTCCGCCAGCTAAAACATCGTTAGTAGCAGTCAAAGATTCCTCTGGATAGACTTTAGAAGCATCGGTTTCTTGGGCAATTTCTGGCTCTCCTGCATCACTTCTACTGATTAAGAGATCATTGCCTCCACCTCCAACTAGATCATCATTCCCATAACCGCCCCGCAGAGTATCGTTATCGGCTCCACCATTGAGAGAGTCATTCCCCGCACCACCTTTAAGGAAGTCGGCTCCCGCTTCTCCAGCTAAATCATCATTATCCTTACCACCAAAGAG
>JAAUYH010070994.1_pt1 | contig 11295 bp, 11 predicted proteins | sample 7278061 | NCBI WGS metagenome assembly JAAUYH01 (sample SAMN14350203, study PRJNA611818) | marine sediment metagenome | isolation source: surface marine sediment (0.6m) | place: French Polynesia: Moorea | collected 2018-08 | reverse complement strand
GCAGCAGGTTCAGTGCGCCTTGGCGAACATCTACAGGACGAATACACAAATAGGCTTAACGTTATAAGGGCAGGCGTTTTGGAAGACTTTCGTCTCTCCTCCTCCACTTTGCTCCACGGATGTATACATTCGGGGAGTCTAACTGCAAGGATGGACTGTTCGCAAGATTGGAGGCAACTCTGCGCAATAGTAAGAGCGCTTGCATCGAATCACTGCCAATCACCCTCTAAAACATACTCACTATTTTCCTTAGCCAAACACGAACGTCGCCGTCTTTTACCATAAACCGGAAGAGATAACATACAACATTACTGCACTGCGGCACCAGTGCCCCATCTTTACATGACCGTGGTAGCTGTAGGGTGTTCTTTCAATGCTTCTTGTACAATATTAGGAGCCACAGCAAGCGTGACACTTCGCACGCCTCCACTACCACCCGCTTTCGCCACTAGGCCGGCTTCTTGGACTCGTTCCCACGCTTTTGCTGCGATGGCACGAGGCTCAATATGTGCAATTTGGGTTTTGAGCATTGACGTTTGGCCTCCAGTAGCGAGTCCCTCGTACTCCCGATAAACATCATCAAACATATAGACGCCCTTCGAATCGCGCCGTTCTATTCTCGCCAGTGCTAGTAATAACGCAAGTTCGAGTGTTGATAGTCCAAGGATAAAGTCCCGGGCCGAGCCCCAATGTTCCAAAGCGGTTTGGAACGCATTCACTGCCGACCTCACTGCATGCGCTTCATCCGAACTCACGCTATTCAACTCTAGCGGGGACAACAACGCCGCATCCACCGCATCGAGTATCGACCCGATGGCACGGTCACGATAGAACTGGCGTTTCAGTGCGAGCCCGACATTCTTGTCTTGCAGGAACGCACGAGCTACGTTCACAAACGGATCATTCTCTGCATCGTCGGGCACAAGCACCGCCTTCAAAAATTCAAGGACCTCGTCACATTCTTTCGGCACCCGCACCAGCACCTGACGATGACAAAACCGGCTTTTCACTCGTTTTTCAAGGTGATCCGTAACATCGATATGCGGTGTGATACAAACCGCCGCGCCGCGTAAAGCCGCGTCTTGCAACAGATTGAAAATAGAATACAAAACCGTCTGCCCATGTGTCACATGCACGAAACGCTGGAACTCATCCAGCACAAACAGGATGGGTGTGTTCTTTTTTCTGAGCTCCGTGACGCACTGCCCGATTTCACCGAGGCAGTGCTGTGCGCCACCGATGCCCGTACCGCCTAGCGCTCTCGCAATGGTTCGAAACGCCGCGTTCGTGCCACTATGTAACAGCCCATGCAATTCAACCACTACGGGGGAGCCAGTTTTCCACGATTTCTCGTTCACTTGATGCAACAGTCGCGATACGACCGCCGATTTGCCGCTCCCTCTCGAACCAGTCAGGAGCACAACTGCACAGGCCGCATCCCCATGCAGCGCAGGTAGGACCGCGCCGGAAACACTTCTCAACGCGTCCGCCAGCTGCGTTGGCAGTTCATAGGTGGTGTTCTCAGAGAACAAGCGTGTTCGCAATTCAACGACACGTTCTGCAGGAGTCAATTCAGCCGATTTCGTGGACTTGCGTTTCGACTTCGTTCCCTTACTACGTGGAGCACGAGGCATTTCGAGCGGCAATGATTGCTGATGGTTTGCGCACCGAAACGATGACGTACGAATTTGATCCAGGGAAGTGCACTATACGCAGTAGTGCACAGGGGCACAGATATGACAACGGTGAATCTGAGACCCCCAGACGCCTCACTGAGATTGACGGGTATCTTCCCAGTCGTGCATTGCCTGCTACAAGCCACACGCAACCGAGTACACATTTACCGAGTGTGAAGCAGATCAACATGGCATTCGTCAGTGCGACGGGGAGCAGCGTGCTAGCGCGCCAGAGCGGATTCAGAGGCACGCAGCAATGTGCGCGACGCAGCAGCGCGACGGCGGGCGGAATACGGATGGCGGGGCTGACCGATAAGGAGCGCAAGTCGTTCGGCAAGGTGGGCGCCGGGTCGCAATGGCGCGAGAACGTGTTCGTCGGCGGCTTCCCGGGCGGCGAGGAGGGCTTCAGAGATTGGGTGGACAAAGGGATGAAGGACGATGTCCCGGACGTGCCGGAATTCCTCCAGCCGAAAACCGAATTCAAGAACAGTGTCGATTCGCGCGCCAAGCCGGGCGTACTGAGTTTAGTCGAAAAGGTCAACTTTTTCCCCAACATTTTGGGCACCAAGGAATCTGAGGACGAGGAGGAAGCCCCTGCGGAAGGCGAGGCTGAGGGCGAACCCGCGATGCCCAAGAAAGATGTTGATGACGCGCCACCCGAGGAGTTGTACGCGAAGTATTTCCCGGCCGATAAGCGAAACTTGGCGCCGAAAATTATCATTCAGTACGACAAGTCGAAGCCCAGGGACGACAAGGTCGGCGTGGCGATGTTCGAGGTGACTGCTGCGGCGTCGGACTTGTACTTCCCGGCGGACTACTCGGGCATGGCACCGTTCATCGACATCCAATACAATGGGAACCTGGCGACGGCGAAAGTTGGCGTCTCCATGCAGAAGGTCGAGAACCTCCCCACGATTGCGCCGCCAGTCGCCAAGGGCGAGACCGTCACGAAACTGGTACCCGGCAACTCGGGTGGGCTGAAGCTCGAGTTCGAGGTGGAGGGCGAAGGCGCGGTCAACGTCTACTCCGACCCGCGATGTGTCGAGAACTTCACCCAGAAGTTCCCCACGCCGCAGTAACCGTTTGTTCGAGTCGATAATAGTTTTCTCTGATGTACGTTTTGTACGAGTTGGTTGTGACACAGTTAAACGAAGTTTTGCTTTACATTTTGATTCGCGCGCGTGAATACACGCAGTACGCATACATTATCGCAGCTCTTACTTCGAAGACGGATTCGACGGCAGTAGTCCTGGTGGGTCGAAGAACGGATTGTCAGAAATGAATTCGAAGCGAACAATGTTTGTGTTGTGAATAACTTACCAAACCGCTTCTTGATAGTGACACGGTGTCGGCTGTGCTTGTCGTCCGGTGAGAAACGGCATGGATGGGCGGAGCGAGTCGGGGTTCCATCACTGGTCTCCTTCTTCAGAGTGTACTTGCCATCTTCAGTTTTCATGAGATACATGATTGCTGCGTGTGTTCTGGTTGCGATTGTGGGGTGTTGACGCCGGCCAAGCCTATTGATGATACTGATCCAATTATGGCCGGTAAACTAATCTAATTTGTTAATTTTGGGATCGATGCCGATTATGATCCATTTGTTTTCACACAGACACCCCTTAAATACCGGACGACGACCACGTTAGAGCTCACATCTCGCTCCTCTGGCAATCGACCGAGTGCCAGTGTTCACGTGCAAGGCCATCGCGCCCGCGTGGACGTACCTTTCCGTTCGGTAGGTATCTATGGAGACATACGACGCTTAGCATCGCGCGTGGTTGACTTGGGCCTTGCGGCCTCAGCAGGACCACCACGTCGAGAATATCGCGTCGGAGAGCAAGCCGCGGTCGAGTACTAATCTTCGGATTGTGTATTCCTGCAGGCAGGCGCGGCTGGGTGCGGCGCATTCCTCCTGTTGCTTTGTGCCAGGGTTCACGAATGCCGCTGCAATAGCTGCGCTACATTTTTCAGTTTCACCACGTCCGTTCCGTATTCGTCATTGGAATTCAGCCTTCTCGTCCGTCCTTGTCTGCGCAGAATCATTTCAACACTACGGTAGACTAACACTAAAGTTCGCACAAACCCGCATACTACAACTTCGATATTCTCTTCGCCAGAAATAAATTGACGAAAATGAAATGGCTCCGAAATCAGCTGGACCCCCGGCCGGCGTGCCGTTCCACCCGGCCGTAGAGTTCGTAGCGACGTCGGGTACATGATATCGCATTCCTGTCCACGGATGCTCAGGTTTGTGGGTGACAATTAAGCGCATGTAAACCAATGGGCCCGATAATTTAAACGAAAAACATGCCTATCGATTCCACCTTCGCAGAGATGATTATCTAATCTGTCTGAACCCAGCTTAAGTGAGTCTTCCTATCCATAACCATCTCACACAATGCAAGCGCTCCGAACAGCTGGTGGTCTCGCTGCGCGCGGCCTGCGTAGCCGAACTCCAACTGCAGCAGCCGCGGCGCCCATTGCTCGCGGTTATCATGACAAAGTTATTGATCATTACGAGAATCCGCGCAACGTAGGGAGTATGGACAAAAACGACAAGAACGTGGGCACGGGGCTTGTCGGGGCGCCCGCCTGTGGTGATGTGATGAAACTACAAATTCGAGTGAATGATGATGGCGAAATTATCGAGTCCAAGTTCAAGACGTTCGGATGTGGGTCAGCAATCGCCTCATCGTCCCTCGCCACCGAGTGGGTGAAAGGTCGTTCCCTCGACAACGCCACAACAATCAAGAATTCCGATATCGCCAAAGAGTTGCATCTACCACCGGTGAAGCTGCATTGCTCAATGCTTGCCGAGGACGCAATTAAGGCCGCCGTGAATGACCTCAAGAAAAAGCGTGGTGAAGTCGGCGACGCGAAATGAGTACTCACGCGCGCGCCGGGATTTAGAGGGACTAGCCTTAGCATCTCAAGCTTATTGTAAAGGATATCGTTAACCGAGCATGTGATGAGGGGTGTATGAGGTACTGCCGAGGAGAAGGTAAGATGGGAAGCAATGCATTTTTTTACAGAGAGTTATCTTCGTGTCGATTTACTCTTAAAAAGCTTCTTCGGTAAGCTGGATGCGACAAGTTCGCGTATGGGAGGCGACTCACTAGTGGTAGCGGCAGTGAGCAGTTCACGGAAAAACATTTCACATAGGCCGGGTTTCGCGAGTTCAGCATGAACAAATGCAATTTCCAGTTGACCCAAAGCAGAGGCCAAATCGCTTTCGTCGTTCCCACCTTCAACAGCACGGCCTCGCAAGTTGGCTAAGACTGGCAAGCATAAATCGGCCAGTAAACCACTGCTGTGGTTTGGTACTGGTTTGTCACTACCGCCCTTTTTTGCTTTCGATCTTTCAGGTTTCGGTTGTGGTGCGGGTGAGGGTGGCTCTATTTTCTGTACAAGTGGTGGTTGTGGCGGTGCGATTATCGTATCCGCGGTGCCGATAGGGTCGTCCGATACACCAGGACCGAAATCTTCATCGTGCCGAACTCGTACCGTGCCTGCGTTCGAATCGGTGCCAGAATCAAACTCCCACGCCAGCGTGTTTTGTCCGTCAGGGACGGCGATATCTTCTGTACTTGCGTCGAGTGGGACACCCAGAGAGTCGCTACTTCGTTGCGGAGCGGCGGCGTTTTTTCTTTTCAACATTTCTTTCAGGTCGTTCGGTTTAGCCTTTCGCAGAAATGGATGTTGCAGTAGTTCTGCCGCCGAGGCTCGGTCGCGCGGATTACGAGATAAACATGCGGCAACGAAATCTCGCGCGGGTTTGCTGAACGAATGGTCAAGACGAGGAGGGTCGTTTCGAGTTATGAGGTCCAACGCCATGTACACATGCTTGTCTGTGTACGGAGGTCGACCCTTGAGAAGTTCGATGGCAGTTATTCCAACACTCCAGATGTCCGCGGTTTGGTCGTACTGTGAACGTTCAATAACTTCAGGTGCCATCCAGAATGGGCTGCCGACGTAGGTGTTCCTCGCTCGCATCGTGTTTGTCATTTGTCCGGCCACGCCAAAATCCGCTAACTTCACATCTGCAGCTGCGGTGAGAAGAATATTCGCCGCCTTGATATCGCGATGCAGTTTTTGTTCTCTATGGATGTATTCAAGTCCTTTGCACAGCGCCTTCATAACCGCAGCTACCGCTTCCTCGTTTAAGCACCCAACCGCATCAAGGATATCCTTCAGCGACCCTCCCGCCATGTACTCCATCACTAGCCATAGTGTTGTGCCCTCGATAAATGAGGTGTAATAGCGCACTACATGGGGTGAGTAGATTTCCGACATCACCTGAACCTCGCGACGAATGATATCGATTTCATCCGCTGCTTTCTCCAGGTCTTGCAGCTTTAACGCCACTACCTGTCCTGATTCCTTCACCTCCCCCTTGTATACTTGCCCGAATGAACCACGTCCGATACATGCCCCTTTCTTGTAGTTTTGACTCATTGCTCATCGAGTGTTCCTACTTCCTTGCATCCACCCAATCTTCAGATTTCTGATGCACCCACGCAAGCCACAATAGCTGCTAATCTCCCGGTCGCTGCAGCGCGTGCCTCGCTCGCGTTCGGGATTCCCTGAATTCAGCTAAGATCAGCAACACGCAAGAAGCTAACGGCAATGTCGTGTGAAACGTCGTATTGTGGAGTGCTGGCAGGCAGGGTTTTTCATTGTCCAACTTACGAGAACCTGTTGGGATGGTCGATCAATTGTATTTGGGTTCGAAACGTTTCCGAAAAGGTTGGAGTGGCTAGACGTTCACTGCTGTAATGATTTCTGTAAGCTGTTCTCATACCGAGGTAGTCCCCCGTCGGTCGACGGCGACACCCATCGCATCAATTCCTCTCTGCCCGGCGCTCACCTGAGTTGTCGCGAACACCATGTCTCATCGAAAGTTTGAGGCGCCGCGCCATGGCTCTCTAGCCTTCCTGCCCAAGAAGCGATCCTCGCGTCACCGCGGTAAGGTGAAATCGTTCCCCAAAGATGACCCCTCCAAGCCGTGCCACCTCACTGGCTTCCTCGGCTACAAGGCCGGCATGACCCACATCGTGCGCGATGTCGACAAGCCCGGTTCGAAGGTGCATAAGAAGGAGGTCGTCGAGGCTGTGACGATTGTGGAAACGCCGCCTATCGTTGCCGTCGGCGTCGTCGGTTACGTCGAGACTCCGTACGGCCTGCGCTCCCTCACCACCGTCTGGGCCGAGCATCTTTCCGATGAGGTCAGACGCCGATTCTACAAAAATTGGTACAGCTGCAAGAAGAAGGCCTTCACCAAGTACGCGAAGAAACACGCTGACGGTGCCTCTGACATCAAGGAAGAACTTGCGCGTATCGTCAAGCATTGCGCTGTCGTACGCCTTCTCGTCCACACCCAGATGCGCAAGGTTAAGATTGGACAGAAGAAGGCCCACCTGATGGAGATCCAGATTAACGGCGGCTCTGTCGCGGACAAGGTCGAGTTCGCGAAGAACTTGTTCGAGAGGGAAATCAAGGTTGACACTGTCTTCGATAAGGACGAGATGATTGATTGCATTGGTGTAACCAAGGGTCATGGATTCGAAGGTGTCGTTACCCGCTGGGGTGTTACCCGTCTTCCCCGTAAGACCCATCGTGGTCTCCGCAAGGTTGCGTGTATTGGTGCCTGGCATCCGGCGCGTGTTGGTTACACAGTTGCTCGCGCGGGTCAGCGCGGTTACTTCCACCGAACTCAGAACAACCTCAAGATCTACCGCATCGGTGCGAAGGACAACAAGAAGAGCGCGACCACTGCGTTCGATTTGACTGAGAAGGATATTACTCCTCTCGGTGGCTTCCCGCACTACGGAACCGTCCGCGAGGACTGGCTCATGTTGAAGGGTTGCGTTGTCGGTACTAAGAAGCGTGTTGTTACTCTGAGGAAAAGCCTACACCCGCAGACATCTCGCGCTGCGCAGGAAGAAATTACCCTCAAGTTCATCGACACTGCTTCCAAGTTCGGTCACGGTCGCTTCCAGACCAAGAAGGAGAAGGCTACCAGAATGGGCGCGCTCAAGAACAGTGCGAACTAAAGCTAGAACTTCTTTTAATAAATTTGTGCAACCCTTTCCTTCGTCCCACTTTCTGCCGTTGGACTGCATGGGAAGTTAGGAAGTGATGGCTACTGTAGCTTAAATAAATCAACAGTATGGTGACCAACCTCTTCGCTTGACCATTCTAACCTCACTGTCGGCGCCTTGATTTTCCTATCTCCTTTACAATTCATCTCTCACAATCGGTAACAAGACCAATCGACGATGAGGGAAATACGGAGGTGATGCTTGTACCTGCAGAAGTATAAGGGACGACTTTGGAATTGCTACAATGCTGGTGCACCAAGCGTAAACGTACGTTCTATGTTACAGATATTGACGTCATCCACGTTGGTGGTCTTTTCCGTCTCTCTTGGCTCGATGAATTTCTTATCGTTCACGATATGCCTACATCCTCATAGACCTGAATAATCAATGTCAACTTAGCGCCCAGCCGTTGGCTCCGTTGGGAATAACTGGAATTGATAAAATTCGTACACATGTACTACAACCTGCTTTTGCGACGAGTCAAGCGTCTTGAACACGTTTCTGAGCTTTTGATGCCGTAGCACAAGGCTTCGCACGTGTACTTCGAGCATTCAGAATCGAATTTTAACTTGGGGGACCGAATCCCTCGTATTCTCGATGAACATCATCGAACATGTACGCCACATTGCAATCGCGTCGCTCTATTTTTACTGGTGGCAATAATAACGCCAGCTCAAGCGTTGATAATCCAACAAATAAGTCCCTAACTGAGCCCCAATGTTCCTAAGCAGTTCGGAACACACTGGCATGTTCGAAATTAGAAGTTCATCTGAGGCATGGCCATTCAACTCTATTGAAGGTAACCATTTCGCTTCAACAACATCGGCCCAATAGAAGTAGTCCCGAAAACATTATTTCTCCCCGCAAGACCGACATTTGTCGTACACGAACGCAGAAGCAACTTTCGCAATAGAGTTGTCCTGCACATCATCAAATGTGAGTTCCGTCCTGTAGTGACAACGAGCTTCACGCAGACTTCAGAAGGTAAGGTCGACGTTGTTCTGTTACTACACCCAGTGAACAGTCATCACCGCAATATCGAAACGAAACAATCCGATGCTTCATGGACCAAACACGATACGAGTACAGTTTACAAGGGCATTTCGTTCCTAAATTTCTTTGCAGATGAATACTTCGATTCGGCAGCAACTCATCCTGAGAACTGGGCTGCCTTCCGTTCCCGCTGGAGGGCGACACTCTGCAAAAATATATAGTCTTAATGCTTGCCGCGCACAACTCTCATCTCGAATTCCTCAATAGACACGTCCGTGTTGCCCTTCTCGTCCCAACCGAAAAACTCGTTAGACTTCCCATCATCCGACGGCGTCAGAAAGCCTTCCTCCTCGTCAATCTCGTAGCCGGATTCGCATATCATTTTGAGTGGTGCATCATCGGCGAGTAACAGTTCGGTCGGTTCCATTCCCCGGCACTCCAACTCCAGAATAGGTTTGAACTTTGGGGAATCTTCGGCTTTGTATTCGCCTACCTTCAAAATTTTCAGGTCATTCGTCCGCCCGCACAGCTTGCACTTGATTGAAACCGTCACCGTGGCGCCTCGAATTCCTTCCACTTCATCTTCTTTCGACACCACGACTGGTTTCGGTGACTCCTCGCCGCACTTGCAGCATTTCAACTTGAAGTGGAACCCATACTCTGCGGGGAATGACACCGTCTCGATTCCGTTGAGAACGCCCTTCGCTTCGATAGAGACTTTCGGCATAGTTTGTTGATTGGCTTTTCAGTCGTGGGGAAAGACCTGCTGGTTCATAGTGAGTTGTATGGTACCCAGTTAGTGTATTTACTGACAGTCGCACGGAACCCCATTAGCGAGGCATAGGTCCACTGAGTTCAGCGCTGCTTCTTTATTGTTCCACCGCATGCCAACGGCACTACTCTACAGGCAATTGAAGGCCTAACAAGGCAATGATTAGCTTGAAAAAGATCATTTCGTCCAAAACAGATGCGAGTTGTATCGTGCAGTAGTGAAAACAGTGGGAAAGGATTAATCTTAAGTAATAGTTGGGGTTTCAACTGAACTTTATGGAGACTCCTCAGTATAAAGGTAACAAGGCGAGACGATGTTTCTATGACGGTAGAGAACTTGTAGCCCTCTCCATGTCGCATGCATTCCACGCACTACATCTTGTTGACGATGGAAACTTGAAACACAACAGCTCCGTATTGCCAGCGTATTTTCTGAAACGGATCATTACCTGTGCGTTCGTCCTTAACTCGGGCAGAGCGGTCCGTAGCGATTGTACAACTTGATGATGCGATTATCGAAACTTCAGAAACTGACGTCAGGGTGGTGCACGGGGTAGAAGGCGGAGGCCGTAGTCGTAAGAGGAGAGGCACGAAACGCGGCTTTTTGCTGATACGACTGTTCTGCTTGTCAGTAGGTAAGGGAAGTTGAAGAAGCGTAGACATGAAGGTAGAGATTTTCGTGAATGGGAGATTTGAAGCGAAAACAAGTGTTCGTAGCCAAGTTGAATTTCATTGAGACTGCAGACAAATTTCAGTTGCGTTCTATCCTCGACAAAATGCACAGTACTTATCTCACATTGTACAGAATCCAACGTTGGATCTCAATTTTCCGAAAAAGAAAGAGAGTATCGGAGGAACTCAAATCGTAAAAGCAATTCGGGAAGACATGGGTTAGGCACGCCAGAGGATGGAGTTTGCAGAGCTGAGAGAAGGGATAAACCGCCATTGAGCCACCTGATTATGGCAGGGTCTCTTCTGATTTTTTGCTCGAATTCTTCGAGGTGTTGACGAAACTTACCGATTTTCCTCAATTCCTCATCGCTGAGGCTTGAGACGAATAGATGGTTGTCAGCCAACTCTTCGATTGCATTCTGAAGTCTGCGGAACAGGTCTTCAATATCATCGAAGTCTTTGACAAGCCATCGTATCCTGCCGACAGCAATCGAAATCTCGAAAGCAATCCACATGGGATGAAGTCGATGCGTCATTGTTATCAGTTACAGTCAGTCGCTGATAGCAAGTTGGTGGATGAAGAATGCTAGGACAAGAGTGCAGCGGGGTTGAAATAGGCACAGAGTATTATACTGTTGGCGCAACACAGGTACACGTTCTCATGAAACCATTGTTTATTGCCATGTGAGTTTCGACGCTTTACAGAAAGAGTTATGCCCCCGGAGTATGACCTACTCAATCGTAGTTTCAGAATATAAGAGTGGGGTATCACAGCAATTTCGACCCGAAAAACTGATACAGCTACATCACACAGCGTGAGCAACATCATCGTTTCCTCGCATATTGTGGTGCTGGTTTGGAAGACAATTCTTCGGCAACAGTGGAAACTAACGGGAAGAACCCAACATGCCGACATTTTTGACGAAACATCACTTAGACGCACACAGCTGATATAAACATAAGCATACTAAGTCTTCCGTAGTTGATTTTCTTTAAAACAATGAGGGACCAGTATTCTCAATAATCAATCACTTGGTCCCATTAATTTACATCCGCTGATTCACATGAGTATTGTCCGCCCT
>JAAUYH010024277.1_pt1 | contig 11296 bp, 12 predicted proteins | sample 7278061 | NCBI WGS metagenome assembly JAAUYH01 (sample SAMN14350203, study PRJNA611818) | marine sediment metagenome | isolation source: surface marine sediment (0.6m) | place: French Polynesia: Moorea | collected 2018-08 | reverse complement strand
TCGCGAAAAAGAAGGCGAAAATCTTTCTAGCTTTTACACAGTAAGTTCGGTAGAACCGAATATGGCACAAAAAATATATTAAGCACGGTTGCCACTTTCACCATTAATTACAGCCGAAGTAATTAGATGGGCTAATCTTAGAGCTTCTGGGACATTCCCGTTATCTGTCAGACGTTGCAATACTTTACCTGTAAGAAAGGGATTCAGCCCACAAACTTGAAAATAAAAAGGTGGTTGTGATTGAATTTCTCCTGCTTGAGCTAAGATTTCTAATCTTTTTTCAGGATTAGGCAAAAAAGAAATTGCTGCTTTCATTTTGTCCAGTTTAGGCAATTTTCTCATCACAGCAACACAGGGTAATTGTATTTTTTGAGCTAATTTAGGTAAGTTAATTAAATTCAAACCTCCCATACTAATGCCATCCAATAAAACTAGATGAAGTTGAGGATAAAATTTACTTGACAGCACCATTTGAGCCAATTGTTCCGTACTATCCCATCCATCAGCTTCTATATTGCCCCATAACATTCCTTCAAAACGAGTCAGGTTACAAACTACTCCAGCCACAGCAACAGATTTACTTGTATGACGTATAAAAGGTGCATCATCAAAGCCAATTACTCGAATCTGGCGATTATGACGTAACAGAAATTCTAATTTGTTTTCAATCACAGTAAATAGGTTTCATAATGTAAAAAAAATGGTTTATTCAACTATGGTATATGGTTTCATTCTTGATACATTATCTATATTTACAAGAATGTTAAACTTCTATCTGCTTAATAGCTTTCTCTGGTTCAATATTATTATCAATAACATTGATTATTCCAGGTAAATATGTGTCCATAATCGCAACATTGGTATAGACTAATTTTTTTATTGTTTCCTTACTTACTTCATCATCTTCTACATCAATTGCTGTTTTATAACGGACTTCCCCATCACTAAAGTCCAACTCAAAGTTACCAATAATTAAACCGTAATTAGCTCTAGTAATAAACTCTGCTATTTCACTTCTTCTAGCTTCGGGAATTTGTATGGGACAAATAGAATAAAAGAGAAATTGCTGTTGTGTTTCTCTAGCTTGGGCGTAACAATTCCATTGACCACTTTTACCCTCATATAATAATTTTAGGGCAGAATCGCCTTGGATTCTCATAAAAGACCAATCATCTTGAGTAAAAAAGTTAACTACAGTCTGAAATAGAGATACACTTTCTTCAGTTAGATCTTCAGTAAGCTTTGACCAAAAATTAGATATTTTACCTAAAGTTTCTTCTCCAATTTCCTTGCTAGCAGAATCAAAACTATTACTAATTAAGTCTTGAAAAAAGTTGCTCATACCTTGAGTCAATTCTGCTTCTGAAATATTTTCTTCTGACATCAAGGCAGGATTGATATAAGACCAAAAAGTTTTATATCCTACTTCTCCAGTTTCTTGTTGCTGTTTAACAGATAAAGCTAACCAACTTTCCGTAGATAATAGAACATCATCTAACTGTTGTTCACTTAGATGTAATAAATAATTGGCAACTTCTTCTGTATTAGTTGCTTTTTGTTGTAAGTTCGGTAATAAATCTGGATTTAAAGTAGCTTCGATAATAATGTCAGATTCAGCAATAAATTTCATATTATCAGGAGCATTAGTAATATCTGACTTAAGATTGAATAAATGCTGGTTTTTAATTTGTTGATAAATTTCTAAACTTACTTGCAATATTACAGAAACTTTTGTAATTTCCTGCTGTTCTGTATTGCAAGACAAAGAAATAATACTTATCTCTAAAGGATTGTTAGAAGAATCAATAAAAGTAATATTTTTATTGATAAGATTATTTTGTTCTAATACATCCATAAAATAATCCTTTAAGTTGAAGCATATTAGACCCTATGAACCACCAACATCTAATGTTGTACATTAACCCCAGATGGCGATCGCATATAGTTATTGAGCATTAATACAAGCGATCGCAATTAATTTCTTAGTTATCATATTTTAATTCATAATGATGGAAGCAGTTTTTGCGTTCTGAAAGATAATCTTGCTCAACTTTCATAGCTTTCTGCCACACTACTATGTTTGCATCAATTTCATTTAATACCAATTCTCACGCACTAGCGAAATAGATGGAAAATTATTTTCGATTGAAGTGGAATATCTCAGTTAAAGAGAATTGGCGTAATTAGCCTCCCAAAAAAGAACGACGAACTTCTAAATTACCTAATAAATCTGAGGCTTTTCCTTCATAAGTATTTTTGCCTAATTCTAATACGTATCCGCGATCACTGGCTTCTAATCCCTGACGAGCATTTTGTTCTATAGCGAGTACTGTTAGACCAATTTCTTGATTCAGACGGATAATATTTTCAAAAATCATTTTGGTCATGCTAGGAGATAAACCAGCACTAGGCTCATCCATCATTACCATTTGGGGTTCTAGCATCAGGGAGCGTCCAATTTCTAACATCCGCTGTTCTCCACCAGACATAGTACCAGCTTGTTGATTTTGTCTTTCTGCTAGTTTAGGGAATAATTCTAAGACATAATTAATGCGTTGCTGAATGCGTTGGGGATTTTTTTCTAAATACATTCCCAATTCCAGGTTTTCCTTAACGGACATTTGAGGGAAAACACTACGCATTTGAGGCACAATAGCGATACCTGATTGCAATATTTGCTGAGGTGGCAGGTTAGTAATGTCTTTCTCGCCAAAAATAACTCTTCCTTGGCGAATTTTTACCAATCCGTAGATCGCTTTAAAGACGGTAGATTTGCCAGCACCATTGGGACCAATAACACAAACAATTTCCCCCGAATTAACCTTTAAGTTAATTCCTTTGAGAATATCAAAATCTCGATAACCAGCGTATATATTTTCGATAGTTAACATTATGGTTATTTATTACTTGTTGCTACTCATTACTCATTACTCATTACTTAAGTTCCAAAGTAAGCCTCAACCACAGCATCATTAGCTTGAATTTCTGTGGGAGTACCTTCAGCGAGTTTTTCTCCTTGATTTAATACATAAACGCGATCGCATAAATCGGAGATAAAATTGATATTATGTTCGATGGCAAGAAAGGTTTTGTTATATTCTCGATTCAGAAGCAAAATACGATCTTTGATGGTTTCAATGAGGGTGGGATTAACGCCAGAAGTGGCTTCATCTAATAAAATTATTTCTGGATCTGGCATTAAAGCCATCCCTATTTCTAATAAACGCTGTTGACCACCAGATAAATTCCCTGCATATTCATTTTTTAGAGGAGATAATTTTAATAATCCTAATAATTCTCTGGCTCTTCTGCTGGTTTTGCGATCGCTTGATTTGAACAGTGTCAACAGATTTTCACCACGCCATTGATGACTAACCAGCATATTTTCCCAAACTGTCATTTGGCGATATACTCGGAGTTTTTGGAAAGTCCGAGACAATCCCATTCTCGCAACTTGATAAGGACGAGTATTAGTAATATCTTGACCCCTAAAAATAATCCTACCTTGATTAACTGGTTCCAGACGGCTAAGACAATTAAAAAGAGTTGTTTTACCGCTACCGTTGGGTCCTACCAAACCTACAATTTCTCCTGGGTAAATAGCTATGTCAACTTGTTTGACCGCAGCTAATCCACCAAAATACTTGCTAACTTGCTGTGCTTCTAATAAAGGGAGAGTGGGTAATGGTGAATAGTTCATGGTTTGCGATGAATGGAAATTATAGACTAAATAAATCTAAAAATACCATTGTTTTCTAGTTGATTGACATCAGTAGCAAGAAAAACAGCCAAGTCTGTAGCACTAAAACTAATAATTGCGTCATTTCCGTTCTGACTAAAATTCAAGTCTGTTGTTGAAGAAGCATGAATTTCTGCTATGACAATTTCGTCTATATCTAACTCCAAATCTTCGATAGTTTGAGGATTGTTGGAAAAGTCTGGCATTACAATCCAGAATTGATCTGCATCCACACCACCAGGGATACCATTCTCCCCTCCTGTTTTAGTCAGGAAAATATCTTCTCCTTCTTCTACAGCTAACACATCTCCTCGTCCCAAGATGCAATCTCATCTTGAACAGATTGAGGTAACTGGTTAATATCCAAACCCGCAGCGATCATCTCTTCTAATATTCCTGGTAATAACTGTTCTTCCAGACAATCGCTTTCAGAGAGAAATTACAGAAGTTTTTCTAGAATTACACAAGATAAAAATGTATAATTATTATTATAGTATAGTAAAAATATTCTAGTCGTATAAGATAAGTACCTGTGCAGAATTAATTTAATATTTCATTAAAACAGGCAACAAGATAAATAACTGAGTAGTAAATAAATAAGTAATTTTGCCTAGCTACTTACTTTGGCAGAAGGAGGGCTAGTGATGACTAAAGTTGATAATTACAGAACATTAGTTTGGGAGGGCAACAATCTTCTCAAGAATCTAATTAAACTTCCATTTGTTCATAGTAGAAAAAAAGTTGAAGAGTTTGATCTGAATTTCAATAATTCTCTATCAAAACAGTTTTTTATTAAATCAGACAAAGAAGGTATAAGACAGAGAACAAGTATTGGGGAAAACTATAAGCTAGAGATAAACACCAGAGATCCCGAAAATATACGTTTCGGAACAGAAACAAGGAGTTTCTTTAAAAGACAAAGAGATTTCTACAACAAACACAAGTTGTTTAGACGTAATATATTACACGAAGAAAACCCATCTGATTCTGACGATCCCCACCACGATAATACCCCAAACTCGATCACAAAGTTACTGACCGTTGCAGACTTCAACGGTGATGGTGAGGTTGATCGTAATGATATCGACGACATTATCTCTCGTTATAATTCGACTAAAGGAGACGATCTTTATCATCCTCTCTATGATCGTGATGCAGACGGGGATATCGACGTTGATGACATAATTGAAGCAGTTGGTACTCTTGGTTCAGATGTGCCTTTAATTGATCAGCAAATCGCCCAAGTCACTCAAGCCACGATGCAATATTATGGTTCTAATGGACAGGATCAAGCACTTGCTGATGGTTATATTCCTTTCACACAAGAAGTTAAGGGTCATGGCATTCACTACTACAATCCAACTCTAGCTAGTGAAATTGGGAATTTGGAAGAGTTGGATCTGATGAATCTCAAACGTCCTGTAGGTTTAAACTATGATGCTCAGGGAAATCTCATAGCCTTGTTCTACATTCGCACCCCTCAAAGACAAGAGACAACTCCTGATAACCCCTTAGGAGAGCTTTTTGTTAAGGAGGAAGACGACCATCCTCCAGCAGTTTCCTTCGATACTTTAACAACTGAAGATTGGCACACTCATAGAAGTGCCTGGGCTACAGGGATAGGTAACTTAAATTCTGAGTCCGTTTATTTTGAAGAAGATGTACGTGTAACCGATATTCTCAAACGTTTACAAGATACTAATTTCCAACTATTCCCAGAATCAGATAAAGACTACAGCCCCAAGTTTTGGATGTTGCATGGATGGTTTCATTCCTTTAATCCCAATGGAACTTTTGCCATTACCAATCCTAATGTAGGTATCTACGCACCTCAAGAACTAGGAGTACATGGGGGACATCATCAAGGTCATGAAGGGGAAAATGATCCTCTAATTGCTGGAACAGATGAGAGTGAACTGTTATTTGGTACTGATGAAGATGATCGCATTAACAGCTTTGGTGGGAATGATGTAGTTATTGGCGGAAGCGGTAACGATTTAATCTGGGGGAGTGGTGGCAACGATTTACTAAACGGAGATGATAGTAACTCCTCTATTGGCGGAGATGATATGGTTTACGGTGGACCAGGAAGCGATATCATCAAAGGTCAAGGGGGTGATGACCGACTATTCGGTGGCACAGAAGACGATATCATTGGAGGTGGAGCAGGAGACGATTTACTAAGAGGTGGTATAGGTTTCGACATACTAACTGGAGGACAAGATGCAGATAGTTTTGTTTTAGCTCCCACTGAAGGTATGGATACCATTACTGACCTAGAACTTGAAGTTGATACCATAGTGCTTTACGGTGGCATTACTACTGAAGATATATCTATTGACCCCATTGGCATGAATACTTTGCTTAGTTTTAATAATGAGCCTCTAGCATTCATTACAAGCGTTAAGGCTAGTGATCTGATAGCAGCTAGTGATGATGTTTTTTTAGTTGCTTAAGTAAGCATAAAAATTAGCGATGGTTAAATGCAATTGCATTTAACCATTTTGCTAATGATTTATAATATTAATTTTCAAAATTGGCTGGACAGATACAGAATCTAAAATATATTCCTAAGCAGTCAAAGAATGAATAATATCTTCAGACAAAGAGTTAAAGATTTTAGTAATACTTTATGTAATACTTTATGAGCTTGGATAAGTAGTAAAACAAAATTAATTAATTCGTATTTTTCAAAATAATTGATAAGGTGATTACTGATGACTGATAAATGATGACTGATAAATGATACAAGCTTTACGGGGAACCAAAGATATATTGCCAGAAGAGGTGGGTTACTGGCAGCTAATCGAAGCTACTGCCAGAAATATATTAACTAGGGCATTATATCAAGAAATTCGGGTTCCTATCTTTGAACAAACTGAACTCTTTGAGAGGGGAATTGGAGAGGCTACGGATATTGTTGGAAAAGAGATGTACACTTTTCCAACTAAAGGAGGAGGGAAGTCTATTACTCTACGTCCTGAAGGTACAGCAGGAGTGGTACGATCCTATATTCAAAATAAATTGTTTTCCTTAGGTTCTGTACAACGTCTCTGGTACACTGGTGCAATGTTTCGTTACGAAAGACCTCAAGCTGGTCGTCAGAGACAGTTTCACCAGATCGGATTAGAGTTAATTGGTACTGGTGCGCCCCGTGCTGATGTAGAAGCTATAGCTATTGCGACAGATATTTTACAAGCTTTGGGTTTAAAAAATCTCACTCTGGATATTAATTCTGTGGGAAGAGGAGAAGATAGACAGAATTATCGAGAAGCTTTAATAGAATATTTAGAACCTTATCAAGATGAATTAGATAAAGATTCTCAAGATCGCTTAACTCGTAACCCTTTAAGAATTTTAGATAGTAAAGATGCTAAAACTCAGGCGATCGCCCAAAATGCGCCAAAAATTATCGATCACCTCAGTGATAGTTCTAAGAAACACTTTGACACAGTATTACAATTACTAACAGACCTGAGCATTCCTTACAATATCAATCACTGTTTAGTACGAGGACTAGACTATTATACTCACACTGCTTTTGAGATTAAATCTGATGATTTAGGTTCCCAAGCTACGGTTTGTGGTGGTGGTCGTTATGATGGTTTGATAGGAGAATTGGGAGGACCCGATACTCAAGCTATTGGTTGGGCTATGGGTATGGAAAGATTAGTTTTACTCCTCCAACAACTGCAAAAAGTCCCCGTAACTCCCCCCGACTTTTATCTAGTGTCTCGTGGTACAAAAGCAGAAGCCCAAGGACTGGTATTAGCTCAAAAATTGCGTAATGCAGGCTTAATTGTGGAATTAGACCTAAGCGGTAGCGCATTTGGTAAACAATTTAAACGAGCTGATCGCAGTGGTGCAGTTGCTTGTATAGTCTTAGGGGATGCAGAAGCGGAAAATGGGACTGTAAACCTGAAATGGTTGGCTTCTGGAGAACAAGAAGCGATCTCACAGTCTGCCTTACTAGCCGATATTGAAGCATTACGCAGTAAAATAGCTCAAATTAGAAATTAATATGGCAAAATACATCATGTGGGGTAGCTATTGTGAAAATGCCCTAGAAAAACGCACCCCTTATCGTCAAGCTCATCTAGAAGGGCTAGGTAAGCAGAAAGAGCAAGGTATCTTAGTTACTTTGGGACCCACTAAAGATAATACTCAAGTTTTTGGTATCTACGAAGCAGAAAAGGCGGACACAGTAAAAGAGTTGGTCGAATCCGATCCTTATTGGCAAAATGGTATTTGGACTGAATACCAAATTAAAGAGTGGATTCAAGCTTTCTAGTTGAATTTAGAAGAGAGAGGGGAAACTATGGAATCAGAACAATCTCGGAAACAGTCTTTGTCCCAAGCTGAAACAATCAAGGAGCAGTTGCGGAAAACTAATGAGCAATTAGAAGGAGTTATTCAAGAGCTAGACAAGATAAATGTACAACAATTACCAGAATCATCTTCTCTAGAAACTTTGAGTCAAACTACAGAAGAACTAGAAGGTATGATATCCAAAGCCCAGAATTCCATAGAAACCCCTGTAATCGAAGCTGAAAAAGTTGCTGATACTGTTGAAGAAACAAAACTACCCCAGGAGGAAAGTTCCGAGCCATCAGCACTAAGAATAACTTCTAAAAGTGCTAAACTTCCTAAGTTTCAGCCACAAAAATTGTTGATTATAGGGATTACGGCAGCGATCGCAATTTCTTTGATGCAAATTGGGTTACAATTCTTACCAGCCCAATCTCAGGCGATCGCAGAAACCGCCCTTCCAGAGATTACTGCTGAACAACCAGTAGTCAAAAAAGAAGTAGAAAAAACCATTGAGCCAAAATCAGAAACCAAAGAAACTCTGATTCCAGAGGAAATAATGATTACTGAAACTGGCTCAGAAAGAAGAACTGAAATACAATTAATCGAACCAACTCAAACTCCTTCCAAAAAGCAACCAGAAGTAAAAGTTGTTACTCCAGAAGTCAAACCTGAAGACAAACCACCAGAAGTAAAAGTTGTTACTCCAGAAGTCAAACCTCAAGAGAAACTACCTGAAGTAAAAGTTGTTACCCCAGAAGTCAAACCTCAAGAGAAACTACCTGAAGTAAAAGTTGTTACCCCAGCAGTTAAACCTCAAGAGAAACCCCCGATTGAGTTAACTCCTGAACAAAAATTGATCGCAGCTATCGAGCAAAGAATTACCAAAATTGCTACATCTTATGAACCAGAATTATTAACTGCTATAGAAGCGGATCTTAAGAGCAGCAAATTATCAGTCACAGTTGATGATCAATGGTATCAAACAAAAAGCGATCGCCAAGATAAAATAGCTTATGAAATTTTAAAGCGATCTCGTCAATTAGCTTTTGACAAACTGATCATTCAAGACAAAGATGGTAAATTATTAGCTCGTAATCCTGTGGTGGGTAATAGGATGGTTATCTTGGAAAGGAACAATGTCCTAAAGGATACCGCTGCCCCTGCGGGTAGAGCTGACCTTTCAGGTAGAGCTTCGCAAGCGCAAGCGCATAAGGAATAAGGAAGAAGGATTATTCTTCTTTCAAATTTCTAAATCTGAAACTTTTCACCTAGATAATATTGTCTTACTAGATTGTTGTTATAGAGTTCTTCTGCTGTTCCCGAAGCCAGAATTTCCCCATCTCGCATAATATAGGCTCTGTTAGTGATCGCGAGGGTTTCTCGGACATTGTGATCGGTGATCAGAATTCCCATATTGCGATCGCTTAATTCGGCAATAATCTCTTGAATTTCAGCAACAGCAATAGGATCGACTCCTGCAAACGGTTCATCTAATAACAAGAATTTTGGACCATCTAAACCAGCAGCCAAAGCTCTGGCTAACTCAGTACGTCTTCTTTCTCCCCCAGAAACTTGAGAGCCTAAAGTATGAGCCACTTTTTCGAGGCGAAATTCACTTAAAAGTTGTTGCAGACGAATGGGTTGAGCAGGAGTGGGAATGTTAGTTTGCTCCAAAACCAACTGAATATTATCTCTGACACTGAGTTGACGAAAAATACTAGGCTGTTGAGTTAAGTAACCAATGCCTGATTTGGCTCTTTGATGAAGAGGTAAATTAGTAATCTCTTTTGTACCAAGTCTCACTCTACCAGCATCGGGTTTGACCAATCCAGTAGCAATATAAAAAGTTGTGGTTTTTCCTGCTCCATTAGGACCCAATAAGCCGACAATTTCTCCAGGAGATACTCTGAGGTTAACTCGATTCACAACTAATCTTTTTCCATAGGTTTTATGGACATTTTCTAAAACTAGAGCCATTAGTTCACAAGATAATTTGTCTTAAATATCTATCTTAGGAAAATTAAACAAACAAGGGCTTAGAAAATAAAGTCAATTTGGCTAAATTACTACATATCGTTCAATCAAATTTAGATTATTGAGATATGTAACAAGATCCCAAAGACTCCATACTGTTTCACCGATAGATAAATAAATTACGACCCAAAGTTCAGCAATAGTCTATCCTGATTGTGGTTTGTGAAATTTCTCTTAATTTGTCAATAGATCATAAAATAGCTAAGTAGAAAATTTTAGGTTTAGCTAAAAGTTGTTATGGTTATTGAGTGGTTAGTTTTTAAGGTTGCTTCCGAAGCCCGTGAAAAATTTATTGAAAAAGATCAAGAAATTTGGAGTCCTAATTTAGCTAAATATCCAGGTTTTTTAAGTAAAGAAATCTGGATTGATCCTCAAAAAAGCGATCGCGTCACCATTGTAATTCGTTGGCAAACTCTTGAGCAGTGGAAAGCTGTACCAATAGATATTTTAGAGGCAACAGAAGAAAAATTTGCTCAAGCTATGGGTAAAGATAATTATGAAATGATCGAAGCTTCAGAATATCAAATACGCAAGTTTCCTTAATGATTAATCAAGTGCAAAAGGTCAGCTTAGTCATAATATTTTTTTGTAGTTGGATACTGCCAATAACTGCTAACGCTACCACAGAAGAACAATTATTTCAGCAAAAATCTGACCTAGTTAAGAAAACTTTAGCTGATAGTTTAAAATTTCCCAGCCAAGGCGATCTGGGCAAGTATATTTTTCCCATTTTAATTGCCTATCGCGATCAATATCCCCAAGCTTCTTGGCTTAAAGAACATCAGAAACAATTTCAAATTATTAGTAAAAAAAATAGTAATAATTTTTATACCAATAGTGATGCTTTTGCTGCTCCAGGTTTAACTCGATTATTCTATTTATATCCAGAAGATACGGTTGTTAATAAGCTACAAAATAACTATATGGATTTTTTATTTCCTGATGTACTTCCATCAGATCGTTACAATTTTTGGCAGTCAGGAGGAACGGAAAATTTTGTTAATATGTTGCGGACTAGTGGTTATCTTTTAGCACAGAAAGGTATTAAATTAAATTTGCCCCATGCACTGCAAAGATTAGAAGAAAAAGAGCAGTGCATGGGGCAAATTTAATATAATACCTATATGTGCTAAAAGATAACCACTAGTACGCAACATATTAACAAAATATTCCGTTCCTCATGACTGCAAAAAATTGTAACGATAGGATGGA
>JAAUYH010148938.1_pt1 | contig 11298 bp, 4 predicted proteins | sample 7278061 | NCBI WGS metagenome assembly JAAUYH01 (sample SAMN14350203, study PRJNA611818) | marine sediment metagenome | isolation source: surface marine sediment (0.6m) | place: French Polynesia: Moorea | collected 2018-08 | reverse complement strand
CTGATACACCAGTAGGAAACAGAAGATTTCTAGTACAAAATATATGGAAATAAATAAAAGAGAATTTATTAGAATCTGGAGAAACTAATTAATAATAATAGAACAAAAAGAATCAAAAATGAATTGAATAAAAGGAGAAAGGGGGAAATAGAGTAGCACATTTCTTGGTGGAGATTGCAATAGTTTATGCTCATACACTCCGGAGAAGCAAGAGGCTGCTCTTGACGAGTGAATGAGATTTAGATCATCATCGAAGTGATCATGTAGAAGCATAATAGGTACAAGTCAGAACAGATAATAAACTTGCCCTATGGCACTCTTCGACAGTATTTCTACGCTATATGTAATCTTTATTTTTATTCATGTCGTCATTTGCATTTCGACTACTGTAGTTTTATTGTATGTAAAGCAAGTTAAGATACAATGGACCACCATTCAAATTCACATACTGTGATTAATCAAATTGTGTACGCTCCCGATTTCTTGGAGATTTTACGAATATTTCCTGTAAATCCAACGTTAGTTTTCATTTCCATCTTACTAACTTAAAGGCGGATTTTATTCGTAGTCTTACAGGTGCCCAACGAAGACCGGATGAAAGTAACACAATCTATTTCTTAATTTCTTATAAGATTTTACATTAATCAAAAATACACTTTTCACCTTTGAATTACTGCTTTTCACATTTGACATCATAGACTAATCGTAAGACAAAATTGATATCATCTGTCATCTTTTTCCTTAAAATCACAACAAATGTACGGATTTCACAGCAACACTGCATGCAGGGTTGTGCCCAATACTATTGATGCAGATTGTAATTGTCCGTTCAATACAAAATACCAATTCTATTTCAAGATTCTCTGGAACAGGTATTGCAATCAGTCGATCTCAGGCAATACGTTTTGCAAAAATGGTTTATCGAGCTCTTCTAGCTTAATTAAGTTTCTATGATACCCTACGACTAGTGAGACGCTTTGCTACATGTACAGTATACTCTTGCTTGGCGTTCATATTTGAATTTGTGGCTATTTGTGCTAATATCTCCTCCATAGATTTTGTCTCTCAGAAAAAAGCGACGAGCATTATTTAATTTTTCGTGGCCACCAACTGTGTAAATACTTCAGCAATATAGCTAATAATTCAATACGTTATGCAGTACGGAACATGCGTGCAATATCAAATTTCTATTTCGAATTGCAATATATTTTAATAGAATTAGATCTTAACTCAACCCTGACTATATGATAGTGATAACTGTTTTGAAGTGTGTAGTGTGGTTCTAGCAATATTCAACAGTGTGCTAGTGTGAATGGTGCTAATCACAATTGTAATTCCTTTTCCTGAGACGAATAATAACTCCAGGTCACCTCCACGGAGAGTACTTTCGATCCGACTAAAACATTCACGGACACTGGTACATAAACAAGTAAGATATTTTATCCACTACGAGTTACAATTTGACTGAAAAATGTCGCATGTCTTTGCTTTTCATCATCTTGTTAACGAAATTCTATTGTATACTCTTTCCCGTTTTCAGACTGGCTTCTAAAACAACATCGATTGATATATCTATCATTCACACCTTTTTCTGATACTTTCCACTACGCTGTAAAAATATATTAATTCATAGATGTTAACAGCAAAGATGAGGAAGAACAATCCACTCTCATTGTTGAATAATCACCAATTCCTCGTCGCTTAGCAATTCATTTCATCCTGCCACTGAATAAATAATATCACCTCTCCGTGAAATACCACTTGAGAACTCCTCGAGTTCTAGCAACTTGAGAAACAGACACAACCTAATGTTGAAATGAATGTTCGAAATGTTACTATTGTACTCAGCACATGTTTTCAATCCACACACAACGCAAATGTATCACCAGAATGTCATTTAACGAGCAGTGCTTTTGCGCATTTAATGATCTCTATTGGAGACGAGGCGTATAGTCGATAATTGACGATCATGGAAGGTCAAGGCTGAAACGTTACAGGAGAAAGATTCTCTGATTATCGAACCTGTTTACAGGTATTTACAGCAAGGCCGAATTTTCACCTAGGAAAAGTCGAATAACGGCAAATTTTTACAACTGCGACTACTGTGCCAAAAATCACCAACAGATGCCAGAAATGGTAGTGCCACATCACAAATAAGTTGACCACCCAATTTTCCTTCGTTTCGGAAAATACGTGTAACAATGGAACAAAAAGAGGGTCGTAATATGAGCGGATCAAACTGTGTTAATACACACACACGTGGTCCAATGTGCATATACTACCCACACACAAGCTTCCACAGCGCCGTACATCGGCGACGCCAAGCTTCAACCATGCGTGCTTCGCTGCGCGTCGTCGCCTTTTGGCGGGCGACAACGGTATTGCGCCCACATGCTGCACGACTGTACTCGCAAGCGCGGCGACCACAACGCTCTAAACTGCTGGCTGCGGGAGGCTTTGTTGGTGCGGGCACCGTCGGTACGGCAGTGTCACTCGCCGAGTATGCTGATACAAGCGCGCTGACATGGAGGACTCTACTGTCGACACTGACGGACGTTTCTCACGACATCTCGCATTCGAAACGTACCACCCCGGGTGGCGCGCGTTACGAGCTTACTATTGGCGCAAATCGCAGCGCGGACATGTACTCGGTTCTCGAAACACTACTATCTGCATTCGGCAGCGACGACGTGACTATGTCTACCACGGACGCGCCATCTAGCTCTTCGCTAGTGTTCCATTCGGGGCCATACTCGGTGGACATCGTGATGTCGCGAATTGCGGCGTTCGACTCGCACCTGACACTCACCATCGAGACGGAGGGCGACGAGGAGCCGACGTTTTCCGACAGCCAATTCCGAGCGCTCATAACCGCGGCGAAGAAGGCGGGTATATCGCACATCAGAAGCGCGCCCGACGACGTTCTGGCTATTCTCGACGACGAGGGCAACCACATCGCGTGCAAAAACCCTCACCTGAGCGAGGAAGATGCAAAGATAAGTAAGGCACGTGCCAAGCTCGGCGAATTCGGCGTGGAAATCCTGGACCCGTCAAATATTATGGAGGATTGGGATTCTATCGCAGGCTACGACGAATTGAAACGTCATATTCAAGATACCCTCGTTCTCCCACTCAAGTATCCCGCCGTGTACGACGCCGTGGTGCGTGGAACGCGCGCTCGTTTTCAAACCAACGTGCCGAAGGCGGTTCTGTACAGCGGCCCGCCGGGCTGCGGCAAGACGATGAGCGCGCGCATTCTGGCGTCCACGATTGGAGTGCCGTTCCTGCACATCCCGCTGGAGGGGCTGTTGTCGAAGTTTTATGGCGAGACAACGCGGAACTTGGCATCGATTCTCGAGGCGGCGAACGACCTCGGCCGCTGTATCATAATGCTGGATGAGGTGGACTCGTTGGCACAATCGCGCAGTGGTGAGGTGCACGAAGTGACACGCCGCACACTCAGCGTGTTGCTGAGATTTTTGGATGGGATTGATGGCCCACGTGACGCGATCCTGCTCGCGGCGACGAATTGCGCGGACGACATCGACGCGGCGCTGCTCAGCCGCTTCGACGTGGTGGTGGAATTCCCGTTGCCGGACTTGGGCACGCGCGAGGAGATGCTCAAGCTGTACGCGCGACACCTGGACGACGCGGAGCGGCGTCGCGTCGCACGACTCGCGGAGGGCTTCTCGGGCCGCGAGATCCTGGACGCCTGCGAGGAGGCGGAGCGCGCGTGCGCGGGACGCATGGTGCGCGGCGACGTGAAGCGCGGCGAGCTGCCCGACGTGCGCGACTACGAGCAGGCGGTCCGCGCCAAGGCGGACATGTCCGTCAAGGCGGTGGAGAAGCGCAACGAGGCGAAAGGCAAGTATGGGGGTGCGCTGCCGCGAGGCGCCATCGCGGGCTAAGTCGGACTGTACTATAGTGGACGTAGATATTTTAGCTTGCTCGTGGCTTACTGATAAACGAAGCTTGTGAATAGTCAACTTCCCGTTGGTCTGCGGAGCTATGGCGCGGCTAGCGCTATGTAATTGGGATAGTCAATGTTTGCAAACAGAAGCCTGAGAATTCATCCTGTGGTTAGCGTGGCATCGGAGTCAAACGCACCTCAACACGCAATGCTCGGTGGCAAGATGCATCAAAGCCATTGGCTGCCGAGGCGATGATTACGAGTACACAATAAACGTGGTTGTTTCTTGGCTACCGTACAATGAAACTGCCGTTCCTTGGACGTCAAAGCAGGCCGAAAGAATTGAGGACATGACAATTATCTGTGGTCCCAGGCATCTCTCGCAATCGACAGTACTGCTCCCTCGCTAGACCCTGCACCAACGGTAGCTGTTCCGTATTGAACATTTTCTCATTGGGAAATGGCTTGCCATAAGTTCGTCATATCTGCGATTTGACGAAATGTGCGAACCTGGGTGGCCCACGATCTGTTGGTGTCTCGGGAATATCATGTCAAGGGCGGCGTCATTGTCGCACTTCAATTTTGAAGGTAGAGTTGATTGTCAGAGATAGTTTCCATTAGAATCCTGCCCGAATTCTGCGTGCAACAAAGAAGTATGTTCACACGAATTTCTCCTACTGTAGCAATCGATGGTACAATTCAGAAAGGATCTAATCTGGAGATGCTGACGAAATGTGCCACGCCTCGCGAGCATATACCATGCAGCTGCACGGTGTAAGCGGCAACGCCTAACACCAATCAAGACAACTGCGCGGGACCAGCTGTACTGGACGGGGAGGATGAAATAGGGAGGCAAGGTGCACATCGACGACGCAGACTGCACAGAAACACAATGGTGGGGACGACACACGCGCGCGACGAGGAGAGCGAGGAGTACTCGGCGGAGGAGACGGCGGCGATGGGTGTGTACGGGCGCTGGCGGAAGCTGGTGGCGAACATCAGCGTGACGGACGAGGAGGGGGACACGGTGGGGCAGGGGAGCGGGTTCGTGTGGGACGGGGCGGGGCACGTGGTGACGAACGCGCACGTGGTGGGGGGCGGGGACGTGTACACGGTGACGTTCGGGACGTCGACGCGGCAGCAGGCGCAGGTGACCGCGCGCCTGCTGGGCGCCGACAAGCTGCGCGACGTGGCCGTGCTGCGGCTCGACGAGGTGCCGTTCGAGTGCCCGCCGCTGCGTGGCGGCGCCGCGCGCGTGGGCCAGCGCGTGCACGTGCTGGGCTCGCCCTTCGGGCTCGAGCACTCGCTGTCGGTCGGCGTGGTGTCCGCGACCGGGCGCGAGCTGACCGTGCGCCGCGAGCGTCCCCCGCTCTTCGACCTCATCCAGATCGACGCCGCCGTCAACCGCGGCTGCTCCGGCGGCCCCGTGCTCAGCGCCACCGGCCGCGTCCTCGGCATGACCGTCGCCATCGCCACCATCACCGGCGCCTTCGCCGGCGTCGGCTTCTGCGTGCCCTACGAAACCGTGCGCCTATGCGCGGAGGTCATCATCGAGAGTGAGGGGGAACGCGTCCCCCCGTTCGCGACGCTGGGCGTCGTGCTGGCGCCCGCGGCAACCGTCAAGTCCCTCGGTGTCGGGGATGGGCTGCTGGTCGTGGAGACGCGCGAGGGTGGTCCGGCGAGGAAGGCGGGCGTGCGCGGCACGGAGCGGGTGGAAGGTGGACTCGTGGTGCTGGGTGACTTCATCGTTCGCATCGAGGAGGTGGAGGTGCGCAAGGTCATCGACGTGTGGCGCGCGCTGAGGAAGTTCCAGGTGGGTGATGACATTGAGATTGACGTGAGGAGACAGAATCAGGGACGAGTCACCCTACATGTGACGCTCATGGACAGACAGAAGATTGGCGAGGATGCGGTGGAGAGCGGGGCGCTGAGACGTGCTCGTTTGTGAATTTGGGGTCATCGCTTTCACACTGCGCATCGGTGTTGGTGGTGTGTGTTGGGAGGATAAACGATAATCCTCTGGACGGTTCTATTCTTCGAGGAACCTGGGAGTTTCTACACGACCGTTGAGCACAGTTCAAGTGAAAGTATTGGCTGGTGATAGAAACGATGGTTGGTTGGAAATAGATGATTCTTCAATGTATGTGTTGTTGGTGATGCTCAAGTTCCTGAGAGACAGGTATACTTTTCGACTGACCTTACGAAAAACATCTGGGCTTGAGAACATATTTGTAATATACCTCCCCTTTACCAACTGGATAAACATTTATCTCTGTACCATCTGTAGTTTCATCGAGCCCCATATCAGTAGTTCAGTCATCGCACAATCGCATGCTTCTGCCAGTACTTCACCGAATCGAGATACTTCGTTCTATCAATCGGCACACCACTCCCGCCCTGAGAAATGAGTTCGTTTCGCATCATCGTAATCGGCGTCATCGGGCATTCGTAGGGCACGCCCTGCCCCTTGATGGCAATCACGCGCCACGGCGCATCCTCCAATTGCTTCACCTGTTTCATCGCCTCCGCCTCCTTTATGCACTGCTCGCGTGAGTACAGGATGAGGTCGAGGTACTTCGCCTTAGGCACGGAGACGTCGTCACGCCAAAAGAATCGCGTGAGCACCGGCAGCTCGTCCTCGTTGCGCGCCTCGTAAGTGGAGCGTAACAGGTGCTCGTTGGCGTCGGTTATCTCGAGCTCGCCCTGCAGGATGTCGTCGCAGAAGTTCGGCATGAAGATGTGCTTGCAGAATGGTGCATACCCGTCCACTAGCACCGGACGATCACGAAATTCCTCAGCGACGTCATGCGCGTCGTCGTAGTACGACAACACCTTTGCCATGAATTCCGACTTGGTCAGTGGGATCTTCGTGCCGCCGTAGGCGGGGTCATCGAACTGGCGGAACGCGAATGAATCTAACACCAACTTCGAGTTGCCCAGAGCCATCGCGCTGAGTTGAGCGCGCTGAATGAACGCAGTGGCACGCCGTATCAGCTTGGCTACGGCGAGCACCATCAACACGTAAGATCTGTTGAACGACGATACACGTGTAAATCTGCTTATTGTTTGCGACCAGGGTTCGGTCCACCCACGCCAGACCGACGATTCGCCACCCGACCCATCGCGCTCCACTGACGAGCGGTCGACGCGCGGCGCACGCGGAGGCACTATGCGTGTGCGGCGCGATGGCAGCGGCGCCGGGCTGCGGGTGAGGACCAAGTCGTACGGGGACAAGCGGCGCCGGCAGCGCTGCAGCCGGTACTGGCAGCCGGCGTTGTGCGTGCTGGTGACGCTCACCACGACGCTCGTGTACTACGTGGCGATACGCCAGCACAACGTCGAGCTGTCGTTCGAGCAGAAGATGTCGCTCGCGCAGCAGACCACCGTGCTGGCCAACCGCACGTTCTACGTCACCTCGAAGCCGGACGACTTGGTGCACACCATCGCCACCTCCGACTGGGCGAAGGTCAGCGCACGCATCGACGTCGTCGCCTACACCAAGGTCGCCGACTCCCCGCTCTGGGCGACCAAGGTGTCCCACGCACTGGCCGCGTTCAACCCCCCGGGGCTCGGCGTCGTGCTGCACCCCTGCGGCTGCGTCGTGCCCAACGCGCTGCTGCGCCGTTCCGCGCTCAGGTTCGGCACCGACACGTGCGCGATGCTCCCCGGCTTCGTGTTCCCCTCGAGGCACGTGGCCTGGATTGACGAACCCCCGGCCGCGGCGAAATGCGAAATCAAGGCGCCGGAGCACAACTGGTACGCGGCGCATGTGAGCAAATTGGCACAGGCGAGGGCGGACTTTCGCGAGCTCAAGGACTACATGATTGAGAAACGTGCGCAGGAACTTACTAACATTAACAAGGCCAAGTCATGACGTTCGGTTGTGGCGTGGTTGTGCTGTAACTTGGAACCGCCGGGAATTTGTTTTATTCTTCGTTTATTTCGTTCTTGTACATTCCTTTACATGAGTCCATGACTTTCGCCGACTATTTAGCTTGCATGGTTCTTGTGACGGCTTATTGTTGAGGTAAAACGCCTTGATACATCAATTTGTTCTTAAATTGATGGTTGCGCAGAGTTTTTTACTGAACTCTCGTAGGTTCTATTTCGGGTGTAACAACAGGTGGATACCAGAGCTGATTTCACTTTCTTAACCTTAAATTTTGCCCTCAGCCTGACGATGGAGACGTAACGGTACTTGGCGTTCCAATCATTCGACCTAGACGAAATCTATTCTTAAATCCCTACAAACTACCTCATATCGACGAGATACGAGTTGTCAAACAGAACAAAATTGTCTCAGTTGCTGTGGTCCAGCCAGAAACCGTTTGCTCTAAATTTGTCTATGCAACGAAGCTGATTAGTTGATTGAGTATTAGTATAAGTGGAGATATTCAGAGGGGTGTAGAGTCCGAGTATTACTAGTACCGGTAAGTAGAAATGAATCAGAACTAGGGTGTGGTAATCAACCAAAACTTGCTACCTGACTAACTAACACTCGTTCTCGGCTTTGAACTGACTAATTCTTGGCTAAAATATTGTTTTCTTGTAGATAGTAAACATGGATTTTGATCTGTACTGTTCTTTATAAAAATCGTCTGGCTGCTACTTCGGAATTTGTAGTTGCTAGTGCGGAAAAATCCTTTCCTCGGTAATTTATTAACCGAAAATGTAGTAAGTTGATCTTTTCATTTTTCAAAACTGCAGGAAGCAAAGTTTTCATACAGCTATGCCTTAACCGTTCACACGAGATCGATATATTATATCGGTTGAGCATAACATTTTTTGAGACGATTTATCTTCTGATCATCTTTACTCTTATTTTTTCTTCGCGAAACTGGCTAGAATGAGTACTCTATGGATGTTCGAGAGAGTAACCGCATGCTTGTCCAAAGTAGAGCTCCTTTAGTATCGCTTCTCTCCTATATCTCGGTTCGGCGTTCTGGAGCGAAAGTACATGCAAATGTTTTGTTTTCGCATAATGACAACGTCATCTAGGCTTTCGGGAGTCTCTTTTTCGATAGCTGGCGCCTCAAGTGGTCTCCTCGAAACTATGAACATTCATTCTTCTAAGTCTTCCGATGTGATAGCTCGTTCAATAAATGATAAAGTCTTAGTCGTAATACGTTGTTTAAATCGATTAATAAGGCAAAAATCTTGAAATCGCTTGATTTTCAGGTGCGCAGATATTTGATGTAGTTTCTATCAACTTTTTATTGCCACTCTCATCCGATCACATCACATTTCGAGCTGTACCGGAAGCTATTCTAAATTTTATGAGAAAAGTAGACTTTGTGCGCCTTCGCAGTAACTGCAGCACAACATTCATCGAACTAGAAAGCTGTGAACAGGTCGTAGTGAGGAGAAAATCCGATTATGAAATCTCATCTAGTATATTATATGGGTTGGACGGTTAAAGGATAGATTAGTCATTCCGAGGATTAGGAACTGACGAACTAGAATCCCTGAATTAGCATCTGACAACTGACTAACATTTAATAGATTCCCACACCCTAACCAGAACAGGTTACAACGCTTGGCACTAATCGTACTATGATAACTAAGAAAAGGATGAATATGCAGATGGTGAGTAAATCGGAGATGAGCAGAATCTTCTGTTTTTCACGGTCTAAAGTCCTCCAAGACTAAAGTCCCAGCTTAAACAACGTCCGTGAAATCCGACATTTCAGTTTTGGTCTATCAGCCCTGAAACTTGCAATCGGACATCAAGTCGACAGATCTGTACCGAAGACCACTAGCAATGCTATCCTTCCTTCGTCACTATCGTTTTAGTTTCCTTCCCATGGGTTTCCAGCGTCTGCACTTTTGGCAGTTGCCGAATAACAAGTCGTACCCATTTCAGTACAGATTAGGTACACCTGCTTTTTATTCAGGCCAAATAAGACCAAAATAGGGGTTGAGCTATTTTCGAAAATTGTGGTTGACAATATCGATTATTAAGCTTAGTTTTAGATCACGGCTATTTCATTATGATAACAGAAAATAGCTGATGACATAACCGATATCGGCTATTGCGTGAACCCCTATTATCCGGGATTCCCTCCTATTTCGCGTTTCTGTTTCTCGTTTTAGGGCGCGGAAAATAGCAGAGTGTAGCGCAATTTCGTTATTTTCAACATTATCGGACGCTTTGTTTCATTCTGCTATTATTCTGTGGACAGAAAAGAGAGTGCTATGGAGGCTTTCTGTTCCAAAACGAGCATGCAAAGACTTACGGTTAGTTCATGCATTCGAAAAACCTGCTTCGTTAACTTGGATGAAAATATGAAACGAGCACTATCTGTCTTCTGATGCCAAAGCCATATTTCCTCTTTTTTGTCAAAAATTTTAAATTATCTCTTGAAAAAGAGATGCCGGTCGAAAGACTCCAGAGTATCTGTCATTCTTGGAGTTCGACCGTCGACCATTGTAGATGATAGGATCGTATCTGGTGCGCTGGCATTTGCATGACGTAACATTCCTTTTGCTCTATTGGGATAGGTCTAAACTAAACTTATTAGAAATAAACCACACAATGCTTTCGTGTACCACTTGCGCAGATTTCACTTCGCATCATGTAAAGTTGTGCTGTCGCCGACCATTAAACCCAACTCACTTTTAAATAACCTATTAGCGAACATCATCTTCCATTCACCAGTGCTGCGCTGTAACAGACAATAGTAGTGAGTGTTAATCGTGCTACGCTCGTAGCACCATAATTTTCTTATGCTTCGATACAACATTCTCATCAATCTACGGCTCGGAAACAGCTGTGCCCTTTTTTTGGGGTTTTCAAAAAGAAACACCATCACAGCTCGACCTAACTGACCTACAAAGATTAGATGAAGTCACTTTTGTTGAGTCCTTTTCTGTTTGATTGTTAAAATCCTGTAATACGTTGACGATGGGAGAACGAGGAACAAAGCGGTCAATCTACTAATTCAGTGAAGGCTATAGAGCAGGTACCGATTCTACTTCCGGTGGAAAAAGCGACCGACAATTGGGATAGCTCCGAGGATGGCTACAAGGACACCTACCTTCTTTTCCTTCGATTCATCGCTGGTGCTTTTTTCTGGGAAATGAGTTTTGAAGAACTCATCAATTTTCTCGACAGCCGTCTCGGCCGACTCACCCCGTGTAAAAATGAAATGCTGCTGCAATGTGGCGAGAGAACGTGCCTTGGACTCTTTCCGTGCACACACAGCATCAGCAAATCTTTTTGCCAATTCTGGTGACGCATCTGGATAATACGAAGAGTAGTAACGAGCAATTTCAGAGTGACCAGGGAGTTTGAATTCGAATTGTCGATCAATGCGGCCACATCGTAAAAGTGCATCGTCGAGCCTATCCTTATGATTCGTCGTCATCATGATGAGCGTTCCTTCTGT
>JAAUYH010094683.1_pt1 | contig 11298 bp, 8 predicted proteins | sample 7278061 | NCBI WGS metagenome assembly JAAUYH01 (sample SAMN14350203, study PRJNA611818) | marine sediment metagenome | isolation source: surface marine sediment (0.6m) | place: French Polynesia: Moorea | collected 2018-08 | reverse complement strand
CTCTATGCAAAAATTTGGCATTTACGTGCCCTGCTTCCAATTTAAATCACAAAACCAACGTTTTTATTGAACCGGCGTGACCATCTCTTAGATTAAACGTTGAAAAAAATTTTAGATATACGCCACCACTAGACTTGCTCTTAGCCCACCATGTTGATTGCCAAAAGACGCAAATTTTGTTTATGGAAACAAACCAATTCTAACAGTACGAACGCAGTTTAGGAAACTTAGCCGAAAGGCTACACGTGCATTTATCGAGTACAGTACGGCATGAACGAACTGCGTACGGTTCATACCTTACACAACATGATGTTGGAGAAAGAAAGACCATCAATGTGAACTGTTCAGATCCATTAAAACGGACTTCTCGTGGAGCAGTTCAAAATCGTCAGCATCATACACAGGCCAATGCCTCAACGATGCCAAAACTGATTCTGCTTTCTGTCGCATTGGCTGTCCAAACTCACCGAGTACTCCACCATCACTAATGATTCGCAGCACTTGAGACACTGCTCGAATATCTTCAATGATGGCGCCTCGCTGATACTTGTCCAAATCCTTCGTCAACTTAATTGATCCCATGATAACTCCACATACCACTGTGGCCAAGCGAACTGACAGAGATGGTGGTACTATTTCCGCCCTTGGCACATTAACGCTTCGGTGTCGTTGTGCAAGTATTTTCAGTGATTTCTGAATTTCTTCTACTGCACTAACCATATTTTGCGGAACTACCCTTTCCGGCACGCTCCTTTGTCTGAGTGAGCGACTCTCTTCAATGGACATTGTGAATCGTTCGCAATCAACACCAAGAACCAGCGCAACGAATGCTCCTAGTTGCGCTGGTTCTAACTGGTCTAGGTTTCGAACAAGCAACAAACATGCCGAAGTAAACAGAGGAAATGATCCCGGCAGAACCGATGCTAATGCGCCGAGAGGTGTTATTTCCATTTCCTCTTCATCGTGAATTCGAATAGCGTTTGAATCTTCCAAAACCCCGACAATCTTCAACGTCGAATCTCTGCGAACTTCTTGTACCTGATTAATCGCCGAATTAAGGCGTCGTTCTGATTCACCGACTTGTTTTTCTCGCTCGCTAAATTGTGCAAACTGTTCACGAAGCAGTTTCAGTTCATGAAGCTTCGATTGGTCAATCGGTGAGGATATAGTCGATGATTGCGACGATAATGTATTCAACTTGGCCCTAACTTTCGACGTAATGACTTGAAATTCGACTTCATTCGACGCGCACAATTCTCGCAATTTTTCTCCAGCTTGTGCAGGATCCAAGGTGTCTGTAGGTCCAGAAAGAGATTGCCCTCGAGCCCAGCCTACCGATGAATCCAAATCAAAGGTTGCTAGATGAGGTGCTTCGAATGATTCGACTTCGGCTATAAGCGGACTGCCTTCAACTGCTTCAGTCACAACAAAAGACGGTGGTACGGCATTCCATGTTCCATCCGCCGTAATACACAACGCAAGCAACGAACTGTCTCCGACATACGATTTGACAACATCTGATGGCTCCACAAGTAATGAAACGAAAATGACAGGTAAGAATTTGATACGTTCGGTAGGCTCCCAAATCAAAAGTTCCTCATGAGACCCAACAGCAGAGTTGTGTTGATCTTCATTGGATTGAGATGCATCAACCTTGAGCCCAATTAAAGTGCCTGGCCTATACTTTCGTAGAGCTTCGTTTGTAAAGAGTTGAGCTAGCGATAAACCACCGCCCCTTGAAGAGTCTAGCATCACATCGTTCTGACCAGCATTTTCGCTACTACTTCCATCAATCTCATCAGGTACATCTTTCGCAGTCAATAATCGGGTTTCCATGGCTTTGCAATCGGCTTGCATTTTTTCTCGAGTCGCTCGCAACACGGCACCTCCCAGCCACACTTGGTAGTAATCAACTGTCCGTTCGACCACACTCTTAAATCCAACTGACCCGAAGCAACGCATGGAACGAATAACACCGTCATAGGTAGCCCACATAGAACGAGAACTTGGCTCAAGCCGCACAGGCCCGAGTAAGTTTCGAACAAATCCTTGGGTAAACGAATCCGACGAGTTTGGTTGAGTACTTCGCGTGTCTACCCCGATTGTACTACGTGGTTGAACAAACCCAGTTATCATGTCAGATGCAGCTTCTTCTTCATCCACTGAATCATCATTCCATAGCGTGATTACGTTTCCGTTTCCTGCACAAAACGCACCCACCGATTTCGCTAAGGACATGGCGACACGACCCGGTACTAGACCCTTCTTCGTATCATGAATGGAACTGAGTGCAGATGACTGCACCAAAACGGATTTCGCCTGCGGTAGATTCGTCAGTCTGCTGCGTGAGACGTGAACGTCTACGAATAGTGTGCTTATCCTTCCACACCGGAAAAGTTCTTCAGCTAGCACCATTATGGACGGAAGTACACCATTATGAATAATTCCAATTCCTCTTGCGAGGAATGACAAATGTGTGTGGTCTTCTGCGTTAAGGTCATCTTCATGATTCTGAACGAATCCCTGTAAGACGTCATGCAATCGCTCACGATTTTCGTTGTCCCATAACAATAGGAACGGATCTTCTGCAGCGTTGAGTACCGTATTGGCACTGCAAAGAGCACTGTTTTCATCACGAAACAGTCCGATTACTGGGAAAATATTCGACATCCGAAAACACTCATCACGTAATTCAAGAGAACTACGAGTTGGAGCGGACGACCGCCCTCTCTTTCTGGACGAGCGTTTTTCAGGCACTTTGCATATCAATGGCTTGGTTCGGAGGCAATCCCCTAGTATAATACTTGCAAAGTCGACATATTCTGCTTCTGCTTGATTTCGGAATCGCATTTCCTCGACATTCAACACCTCAAAATCCGAACAAGGTTCTAGAAGAGTACTTGCGTAATTCGAATTCTTCTGCAAAGTTGCTTCGGAAGAAGCAGCACGAGCTTTTGGCAGCGAAAACTCAACAGGCTTTTCCTGTCGAGCAACATTGAAGATGAACAATCGTGGAGCCCCATCGTTTGCGCGCTCAGAGCTATCTTGACCAGTAGAAAAACGAGAAGAGGAGAAGGGTAGAATTTTCCTATGCATGGATCTGACCCAAAGTAGAATGTGTTCACCGACTATTTTGTTCATGTCGCGCCCAACCAAACATGCCGAGACTCTGCTCGGTAGCTGTAAGAGAATTTCCTCCCAATGTGAACCGCTTGTACCGATTTGTTCCAAAACCAGGACGCTCACAGAGTTGAGAATGGAGCTCTTGCCTCGGATATACACGTCATTCGTAGTGATGATGATACAGGGTTGCGGGTTGGAGTACGAAGTCGGAAATGGCTTGGAATTTACATCCCCAGTTTCTAGAACAATACTAGTAGAAGAACTTGCGAGACTGGATTTCAGTACAGTGTATACACGCTGCGCAGCAGGAATCGTTGGTGCGCAATACAAGACAGTCTGGTTGCGTTCGTTCACTTGGCCGACAAGCTCGAAAAGAAAATCAGCGATTGGTTCATGTACAGCGATTGAAAAAAGAACAGATTGTCCAGAAAGTAAGGTTTGAATAACTGCTTGTTCTGTTGACGAAAACGGAATCGCGTTTGCGTTGGATATCGAGTCAAGGGGCAGATTAGTAGTATGAGACGGAGAACTCGCGTTTTGAGCTTGATTCACCGATTCCCAGGATGTGGTCTTGAGTGTTCGCAAGTCGACGAAACGATTTGAATCAGTATTTTCTAGACTCGGCACGGCAGAACATGTAATCGAAGGGGAACGCGACTTAGGAACAAGTCGTTGATGCGATCCATATTGGCGCTTCCAATCGATCCTGTGTAGAAAAGAAGATACGAAGGTTACTAATTCGCTTGAGTGCGAACAAGGCTCCATCAGTTTATCTCGGAGATACAATCCTGTAGATGAAACCATATGCATGAAATGCAGTAAATGGTTCTTTCTGTTTTCTGGAATTAAAACTTTCGAAATTACAATTTGTTGGTTTCACACACGTACCAGAATTTGATGCGGGTCTGTATGGAATGTCAGTCATCTCAAATGGAAAGACAAACCTTGTGAAAGGATAAAAGAGAACAACAATAACACCTGGTTGACTAAATTTTAGTGGGGCTATCGGTACAGTCCACGTACAGTACAGTAGTGAAGCAAGGTACCGGTACAACGCATCTCATTGGAAGGAACAGTATCAAGAAGGATGAATGTAAACATTAGTCTTCATCAGCCTCAAGTTTACCTTTTTGCAACGCAGCATAGTACAGACCAATAAATCCAGGAAAAGACACGAGAAGTATTGCCATCGTCAAAGTGTTGCCTAATTGAGGATGACCTGAAGTCAGTTCGAATACACAACCAATCGAAGCGATAGCAAGCACACTTGAAACTGCTAGTAGGACGCCTGCCGGTACATCAAATGGTACATTCGATTGCATTTGAGTCACTGTCGTTGTGGTATTTGTGTAGCGAATAATGCGCGCTCGTCGACGACCATGTTCAGTGAAACACCCATGTTGCCGGATTTTTGGATGGCATCGACTTGTCGCCAAGAAGCTCGGTCGAGTTTCGCCTACCAAAGCGCTGCCGGATACGAAAGCGACCGCCATGATGTTTGTGAAAGTGTTCAGAAGGCTAAGGGCTGTTGTTGCATTGGTTGACTGAGCTATGTCCGAGATCGTGTTAATTTTTTTTGATTTTTACATTCCAATTTGGTCGAGATCTCAGCTCAGCCGGTGGTGGATGTAGTGTGTGCTACTCGCGTTCAAATCGTCATGCCCGCGTTTTCGTTTGCCACACCTTTAACCCACACATCCCGGCCAAGCCTTTTCTCGAAATCGGTCGTCTTCAATCAGAGGACGACTCATCATATCGCTTCACCCACCAGGCCAGCACGAATTTCTCCAACATGCTCCACGACAAACCCACCAACTCGTTCACTTGAGCAACTTTGCCAAGATGTGCTCGAAGCGTCTGAAGAGGCAGTATCGAAAATCGAGCAAGTTGAGACTTCAGCTGCGTTGAACGAGATTCGTATTGAATTCCTCGGTAAAAAGGCTGGCCGTATTAGCACTGTGCTGAAATTTGTTGGCAAACTTCCAAAAGAACAGCGACCACAACTCGGCGATGCCGTCAACCGCGCGAAAGAAAAAGTCACTAGCGCTATCGAAGCCCGCAAGGAACATGTGCAGATGTTGGAAAAGCAGCGCAAGGATGAAGAGGAAATTGTCGATGTGACTCTGCCCGGTATCCGACCACGCCCTATGACAGGCCGCATTCACCCTCTCAACAGTACGATGGACCTTGCGATTGAAATTTTCACCGACTTGGGCTACGAGGTTGTAGATGATCCCAAGTACAATCGTGAAATCGAAACCGACTATTATTGCTTCGAGGCGCTGAATTGCCCGAAAGACCATCCCGCGCGCACCATGCAGGATACACTATATCTGGAGGAAGACCAAAGCGTTCTGCTTCGAACTCAAACTTCGTCGGTGCAAGTTCGGTACATGGAAGATAACAAACCTCCTTTCGCGATTATTGCGCCGGGCCGTGTTTTCCGACGAGACGCAGTGGATGCCACACACTCGCCGCAGTTTCATCAAATAGAAATTCTGGCTGTTGAAGAAGGACATCGTCTTACTTTGGGAGCCTTGCGAGCGACGATAGACCACTTTTTGAAGCGTATGCTCGGCGATGACATCAAAACGCGATACCGAGGCTCCTATTTTCCATTCACGGAGCCCAGCATGGAGGTAGATGTGTTTTTCCGTGGGAAGTGGTTAGAAGTCCTCGGATGCGGCATGGTTGACCCTGGAGTATTAGAGAAAGCTGGAATCGACCCGGACACTCATCAAGGTTTTGCGGCTGGTTTCGGAGTGGAACGATTTGCGATGGTAATGCATGAAATCCATGACATTCGCGAATTTTACAAAAATGATCTTCGATTCCTTGAGCAGTTCATGCATGATGGATAGACTTGTCTGAGACAATAAACGCACAGGGATACGGGACAGAGTCGGCAGGTAGCGACTCATTTTAGAGCCCAATTCAAATTGCCAATTTCTCGAGTAGAGCCATCAGTTCCGTTTCTTCCCCTACCGCAATAAGCTGTTCAGCTCGACGAATCACGCGAGAACGATGTAGTACATATTGAGACCTAGGTGGCATAGTAGACAGTCTCTCCTTTTCAGCTCGCACTCGTTCGAGGATTGAACTCCTGATTTGTTCCTGAGTGAGAAGAGGCTGTTGTTTTTTCTGCTGCTGCTCCGGCTGCTGTTGTTGTTGCTGTTCCATTGTGAAGCGTACACAACACGACGGCACACTACGGTACGGTACACGGAGTACTGTGCCGGTACGGTTTACCCCTGAACTGAGATGTACTGTACAGTACAGTCCGGTACAGTACAAGAGTTAGCAATTAATTCCGTTGACACACCGTTACAATGACAATCTGAAATAAATCCTTACAGTTAGCGACACTTCAAGATCTCGAAATATCACGCGGCTGTCAATGATACGTGACACATCATGGCGGTCGGCTTCGTACCGTCATCGTTAGGCGCTTCTCGTGTTTCGTTAAAGCGAATTAATAGTATTCGTCAACAGTCTTGTTCTGTTCGGCCGCGTCGTACTACATTTAGCACCAAGCCGGTAACATGCGTGGCATCGAATGAAATCAAGGAAGGACACGATATTCGATTACTTACCGAGGACCGCGAATTGTCTTATTCGTACTTTGCCGGAAATTCCCCGACCATTGTATTCTTGCCCGGATTTTTCTTCTCTCGATGGAGGCAGGTAAGTTGTTCATTCGTTCACTTGTTTTGATTCTCTATGCATTGCCATGCTAACCAAGCACGCAATGCACAACTGAACATCAGGCGAAAGCCAACGCAATGGAGATATTTGCCAAGCGCAAGGGCCAGGAGATTTTGGTAGCGGAGTATATTGGTACGGGTAGTACCGAAAGTCAGTTTGGAGAAGTTGGAACGCTGAGTAATTGGATTTCGGATACTGTGCGATTGCTTGACGAGGTTGTTGGGAGTGATGGAAGAGCAGTGTTAGTAGGAGCTGGGATTGGCGCATGGATTATGCTACATGTTGCCATTCAACGTCCAAACACCGTAGTGGGCCTCGTTGGAGTGAATAGCAGTGTGGACTTTACACACGATCTGATACTGCCGTCAATGTCAGAAAGTCAAGTTGAAACTCTCAATAAGGAAAAAGTGATTGACATGGATTGGGGCTTCCGCCAGTACAAGATAGGTAAGGCATTGTTGGACGATGCCAAACAGTGGTTGTTACTGCAAGACGGTCCCAACTCAATTGATGTGACGTGTCCTGTGCGCCTCATACAAGGTTTGGACGACGAAGAGATTCCACCTCCACGTGCACTCAAGCTCGTAGAAGCTCTCAAATCCGACGATGTCCTCTTGTCTTTCGTGAAACATGGAGATCATGTGATGGAGAATCCGTCTGACTTGAAGAGAATGTGGGAAGCTGTAACTGATATCGTTGATAATTACTACGAGTACGACTTGACCTCACCGGCTTCTGGATAACTCCGTTCTTTTGTTCGTTGGTTGTAAGTACATGTTCTTTCACAGTAAAGGAGGTTGACATTTACGAATGTTAACTCTGTTTGTATTGTTCTACGCTTAATCCACCCGATGAACTTCTCCAATGTTGAACAAAAGGTAATCGCGATTCGCTGCCAATTCGAAGCGGAGGTACACCAGCAAGTCGGGCTACCTCCCTCTGCAAATCTGCAGTTGAACAATCGGGAACATGAGAAATACGTGCACTAATTTCGGATTTCCAATTCGCAACAAGCCCGAAGAAATGAGTAACCATCGAGTCCACCGTCGCACATTCAATACGAGAACGGGAGTAGCATAATCCAACAGCATAGACTGGGCCACGTTCAAGTAGTACAAATGAAGCGAAGCGAAGTACACCAACACCGTTCGACGCAACACCCTCTGCGAAAATGACTAACGGACCACGACTTCGCGCTTGTGCATGCAGTATTACTTCCTTAAGTGATTTAACAGTTGGCATACGTGAAATCGCGGAGCTTCCAGTGAAAGTCCAGCGCAAAGCAGCCAGTGGTGACAGTATTACGAACATTCCATTATATGGCACAACGAAACAAGCAGGACTAAACACTGCAGTTAAGTAGGGAATATCCAAGTAGGATGCATGATTGACAAAGATCAAATCGCCATGAGATGGCGAAGCGTGGAGACGGCCTTTCGGAGAACTTGACAATACGCCCAAAGAAAGCAGAACAACTCGAAGCAGTGCGTCGGAACAACGTGTCAAGGGACGAGCCAAGAAATTAAGACGAAGCAAGCGAAGAAGTAGTATTGGGAGGAGGAGTACCGCACGCAAGAACAAAAATAATGATGCAGTGGGGAGTCGGAGTGGATAAAGAAGCGATCCTTGCAAAAGAACACGCCACACAGGCAACTTAAAAGGCGGTAGAAACGGGTGCAAACCTGTGGATGGGTCCCGCGATTTCCACTTCTCCATAGACCTCAACTAGGTTGAACGAATGCCGTACAGTATCGCGCTTTCTAAGCAGACAGATGGACAGCTCGAGGGGCGGATTAATATGTGAAAGAGGACGGATATTTATGAATAGATTGAAATAAGACGATACATAACACGCCTTTAATTTTCATTAAATCTGCAACCAAGTTTACCTCGCTCTTTTGATTGCACAACACTCCGTGCAGTCCGACGTTCCCTCCCAGATCGATTCACTTTTTCATGGACGAACGTGAAATTAGTTCTCGGTTCAATGTTGGTCGTAGATTTGCGTTGTATTTATAACAGCAGGATTGTCAACATTCTTTCTTCCTCTGACTTTTTTCCTTATCCGAATTGCGTACTTTTTCTACAATCGCCATTTCTCGTAACCTTTCTAGCTTATCTGGTGACGGCACAAATTTATTAATCCAAAGAAGCTACAGTAAAGTGTCTAGACTCAGCTCAGCTGATCAATCGTGACCATAATTGGTCGGATTTTATTAGTCTTGGGCACAATTAATCTATCCAAAAGTACCAAAATTTGTCCTCATTACCAGATGAATGCACTCCTGAAAAAACAAGCAAAAACCTCGATTCATCGGTGGTCGGTAAAAATTGGGTGTATTCAAATGCGTAACACAAGTAGAATGCACCCTAGTAGTTTATTAATACGTGGCTGGATTGTCCTTTCGGTTTACGCTAAGTGATAATGGAAATGTATTTGTCTGGATGTGAAGACATTCTAAAAAACGGACGTGGAAATTGAATCGGAAATATCACACAAGAAATTATTTTGGAAATACGACAGTAGGAAAGATCGTCTATTATAATTTACAACGCCCAATATCTATACTGCGCGATATGTATATTCTCGCTGCATGAACATCAAGAGCAGGCTATTCGATGAAACCGGTTGGTCGGTAGAGGTTAAACTCCAGAGAGAATGTATACAGATTTCTTGGTTTGCTAGCTGGCTTTCATTCCTTGTTCCTTCCGAGAAAAATAAATTTCAATGTGAAAGTAGAGGACTATACTAATAGCGATTAGACAGAATCGTGTGTAGAGTTTGGAACCACTCTAAATTGTTGTTTAAGAGAGTATATCTGTCAAAAGACCGTCTTTGAGCGATAAATGTAGTATATGTGCAATTTGTACAATGTATTCAGTTGACTTGAACTGTAGACAAGTCAAACCACTTAGTCGTCATTTCTTTCTAGTTCTAGCATTCATTGAAAGATTGATCTTTATAGTGTATTTTGTTTACCGTGTTCCATATGGTACACTATTCAGTCAACATCGACAAATACAGCAGTAAAAATATCTAATGTCACATTAAAAAAGAGAAAAACGACAGATCATTTGATATCCAAGCAGAAATAGTACCGAAATGATTTTTGAAGGAATGCCTCGCGAAAAAAATATTCTTCGAATAGATATTGTGTAGTTGTCTCAAAGAAGTAATTGATTTCACAGGCGCAATTGAGGTGCATTTATGAAGCTAACGAAAATTGTTTACAGTATCGCGGCAAATGAACCCTAAATGAATCCTAATTATGGTCTGTAAAATAGCACGTTGATTTTGTTCTTATCGCGTATCAGAAAAAGAGTGAAGTGATTTTGTGATTTACAGATTAGTCGGCAGTAATGACAGGCTTTCTTAATAAACAAAAATGAAGTAGAAACAGATGGATAGATTTTACATCAATTCTGAAGACGAACTCTATAGAATTTCGACTCAAATTTCGGCAGTAGTGAAACGTTTTGATATGGTGATTTAGATTGAACGTCTTAGCGAACGAAGATCTGCAATCAGAAGATTTAAATTGACGAATGTTCAAGTGAACTGCATTTTCGTGGCATTTCTTGTGATTCTGTCTTGTGAATTTGGTTCTGCAAGAGGAACATAGATGATTTCGCTTTTTTGTACGTACCAACTGCAAGTAGGATTGCAGCTAAATTTTTTTGAGAACGTTTTTTGGTACCCACAAGTCAGTACATACCTACAGGTAAATTTTTTCTTTCGTATACGGCTGGATGTTTTACTAGTCAGTGGTGGCTAGAAAGTAGATAATTCAGTGGATAGAGTAGTGCAGTTGTCCGAAAAGAGGCTTGCAATCAATGGAAGTGAAACTTGAGTCCTGCAATTCACCGTTACGAGCGGTGCAGGGACAGTGAAAAATGTGGACTTGTTTCGAGCTAGTTCCGGTACATGATGAGGCATCATAGAAAACGTACTATTAGAATGGATTGTTTCTTGGCCATCAAGTCTTGAATCAGCAACACCGGCAACAGAATGAGATCCTGGATCGCTGTCCAGAACCGTCACCTAGAATATTTCTGATGGCATGTGCGTAATGTTTAAAACCGACATTGGGTTTCTATTGCTCAAGTTCTCTGCACTAAAACGGTTCATAACGTGTCGTAAATAAAATTTCAATTCGAACTAGTAGGAGTGCGCAGCGAGGCGTCGATTACTAGTAGAATGCCGAATAATGGCAAACAAATACGTAGATAATAGCGCGGGTACTCGTGGTGGCTTTCGAGCGTACTTCCGGAAGCAAATGAGCGTACTTGTGGCGTTAGGAAAGGTAACACAAAAAACTATCGAGAGTAAGCGCAGCCGGTGGAGAGTGAACTCACCGCAGCTAGCTGGTGAATTTGTAGTGAAAGAAAAAATGATGTGCTCTAAGATCTGCCTACTTGTTAATGTGAATTTTCTATTCAAAAGGCAAATTAGAAAATAGAATTTCATGG
>JAAUYH010005015.1_pt1 | contig 11300 bp, 7 predicted proteins | sample 7278061 | NCBI WGS metagenome assembly JAAUYH01 (sample SAMN14350203, study PRJNA611818) | marine sediment metagenome | isolation source: surface marine sediment (0.6m) | place: French Polynesia: Moorea | collected 2018-08 | reverse complement strand
TTCTTCAGAAAACCAATATCATTCGCGACTACCTCGAGGACATTGAAGAGGGCCGTACGTTCTGGCCTGCGGAAATTTGGGCACAATACGCGAAATCGCTTGAAACGTTCAAGAAACCGGACGCGCGCTCACAAGCCGTGGAATGCTTGAATCACTTGGTTACCGATGCGTTGCGCCACGCACCCGATTGTCTAGCGTACATGAACCAAATTCGCACGAAGAACGTGTTCAACTTTGTGGCAATTCCACAGGTCATGGCCATCGCCACACTTGCCGAATGCTACACGAACGGCAAAGTGTTCGAGGGGGTGGTTAAAATACGACGTTCACTCACCGCGCGTCTCATTCTCAACACCAACTGCATGGACGATCTGTATCGAGTATTCTTCGACTTCGCCGTGTCGATGTTAGCCAAGGTGAATGACGCGGACCCTACCTCGGAGCAAGCACGCAAAATCCTGAACGAAATTATCGATATTTGCCAGCCCCACGTATCCGCGAGTCCAAATCTCATAATCCCGAATGTGCTGAGTATAGTGGCGTTTTGCGGGTTATCTTCCTACGTGCTGAAACGGCGCCAGGATCATTTCGACGGTGCTGTATTCACGTGGCGTAGTGCGGGTGGTATTATGGAGCCGCTGGATATGCTGGCTATCGCGGCTCTGTTTATCGTGTGTATCTACATGTTCGGGTTCTTCCTGCTGCCGTACATGTCGATGATGCAGAAGGCGGAGATGAGGCATCTGGAAGAGGAGAAGCGGGAGGGCGAAGAGCGGGACGCGGCGCGTGTGGTGGAGCTGCAGGGGTAGCAGAACTCTCACGGCTGAAACACACGTTGTAATAATAGTGCATAATCACGGCGTTCGTTGTAATGGCGTTTGTTAGGGCGTGCCATTGGGGTTCGTGTCGATGCCGTCACCTGATTCCTAGTTAGTTGCGATGCGTTGGAGAGGCCCCAACATTTTCGCCGCTTCTCGCACTCGCGTCGCTGCCGAATGAAAACAGTTTTTCTACCTTCGTTGGACACGCCAAACCCTGGTCGTGAGGCTACCCCAACCAACCTCTTCATAAAACTCTGCTGCATACTAAAAGGTGCCTACCCTGTTTCGCAAGGTGCACCCACGTCTCTTCGCCTCACCCTTTTCGGACAGCACCTGAAGACGATATTAAATTACTCGAATCTTCTTCACGACCTTGTCAGGAGCAGCGACAGTGGTGCGAAATTGCGAATCTCCAATTCGTATCACAGTCTCATAGTGCGATAGCAAGTTTTTCTTGTTCGCGTTGCCAACGAACGGCGTCGACGTACAGCATGTCGCCACCAAATATATCCAGCGCAGAGCCAACAGTCACGTCCACTTTTCCACCGGTGATCCGTTTCGCCTCCTCAAGGTCAGCCACCGAGCGCACGCCACCCGCATAGGTGACAGGTACCCCTGAAAATTCAGATAGTAACTTCAACAGGGTCTCGTCCATGCCTGCACGTTTGCCCTCGACATCAACGGCGTGTACGAGGAGTTCATCACATTGCGAGCCAAACCGCATCAGGTTCGCCTCGTCAATCACGACTTGCGTCTGATTCTTCCACCGATCTGTGCAGACCACATAGCTACCATCGGCTCTACGTCGACAAGACAAATCTAACACCAGTCTAGCACGTCCCACAGCATTGCTCATTTCCGTCACTCGGTCCCAATCCACCACACCATTGCGGAACACGTACGAAGTGACGATGACGTGAGATGCACCAGCATCGAGGTACTTCGCAGCGTTCAGCGGCGTGATACCGCCGCCAACATGTAGACCACCCGGATACGCGCGTAACGCATTGATTGCCGCCTCTTCGTTTCCACCACCCAGCATGATGACATGACCGCCGGGTAAGTTATCTTTCGCGTACAATTTTGCAAAGTACTCCGAGGGAAGCTCCGTGTCGAAGTTGGTTTCCGGTGCCGTAGTGGCATTGTCGCTCAATGTACTACCCACAATCTGTTTCACATGACCATCGTGTAGATCGATGCACGGGCGAAATCTCATCGCTTGCATCGTGAACCTCGGACATGTGCGCTCCGCACAGTTGCGATGTTGAATCGCGCGCTGCAGGTTGAACGACGGCACAGCGAACGCAACCATGTTTCGTAGTACAGTACTGTACCTCAGTGCAGGTGTCGAGCTCGCACCACATCACAGCGCCCACCGAGAAATAATGCGTTATTGGGCGGTACACGTGTCGAGAATCATCCTCACCTCGACGGTCGATGAAGCTCAGCTAGCGTGCGCGATGACGCAGCTCACATTCGCCGGCGCGGCGACGGGGACGTACGGGGCCGTCTACGTACAACGGCAGGTTCAGACGTGCAACACGAAGCGGGAATCCGCACATGTACGCACACCCACCAGGCTGCAGCGCACGCTGCCCAACATACTGACCGCCGCGCGGGTGGTATGCACGCCCCTACTCGCCATCGCGTACCTCAGCGATGCGCGCGGACTCGCCACGGGGATATTCGCGCTGTCGGCCGTGACGGATCTGTTCGACGGGATCCTGGCGCGCCGGTGGAACGTGTGCAGCGCGCTGGGCGCGTTCCTTGACCCCGTCGCCGACAAGCTGCTCGTGTGCGCCGCGCTCGTGTGCGTCGTCGCCCGCCTGCCCACGCCCTACATCGCCCCGGCGACCGCCGTGATATTGTGCCGGGAAATATTCGTCTCCGCGCTGCGCGAGTGGATGGCCACCAGGAACATGCGCGACACCGTTCAGGTCGGCTTCCTGGGCAAGGTCAAGACCGCCGCGCAAATGGTCGCTGTCATCGCGTTGCTCGCCGCTCCCGAGCCGTTGTCGTTGGTCGCTCGTATCGGCGCGCTCGCTTTGATCGCCTCCGCTGTCCTTGCGATCGTTTCTGCCGCTGGTTATGTCCGCGCCGCGTTGCCTGTTCTGCTCGCACCCGATAAACCAACCTGATTTTTTGTCTGCTTGCTATCACTTGTCCAAACCTGTCGAGTAGTGATGACGATATGAAGTAATTTATGGTGGTCAGCTTCTTCATCCGGTCAACACCTCATTTTCAACTTTCTCCCAAGCACTATTCACTGACCCATACTATAAAGCCCTGCCCTATTTACAAGCCGGTTCCCTTGCTTACAGCACCCACACGACCCGTCGCTCAGAATCGTGCCCGGGCAACCAACACAAGCACGAACATTGTACACCCAGCACCGGCACGGCAATCACGATGAGCAACACGGTGATACAACAGCCAATGGACCTAATCCGGCTCGCCCTGGACGAGCGGGTGCGGGTGAAGATGCGTGGGGACCGCGAGCTACGCGGGCGCCTGCACGCGTTCGACCAGCACCTGAACATGGTGCTGGGCGACGTGGAGGAGACGGTGACCGTCGTGGAGACGCACGAGGACACCTACGAGCAAATCATTCGCACGCAGAAGCGCTCCATCCCGATGCTGTTCGTGCGCGGCGACGGGGTGATCCTCATCTCCCCGCCACTGCGCACCATGTAAACTATCTCACTTGTACCGAATCGCACCGCTTACCGCACGTTCCGCGCGCCCCACCATGCCCTCCTCTGCACGACGAGCCGCGAACCTCTCCATCGCGCGCGCGCGCGCCACGAACTCGCCATCCTCGCCCCCCGTCACCCAGGCGATTAGGAACTCCGCCTTCCTTCGCATCCCTCGACGCACACCGGCCGCCGCTAGCGCGCGTGTCGTGTCTCCCAGTGCGCGCCGCGTCCAATCACCACGTCCTCCGTACACCGCCGCCGCGTCGTGCACGGCCGCCATCGCCGCGCCTCTGCTTTCACAGCGCGTCACAAACGCTTGCAATACACTGTCGTCAGTTTCGTAGCGCTCGTCACACTCGAGCACACTACAATGGCGAATCAGGTGGCGAACGAACGCCCCAGCGTCGGAGGCCCAGTCGCCGTTGTACACGCGCAATGCGTAACAGTACGCGCACAGCACGGCAGTGACACTATGCGCGACGATAGGCGAAGCACGTTTGCGCGCCGCCGCGGGGGTGACCAAGCTCTTCGACATATCAGGTAGTGGCGGTAACTCGGCATCTTCAGCAACCCACCACGGCTGCCACAGCGGCAGCAGTCTCGCGATGCGGCCGTCGAGCAGCATGTCGTCGAAGTCGGCGGCCAGTTCGGCGGGCAGGCGTGCGAGTGCGTCCTCAAACGTCACGGTTTCGGCGTCGAGGTCTTCGGCGAGCCGCTCGAGGGCGTCGGCCACGTCCTCCACGCTGGATTGGTCGTCGGAGGCGGAGTCGCCGGTGACGTCCACCACCTTGTCCGCATCCTCGCACCGCCCTGCGTCGACCTCCTCGATTAGCGCGCGCAGCGTGCGATTGCTCTTGCGTCGGTCCACGTCCGACACCGTGACGCCGCGCAGGTGCGCCTGTCCGTCCGCCGCGAACGCGGCCACGCAGCGCGCCGAGTGCTTCCTGTAGCACGGCACGCCGCAGTAGCGTATCGCGCAGCGGGGGCACTCGTACTTGGCGCGCGCGCCGCACGCGGCCACCGCGCAGGCGCCCGGTCGTTGATCCATGGATCAAGCGTTCGCAGCAATGCGCTGTAGACTAACGAAGAAAAATACGTGATACCGCAACAATTAATTTACAGCATCGCCACTGCAGTTGTGCTCCTTCCGATGGCGAAGAAGAAGAAGAGTAAAACACCCAACCCCAACATCTCCATCCCGCCCAGCAGTGCGCCGACGGTCGACCCCGCCGAGGCGTCGCAGTACGAGTGCACGCATGTGCACGCGGTGTACGACGCCATCGCGCCGCACTTCTCGCTCACGCGGTCGAAGCCGTGGCCGCGCGTGGAGGCGTTCCTGCGCGGGCTGCCGGCACGGTCGCTGGTGGTGGACGTGGGCTGCGGCAACGGGAAATACATGATGCCGGCGGCGGCACGGCACACGTTCGTCGGCATGGACCGTTGCCACGGGCTGACGCAGTGCGCCACGCGGCTGAGCGGCTGCGACGCGCTGGACGGCGACTGCCTGTCCGTGCCGCTGCGCGACGGGGTGTTCGACGCGGCGCTGAACATCGCGGTGGTGCACCACCTGTCGACGCGGGCGCGGCGTGTGGCGGCGTGGGCGGAGACGGTGCGGCTGTTGCGCGTGGGCGGAGAGGCGCTGTGCTTCGTGTGGGCGCGGGAGCGGCCCGAGGGCGTGCCGGACGTGCGCTACCAGCGCAAGATGCTGCAGCGCACGTTCGACGGCGCCGACATGCTGGTGCCGTGGCACCTTCGGCGGCGGAAGGAGGGCGCGGACTCGGACCGGATCTTGGGCGACCCCATCGCGGTGTATAAGCGGTACTATCACATTTACAACGAGGGCGAGCTAGAGGACGAGTTGGCGCAAGTTAGCGGTGCCAGCGTCACGCAGTCCTATTTCGCGCACCAGAACTGGTGCGCGGTGGTGCGGCGCGTGGCATAGTACATAGTTTAGCGCGCCTCGGAAAAGTTCCCGTGCCCCGTCGCGTTCGCGTGCTTCACCACCTCCACCTCGCCTTTCAGCCGTGTGCCGCAGTCGTCACACTTGATCTTGAAGTTCTGCGTGTCTGTGTACTGCTTCGCCGAGTGCGCGATTTGGCACACATCCCGCGCCTTCTGCTGCGCCACCGCGTCGTTCGAGTCGAACTGGCACACGTCCATCGAGGCGTCCGTCTTGTCGTGGCCGAGCGCCAGCGCGAGGTAGTTATAGTGAATCCCGTCATAAATTAAGTACCCGACGGTGGCGTAGCCGTTGCCCTCCCCATACCGGTCCATTCGCATTGTTTTTAGGTCGAATGCTCCGATTTCTAGCGCGTAGTGTTGCGCGAGAATCCCCAGCTCGATGGCTCCGCCCCACGCGTTGTCACTCAGTATCCACGCGCGGTATTCGTCGTTCGAGCGTCCGAGAAAGGCGGAGTTGTACATTATGGGGTTCGACCCGACCGCATCGGCTACCACTTGACGTAGTGGAAGCGCGGAGGCTTTTGGTTGTCCTAGGAGACCATTCACGGCGCGAAACAGACACGAGTTGTCGTCTGGGACCACACGCATTACGAAGGTGCCCTGTGAGGCGATGGAATCGTTGCTTCGGGGAGCAGGCGCGGTGGAACTTGATGCTACGCTCGTGGTCGGCGCTGGAGTTGTGGGTTTTGAAGTGAGTGATGATGTTGGTGATGGTGCTGGTGGTTGTGGTGCATTCTGCTCTTGTCGTAATGTGACGGTGTCACCGGATTTGAAATAATCGCTTGCGGGCTCGTTATCGTCCGCTACCACTTGCTTTGGTGGGAAGCCAGATAGAACTAAGGGAATGTTAGTGGTGGATGAACAAATTGAATTGACGGTGACGTACGTGTTTGTGTGGCAGGCGGGACGTTGAGTTTGTCCGAAATAACGGTCTTCAAATGGGCGAGTGTTGACGTTGGCTCGATTGAGATTGTGGCCACGCCGGTATTGCCGCGCACGCGTAGTCGTATCATCGTGGTGAGGTGGAGTGGGGTGGGGCGTAGGCAATAATATATTGTAATAGAAACGAGACGCGTGTAGGATGGAAAGTAAAGTGTCGTTACAGGCATGGAAAGTTTCGGTTTCGAGAGTCGACGGGGCAAGTCGTAAATTGCTTCCAACATGTTGTTTCTTTGTGCGATTCTGCATTGTTCCCTCGCGTGTGTGCACTGTTTATCGGTGATCATCCGCCTCACACCAGCACCAGGGTTTTTCCTTAGTTAGACCTAGATGATGAACATTTCTCGGTTTTGTTGTGAATGGCGTGGCGGTAGGTACTGCGCGCGTGCGTGCGTGTATGTGTGTGGCGGATCGCTGCGTAGGATAGTGGGCTAGACGTGTGTGCTGCAGCGTGAGAAGACGAAGGTGAGTGTAGTCGACGCTCCTCTTGCGTCAAGATGCAGTGCAGTATATAGTGTGCACACGGAGCGGAGCACATGTGTGGGACATCCACTTATCAAGTAAATAATCTCACACACCGCTGTCCCATCTAATCACCTACACCAGAGCCGTCCAACCAAGCACACGTCGTCGTCGCCGGTCGCGTCTTCCACGCTCTCTTTTTTCGCGGCCCGTGCCCATATTTGGCTACTGCTACTGCTACGACTAAACTGGACTAATTCCGTTGATAGATAAACAAATCGGTCCATCGCACACACGCAAGGGAGTACCGGGCGTTTACTTGCTTCTCATTATTCACCTCCTTCCCAACTAGGTAATGGAACAGGACCCGATATTTTCTCATCTACAATTCCGTGTGGCGGTGAACGTCATGCGGCTGCCGTGTCGGTAGAATTCGTATTATTCGACGTGTTGTTCATGGTAGGTGTTGACGTCGAACGAGACGCGGCGACTGGTGTGGCATTCGACGTGCCACGTAGTGTATCCAGTTGACGGCGTAACGCCTGGTTCTCTGCTAGTGCATCATTCAGTAGCTTGGCAAGTCGCGCCGTCTCAGCTTCATAACCCGCCTTCTTCTCACGCCACTCCTTCAAATCCACATGACTCTTGTACTGCAGCGTGGTGGCCATTTCGCTGAGATAGCGAACCTGATTCTCCAGGTCTCGCAAATGCTGCTTCTTGCGGTCGCGACTTGCCGCGGCGCTTTGCCGATTGCGTTCGGCGCGTAATGCACGCTTGCTGTCCGCATCCTCATCTCCCGTGCTAACCGTCGAACGTGGTTTACGCACACCGCCGCCGCCGCGCCGAGTGCGCGGCGCTGTGCTGGTTCGCGCCAGCGCTGCGGCTTCTTGTGCTACCACACCCGCGAGGAGGTCTAGTGGGGCGCTACTGCTCATGGCGTCGTGTGCGTTGGTTGAGGTGTCGTGAGGTGACGGGTGGAGAGTGTTAAAAAATTACTCATACCCCGCTGGCTACCATATGCTGACGCTTACGTGTTAACCTAGGTATTGTGACGAATCAGCTTTCGAAACGAGTCTGAAAATGCAACCTCAATGCGTCCCTTTGTTCTGTACTCTTTAGTGCACGCGCACGCACCACGCCCTTGTCCGTGTTACTGTACCTTAATTTACTTCTCTCGTCTTCCCCCCGCACTTAATTTTTCTTCAACTTGGACCTTATCCACTCTCATCTGCCCCAATCTTTTCCGACTGCACCGCAACGCCTGCAGTACAGTACTGTATCTCACAAAACTACTGTACCATTTCGTCGTCGATCTAGTACACTACCGTGTGTCTTTTTCTCTGTCAGTGCAGTGCATTGATGTACTCTACTGCGCCAATTAACTAGCGTTGCGGTGCGTTCGCAAATTCATACCATATCGCCAAAACTGCTTCTTCCTCTTCTCTTTGCCGACTCGACGATCTTGTGTACCGTATCGTGCACGCCACTATCATTATCCCCCAACGTTGTTACTAGTGCGACCGTGTAGTTACAATAGGAATGCCACCTGCAGCTTGCACTTACAGTTCCATTGTGGCACGGAATGCACGATTCGAACGTTGTGGTGTGCGGGTATGAGGGCGCGCGCGCTGAAATGCTATGAGCGTCACAATCGCACACGATCACGCATCTCAGTCGTACACCTCTACTACGCTCTATTAATGCATCCCAACAAAAACACGTCACTATCAACTTTAACCAATCGAATTTTGTTTCTTCTGTCTCATTGCCCTGCCAAAGGGTAAACGCTTTCTGATTTCTTGCGGCCTGCACAATTAAATTAGTGTTCCCGTGTACCGTACTGCACACTACAGTAAACTATCGATACTGAACTTGATACGTACTGTAATTGTAACTTTTCCATAGGTTCTTTGCATGAGTTCAGTACGCGTCTTCTCTTCTTCCAATCTCGAGAACTGTACAGGGTGAAAGTGAGCAGTTCATTTTCGTTATCTTCGGGAAAATACAGTACTGTACAGGAAAAGCTCAAAAACTCATGTTTCACTAGCCTTGAAACAGGTCCATTGCACTAATGATCGGCGTCGAATATTTCGTCGTGTTAGATTTGTTGTATTCTCGTTAAAAACGCAGCTGATGGAAAAGGCTCTTTCTAAAATTTGCTTCCAATTCCTATTAATACTTGAGAAGGTAACAGGGAATTAGAAAAACGACTATTTCGGTCCAAATAAATTTTATTAAAATTTCTGCCTATTTTGAATACTGTATGGCTTTTTGAGCAAAAGATAGTTTGGGTTTTTACAAAAATTTAAAAAGAGACACGAAACAAGACGCAGAAAGATCTATACTGTATTCTACGGAAGTAAAATCGTGCTCGAACAGCACAAAATTAGAACGGCACAGCTCGGAATAGTAAAATAATTTCAAGTACTTCACTAAATACGGTATTGAGAAAAAAGCTATGGTTTGTGTCAATTATCTGGATAGCTTTTCTTTTTTGCATTATTAAGAGTGCCGCTGCTACTTTGACATGCTAATCTTCGGAGTCTCAATTACAACTACGTGTAAAATCAATGTACGAGCTACTTTTTTTGAAATAAGACTGGATGAATTTGTTCGGTACATTTATCTCTGGTTGAAGAAAAGAAACATGATTTTAAGTCCAATAAAGTTTTTACACTCCTTTTGTCATTCTTAATTGCATTTGTAACTCGACCCAGCAGCAAAGAATTATCAAGGATGCATTCCAATACGTTATAGTGATTACATTATCACTAAATGATAAAGCAAGCTATAACTGGGCTCTATTATTAATATTTGAAACATTTCTCAATAAATTCGAGCTCATAACCTTTGAATATCAAAGCAACCTACAGGTTTTTTTCTATACCGGAATAGCCATTCTGTGGCATTTTTGCTCGTTGTGGTGCCGAGGGCTCATTCCGCTTGAATCTGTAACCTTTATGTCAAACCAAGGAAAGAATGAATCTCAGTTGTATAGTAGAAATATAAGAATAATTGGCTATGACAAGAGTTCCTCTTCCGTGGTGAACAGTCAAAGCAATAAGATAACTTGATTTTGTGGTGGCAAGCGTAGAGAAAACGACTACAAAAGAAATGAGAATAAAGCGTTTTGTAGTACAGATGAAAAAAGTATCTCGAAAATCTGCTACAGGAATCCGAAGTTAACTAATTTTCGGGAATAGATCAGTGCAATCGCATAATAACACTTTCATGACCGCTTTTATAGCAACCAAAACGGATCAAATCATCAAAATTCTTTAGAGACATATTATTTTTATTTTAGGAAACGGCGGATATTCACGACTGCGATTCACTTTTCGTCTTTTTTAAAATGAACTGCAGAATCCGCTAAGTCATTCTATTCTCGAATTTTTGTCAAAGGAAATTGGTTGGCGTATGATTTTTTCTTCTACTGTACTCAGAAAAATATTCTAATTTTATTACTGTACATCACCAATGATTTTGGAAAATGCAGAAGCTCTAGAGTTGGATTTTATTCAGTATGACGCTAAATATAGCTCAAAAGGAAAGGAAGCTGCTTAAGTAGTAAATCGACGAAATCTTCTGAGACCAGTCTAGATATTGAGATTTCAAATGTATATGGTACAGCAGAACAAAACTATCAAATCGTTTACGTCTCGTACGTGCGGTGCAGTCAAATGTTCGGTCGAATCTATTGTGAAGTCTTTCTAACGAAATCGAAGATTCTTTGCTTACAATTTACTAGCACACAGTTAATAGAGACCCAATGATTCACACAAAGGAGATAACTATGGCCACTACGCTGCATAGGGACTAATGATTAAAGTTTGAAGTTATGAAGCATGAAATAATGTGATTATGTTTTGAGATTTGAAGCTGACCACATCGAAAGGAAAAAAACATCATGTTTGCTGTAGTATTCAATAACTGAATGATTTCTCTTCTTGTGAGCGATCTCGCTTTTCTTTAACAGACGACTATAGAATATTCTTCTCCTTTATAACCTAACCCATAGTCCCATAGTTTTCACTTTAGATTAGAATTGATCAGTTGTCTCAAAAAAACTACAGAATATTTTCTGAAAAGGTTACTTAGAAATAGTAAATGTTACACCATCTCCTAGAGAATTTCAAGTGGCTCACGTGGATCCAATCCGTGCACTATTTAACTTCACTTCCGTAGAAACAATATTTTACGTGGTCTTACCAGTAGATTTTCGCCACGTTTTCATGCTGATGAACAATTGTCCATGTTAAATTGAGTGTTCGTTAGCTAAATTGATAAAATTTACCAAATTCAATATCTGAAAAAAGATATCTGTTATTATCCATGGCCTTTTGAATACGAGAACCAGAAATGTAACAAAAGCAGTCAACAGGTTCGAGATTTCAGCCTTGCAGAATTCTATTTTCTAAGT
>JAAUYH010017932.1_pt1 | contig 11302 bp, 5 predicted proteins | sample 7278061 | NCBI WGS metagenome assembly JAAUYH01 (sample SAMN14350203, study PRJNA611818) | marine sediment metagenome | isolation source: surface marine sediment (0.6m) | place: French Polynesia: Moorea | collected 2018-08 | reverse complement strand
GTTATCTCTAGTAGCAGCAAATAATTGTCCATTAACGCCAGCCATCGCTACAACATTGTTAGCGTGACCAATTTCAATCCAGTTCTCATTATTGGATGTTGCGTTACGAACCCAAAGTTTTGATGTAGCCTGTTTAGGTGAATCATCAACAGTGGAAGATTGACGCTGATTTAATGAAGCATAGACAGATTGATAAAGACTATTAGCTCTTTCCTCGGCTTCTTTTTCTAATTTATTGTTTTCATAGTTTTGTCCCACTTTTTTATAGTTTTTAAAGTAATGATAGCCAAAATTAGACAGACTAGAACCCCATTTTTCATATTGGTCAGAATGAACCATTTCATGAATAATTAGCTTGACTACATATTGAGAATAGGAACTAGGTTTTTGTAAATCTAGATAAATATCATGACCATAAGTTTGACCATCCGATTCCGTACCTGAAAGATGAATTCCAATTTGATTAGCACTCCATTTATCCAGACCTGGTGTTCCCCAATGAAGAGTTACTCTATCTACCAATCCACCAAAGTGAGGACGTAAAGCATTTTTAAGAGAGACATCAAGAGATTCCCCTGTAGGAGAACGTCTTGCCATAGTAGCTGCTGCTGAAACGTATGCAATTCTGCCACCTTCTCCCCATGCTTCCTCAGACAAATCTTCAAGATGAGGTGGATGAGGACAAGTATCGTTGGTCGTGCCAAAAATAGGCTCTTTGATAGGACATTTAATATGAGCCTGAGATTTGGTAACTATTAATGGGGATAAAGATAACGAGAAAATGAGTAAAGTTGAAGAAAGTTTAAATACTTTTCTGCTTTTCATCTTTTGAACTTTGATGTTTTTTAATTTGGTGCCTCCCTCTACGACGAGGGTTAGTGGTTATGCAGTTGAGGTGAAAATTTTTTGAAAAATCGGCAAAAGCTTGGTGTAGCAAGCATTTAATTCTATGCTTTGAAGTCCATCGCTTTATAATTGGAATTACCATTGAGAGCGCAGCGAGTATTCTATGCAACGCCGACAAGATACGGTAAAAATTTTTTCTACCTTTATCAAATTTGAAGTAGATCGATTTACTGGCTGGGTAACAGAGCCAAAATTACGGCGTAGTATGAAAACTTGTCTGCAACAGTCACCAGAGCAAAAATCTACAAATTTCTGGGCATTATATTGGTATAAAGTCTGGGAAAATCAACCTAGTTCTAATTATTTAGCTACTGCTCATCTCGCTGCATATCTACAAGAAGCTTGCTACTGGGCTGTGAGAAAATTTACCCTCAATGTATCGAGTCATTGCTCTTTAGCAGACTATTTTCAAATTGCGATCGCCCATCTGCCCAAGATTTTAAAGAATTTTAATCCCCAGTACAGTTCCTATTTAAAAAACTACGCGGAATTGGCTTTTGAGCGGGTTATTAAGGATTTATTAAAAGTGCGTAAAGAAGCACATATTTGTTCTGATTGGGCTTTATTACAGAAACTGAGCCGTAAAAGACTGATAAAATCATTGCAATATATGGGTTTTAATCAGCAAACTATTGAATGTTATCTCTTGGCTTGGGAATGCTATACAGAACTGTATCCGATCGAGAGCCAAAAAACTCGTCAGCTTCCTAAACCAGATGTAGATATAAGAAAAGATATTACCAATCTTTATAACTCAGAGCGGATCAGCCGTTTAAGTGAAACCACTCCCACAATTAATCCAGAAACCTTAGAGAAGTGGTTGTTATCTTGCGCTCAAGCTGTTCGTAATTTTCTTTATCCCAAAGTTGTCTCCGCAGATACTCCTTTGAAAGATGATAGCAATACTAGCCTGTTAGATATGATGCCTAGTGACGAGCAAACATCTTTATTAACTAAAGCTATCGAACAAGAAGAAACAGCAAGTTTACAAAATTATCAAACTCAATTAAATCAATTATTAAATGACGCGATCGCTGCTTTAGAACCAGAAGCACGAGAATTATTACAGGTTTACTATAGTAAGCAGCTTACTCAAACCGAAATTGCCAAACAATTAAACATCAAGCAGTATCAAGTTTCTCGTCGTCTCAGCAATATCAAAAAATCATTATTGATAACTTTAATTGAATGGAGTCAGCAAACCTTGCATATTTCTCCTCAATCAGACGTAGTAGGGGCGGTTAATTCTGGCTTAGAGGAATGGCTCAGATGTCATTACAACCAAAATCAGGACGAATAATTTTTTTATACTGATAACTAATTATTGAAAAGATTTATGTTTAATATATCTCCCTTATTAACTATTAATTCAGAACCTTTATATTTAGAAATTCCCGATTCTCTGGAAATTAGGGAACATCCTTATTCTACCCCTGGTGGGACTCGACGTGCTTGGCTCAATCAACTGTGTTTACAAGCATTTTTACCTTGGTTTAGGGAAGAAATTGCACCCGATGCTGAACTAGCTAACAGCATAAATACCCTACCGAGTTTTTGGGAAGTAGTAAATGGTACGCCTATTACTTTTGATAATTATCGTTTGATTTTAATTCCCACTTTAGGGATAGATAATGATGAATTGCGGATAGCACAAGAATGGGTAGATATTCCTGAATGGGTTGCTGACTATTATGTAGCAGTGCAGGTAAATCCTGATGATGGCTATATTGAAATTTGCGGTTATACCACCCATCACAAGCTGAAAACTCAAGGAATCTATGATTTTGGCGATCGCACTTACAGTTTAGAAAGTGACGATTTGATTCAAGACCTCAATGTTCTCTGGGTAACACTTCAAACTAATTATCCAGAAATTTTACGTGCTGAAGTTGACTCATTATCTCCTATTTCCCAAACTCAAGCGGAAAATCTCCTAGAAAGATTAGGTAATCCTGAAGTCAAGTTTCCTCGTTTGGCTGTACCTTTTCCCCTGTGGGGTGCGTTATTGGCAGAGGATAACTGGCGAAAAAAACTATATCAATTGCGCCAGGGTTGGTCAGTAAAATGGTCCATCTCCCAGTGGTTGCAAACGGGAGTAGATAATTTAGCCCAACAATTGGGCTGGTCAAGAAAAGAATTAGTAGTAGCACCTGTGGGAATGCGGAATAGAGAAACAGTTTTGGGTATAGCTCGGCAATTAATTATTGCAGGTAATCCCTATGAATTCAGAATTTTTCGTACTGCCCAAGAAGAAATTCTTGTGTGGCGATTTGAACTACAAAGTACAATTCCCGAAGGGAAAATTCCTGCTGGGTTTAAACTGCGATTGTTAACAGAAGACTTGCAACCCTTTGAAAATAATGAAGATATCGCCCAAGCTCCTGTAGATATGCTTTATTTAGAGGTTATCTTAGAACCAGGAGAAGGTTTAGTTTTGGAAATCGACCCCAGATACGAGGGTTGGGAACAAGAAATTTTACGGTTTTAACTTTATATATTGTGATCATCTTTCTCTTCGACAATTTTTCGCTTTCAGTAATTCAATCAAATCAATCAGTAACTACGCAACACTAGAAAAGCGTTTCTTGATATTTGTGTTCCCTTTATTATTCGTTAATTTTAAAAGTTAATTTAAAATTTTATTCTTAAAATAATGATTTTTAATTTTTTAATTTTTATAAATAACCTTGTTTTATTAAATAAAAAATCTTATTTTTAAAATAAATTGCTCCCAATAAATAAAGACCTAGTATTTTGTCAATATTTTGTTTCTTGAAAAAATACATCTTAAATTCTGATACAGATTTATGATTTTGCTATCCCAAAAGATTCAAAATCGACTTAAATCAATCGAATACCACATTTTGAGGAAGTAATTAAAATACTTTTATTGTATTAATAAAAAAATGGGTACTTCTGGAACAATCAAAAATATTCTCAAGAGCCATAAAACATTGCTTAAGGTTAAATTTATAATAACTATTGGTAATTTACCTCAATTGCAGTGTCTTAAAAGACGAAAAAATTTATGGCTTGTTTTATTTTTAGTATTCGCTCCTTTCTTGAGCCATACCTCAGAAGTTTCAGCGCAAATTGTCCCAGATAATACTCTACCTAATAATTCCATCGCTACTCCCAATGGAAACCTTATCGAAATTACTGGAGGCACTACCGCAGGAAATAATTTATTTCACAGTTTTCAAGATTTTTCTGTCCTAACTGGTCAAACAGCTTTCTTTGACAATGGATTGACAATTCAAAATATTTTAAGTCGTATTACTGGCAATTCTATTTCTAATATTGATGGTCTGATTCGTGCAAACGGCGGTGCTAATTTATTTTTGATCAATCCCAACGGAATTATCTTTGGTGAAAATGCCAGCTTAGATATTGGAGGTTCATTTTTCGTTACTACTGCTGATGGAATAAAGTTGGGGGAAGATGGATTTTTTAGTGCTACTAAGCCTGAAAACAGTCAGTTACTGACAGTAAAACCAGAAGTTTTTTTTGAAAATGCCCTGGCTAATGCTCAAGGTAATATCGTAAATCAGGGGAACTTAGCTGTAGCTTCCAGACAAACTCTAAGCTTTTTGGGAACAAATGTATTAAATACAGGCAATTTAACAGCACCGGGTGGAATAGTAGGGATATTTGGCTCAAAAAGTGTTGCTTTATTAGAAAATGCCACCATTGATGTTTCTTCCCCTACTGCTGGAGGGACTGTCTTAATTGGCGGAGATTTTCAGGGCTTAGGGACTCTACCCAATGCCCAGCGGACTTATGTAGGGGATAAGGTTACTATCAATGCTGATGCCCTAACTAATGGTAATGGAGGCAGAGTCATAGTTTGGGCAGATGAGGTAACAGGTTTCTATGGCAATATCAATGCCAGAGGTGGGGTAGAGTCTGGTCATGGTGGTTTCGTTGAGGTATCTGGTAAGGAACACCTGATATTTCGAGGTCAGGTTAATACCAGTACTGTGAATGGGTTGCCAGGAACTTTATTACTCGACCCAACTAATATTATCATTGCTGATGGCAGCGGTGACGAAGCAGGGGATGGGAGTGATACTTTTGCAGGCAACAATTCTGGGGTAGTGGGGTCAATTCTTAGTACACCCCTAAGTGAGATAGATCATTCTGCACCGACTACGATTTATGAGTCAGAGTTAGAAGGATTGTCTGGAGATACTAATATTATTCTTCAGGCGACTAATGATATTACTCTGCAAGATTTAAGTGATGATAGTTTAGAGTTAGCTGCTGGTGCAGGGGTAGTTGCTTTCAGTGCTGATGCAGATGGGAATAGTGTGGGTGATTTTGTCATGGAGGATAATGTCGCCGATACAATCTTCACTAATGGGCGAGATATTGCCATTTATGGGGCAGGTTTGACGATTGGCAATATTGATACTTCCGTGCTTGTTGTGGGTGATGCTGGTGAGTTAATTGAAACTGCTCTCTTTGTCAGTGATAGCCCAGGAGGAACACTGGAAAATATCTCTGGGAATATTTCTGGTATTGAGGATGTGGATCTGTTTCAAATTTATCTGACAGAAGGGGGAAATTTCTCTGCTAGTACTGTTGGGGGTTCTGATACTGCCACGCAATTATTTTTGTTTAAAGCTGATGGCAAAGGTATTTATACCAGTTACAATGAAGCAGGATGTAATTGCTTTCAAGCTACTTTACCAGCTAATCATCCTTTAACTCCCACAGAACCAGGGATTTATTATTTGGCGATTAGTGCCAATGGTGTATTTCCTGTCAGTGAAGGAGAACTAATTTTTCCTTCTAGGATTCAAACTAATGATTTGGAGAGCATTGATGGAGCAACAGGATCTGGTGGCGATTTACCTTTGAGTAGTTGGGTAAATGAGTTTGGGTTTAATGATGGCAGCTATGTAATTAATTTAACCGGAGTTGAAGCAGCAGAATCTACTGTTGTTGAGTCGATTCAACCTATAGGAGATAGTGGCTCAATTACTCTTAATGCTACCAATGGTAATATTACTGCTGGAAATCTCAATACTACTTCATCTGTTGCTGATGCTGGCATAGTTAGTCTAGATGCTAGTAGCAATATTACTATGAATGACCGAATTGAGACTTCTGCTAACATAGGCATTGCTGGAGATGTGACTTTAAATGCTGGAGGAAATATCACTCTCAATCCTTCTTCTTCTATTTTATCTAATGGGTCATTAGCTGGAGATATAACCTTAAATAGTCAAGGTGATATTTCAATCATAAACAGTGGGATTATAAGTCCTAATGTTAGCCAAAATGAGTCAAATAGTTCAAGCGGTAATATTACTATGACAGCTAATTCCATTTTCCTTATAAATGGAACTTTTCTGAGTGCAAATACAGTGGGACGAGGCAATTCTGGATTGATTAAGCTTATTGCTAACGATAGCATATCTCTTACAGGTGAAAACAGCCTAGGTGGCAGTAGTATTTCTAGCCAGGTGCAGAGAATAGGTGAAAGTGCATCAGTAAACTCAGCAGGGATAATTATTGAAACCAACAATCTCTTTATTTCTGATGGTGCAGTAATTACTACAAGTACTTTTGAAGAAGGAGATGCAGGTGCGATAAATATTAAGGCTAGTGGTGTCATCTCCCTTAAAGGTGAAGACAGCCAGGGTTTGCTTCCCAGTGGCATCATTAGCCAGGTGAATCCAGGAGCGAAGGGAACAGCAGGGGACATCACTATTGAAACCACCAATCTCTTTATTTCTGATGGTGCAGTAGCGAGTACAAGTACTCTTGGAGAAGGAGATGCAGGTGCGATAAATATTAAGGCTAGTGGTGTCATCTCCATTGAAGGTGAAGACAGCCATTTTCTTCCCAGTGGCATCATTAGCCAGGTGAATCCAGGAGCGAAGGGAACAGCAGGGGACATCACTATTGAAACCACCAATCTCTTTTTATCTGATGGTGCAGTAGCGAGTACAAGTACTCTTGGAGAAGGAGATGCAGGTGCGATAAATATTAAGGCTAGTGGTGTCATCTCCATTGAAGGTAAAAACAGCCAGGGTTCTCTTCCCAGTGGCATCGTTACCCAGGTGAATACAGAAGCGAAGGGAATAGCGGGAGACATCACCATTGAAACCAGCAATCTCTTTCTCTCTGATGGTGCAATAGTGAGTGCGAGTACTGGGGGAGTGGGTAACGCAGGAAATATCATCATTACTACTCAAAACTTTAACTTGGATGAAGGTGCTAGGGTGAGCACTAATACTATCAGTAGCGGGCAAGCAGGAAATATCCAACTCAACATTAGGGACAACCTTAACCTAGTTAACAGCACCATTGAGGCTAGCACTGCTCCGGAATCTACCGGCATAGGAGGCAATATCATTATTGACCCCCAAAGCGTTACTATTCAAGATGGCGCAACCATAGCTGTAAATAGCGATGGAAAGGGGCAAGGAGGAAGTATAGAACTTACAGCAGAGAAATTAACCTTGAAGAAAGGCTCAATTACAGCCGAAACTGCCAGTAATCAGGGGGGCAATATTACTCTAAATATAGAAGATACTTTGACCTTTGAGAATAGCGGAGAAATTACAGCAGAAGCGGGGACGGCAGAAGCGGGAGGAAATGGCGGTGATATTACCATTAATGCTGATTTTATCCTAGCTTTTCCTGCTGATAATAACTATGAAATTATTGCGAAAGCCTTTGAAGGAGATGGGGGAAATATTAAACTTACTACTAATAGTTTTTTTGGTAGGGAATTTGTCAATATCAGTGCATCGTCCCAATTTGGTATAGATGGAGATGTATCGATTGATATTTTAGAAGTTAATCCTGCACAGAGTTTAACCGAATTACCTGCTAACGTGATTGATGCCTCCCAACAAATTAGCCAAGCTTGCACTCCTGAAGATGGAGAATCTGGTCGTTTTGTCGCCACAGGACGAGGGGGATTACCTTTAAGTCCTAATGAACCACTACGAGGAACAGCAGTTATTACCAATTGGGTTGATGAACCTACAGAAACAACTGGTAGGGTTACAGATCGGTTAGCGAAGAATTTAGTAGGAGATGAATCTATTTCTCAGATTGTTGAAGCTCAAAGATGGATTATAAACGATCGCGGGAATCTTGAATTAGTGGCTCAACCTCCTGCTAATCCTGCTATGCAGATTAACGTAAATTGTGATAGTTATTAAATCCCCCAAACTTGGGGGAAACATGGGGGCAAAGATAAAACTATCAATAAGAATAGGTAAGCAAGACCTAATTTTAATTTTTAATTTTTATTGAATAACGTACTTGAAAACTAATGTTGCCCACCTGACAAGGTTATCCACAGATAAACCCAGATAAACCCAGATAAAGGGGGGGAACATGACAGGTAGTAAAGCAAAAAATCGCTATAAATGGTGGCAGCAAAAAAATAAGACAAGTTGGATTTATTTTGATTATCAAAGATTTATCCGTCGCCTTAAAATTCGTTATTTGCCTGTTTTTATCCTTTTGGTTTTCCTAACTGCTTTCTGTTGCATTACAAATTATCCTGTGGTGGCTCAGATAAAAACATCACAGACAGCAAAAACTCCATCCCTTAACTCTCTGCAACAGGGAAAAAAACTCTATGAAGCTGGTCAATTTAATGAATCTATCGAGCTATTACAACAAGCTGTAAGTAACTACGAGAAACAAGGGGATAAACTAAGGCAAGCTATAGCTTTGAGTAATTTGGCTTTGGTCTATCAAAAATCGGGTCAGTTAAATAAGGCGCAACAAGCAATTACCCAGAGTTTAAACTTATTAGAAAAACTTTCCCCCACTCAAAATCTGGCTGTTTTCGCTTCCAGTTTAAATATTCAAGGCAGTATTCAACTAGATTTAGGACAGACTGAAGAGGCATTAAAAACTTGGCAACGAGGAGAAGCAATTTATCAGCAATTAGATGATCAAAATGGAATTATCCGCACTCGTCTGAATCAAGCTCAAGCATGGCAGATTTTAGGGTTTTATCGTCGAGGCTTAAATATATTAACTGAACTAAAGCAAGAGTTGGAATCAGAGCCAAATTCCATCATTAAAGCAGTAGAATTAAGGTCTTTGGGTAATGCTTTACAATTGGCAGGAGATTTACAACAATCTCGTCAAGTATTACAGCAAAGTAAATCAATTGCTCAACAGTTACAGTCTTGGGAAGATGTCGGTGCTGCTTTATTTAGCTTAGGCAATACTGCCAGGATAGAACAAAATTTTTCAGGGGCAATAGAATTTTATCAGGAAGCTGCTGCTGTTACTCCTAACCCCATTACTAAAGTCCAAGCTCAAATTAATCAACTGAGTCTGTTAGTAAATATCGGGCAAACTACAACTGCATGGGCAATCTTACCCGAAATTCAATCTCAACTGGCTAATTTACCTGCTTCTCAAACAACAATCTATGCTCGCCTTCATTTAGCGCGAAATTTGTTGAAATTAGACCTAGAACCAGAAATAATCCTCCAAATCTGCACCACAGCCGTACAACAAGCCCAAGATTTAGGAGATCGTCGGGCGGAAAGTTTAGCATTGGGTACTCTAGGTAATATCTACGAACAAACAAAACAATTTACTGATGCCCAAAATCTTACTCAACAGGCACTTAACATCGCCCAAAGAATTAATGCTTCAGATATCTCTTATCGTTGGCATTGGCAATTAGGGCGTTTGTTAAAAGAGCAAGGAGATATAGATGGAGCAATTACAGCCTATGATAATGGGATTCAAGATTTACAAACTCTTCGCAGCGACTTAGTAGCGGTAAATCGAGATGTGCAATATTCTTTTAAAGAAAGTGTCGAACCTGTATATCGAGAATCCGTTGCTTTACTGTTAGAGTCACAGAAAAATAATCCCAGCGAAGCCATTTTAAATAAAGCCAGAAATAGAATTGAAGACCTACAATTAGCAGAATTAGACGATTATTTTCGAGAGGCTTGTATTGATACCAATACGGTTTTAGTAGATACTGTGGTAGATCGAGATAATCCGACGACAGCGATTATTTATCCCATTATTTTGCCCGAGCAACTCCAAGTAATTGTCAAAATTCCTCAGCAGCCTCTACGTTACTATACAATTAACAAATCCCAACAGCAGGTTGAAGCAACTCTCCAACAACTCCGCGAATACTTGATAGAACCAGATCGCGCTGAAGATGTACAGATTCTATCCGAAGAAGTTTATAACTGGTTGATTAAAAATATTGAATCAGATTTAGAAACCCAGGAAGTCAACACCTTAGTATTTGTCCTTGATGGCGCATTACGTAACGTACCTATGGCTGTCTTGTATGATGGTCAACAATATTTAGTGGAAAAATATGCGATCGCCCTAAGTTTAGGATTGCAATTATTTCCTCCCACACCCCTAGCCCAAGAATCACTCCAAGTGCTTGCTGCTGGCTTAGTACAACCCCCTCCAAAATTTTCTACCTTCCCTCCTTTACCAGAAATTAAGTCTGAATTTAATCTGATTAATAAGGCGGGAGTAACTAACAAACAACTCTTAGACCAAGAATTTACCAGCGACACCCTAGAAAATAATGTTAATACTACCCCCTTCAATGTCCTGCACCTAGCAACCCACGGTCAATTTAGTTCCCGTCCAGAGAATACTTTTATCCTAGCTGCTGATGGACCCATTAATGTAACGCAATGGGATCGCCTGCTCCGCCGTCGAGATGAAACTAATAATCAACCCTTAGAACTACTAGTTTTAAGTGCTTGTCAAACTGCCCAAGGGGATAATCGAGCAACTCTTGGCTTGGCAGGTACATCGGTAAAAGCGGGGGCGCGTAGTACCTTAGCTTCATTATGGCATATTAGCGATCGCTCTACTGCTATTTTGATGGGTGAATTTTATCGTGAGTTAACGAAAAACAAAGTAACCAAAGCAGAAGCTTTACGTCGCGCTCAAATAACTTTATTGAAAAAATACCCCAATTATACGCGCCCTGGTTTCTGGGCACCCTATGTACTGGTAGGAAATTGGCTATGAAATTGAGCGGGATGCGATCGCACTATATTATACCCTTAAAAGATGCTAAGGTTAATGTCAAAAATTTACTTACTCCTAATCCTCGCACTGTCAGCCAACTGTTGCTGAAGCGAGATAAATTTATCCCTGCAACCTGGGGGGGCTACAAGTAGCCTAATAAGTCTTGTAGGGCAAGACTTTTAGTGATTTGACAGTAGTGAAAATGAAATCAATTTTTACCGAGTCGGCGTACCTCATTAACGAGTGAATCAGCTTTTTCAGTCTCGCCATCGCCCTAATTGACCAAAAAAAATCTTTCAGAACTGGTTATCTTTTTTCAGGTCGTGTATCTACAATACTTACTACATAAGAATTTAAGCCTTCTCTGTAGTCCCCCCAG
>JAAUYH010197785.1_pt1 | contig 11303 bp, 13 predicted proteins | sample 7278061 | NCBI WGS metagenome assembly JAAUYH01 (sample SAMN14350203, study PRJNA611818) | marine sediment metagenome | isolation source: surface marine sediment (0.6m) | place: French Polynesia: Moorea | collected 2018-08 | reverse complement strand
CTGTGCAAATGGGCTGCGCAAAAATCGTGGGGTCAGATAGTGGGTTCTGTGTAAGGGGACATATTAACCGGGGTTACTGTGTCCCTTTACTGTGACCCCGACGCTTCTCACCCCGACGCTTCGTCGGCCGACAGGCCTCGCACAACTCAGCAAACACCGACGGCTTCTCCATCCTCGACAGCGCCTCCAGCGCCGGCCGGGCGTGCAGCATGATGTAGTCCCGGTTGTCCGGGTGTCGGGTCGCGCGCCACAGGCTGATGGTGACGGTGGTGGCCCAGCGGGTCATCACGCGCAGGGGCAGCAGTTCCTGTTCCAGCGGGGTCAGGCCCAGTGCCTGGTGGTAGGCACGGGTCATGATAGCCGCCGGTTCGGCGGAGTCCGTCTCCAGCAGCGGGTAGGCCAGGGCAATGGCCAGGTCGTTGATCAGGGCGGTGTGGACCAGGTCGCCGAAGTCGATGATGCCGGTCAGCTGGTGGGACTGCGGATCGGCCAGCACGTTGGCCGGGTTGAGGTCGGCGTGGATCACCTGGCGGCGCAGGTCCGGCAGCCGTGGCGCGACCCTTGCATCATGCTGGTCCAGTACCCGGCGGACCCGGTCGGCTGCCCGCCGGTCTTCCAACTCGCCCAGCAGGGGGCGCAGCCGGTGGGCCTGGTCCAGGTCCCAGATCAGCTCCCGCCTGGCGGCCGGGTGGTCAAACGACGCCAGTCGCTGCGCCAGCCCGGCCGCGGCGACGGCGGTTCCGATCAGCAGGGAGCGGGGTTTCGGCTGGATCTTCTCGGCGTCCACGCCGGGGAGTCTGCTGATCATCCATACCCAGGCGCGCCGACCGTCGGCCAGTTCCAGTGGCTTGCACGGCTTGCCATCGACGGTCGGGATGACCCTGGGGACGGGTACTGGACCCCCGGCCAGCCGGTCCAGGGCGGCCACCTGCAGGCTGATCAGGGACTCCTCAACCAGCGGATTGCTGATTTTCAGAACGGCCGGCTGATCCGGTGCGTCCAGCAGAAAATTCAGGTCGCGCTCGCTGGCCGCCGTCCGGGCGGTACCCCGCACGCCAAACCAGCTGCTGGCCAGCTGCTCAGCCTGGCTGGTTGAGACGTCAGGGGCGGGGGACTCCAGGTGGGCCTGGGTCACTGCTGCTCCAGCTGTTGCCGGTCCGCCGGGGTATCAACGTCGAATGCCGCGTTTTCCATGGGTACCCGGGTCAGGTTTTCCTGGTCCCGCAGCAGGGCCCGGGCACCGCGGTCGCCGGTCAGCCCCAGCAGGCGGCTGCGCCATGTCGGTGGAAAAAGGACAGGGACGCCCCAGGTCTGCTGGTAGACACTCACCGCCGGGTTTTCGGGTCTGGACAGGAACCGGTCCCGCAGTTCAGCCAGGTCTGCAACAGTAATCCGCGGCTGGTCGCACAACAGGATCAGGACGGCGGCGTGTTCGGGCAGTCTGGAGGCGCCCAGGGCGAGTGAGCTGCCCATGCCTTCCTGCCATTTCGGATTTGTGGTCCAGTCGCAGTCCAGGTCCCGGCTCAACCGTTCGGCCTGGCAGCCCAGCACCACCATTATGTGCTCTCCGACCACGGCCCGGGCGGTTTGCACCGCGTGCTGCAGCAAGGTCCGGCCCTGCCACTGCAGTTGCTGCTTGGGGGACCCCAGCCGGCGGGACTCGCCGGCTGCCAGGATCAGCGCCCAGATCTCAGTCGGCATCAACCGTTCCAACGCAGACCTGGCAGTTTGGATCACGCCGGCCGCGCAGGGTGGTCCAGGTCATGGTCTTGGCGTCGAACAGGTGCAGACCGCGGGTGACGGGAATCCCGGCCAGCAGGGACATGGCCTGGCCGGCTGCGGCCAACCCCAGGGTTCCGGCGGCGGTGGAAAAAACGCCGGCGCCGGCGCAGTCTTCCAGGGTGTCCGGTGTGGCCTGGTACAGGCAGCGGTAGCAGGGCTCGTCACCCTGGTCGGGCCGGAACACGGCCAGTTGACCTTCGAACCTCACCGCGGCCGACATGACCCAGGGTTTCCTCCGGTCCACACAGGCCTGGTTGGCGGCCAGCCTGGTGGCGAAGTTGTCGCTGGCGTCGATCAGCAGGTCCTGGTCTTTCAGCAGGTCGGCAATGCTCTCGGCGTTCATGCGGCGGTCAACAGTGCTGAGCTGCACGTCGGGATTCAGCTGGGACAGCCGCTCCGCTGCAGCTTCGGTCTTCGGCCGGTCCAGGTCTGATGGTGTGAACAGGATCTGCCGGCTGAGGTTGGACTCGGACACCCGGTCAAAGTCACACAAGGTGATCCTGCCCACGCCCGCGGCGGCCAGGTACATGGCCGCCGGCCCGCCGATGCCGCCCAGGCCCAGCAGGGCAACCCGGGCTGATTGGAGCCGCTCCTGGCCGACAGGGCCGAACTCCGGCAGTGCCTGGTGGGACTGGTAGCGCTGCTTCACGGGCTGAGCTGTCGCCCGCTGCCCCGGTAGCGCAGAAGCTGGATCTCGGAGACCACCGACAGGGCAATCTCCTCAGGCAGTTCGCCACCCAGGTCCAGGCCGATGGGGCCGCGCAACCGCGACTCAAGGGGCGGACCCTTGTCCCCCATCTGCTCCAGCAGCATCTGCCGCCGCGCCACGGGACCCAGCACGCCGACGTATGGAATGTCGACGTCGGCAACGGTGTTGAGGAAGCGCAGATCGGCTGCAAAGCTGTGGCTCATTACCACCACGGCGAAGCATCTCTCGATACCTTCGGGCTTTTCGTCAGCAAACACCGAGACACGCTCAGCCATGGGAAACCGCGACGCCACCGCGAAGCCGGGCCGATGGTCCCAGACCTCCACCAGCCATCCGGTCTGAGCTGCAATGTCGGCCAGGGGCAGGGCGTCGGCTCCGGCCCCAAAAATACCCAGCTTCGGCGGCGGTTCAACGTGATCCACGAACAGCCCCAGCTCGTCGTCCACCTTCTGCAGACCTGCATCAGCCATTGCCGGACCGGGTTGGCCGTCACCCACGATCCAGGAAGCACCCAGCCGGTCCGGAGTTTGGCAATCAACGACCGTGGCCACGTAGCCGCCAGCGTCGGATTGCACCAGCTCGGCCACCAGAGGCAGGGGGTCGTCACTGATGCCGGGGCCCACAGGCTGCAGGAAAACGGTCACCGCTCCGTTGCACCCCATGCCCAGTCCCCATAGAACGTCGTCGGGAGAGGTCATGTCGTACAGTACGGTTTGCGGTTCGCCGGTCTGGTGGACCTGGCGTGCCTGGGCGATCAGGTCGTCGTCAAAGCAGCCGCCACCCACGATGCCGGTGACCTCGTCGGCGTGGATCAACATGCGCGCGCCGGCCTTGCGGTAGCTGGATCCCCGGGTGTCAATAACCGTGGCCAGAACAGCTGGCTTCTTCAACTGGGCGTGAGCTTCCACCACCGCCCGAATGCCGTTGACGCAGTTCACGAGTCGAGCAGTTGGCGGGCTTCGTCTGGCAGGCCCTCGGGATTGATCCAGGTACCGCTCTTGCCGCCTTCCTTGTAAAGCAGACGAAGCGCGTCGATCTTCAACGCGGCCTCCACAGGTTTGGACAGGTCCCAGATGGTCAGCAGAGCAGTGGAAGCGCCAGTGAGGGCTTCCATTTCAACGCCAGTGCGCTCGGTGATAACGGCCAGGCAGAACGCTTCCACGGCTTGTTCCTCCGGCCGCAGCACGTGCATGACCTTCACCTTGGACAGGCCAATGGGGTGGCATAGCGGGATCAGGTCGGGGGTCTTCTTGGCGCCCTGGATTCCGGCGATTTCAGCCAGGGTCAGGGCATCACCCTTGGGCAGCCGCCGCTCAGCCACCAGGGGATAGGCCTCGGGACCCAGCAGGATTTTTCCGGCGGCAATGGCCCGGCGGCGTGTCTTGTCCTTGCCGCCCACGTCGACCATGGAAAAACCGCTCATGACGCTTTGGCCTCGGTGCCGACCGGCTCCACGCCGAGGATCTCGACGAAATTGCAGGGCCTGTGGGTGGCGTCCAGTTGCTCGCTGAATATTCCGTTCCAGGCTGTTCGGCAGGCGTTGGTGGATCCGGGCAGGCAGAACACCAGGGTGCGGTTGGCGATGCCGCCCAGCACCCGGGACTGCATGGTGGAGGTGCCGATCTCCGTGGTGGACAGAGCCCGGAAGTATTCGCCAAAGCCGGGAATCTCCCGGTCCAGCAGCGGCGCGACCGCCTCCGGCGTGACGTCGCGATGGCGAAACCCGGTGCCGCCGGTCAGCAGTATGACCTGGGTGTCCGCTGCAGCGATACGGTCGGAAACCACGGCCCGGATCTGGTACAGGTCATCCACCACAATCTCGCGGTGCACCACGTGATGCCCGGCCCCTCGGGCAGCGTCCGCCAGGAACGCGCCCGACTTGTCGGTGGACTCATCCCGCGTGTCAGAGACGGTGATGACCGATACGTTCAGGGGGACTAACTGTTCAAATTGGCTGTGCATGGCTGGTTGTGAGTGGGGTGATCTGCTTCAGGAAAGCAGAGATTTGAGGTCGGTTTCCGGATTTTCCAGCAGCTGACGCGATACGGACACGCGCTGGCCGATGAGTTTTTTGCCCATGACGTAACACTTGGCGTCGTTGATGCACTGCACGCCGGTGAGTACGCCGTCGCGAATTGAGAACACCGCAAAACTGCCGGACTCGGGGTCTCCCCGGGTGACCAGTTCGTCGCTGTCATCGGGAATGCCCACCATCTGCAGCTTGACGTCGTACTGGTCTGACCAGAACCACGGTGGCTCATCGTAGGGCAGTTCCTGCCCAAGAATGGTGGCCGCCACGATCTTGCCCTGGGATACCGCGTTCTGCACCGACTCCATGCGGGACCGGCTGCCCAGGAAACGGTTGAGGTGACGGGTGTTGTCTCCGGCAGCCAGAATGTGCGGATCGCTGGTGCGGCAGAACTCGTCCACCACAACGCCGTCGTTCACTTCCAGCCCGCACTGTTCGGCCAACTCCTGCTCCGGCAGGATGCCAATGCCGACCACGGCCAGGTCGCTGTCCAGCACCGTACCGTCGTCCAGCTCCACTCCGCTGAGCTGTTTGTCACCCAGGAAACGTACGGCCATGCGTCCCAGCCTGAACTGGACGCCCTGTTCCTCGTGTTTTTTCTGGATGTACCGGGCGACTTGAGGCACAGCGCCCCGGCTCAGCACGCCGGGCAGGGTTTCGGCCACCTGGACCTTGCAGCCCAGTTTGACCGCTGATGCTGCAACCTCGAGTCCGATGTAGCCGGCCCCCACCACCGTGACCCGGCGGCCCTCGGTGAGCTCCCGCCCGATCGCCAGGCTTTCGTCCAGCCCGCGCAGGTAGTGGACCCCGGCCAGGTCCGACCCGGGGATCTTCAGCTGCCGGAGCCTGCCGCCGGTGGCCAGCACCAGCCAGTCATAGGCCCAGGTTTCCCCGGTTTCCCCGTGCACCAGCTGCTGCTGGCGGTCGATGCCGGTCACGGTTCGCCCGGTATGGATCGATATCTCCTTGCCGGTATAGAAGTCCTGGCTGCGGACCTCGGTACGTTCCGGCTCCATGTCTCCCTGCAGCACGGCCTTGGACAGGGGAGGCCGCTGGTAGGGCAGCCAGTTTTCCCTGGCGATGAGATCGATAGAGCCGTCGAAACCTCCGGTCCGCAAGGAAATGGCCGCCTGGGCGCCAGCCTGGCCGCCGCCAATGATGATCACGCGTTGCGACATGGATTCTGCGAAGTTCAGTCCACGAAAAACTGCTGGCGAAAGGTTGCGGTCAGCGGCTCCTCCGCCCCATCCACGAGCACCTGGATGCTGAAGTCCAGGGTTTCCTGGTCGGCCACGCGGACCATGCCGATGTAGTAGATTGCATCCTGGTCTTCGATCAGCCGCATCTCCAGGTCCCGTCGCTGACCGGTCAGGTTGGTGGCGCTGGCGCTGACGTCGCCGGTGGTCGGCTGATCCAGGGCTCCCTCGCCGCCTTTTTTCATGACGGTGATATTCAGCATGGCCCGGTTTTGTGATCGCATGATGCCGTAGGCACGGGCAACTTCCGGCGTCAGCTTGTCGGTGCTGAGGGCGTTGAAGTGAACCACGTGGGTGTCATTTTCTACCGACTGCTCGGCCAGTGCGGCGGCGCAGCACAGCAGGAGGCACAGAAACAGTGCCGGGACGAATCGACTGGATGCCATGGTCAGGATCCTCGCATTCGGTGACAGGGAGTCCGATGTTAACTCTGACCCGGGCACCATGCACGCGCAGACCTTTGTCACGCGATTCATCAATATGCCTGCCCGAGTGCCAGTTCAAGAGGATGGGTACACCCCGGCACAGGGATGTGCCTGCATTTTCGACGGCTGCAAGCCGTTGAAAAGGTTTTGGGAATCACATTTTCAAATCCCGGGTCCAGAACGGCCAGGACGGCCGTTTCTGGACGAGAACTGACCTAACCAGCCTAAAGGCTGTTGACCAGATCGGTCAGCGGCCGTACCAGCAGCATGCGGCTCAACTGCAGCACGAGCAGCACCACCATGGGGGACAGATCCAGCCCGCCCATGGGGGGCACCAGCCGCCGGGCCGGGTCCATGACGGGGGCGGACAGCTGGTACAGCAGGGGGTGGATCGGGCTGTCGCCGCCGGGAGCCACCCAGCTCAGCAGAACCTTGATGAACACCACCGCCATGAAGATCACGAGAGTCAGGTCAATCAAGGACACCGCGGACAGGCCTACCAGTCGGGCGGGAGAGATTGCCGCCCCCACCATGCTGACGATGATCAGCAGGGACACCAGCTTCACCAGCCACGCCAGCAGCACCGCGGAAAGATCCAGCCGGCCCCAGTTGGGAATGACCTTGCGCAGCGGCACCAGGGGCGGGTTGGTGATCTTGACGATGAACTGGCACACCGGGTTGAAGAAATTGGCCCGGACCAGCTGCAGCAGTATCCGCAGCAGCAGTATCACGATGTAGAAGCCGAAAATGGTGTCTACCAGAAAGACACCGGCATCGCCTACGTAACCCATTCAGTCTTTCTCCATCTCGGAATTGAGTTCCCGTCCCCGCAGCACCGCCCCGGACACCGCGTCCTTGAAGTTCTTATGAAACCGGCCCTGCTCCAGGATGGACAGGGCGCGCTCGGTGGTACCACCCTTGGATGTGACCTCGGCCCTCAGCTCGGCCGGTGAGCGGGTGGTCTCGGTCAGCATGCGGGCGGCGCCAAGGGCAGTCTGGTGTGTGAGCTTTCGAGCCTGGTCCGGCGACAGCCCGTGGGCCACGGCCGCTTCCTCCAGCAGTTCGGTCATCAGGTAGAAGTAGGCCGGGCCGCTTCCCGAAACCGCGGTCACCACGTCCATCAGGTCCTCCATCTCGATCCAGACCACCTGGCCGGATGCACCGGCAAAAGCTTCGGCCTGGAAGCGCTGGGTTTCCGACACGCCGGTGGAGGCATACAGCCCGGACACCGCCGCCCCGACCTGGGCCGGCGTATTGGGCATGACCCGCACGATGGGCCACTCGGCGCCCAGCCATTTTCGGATCTGGGCAGAGCCGATCCCTGCCGCTACGCTGATCACCAGGGGCGGGTGTTCGATATCGGAAATGTCCAGGGACTGGATGGCCGACCGCAGTGACTGGGGTTTGACCGACAGCACCAGCAGGTCCGCAAATCGCAGAACGTCCTGGTTGTTGTCGGCGGTGAGCAGGCCAAGCTCCGACTTCAGCGCCGCGCACTTCTCGGGGAAGGTGTCAGACACCATGATGTGGTCCGCGGGGATCCCGCGGCGGATCAGGCCTGTGGCCAGGGCGTGGGCCGCGTTGCCGCCGCCGATGAACCCGATTTTTTTCTGCTCCAGGTGTGCCTTCACAGTTGCACTCTCTACGCCGGTCTTGGTCCGAACAGGGCAGTGCCGATTCGAACCAGGGTTGCCCCCTCATGGATGGCTGCTTCCAGGTCGCTGCTCATTCCCATGGACAGGGTATCCAGGGCCAGTCCCGCGCTGCGCAGCTGATCATACAGCCGTTTCAATTGGGCAAAGTACCCCCTCTGGACATCAAAGTCATCGCTGGGCGGCGGAATGGCCATTAAACCGCGCAAACGCAGGCGCGGCAGGCCGCCGGCCATGGCGGCCAGCTCTGTCGCCAGCTCCGGCGAAGCACCGCTCTTGGTCGCCTCGTCGCCGATGCGAACCTGGATACAGCAGTTGAGCGGCGGCAGGTGCTCCGGGCGCTGGTTGGCGAGGCGGCGCAGGATCTTTTCCCGGTCAATGCTTTCCACCCAGTGAAAATGCTCTGCCAGCTGCCGGGTCTTGTTGGACTGCACCGGTCCGATGTAGTGCCACTCCAGGTCCAGGTCCGACAGCGCTTCGATCTTGGGCAGGGCCTCGGCGGCATAGTTTTCGCCGAAGCTGCGGACCCCGGCTGCATGCAGCTCACGAATGGCTGACAACGGGTGCTTCTTGCTCACCGCCAGCAGGCGGATTTCCTCCGGATCGCGATCGGCAGCGGCCGCCGCGGCGCGGATACGGTCAATCACGGATTCGAAACGTTGGTAAGACTGTGACATAAGTCCTTGAACTGGCTTTGCAACGCTGGGGCGCATGGCGTATTTTACGCGGTGAACAGGCATTGCGGGGGAGGCAGAGGCAAATTCGTCCCTCGTAATGTGTGGGCTATAAAATTTCCGAGGTCGGCCGACACAGTTTCCAGGCTGTGATTTTGGCCGGGGGAATTTGACAATGACTGGCAGCCGGAAATCACGACGAATCGCCGTCCCGGCACGGCAGGCTGCCAGGTCCGAAGGAGAAATGAATGGATATCGCTGAGCTACTTGCCTTCTCAGTAAAAAACGGCGCTTCTGACCTGCACCTGTCGGCAGGGCTGCCCCCAATGATCCGGGTGGACGGCGACATTCGCCGAATCAACGTACCCGCACTGGACCAGAAAACCCTGCACGCGCTCATCTACGACATCATGAGTGACAAGCAGCGCAAGGATTACGAAGAGTTTCTCGAGTGTGATTTCTCCTTCGAGATCCCCGGCCTGGCCCGGTTCCGGGTCAACGCGTTCAACCACAACCGCGGATCGGGCGCCGTGTTCCGGACCATTCCCACAGAGATCCTGACCCTGGAGGAACTCAATTGTCCGCCGATCTTCCGGGAGATGATCGCGGTACCGCGGGGACTGATCCTGGTGACGGGGCCCACCGGTTCAGGCAAGTCCACCACCCTGGCGGCCATGGTCGACCATCTCAACAAGACCGATCACGGCCACATCCTGACCATTGAAGACCCCATCGAATTCGTGCACCAGTCGAACAAGTGCCTGGTCAACCAGCGGGAGGTGCATCGCGACACCCACGGCTTTAACGAAGCCCTGCGCTCCGCCCTGCGAGAAGACCCGGACTTCATCCTGGTGGGGGAATTGCGGGACCTGGAAACCATCCGCCTGGCGCTGACCGCGGCGGAAACCGGTCACCTGGTGTTTGGGACCCTGCACACCAGTTCAGCGGCCAAGACCATCGACCGGATCATCGACGTGTTCCCCGCGGGTGAAAAGCCCATGGTCCGCTCCATGCTGTCAGAGTCGTTGCGCGCGGTGGTGGCCCAGACCCTGCTCAAGCGCAACGGCGGCGGCAGGGTGGCCGCCCACGAAATCATGATTGGAATTCCCGCGATCCGGAACCTGATCCGGGAAGACAAGGTGGCCCAGATGTACTCGGCCATCCAGACCGGTCAAAACCACGGCATGCAGACGCTGGATCAGTGCCTGCTAGACTTGGTCAATAAAGGCATTGTGTCGAAGAAGTTGGCAGGCACCCGGGCGGCTGACAAGAAGATGTTCCAGTAGCCCCGGCGCGGCGACAGTGAGGTGACGCGTTATGGAATTTAACTCCTTCCTCAAACTGATGGCCCACAAGAAGGCCTCGGACCTGTTCATAACGGTGGGCATGCCCGTGGCCATGAAGGTGCACGGGCGGATCTCACCGATTTCCCAGAATCCGCTGACGGCCGGTCAGGCCCGGGACCTGGTGGTGGGCATCATGACCCCCAGCCAGCGGGAAGAGTTCGAGCGGACCCACGAGTGCAACTTCGCCATCGGCGTCCAGGGCGTGGGCCGCTTCCGGGTCAGCGCGTTCTACCAGCGCAACCATGTCGGCATGGTGCTGCGGCGCATCGAATCCAAGATTCCGACCATCGAAAGCCTGAACCTGCCGCCGATTCTGAAAAACCTGTCCATGACCAAGCGTGGCCTGATCATGTTCGTGGGTGCAACGGGAACCGGTAAGTCCACCTCGCTGGCCGCCATGCTGGGATATCGCAACCTGAATTCCACTGGCCACATCATAACCATCGAAGACCCCATCGAATTCGTGCACAAGCACGAGGGCTGCATCATCACCCAGCGCGAGGTGGGCATCGATACCGACACCTTCGACGTGGCCCTGAAGAATACCCTGCGCCAGGCACCGGACGTGATCCTGATCGGTGAGGTGCGGGCCCGGGAGACCATGGAACACGCCATCGCGTTCGCCGAAACCGGTCACCTGTGCCTGTGTACGCTGCACGCCAACAACGCCAACCAGGCCATGGACCGGATCATCCACTTCTTCCCGGAAGACCGGCGTCCCCAGTTGTTCATGGACCTGTCGCTGAACCTGAAGGCGGTAGTTGCCCAGCAACTGATCCCGACTCCGGACGGCAAGGGCCGGCGTGCCGCGGTGGAGATCCTGATCAATAGCCCGCTGATGGCGGAACTGGTGCGCAAGGGCGAGATCCACAAGATGAAGGACCTGATGAAGGAATCGGTCAACCAGGGCATGAAGACCTTCGACCAGGCCCTGTTCGAACTCTACCAGGCCGGCGAAATTTCCTACGAAGACGCCCTGCGCCATGCCGACTCGGCCAACGAGGTGCGCCTGCGCATCAAGCTTTCCCAGGGCGGCGACGCCAAGACCCTGTCCCGGGGCATGGACGGCATTGGCCTGGTGGAATCCGACGAAGAGACCGGGATGCTCTAAACAATCAGTCGGCACGGTTCGCGGAGCGAACGGTGCCGACTCCTTAAAACGTCATCCCGGACCCCGATCCGGGATCCATCTGAATTCCCGCAGGTGCATTCGTTGATCTCTGTGCTTCCCCGTAGCGCAGCCATCGTCCGCGACACCTTCCCGCGCCTGCGCGAGTGAACGAAGCCCCCGATCAAACCATTGCCTGGACCGAAGGCTGCACAAACCCCAATCTCAGATGGATCCTGAATCGAGTTCAGGATGACGGAGTGTGGGGACCCCGATCCGGGATCCATCTGAATTCCCGCAGGTGCCTTGGTTGATCGCCGCG
>JAAUYH010161029.1_pt1 | contig 11307 bp, 10 predicted proteins | sample 7278061 | NCBI WGS metagenome assembly JAAUYH01 (sample SAMN14350203, study PRJNA611818) | marine sediment metagenome | isolation source: surface marine sediment (0.6m) | place: French Polynesia: Moorea | collected 2018-08 | reverse complement strand
GAAAGTCGGAGAGCGGCAGCGTCAGCGGCTCTCCATTCTTGGTATCGGGGATCAGCAGCGTCTTATCGTCGAGATCGACCTGTTCAACCTTCAGAGTGGCCGCCTCATTGCGTCGCAGGCCCGTGAAGAGCAGCAATAGCAAGTAGTCGCTGACCATCGGCGCCTCGGGATCGAGGCCGAGCTCTGGTCTCTTGGGGTTCTTGAGCATCTCGCGCAGGCCAAGAACGGCTGCGTACCAGGCCGGGAGTTGAGCTTTGGTAATTACGCTTCGCCGGCGCTTCTTTGGGAACCACGCGCGGGTCTGTGTCAGCACCATAACGGGATTGAGCGGCACGAGAGGATGGCCCTCGGTATCGTCATAGGCGGCGTTCGCGTAGTTGTAGACGGCCCGGAGCAATCGAAGGGCGTTATTCGCGTAATGGGGCCCGCTCTTGCGGCCAAGCCATCGGTGACGCTGCTGAATCATCGTCTTGGTGATTTCGGCCATTGGCTTGTTCTGCCAGTCTCGAAAGGCACGCCTGATCATCTGCCGATAGTCCTTGACCGTGTTCCGCTTTAATCCGTGGCGAGCTTCGAGGTAGTCCCCGAAAACCACTTTGAGCGTCAGCTTGCCTCGAGCGCGATCGTCATCCTCTTGGAACGGGTTCTGGCCCTCGGCCATGAGCCCCAACCAGATAAGAGCCTGGCGGCGGGCTTTGTCCACGCTGAGGGCGGGGTAGGGTCCAATCGTCCGTCGAATCGTGCGGCCCCGAAAGCGTTTCTCAAAGCAGAAGGATTTGGTGCCGCCGGCGGTAACGCGGACGAAGAATCCTTTGAGCTCTGTGTCGCGCAGGAATCGCTGACCTTTTGTAGGCGTTTGTAGGCGCTCTATTTGAGCCTTCGTCAACTTGACAGAGGTCAGGCGGTCGGCTGATTTTTTGGCGCGTGTAGGCAATTTGTAGGCAAGCGGCTGCAAAAACGTGCAATCACGCTAGCCCTTTCGCAAACACAAAGTCAATGAAACTTAAATGATTTCAAACACCTGCAAACAATGACAAAGAGTAGGGTGGGAGCTACGAACCAGGCGGTCGGAGGTTCGAATCCTTCCGGGCGCGCCAAAAGACAAAGGGTCCCCAATCGGGGACCCTTTTTCTTTTGGTGTGTCTGGCCTGAGATGAGAGCCTCTGGTTCGACAAAACGCGCCAGCGTTTTGATCCGAAGCGGCGAAGCCGCGCAGCCCGCAGGGTTGAAACAGCCCCTAGGCTGTTTCAAGTAATCCTTCCGGGCGCGCCAAAAGACAAAGGGTCCCCAATCGGGGACCCTTTTTCTTTTGGTGTGTCTGGTCTGAGATTCGATCTCCCGGTTCGACAAATCGCACAGCGATTTGGACCAAGGGGCGCAGCCCCGAAGCCCGCAGGGTTGAAACAGGCCAAAGCCTGTTTCAAGTCAATCCTTCTTCTGTCGGGCCAAGCCTTAGTTGGAAAGCGCACGAACTGGTTCGACAAAACGCGCCAGCGTTTTCGACGCCGGCTTGCCCGGCGCCCCCAGACGATAGGATCCACTGCGTGTCAGAAACCTCGATCCACGAATCAATGCGGGGCGAAGATCGGCCCAAGCCGATCTGAGTCAATCCTTCCTCCTTCAGACTGTAATCAACGTCGAACGAGGCTGGGTTTAGTGCGTCGATAAGTCCTTCCGGGCGCGCCAAAACCAAAAAAGGCCCCCTCATTTGAGAGAGCCTACGTTGCCTCACGATGAAGTCTTCGCGCCTCACTACCGACAATTGTTTGACAAGTCCGCTACCAAAGCGCATAGTCCGCGCCTCTGCGAGATTGCTCGCTCAAATCGAAAATCAGACCCATGAACCAGACAACCGACAACATCGTCGTCCTGACGCAGGCAGCAAGCCTTGCGCCGGTGGTTCGTGAGCGTCTTCTCCACCGCGTCAGCTAAGCCCGTCCGGGCGACACATCGGGATCCGGATTCCGGATCAACCAATCTCTGACGAACAGCCATAGGCCTGAGGTCTTTGGCGGTGGATAACAACCATGTTTTTGAATGTATCGGTCACCGACCGGATGACCCAGCTGTTTTCGCTGCTTCGTGAATCCTTGAAGGACGAAGAGCGTGACTACACCCAGGGCTCGCTGAAGCGCGCCATGGTCTTGCTTGCCGTACCCATGGTCCTCGAGATGTCCATGGAGGCCGTCTTCGCTCTGGTCGACATCTTTTTTGTATCGTTCCTTGGCGCGGCGGCCATCTCCGTGGTCGGTATAACCGAGGCCATGCTGACAATCCTTTATGCGGTTGCGCTCGGACTCTCTATGGCTACTACAGCGATGATCGCCCGTCGTATCGGCGAAAGCGACAAGGAGGGCGCGGCAATCTCAGCTGGACAGGCACTGTGGCTTGGCGCATTTCTCGCGGCTGCCATTGGACTGATCGGCGGTATCTATGCACCCACGCTTCTGAAGTTCATGGGAGCGGGCCCGGATGTTATCGAGATCGGCAGCAGCTATACGATGATCATGCTGGCGGGTTCTGCGAGCATCTTTTACCTGTTTCTGTTGAACGCGATCTTTCGTGGCGCGGGTGATGCAGCCATTGCGATGCGCAGTCTTTGGCTCGCGAACGGGATCAACATCATTCTCGATCCTTGCTTGATCTTCGGACTGGGACCGTTCCCGGAAATGGGTGTTACCGGCGCCGCGGTGGCGACCACCATTGGACGCAGCTGTGGTATCGCGTATCAGGTCTGGCACCTGGTCAGTGGTCGCAGTCGCATTCATCTCGCAGCTCGCCATCTGCGCTTGCATCTTGCGGTTATGGTCACACTGGCGCGGGTATCGCTCGGCGGTGTAATGCAGTTTCTGATCGTAACCTCGAGCTGGGTCATCGTGATCCGGGTCGTTGCCAGCTACGGCACTGCAGCGGTTGCCGGCTTTACCATCGCACTGCGACTCATGGAGGTGGTGTTCCTTCCTGCCTGGGGTCTCGGAAATGCAGCGGCTACGCTGGTGGGTCAAAACCTTGGAGCCAAACGGGTAGAGAGAGCACGGCAGTCTGCTCGGCTTGCGACGCGAGCCAATGTGGCGTTCATGTTTCTCGTGGCAACGGTGTTTTCTTTTGCGCCGGAGATCTTGCTACGTCCTTTTGGTGACGATGCAACCGTCTTAGCAGTAGCGACTCTTTGCCTGCAGGTGATCGGCATCGGGCTGCCGGTCTTTGCGATTGGTCTTGTGCTGACTCAGGCTTTAAACGGCGCGGGCGACACCGACTCGCCGATGTGGATCAACCTGGTCGCATTCTGGTTGATACAGATTCCGCTGGCCTACTGGCTGGCGAATGACGTCGGCCTGGGTGCCGGCGGAGTCGCCTGGGCGATTGTGATCTCCGAGTCGATCATGAGCGTCATGGCACTGGCTGTGTTCTATCGGGGACGGTGGGCGACAACTGCGGTTTAAGCATCTGGCGACAGACCGGAATCAGTCGGCACAGGCCGGCCGATTCCACTTGCCGCACCGTCTAGTCTCGTTCGCAGGACATCTAATCCTTCGCCGCAATGACGCAGACAACGCGCGCACGAGATACATGGTCGTCAGAGCGCAGGGAACTTAGAAATTTCCCTTGAACTGACGTGAACTGATCACCACAGAACTGCTGCAGGATCGACAAGCGCTAAAACCGGTTACGCCAGGCCTTGGCGATCATCTGTGGGACAGGACCGTCATGGGTAAACTCAGCGTCGTCGAGAGTCAGTACACTTCGTATACTGAGTACCGCTTGCTTTGCAAATCGCTCGAGTTTCCGGCCCATCCGGAAGTCGTGGCGCGAGCGCCTTAAACGCCGGCTTGCCCGGCGCCCCGCAGGGGTGAGAATCGGCCCAAGCCGATACGAATCAATCCTTCCTCTTACAAACCATAGTCGACGCCGCACAAGGCAGGGACAAGGGTGTCACTACATCCTTCGCGCCGGCCTCACGTCGCGCCGAAAGGCGCCAGGTGTGATCCCAATGACTTCCTTGAATCCTCTTGAAAGATGGCTTTGATCCGAGAAGCCAGATGCGCTGGCGACTTCAGCCAAAGTCATGCGGCCCTGCTCAATGAGTAACATTGCGTGGTGAACACGCTTCTCTTTGATGAAGCTGCCTATCGACTTGCCGTAGTGCTTCCGGAATGTTCGGCTGAGATGTACAGGATGTACGCCGGCTTCGCGTGCAAGTCTCTCATTGCTATGGTCTTGCAGAAACTCACACTCCAGTTTTTCGACAATCCTGTCTAACCAAAGCGGCGCGAGTTTTCGTGTGCGTGTATCCGCCCTGGCCGCGTGCCCCAGCATCTCGAGGACCAGCCCCTCCGCAATCAATTCGGAGCCTTGCGACCAGTTTCTGAATTCGTTGCGCAGTCGTCGGGCCAGCAAAACAAGATAGGTGTTGTTCTCTGAGAACTCAGCGGGAGTTTTCGCGTAGTCGGCGAACTGCTTCATGAGTTCGTCTTTGACATACACGGAGAACGTCCGTCCGTTGGTGCGCGCCATGCCGTCGGCGTGAGAGATTTCTTGAGGTCGCCAGATAATCGTATTCGCCGAATGGTGAAACGTCTTGCTTCCCAGCTGTTCCCGATAGACACAGTTTTCGGTCAGCATGAAATAGGCCTGCACATGTTCGTGTATAGAGTAGTCGAATGCGCGTTCGTAGCGTTCTTCCACGAAGACTGCAGAGCTCGTACGACGTTTATGAACAACCAGGCGATCGTATTTGTATTCTTCTAGCGTCGATTTCGCGTCGTTCATGGAGCGTCTCCAGTAAAACGTTGCATACGTGCAAGGACTGGTTCAGTTCGTTCAATACTACGAGTAGTCGATCATGTCATCTTCGCCTGAATGGGATTTGCCGGCGGCCAGCGATGGCTGGCTCCGACCAACTATTGACCGCCACGAACTCTCCAAAAAAAAGTACGCCATGCCAGCGATAACAGATGAAAACTAATGTAGACACGGTCGTTGGACTACAAATCTGATCCAATGTTCATGAAGGCTGCCATAGCATTCCTCCTGGTTCTCACCGCCTGTTCTTCGCTTCCGGTGCACGAACTCGTGCAGCCGACGGATGCACCGGAATCGGCGAGTCCATTTACGAGGCTGGTGGATCCCAGCGGCTGCGTCATCGAGCGGATCACGGAAGGCGATAGCGATCAATATCAGGTTCAGGGAGTGTCCACGGATGGGAGGTCACTTCTCATGGCCGCCAGGCAGAAAGGTGCGCCCAATCTTGATTCGCAGGGTTATGAGATGGACCTCGGAACCGGAGAGAAGACAGATCTCTCCGATATTTTCACCAATTCCGGCACCTACTCACCCGACGGCAGGTTTATCGTCGTGGCTCAGGCGAGTGAGAACGGAAAGACCGACATCTACGAATACGAGAGAGCAACCGGTGAACTGCAGCCGGTGGCATCCCACGACGACTGGGACTGGCTGCCTAGTTATTCACCTGACGGACGACTCATTCTGTTTAACTCGTACCGTGTGGATGGGCAGTCCGATATTCACGTTTTCGAAAAATCTACGCAGACCCTGCGCCGCCTCACCGAGTACTCCGGCTACGACGCTCACGCACAATACTCACCGGACGGTGAGCGCATAGTCTTCCATCGTCAGCAAGGCACACGAGAAGAGGGAGGGTACATTTTCGATCTGATTGTGCTTGACGTAGACACTGGCAGAGAGACTCAGCTGACCGACGGCCCATATGAGGAGAGCTATCCGGCCTGGGCGCCAGACGGACGCCACATCGTTCATAGCTCAGATATCGACGGGCAGCCTGGAAAGCTCAACCTCTACATCCTGGGTCCCGGTGGTAAAAGTGTATCCCGACTGACCAAGGGAGACTGGAAGGATAGCTATGCGTTCTGGACCCGAGACGGTGCATTCATCTATTTCAACTCAGACCGGTCCGGCGCAACGAATATCTATCGGCTACCAATGGATGGGTTCGAGTGCGTCCGGGACGTGGACTGAACTTTCGATCATTGCTTCTCAGTTCACGAACCTTGGGCGCGTCAAAGAGACTATGGGTCCCCGTTCTTCGGCCTGCGAGCCTCAGCAGCTCATAAAGCAGCAGTTCGAAGTCCTTTGCGCGTTTCCGGAGGCCTTTCTCCTGAGAGTCCTAGTTCTTAAACCTGCCCATGAGTCGCTGGAACGCCGAAAGCCGCTGAAGCTTCTGCTTCACTCTTGCACCGAGGGGCGATGAGGAGTCGGGAAGCCGCCTTACAAGCTGAGGCGCGCGTTGCAGCAAGAGGCTGAGCCCCATGTATAGCGCCATCTTCCCCAAGAATACCGATGTAGCGATGGTTGAAGGGGACAGGCCGGCAGCGGTTGCCGCTGCGATAGACGGCCGGGGGGTGTCCGGGAAGATAGACAGCACCGCGAGTGCCGGGGCGCCGTATTCCAGAATGACAGCGCTACTGTTCGCGACGGCATCAGCCAAAACCGGGCTGGCTTCCAGCACATAGGACTTGGCCTCCTGAATAACCAGCACGAGGATCAGCGCACTCGTCGCCGCTGCGAAGGCGAATGCGGCACCGATTAGTCGAGCGCGGTGCGGCTGGATAACCATAAGCGAGGCGGCCATCAACTCGGCAGGAAGCAATGGCATTACGCTGTCAGTGGCTGCAACCAGCGTAAACGGCAGGAACGCATACGGGTGTTTCGCTACTGCCAGAAGTCTACGCGTCGCAGCGGAGGTCAGGCGCCGGTGCCGGCTCTGTCCAGAATCTCGGTTTGTGCTCATGCTGGCAGTCGAAAGTCGGATATCGGTCAGCTTCCACGCATGATCCGGCGAGCCAGCCAGGGCGTGAGAGTTATCAGGAGACGCAGCATCTTCGCTTTGCCTATGTAGTGATCCTCGATGCCTCGCGCGACTCCGTTGAGCAAGTGATTCGCCGCGGTCGCTGCACTCATCTTGCCGCTGCCCCGGCCTTCGGTCATTGGAGTATCCACTAAGGGCATAAAGGCCTGATACACAGCGACGTTCGTCGCAGCGAGTTGATAGCGCAGTGACCGGGTGAAAACATCCAGGGCTGCCTTGGTGGCACAATAGACGGCTGAATCCGTCTTGGGCGCGAGGGCGAGGCCGGAATTGACGTTGACGATGGCCGACGCTCGGTCTTCGGCGATAAGGTACGGAAGCAGGCAGGCTGTCAGGCGGCATACGGACGTGAAATTAACGGTTATCTCCCGCTCGATGGACGCGTGGTCGAAATCCGGATCCGTGAATCTGGGTGTGTGCTGGACGGCCGCATTGTTGATTAGCAAGTCGACACGTTCGAAGTTTGACTGAATCATGCCCACAGCCGTTTCAATCGCAGCCGCCTCTGCCAGATCGGCCTCGCAGATCAGTACTCGCGGGAACTCCCTCTGGAGGGCGTCCAGCCTGTGCCGGTTTCCTGCGATCACGAAAAGGGTATTCTCCCTGTCGAGCCGCTTTACAACTTCGTATCCGATTCCGGTCGTACCACCGGTAATCACGATATTTTTGCCCTTTAGTTCCACCACGGTATGCCGGATCGAATATGATGACGCGTACCCTAGAGGACATCTCCGCGCGCAGCATTAACCTGGGTTAACGACCATGCTTTTCACTGAAGTACCGGACGCTCTGGGAGCACCCATCCGTATGGAGCCTGGCGAGCATGTGTTCCGGCAAGGTGATTCAGACCGCAAGCTCTATCTCGTACGAGAGGGGTTGCTAAAGGCCTACTACCTTTCGAACGAGGGCAAAGAGACCATCAAGTCCTTTATCCTGCCCGGCGATTTCATCGGAAGCCTCAGTGCAGCTTACAAGCGGGAAGCGTGCTCCTTTAACCTCGTATGCGAGGAATCCTCAGTCCTCGTGCCAGTAGATTTCGACGTGATCTACCAGGCCAGCCGCGAGAATGCGGCAATTGGCTCGAAAATGCTGGACGTCTTGCTGGGACTTGCGATGAAGAAGGAGCGTCGAGAGATGGAGTTCCTTAGCCTTTCGGCGGAAGATCGATACAGACAGCTTCTGGAGCGCTCTCCAGAACTGATTGAGCGGGTCAAACAGAAGGACGTCGCTCGTTATCTCGGTATCACGCCGGTAGCGCTCAGCCGTATCCGAAAACGATCACAGGAACGTCAAGGCTAGGCTGTCTTCTCGGCGGCGATGGTTATCGGATCGTAACTGCACTCCGTCAGGACCCCGATCTACACGAAGAATCATCTGTGCAAAACCGGAACTACGCGAAGCCCGCTCCGGAAGGGCTGCGAGCATCGGCCAGGCTGGATCGAACACCGCCGGCGGACATTTGGCTGTCGAATAGACGGAAGTCTTACTCTGTTAGCAGCCATATACTTAGAGGTCGTTCTTGAATGTTACCAGGCGTCTCCTAATGGCGGGAACGAGACGTAGAGACTGTTTGAGGAAGACCGGCGCTTATGACCCTTGGCGGACATCAAGAATGCGAGTCCGTCTACGTTATCCAACAGGAGCCCAGCCGCCTCACGCTCGCCGAACGAGGTTGCCAGTACCGATGCCCGACTCCGAACGGCCGCCACCGTTCGCGGCGATATTGCGGATAGCCTGGGTGTCCTCGATGCGAGCCGTAGCATCGATGACGTGCACCTGGTTTCGCCCGGCGTTCTTGGCAGCGTAGCAGGCGGCGTCCGCCAGTCTGAACAGCGATTGCATGTCCTTAACCGCCGCACTCGGTGCGGCGCCGACACTGACACCGACGGTGAAATACGCCGTACTCCAGGCGAGCCGATAGCCGGAGACGGCATTGCGGATCGATTCTGCAATTTCTCGTGCGCGTTCCTGCGGACAGTTTTTCAGAAACACGGCAAATTCGTCGCCACCCAGACGTGCAGTCAGGTCGTCACTGCGAACGCATTCCTGAATGATCTGGCCGATGTCAGTCAGTAGCTTGTCGCCTGCGGCGTGGCCGGCTTCATCGTTGACAGTCTTGAAGTGGTCCAGATCGCAGAACAGAAGAAAATGACCGTCCCGTTTGCCGGACAGCAACGCTGCTATGTTTTGCTCGAGTTCCACACGGTTCATCAGTCCGGTCAAGCCATCAAAGCTTGCCCGCTTCTCTAGCTGTGCTTGCGCTTCGCGCAGCGATTTCAGCAGGCCGGCGACGTACGGCGGAATCAGCGCCAACAGGATCAGAATGTTGATGCTGAGCATTCGCTGTTCATACCAATAGTCGCTCAGAATGAATACGGTACCGAATCCCACAATTGACAGAATCGCACAGCCGTACAGATAGGCGATGCCATAGCGGAATCCGTTGCCGAGCGTAACCCAAAGGTAGATGGCGGCGACCGCAGCCGCGCCTGCTTCGCCGAGAAACATTGCTGTCGAAATTGCGACGACGTCATGAACGATCCCGACAACTCGGCGGGTCACGGACACGCCCGGTGAAACAAGTACCGCGATAAACAGCGCTGCCGTTATGGCGAAGGCAATCGAAACGGCCCAGCGAGCGAGCAGTGCGTACGCCGCGTTATCGGCATTGTTGGCAAAGAACGCAGAATGAAAGTAAACCATCGCGGTAGAGACGATGCCGAGTCGAATCATTACCTGGATGTGTTCAGCATCCTGGCGATGCGAAAAGCGCTGTTTGACAAAATGAATGGGATCGAACACGACCATACGTTCCGAGCAAGAGCAAGCAACGAAGTTATCGGCTGATGTTAAACGTTCTTGAGCGTGACTCCCTTGAGATTGCGACCTGCTAACGCCCGATAAAGTCTATCTTCAGTGCACGCCTGTTAAGGGTCCTAGTGACACCCAGAACGTGACCTACTGGCGGGGATTGAGGAGTTTCGTCGATGCGTCGTGGCCTAACAGCTGAGGGCCGATCATCTAACCGAGCCGACCATTCAATTAAGACTGTCGGATCAGTCCCTGCGAACCCGGCGGTCGAATGTTCGAAAATGCGCGCTAGCGTTTTGATCCGGAGCGGCGCTGCCGCGAAACCTGAAGGGCCTGAACAGCCCTGGCTGTTCTGAGTAATCCCTCCGGGCGCGTCAAAAAAAGCCAGCTTCGGCAGATTCAGATAATTATCCTAGCAAGAACTTCACTAGTGACATTCTCAGGCTCTTGATGCCCATGCGCTCCGCCATAGCGAACGCAAACTTGGTGTAGGCGAAGAATGGCCTGATCATCACTTTCAGCGTCTTGACCTTGCCCTCCGGGTCGAGGTCAAACAGATCGATACCTTCCAGCGTCTTACCGTCAATTTCACCTTCGAATATCATCAGAACGCCGCCATCGCTCAATGCGGTAGAACGGGTATATCTAAAGTTCTCCAGGGTGCCTACGACGTTCTCCAGCACCTTCAGGATATAGGCCCGATCCGTGATGAGCTTGAAGGCAACCGGCGAAACCAGGTTCACATCCTCAGCCAGCAGAGCGTTTACCTTTTCGAAGCTCCGCTCTTCAACGGCCGAGTGCCAGTTTTCAATGAACTTGCCAGCTATGTCAGTCATGTTATGGGCCTTTCAGGGGCTGTGGACGTGTCTTGTGCAGATACCAAGAATGGGATCGAGCCGAGTAACGCGGTCTACAAAACCCGCCGAGACTCGGTTTGACCCTTACATCGTACGCTTAAGCGAGAGCAAAGAAAGACAATGAAAGAAAATAGCGTAGGGAACCAGGAACAAAGGGATCAACCCGGTCGGGAAGAGCAGCGAGTTATTCTCGATCTCCGGAAAGAACAGCTGCTGCGGGCCCTCTGACGACGTGAAGCCGAAAAAGAACGCGCTGCTGAAGTCCGCGACTCCTAGCACAATGATTAGAAGAATTGCGTTGCGAGGAATCGAATCGCGCTGGCGATAGATCCAGAGCACGGCCGCAGCGGCGATGGCAACCGCCACGTCACCAATTCCAGCGGGATACGCAAAGATGCCCGGGATGTTCTTGCCCAGCATCTCGATCAGAAACACTGCGCCGATCGCGCGCCACAGCTGCAGCCCGATCAACCAGCGTTGCGAAAGTGGTTGTTCCAGGAACCAGTCTCGCCACACGACGAGCACAAGACTCGGTGCGGCCCAGCACGCCGGCACCACGAGCGAGCCGAGTGGTCCCGCGTTGCGCGCGATATCGGCCAGGCAGACCCACGACATTACGGCACCCCATACCAGGAAGCCCGCGCCGATGATTGCACCTTTACGTGGCGACGCGCCGCTAAAAACGTAGGTGCAATCATCGGCGCGGGCTTCCTGGTATGGGGTGCCGTAATGTCGTGGGTCTGCCTGGCCGATATCGCGCGCAACGCGGGACCACTCGGCTCGCTCGTGGTG
>JAAUYH010188761.1_pt1 | contig 11308 bp, 8 predicted proteins | sample 7278061 | NCBI WGS metagenome assembly JAAUYH01 (sample SAMN14350203, study PRJNA611818) | marine sediment metagenome | isolation source: surface marine sediment (0.6m) | place: French Polynesia: Moorea | collected 2018-08 | reverse complement strand
GCGTCCGGCGCCCGATATGGGGCCCCGGCGGGTGGATAAACACCAAACAGGCTGACGTCCCGCCATCAGTGGTCCGTTTTCCTTTGGGAATCTCCGGCGGGGGCAGGATTACAGTGCCATTTCCATGATCGGTGCTCACGTAGTCTTTCCCGTGTCCCAGTGCGTTGCAATGCGGCGAGCAAGGAATGTTGATCAGAGTCGTATCATACGCACCGTCGTCGCTGCGGTCGACTATCTAGCGGAGATTGCTGGCCCCGAATCGTCACTTAGGCTGCCATCGCACGCGCGGGATCTCGCAAGTCGTATGGGTAATAGCCATTATTACAGCACCCTAACGACGTCGCTCGCTCTTCGGGCCCCGTTCTGCGGACCCTGAGGATGCCGCGCAACAGCGCGTCGCTCGATGGTTCGTGCGCCATCGCACATTCCGTTTTTCTGCACTGTACCTCATACAGCTGCCGCGACCGCTTGCCAGGCACGCGATCTTCCCGGTATAGCCCGGTATAGCCACAGTGACCTATATGACCTGTGCCACCTGTGCCGCCCGTGCTACCTGCGCCCGTACCCAAGGCATGGCTACGACCTTGAAATGCATATCAAATCGTACCCGGTGCGCATTTGGTGCACCGATTTTTCTGCGAACGGTTGCCTTTTTTTAGATTTCACGAATCTTTGAAACATCTGAAGCCATCCGATACGGTAGCGGAAGGAGAAAGACGCATGGTACTTCCCGCCACAGCTGAGAGCCCGTCCTCAGCGCAAGTTATTGACCAACTCGGCGATGTATGCCGCGACCGAGGTCTGCCGGATCTCGCCACCCGGCTGACGTCGCTGCAAGATTGGATTCAAAGCGAGCTCAACGACTTTGAAGCCGAGCTCGAGACTGTGCCGCGCGGCGCCCGGGTCGTTCAGCAAGCGGCCCATCATCTCTTAAACCTCGGCGGCAAGTATCTACGTCCGATGTGTGTGGCTCTCGCATCCAAGGTCGGCACCGGCTTTGACGAAGCCAGTCGCCAGCTGGCCTTGGCCGTGGAGCTGGTGCATACGGCCACGCTGCTCCACGACGATGTCGTCGATATCGGCGACACCCGACGCGGTGTGCCCACGGCCCGGGTTATGTACGGCAATGCGGCGTCGATTTTCGCCGGTGATTGGCTGTTAGTCGAGGCCCTGCGCCGCGTGCGCCGGGCCGGGGTGCCCACCCTGCTCGACCGCATGCTGAGCATCATCGACGAGATGATCCTGGCCGAATCGCTGCAGCTCGAGAGTCGGGGGCGACTTCGCCACGACCGCGGCGAGTACTTTCGCGTCGTCGAAGGCAAGACTGCGGCCCTCTTCCGATGGGCCCTATATGCGGGCGCACGCTCGGGCGGCCTGGACGAGGTCCAGTGCACGGCGCTGGAGGAATACGGGCTGCATCTGGGCGTCGCCTTTCAGCTGGTCGATGATTTGCTCGATTTCGCCGGAGATTCCCGACTGACCGGCAAGGAGCTATTTACCGATCTGCGCGAGGGCAAAGCCACCTATCCCTTGCTCCTGGCCATGGAGCGCGATCCCGAACTGCGCCCCATCATCGAGCGCGCAATCGGTGATGGCGGTGCGGGTGCCAGCCTGCCCAAGACCATCGCCCGCGCCATCGTCAACAGCCTAGAGCGCACGGAGGCCCTGGCCGACAGCCGGGCATTGGCGCTCGAACGGGTCAGGCGTGCGGTCTCATGTCTCGACGTGATCGCCGACGGCGCAGGCAAAGACGCTCTCATCACGGTCGCCGAGGCCACCGTTTATCGGGAGAAGTGAGCCATGAGCGAATCCAAGCCAATTTCGAGCCGTATTGCCGGCTTTTACCGCCAGCCGCTGGCCGAGCGTATCGACGTCGTCGACGGCACCGGCCTACTATCGGAAGCCTCGCGGGCATGGCTTCATCGCGGCGGCGGCCTCGAACGTGGCATTGCCGATCGCATGAGTGAAAACGTCATCGCCAGTCAGGGCATGCCGCTGGGACTGGGGCTCAATTTCCGGGTCAATCATCAGGACTACCTCGTCCCCATGGCGGTGGAGGAGCCATCCGTCATCGCCGCAGCCTCCAACGCCGCCCGTCTGGTGCGCATCTCGGGTGGCTTTGTCGGCAAGGCCGACCCCGCGATCATGACGGCGCAAATACAGCTCGACCAAGTGGATGAACCCGCCGCCGCAACGGCACAGGTAGACGCCCATCGCGATGAGCTTCTGGCCCTCGGCAACGGCGCTATTCCGCGCATGGTGGCCCGCGGCGGCGGCTGCCGCGATATTGAAACCCGCGTCATTGATGCCGAGGCCGGACTCGTCGTGGTCCACGTGTATATCGACGTGGGGGACGCCATGGGGGCCAACCTCACCGACACCGTCGCCGAAGCGCTGGCTCCGCGCCTGCTCGACATCTTGGGCGGCAATATCGGTCTGCGCATTTTGAGCAATCTCTGCCTCAAGCGTATGGTGCGGATCAGCGCCACGGTGAGCGCCGAAGCGGTGGGGGGCGAGTCGCTCGTCGACGGCATTGTGCGCGCCACCCGCTTTGCCGAAGCCGACCCCATGCGGGCGGCCACCCACAATAAGGGGATCATGAACGGCATTGATGCCGTAGCCCTGGCCCTCGGCCAAGATTGGCGCGCTATCGAAGCCGGCGCCCACGCCTACGCCGCCCTGAGCGGTAGCTACCAACCGCTGACCACCTGGCGGCGCAATGCGCAGGGCTTTCTCACCGGCCAGCTCGCCATGCCCTTGGCGGTGGCCACGGTGGGCGGCTCCAGCCGCATTCATCCCGGCGTACGCGCTTGCTTTGAGCTCCTAGGGGTCAAAGATGCCCGCGAGTTGGCCGTTGTCATGGCCGCCGTGGGTCTGGCGTCCAATCTCGCAGCCCTGGCCGCGCTCGCCGGAGAGGGCATTCAGCGGGGACATATGCGGTTACACAAACGGCGATTTCAAGACACGGAAGAAATTGTCGGCCTCACCGGACACAATGGGGGCAATGGCGATGAGTGAATCCATGAAAGATCCAGCACCAGCAGCCCCAAAGGGCGACGCAGAGCACCGTGCTCCTCGCGGCGGCAGTGGCGAGATGTTCGACGGTATTGCCCATCGCTACGATCTCCTCAACCGACTGATGTCCTTTGGCATCGATAGCGGTTGGCGCAAAAAAACTGTGCGAGCCCTCGAGCTCGAACGACCGACGGACACGCCCGGTCGGGAAAAACAGGTCCTCGATTTAGCCACAGGTACCGCCGACCTGGCCTTGGCCGTGGCGCAAACGCACGACAATGTCGCAGTGGTCGGCGTGGATCCGTCCTCTGGCATGCTCGACATCGGCCGCGAGAAAATCACTGCCCGCGGCCTCGATGCGCGCGTGCGCCTCGAAGTGGGCGATGCGCAAGCGCTGTCCTTTGCCGATGACACGTTTGACGGCATTTGCATGGCATTTGGCATCCGCAACGTCCCGGACCGCGCGCTGGCGCTGCGCGAGATGGCGCGCACGGTCCGTCCCGGTGGCCGCGTCGCCATTCTCGAATTGTCGGAACCCCGCAGCGGCATCATAGCACCATTGGCGCGCTTTCATATCCGCACCCTGGTCCCGCGGCTCGGCGCACTCATTTCGGGAGCGAGCGAATATCGCTACCTGCAGGAATCGATTGCGGCCTTTCCCAGCCCCGAAGATTTCGCCACCATGATGGGCGATGCGGGCATGGACATTGTCTCTGTCACGCCACTCACCTTCGGCGTATGTCAACTCTACGTCGGCACACCCACAAGGGAGACGCCATGAGTTTGCCCGCCGCCATCGACCATGGCGTCGACTTGAGCCCCGCGGCCTTTATTGCCGACGCGCTGCCGCGCCTCATGGGCGCAGGCAAGATCGCCATCGTCACAGTGCCAGCGCCCGTGGCCCCGCTTGAGACCCTTTGGCGTGTCGCACAAATGTGGCCCGCCCGAAGCGCGGCACCGGCGCTGGTCGCGCCGGCCATGCAATGGGCGCCGCCCGAGGGCCCGCGTTTTGCCGGAATCGGCAGCGCCGTTGAGCTGTGCACGTCCGGCCCCCGGCGCATTGAGCAGATGGCGGCCAAGGCCCGCGCCCTATGGGCTCAGGCCGAACACGTATGCCATCCGTCCGCCCGCGCGCCCACGCCGCGCCTATTTGGAGGATTCGCCTTTGCCCATGGCGCAGCCGAAGCGCCGCCGTGGGATCAGTTTGGCGATGCCCGCTTCGTCCTGCCCACTTGGTGTTATGGTGTCCACGAGGGTCATGCCTGGCTCAGCTTGGCCATTGATAATCGTGCCGGCCGTAACGGCCACGCCGATCGTGACGACCGTGCCGGTCGTGACGAGCGTACTACCGAGGAAACTCGGGCGGACGCTTGGCCAGCTCAGCTCGACCACTTGTTGGCCCACCTCCACGCGCCCGAGCACCAACCGCCTGCCCCGGCCAACGCCCTCGCTATGCACGAAATGCCGGAGGCCGAATGGCGTCGTCACATCGAGGACATCCGCCGCGCCATTGCCGGCGGGTCTTGTGCCAAAATCGTCGCGGCCCGAGCCAGCGAAATCACCCTGGACCGCGACATCGATCCCGTCGCGGTATTGGCGCGTCTTGAGCAGCGCTTCCCCGACTGCCATCGCTTCGGATTTGCCTTTGACCAGGCGGCCTTTGTTGCGGCATCCCCCGAACGCCTGGTGACCCGCGCTGGCGATCGCGTGCTGACCCAGGCCCTCGCCGGCTCAATCGCGGCCCCGGGGACTGCGGAATCACCTGCGACGCTCAGCCGCGCTGCCGCTGCCCTTTTGGCGAGCGCCAAAGATCGCGAAGAACAAGTGCTCGTGGTCCGCGCCATCGAACGCGTGCTGGCGCCGCTGTGCAGCCGCCTCGATATTGCCCCAGAGCCGGAAATTCGCGCCCTGCGCAACGTCCTCCATCTCGAGACCCGCATCGAGGGCATGTTGGCCAATGCCACCCACGTCCTCGACTTAGTGGCTGCTTTACACCCGACACCGGCCGTCGGCGGTGAGCCGACCGAGATGGCCCTGCGCTGGATCGCCGAATGCGAGCCGGCGCTCAGGGGATGGTATGCCGCGCCCGTGGGATGGTTCGACGCCAACGGAGACGGCGAATTTGCCGTCGCCATCCGCTCGGGCGTTCTCGCTGGACGCCGCGCCCATCTGTACGTGGGCGCTGGCATTGTTCGCGACTCCGACCCCGATGCCGAATACCGCGAAACCGGCCTCAAGCAGACGGCCATGCTGGGGGCACTTGGGGTGATAAAATGAGTGCCGGCGGGCCGCAACCTGGCACATCCATGTCACCGCGGAGGATTTCTCTGCCGACCGTCCACGCCGACACAGGGGCGTCGTCGGCCGATTCGGCCACCGCCGATTTGGCCACCGCCGATCCGGCCGCCGCCGTCTCAGCCACAAATAAGAGCGCCGATTCAGCCGCCGATCCGGCCGCCGATCCGGCCGTTGTCCAGACCGTATGGGCGCGGGTATTCATGGACAGCCTGCGCAAAGCCGGCCTCTCATCCCTCATTGTCAGCCCTGGTTCGCGCTCGACGCCGCTGGTGCTGGCGGCCGAATTCTGCGGCCTTCCATGCCACAACGTCATTGATGAGCGCGCAGCCGCCTTTTACGCTCTCGGTCGCGCCAAAGCCAGCAATCGCGCTGTGGGGCTCCTATGCACGTCGGGCAGTGCTGCCGCCCACTATTTCCCAGCCATTATCGAAGCCGCCCAGGCGTATGTACCCTTGGTTGTACTTACCGCCGATCGCCCCCCCGAATTACAGCAGTGCGCGGCGCCGCAGACCATCGATCAGAACCGCCTGTACGGTGGCTACGTGCGCCATTTTGCCGATCTCGGCCCCGCCGATGGCGGCCGTGCCAGTCTGCAGGCGGTGGCGCGCAAGGCCGCCCAAGCCGTCGCATTGGCGCGCGCGCCTACTCCAGGCCCCGTGCATGTCAACGTCCCGGCCCGCAAACCCTTAGAGCCCAGAGCGGCGCGTTCGCCTGCCGATCTCGCGGTATTGGAACGCGGCGACGATGTCCGTAGCCGCGCCAACGCCCATGTTGCGAGCGGCGTCCCCCGCGCTGACGATGGCACCATCGCCGCCCTAGCCCAGGCATGCGTCGCCGCCGAGCGCGGCATCATCGCGTTCGGCCCCGCGCCCCAGCCCGGCCCGGGCTGGCGGTCGGCGGCGATGGCTTTGGCCCGCGCAACCGGATATCCCCTGCTGGCCGAAAGCGCCAGCCAACTTCGCTTTGGTATGCCGCTGGCGGTGCCTGGCACCGCGCCCGGCGGCGTGCCTGGCACCGCGACCCGGGGCGTGCCTGGCACCGCGACCCGGGGCGTGCCTGGCACCAATACAAGCGACATTTGCCTATGCGACGCCTTCGATGGATTCCTGGCCAATAGCCGCTTTCGCGATACTCATTCCCCGGAATTGATATTGCAGATCGGCGCGCCGCCCACCTCCAAGGCGTGGGCGGATTTTGTCACCGCCCATCGCGATGCCGTCCATTGTGTCATCGCGGCCTGGGGTTGGAACGACCCCCACAGCAGTGCCGACATGTTCATCACTGCCGACCCCACCGACACAATGATTCGGCTGGCAGACGCCATCAATGCTTCGCGGTCCGCCTCGCCTTCGGCTTCACTGTCCACGTCGGGGTCCACGTCACTGTCCACGTCGGGGTCCACCTCTGGGTGGACGCGCCGCTTCGCCGCCGCCAATCACATCACGCGACAGACGATTGCCGCGGTTTTGCATAGCGCTGCCTCAAACGAAGCCGGCCCGGCGTCGACCGATGGCGTCCGCCTGCGCGAGGCCCGAGCAGTACGCGCGGCCGTAGACGCGCTGCCGACCGGCAGCTTACTGTCTCTTGGCAACAGCTTGCCCATCCGCACGGTAGACATGTATTGCCCCGGCGATAGTCGCGACATCGCCGTGCTCAGCCAACGCGGCGCCAACGGTATCGACGGCCTTATTGCGGCTGCCGCAGGAGCGGCATCGAACGGCCAGCGGCCGACGCTGCTGATCTTGGGCGATGTCAGCTTTGCCCACGATATTGGCGCACTGGCGACGGCGCCGCGCTCACGCGGACAAGCACCACTCGTCATCGTCGTCATTGACAACCGCGGCGGCCGCATCTTCGAACAATTGCCCATCGCCGGCCGCGCTGGAGACCTCTTGGATACGCATTGGATCACACCTCCAGCCATCGATATTGCCGCCGCGGCTGCCGTCTACGGCCACACCTACACCCGCGCTAACAACGCACAAACAATCAGCGACGCGGTGGGGCAAGCGCTGCGCGGCCCACCGCGATGCAGCATCATTCACGTGCCCGTGGTCGCCGACAGCGCACGACAGGATCTCGCCCGTGTCCACGCCGCATTGGACCACCATCTGGCCGAGGTAGGGTCGCAGATAGAGGGTCATGACCCCATGGCGTCGACGCGCTAATGCAAACGCGCACCGGCGCGCGTAGCTGGCGAAAGGACTCAAACATGGCATCTGATTCACCCCCGGTCCCGATCGCGCCCGGCTCTGCCCGCGCCTGGCTCATGGCATCCCGCCCAGCAACGCTCACGGCCGCCGTCGTCCCCGTGGTTGTCGGCAGCGCCGCGGCCCTGGCCGTCGATGGATTTCGCCTGGGCCCGGCCGCCGCCGCCCTCTTTGGCGCCATCATGATTCAGATCGGCACCAATTTCGCCAACGATGTCTTCGACTACGAACAAGGCGCCGATACCGAAGAACGCCTGGGACCAACCCGGGCCACCCAGGCCGGACTCCTCACCGCGACGCAAATGAAATTCGGCATGACGCTGGCCTTTGCCGCCGCCACCCTCGCCGGTTTGTACCTCACCGCTGTCGCGGGATGGCCGGTCGTCGCCTTCGGTTTGGCATCCATTGCGTCCGGAATTGCCTATACCGGCGGGCCCTACCCCTTGGGCTATCACGGCTTGGGCGATGTCTTTGTCATGATCTTTTTTGGCTTTGTCGCCGTATGCGGCACCGCCTTTGTCCAAGTGGGTTCAGTCCCTGCTCTCGCGGTGTACGCCTCGCTTCCCGTGGGTGCACTGGCCACAGCGATTTTGGTCGTCAACAACGTACGCGACCGCGATACCGACGTAAAGGCCGGCAAACGCACCCTGGTGGTACGCTGGGGACGCCGGGCCGGGGTCGCCGAATATGCCTTACTGCTGGCCCTGGCCTACCTCACCCCGATATACTTATGGCTGAGCGCGCAGGCATCGAGCGCCGTGCTCTTGCCGCTCTTATCGGCGCCAATGGCGTGGACACAATGGCGCGTGCTGGTCACAACCGAGGGACCGGCCCTCAATCCATGTCTCGCGCGCACCGCACAAATCCTACTCGTTTTTGGCCTGCTATTCGCTGTGGGCCTTGTGTGGCGCTGACGTTGACTGCAGCGACATGAACCTCAGCCGTCTCGATATCGCCGAAGTGGCCGGCACGATTGCGGGGGCAGCTAATGCCCGCCACAACTGGCGTGAACGTCGCTTCTTGGACCTACGCCTGCGCGATGACCGAGCGCGCGACGGTCGGGGCGAAGCTTCGCCACTGCCGGGATTCTCGCCTGAGAGTCTCGAGCAATGCCGCCAACAGTTGCACGCGCTATCTCGCGCCATTGCCCAAGAGGACCTAGCCGCCCGCATCGTCACGGCTCCCCACTTCGCCATTACAGTGCACAGGGCCGGCGCAGACGACGATGACCCGCCGCCGCTCGCCTGGCAACAGCTCTCTGCCCCCGCCGCGCGATTCGCGGCCGAGACCGCCATCTTAGACCTCGCCAGCCAAGACGCCGAGGTGCCCTTATGGTCCTACTTGCGCCAATCCATCGCGCTTCCCGATATCTCGCCCGATACTGTCGTGCCCCTCAACGCCCTTATCAGTGAAACCGACCCAGCGCGGGCCCGCGACCAGATGACGCGCGGGTACGAGCGAGGTATTCGCTGTTTCAAATTCAAAATCGGCCGCGATCTCGCTCGCGAACGCGCCATGATGGCCACTGCCCGCGCCGACTACGGTGATCGCATCCGCCTGCGGGCCGACGCCAACCAATCGCTATCACCGACCCAAGCCCGGACGCAACTGCAACCATTCGCCGAACTCGCTCTCGATTACGTGGAAGAACCGGTGGCCGATCCCGGCCGACATCTGCAGCCACAAGCGCCGTGGCCGCTGCCCGTGGCCCTGGACGAGAGCATTGCCCCAGCACCGGCATGTGCCCCAAATTCAACACAACTGCTCGATCTCGGCACAATCGAGTCTATGCTCAAAACGGGTATGGTTCGAGCCCTGATCATCAAGCCCATGCGTCTGGGCACTTGGGCCTACGCCATGGCCCTCAGCGCACTGTGTCGCCGCTATGGGGCCGATGCGGTGATCACGCACCTTTTCGACGGCCCGATCGCGTTGGCCGCATATGCCCATTTGGCCTTGGCCCTGGCCCCGTCCCCCCCTTGCGGACTCGATCGACACGGCGGATTGCAGGCGTGGCGCCGGGATGGCGCCACCGAGGAGCACGCCCTGTCGTACATCGGCGCTTGCGCCATCGCGCCGCCGCAAACTCCGGGGCTGGTCCCCCACAACTGAAATTTCGTGGTATGTAGATCGTCAGCCAACGAACTCAGAGCACGCCCATCGTCCGAGCAACCCCCATGCAAAGGTACTGACCATGATGGACATCAACGCTTGGCAAGCCGCAGGTCGATATGCCGACGTCCACGGCCACCGAATTTTCTACATCGATAGCCGAGACGGGACCAGTGGTGCCGCAATCGACGCCGCAGGTGTGCCGCCTACCAATGAGACGACCGGCAACGAAGCGACGGCCAAGGAGGCAACCGACAAGCCCACCATCGTGCTCATTCACGGCTTTCCCACCTCCTCTTGGGACTGGCATAAAATCTGGCGCCCCTTGCGTCGGCACTATCGCCTCATCGCCATGGACCTCCTCGGCTTTGGCTTCTCGGCGAAACCATATCCCCATCCCTACACGATTATGGAGCAGGCCGATATCGTCGAGGCGCTCGTGGCTCATGTGGGCCTGGGCAGCTTTCACGTGCTGGCCCACGACTACGGCGATACCGTGGCCCAAGAACTGCTGGCCCGGCAAAACCAGGGCATCGGTCAGGGGCAATGGCTATCGCTGTGCCTACTCAACGGGGGGCTATTTCCCGAAACCCATCGCGCACGGCCCATTCAGAAATTGCTGCTCAGCCCGCTCGGCCCCGTCGTCAACAAGCTGGTATCGCGACGGACATTCAACCGAACCATGTGCTCGATCTTTGGCCCTCGCACCCCGCCAAGCGCGACCGAACTCGATGCATTCTGGACTCTTATGTGCCACGACAACGGTCTGCGGGTATTTCACCGGCTGATCGCCTACATGAGCGACCGCAAACAGCACCGCGAGCGCTGGGTCGAAGCCCTGAGCCACAGCCAAATCCCCATTGCCCTGATCAACGGTGTGCTCGATCCGGTCTCGGGCGCCCATATGGTGGCGCGATATCGCGAGCTCATCGTCAGCGTGGACAAGGGGCGAGAACGCGACATCACCGAGCTGGCCGATATCGGCCATTATCCGCAAGTAGAGGATCCTAAACGGGTAAGCGATTCCTATCTGGGCTTCCTATCGGCAAACGCCCATGATCGAGCACAAGCCGTCGCCTGATCGAAGGTTCGGGCGCGTAGTCCATCAGCGTCTTTAGGACTCGCGCAGAAATTGCTCGCGCACGAGCTATCTTGATTGTGGGTACATCTTTGCTCAAAGATGGAACGATCGCCTGCCTGCGCAGATGCAGGTGCATGGTGCAAAGTTACTATTGGTATTTTGTCACGCGCCCGCTCATGCTAAGGGCCATGTATAGCAAACTCAAGGTCGTATTCGCCGCGCTCATGTTCGCCGCAGGCTGTAACCAAGGCGCGTCGGAATCCAGCACCAAAGCTACGGCGGAGGCCGGCAAGCAAGTCGACAAGCAGGCCAGCCAGGGCCAGGGCAACGACAAAGCCACCGCTGCCAAATCGGCCGCGGGCGCAGCGCAGCCAGGGCAAGCTGGCGATGTTGCGGCGTCTGGAGCGGGCAGTGCCAACATACCGGGCCACCTTGCCAGCGCGCTTGCGGCCCAAGGACGCCCCGAGGCCGATCGGGGCCGCGATAGCGCCCGTCGTCCCGGTGAGGTGTTGGCGTTTTTCGGCATCGCTCCGGGCATGCAAGTGGCCGAGCTCATGGCCGGTAGCGGATACTACGCCGAAATCTTGGCCCG
>JAAUYH010112043.1_pt1 | contig 11308 bp, 9 predicted proteins | sample 7278061 | NCBI WGS metagenome assembly JAAUYH01 (sample SAMN14350203, study PRJNA611818) | marine sediment metagenome | isolation source: surface marine sediment (0.6m) | place: French Polynesia: Moorea | collected 2018-08 | reverse complement strand
CTGTGGGCGGGTTCCCCGACTTGAGGAAAGTGTCCGTCGCGCAGAGGTGCAGAGAACAAGAGTTTGAGAGACCTGATTTTTAAATTTCATATTCCAATTCAGCAATGCCTAGATTTTCATTAGAAATTTACTCGTAGCTGTCCTGTGAATGATTCATTCTTATATAAATCATTTCCTGTGTCACGTTCGCGGACATTAGAAAAAGAATATCCTAAATCTAATTCGATCTCTGACGAGACTTTAGTAGTACAAAGAGCTTGATAATTATTTGCATTGTCCCATGTTCCCCTTAGTCGCTGCTTTCCCCAAGTCGCAGATAATCGACATTTTAAAAATTTGAATATATTGTCTTGCCAAGCGATTTCAGCATTATAGACGAGAAAATCAGGAGGAGAAAAATATCCACTATCTTCTGCCAAATCTTGCTGGAAACTCCAGGTAAAGAGATTTGCAGCCACAGAGAATTTACCCAGTTTACGTTCTAATCGACTAAAAGATTGAAATTCTTGATTACCATCATTGAAAAAGCCAAATTGTCCTAAAGAAAAGAAACTAGTATTCGGATCTATTTGCCAGTATACACTCGGTCTAATACGCCAAAATTCGATTTGATTATCTAAAGTTTTAGCATTAAATTTATAAGGTCCATGCTCCAATGCTGCAATTGCGACTAATAATGATTGTAATTTTCCATCTGAATTAACTTTAGCGAAAATAGGGGATTCTGCTTTAAAGGTAAAATTAGGAGCAATGGGTAAACGGTTAAATAAGTCAACTCCTCCATTCGCAGCCAAATTAACTTTGTCAATCTTTCCTTCCCATCCAAATTGGAGGGGAATATTATTAATTGTGTCGATGTCGTCCTGCTTGAAGGAATTAAACCCTGTTTTAAATCTGAGTTTCTCGCCATTACGTAAACGAAATACAGCAGTTTCTTCAATAAATAAATTAGTTTGCCCAAAATTATCTTGAGAGAAACTAAAATTTGGTGTCAGACTTTCTAAAACTAATGGAAGAGGTAATTTTTTGTTGTTATCCTCTGGTTTAGTAGGCTTGGGTTTTGGTTTTGGTTTTGGCTTTGGTTTTGGCGGGGGTGGTAACTTTAAGCCTGGGTTTAAGTTTTCTGGAGCAGCTATAAAAAAAGAATCTGTGTTTAAAGGAGATATTTTATCTGATATTTTTTCTAATTTTGTCGAATCATATTTTCTTATATCTTGCTGCCATTCTGATGAAAATAATTTAGAATATTCGTGGTTTTCAATAAGATTATTCTTTGATATTGCCCAAGATTCACTTGATACCAAGCTATAAATAAATACAAATACAATTGCAGGCATTGACAAGCTTTTTTTTAAATACAAACAAAAATAATGTTTAAAGCTTGTGAACATGCAAATTTTATAACAATATCAACATTTTTATCATCTCACCTAATGTGTCAATGTCAAGTAATTGATTCATATAGGATTACTATTTGATTTTTGTTGGCGTAGCCTGCGGTTTGCGCTTACAGAAATCAGTACACTTTCTCTTCCCTGTTCCCTCCCCCTACAAGAAAATTCAAAAATTAAAACGGATTCCTATCGATGCCAAATCTTAATCATTACTCAGGGTTTCTATATATAATTGGAATGATGTTTTAACTTGTTCATATTCTTCCTGAAACTGCATATATAATTGTGCTGCACCATTAGTAGTACCAGCACGACCTATGGCTTCTAATTCCTTACAAAAATCAGCCAGTCCATTAGCACCAAGATTAGCACTGGCAGATTTGAGTGCGTGAGCAGCTTGTTGCAGTGTTGCTGCATCTTGTTTATCAATTGCAGTGATTATAGCTTTTACTCTAATAGCAGCATCTTGCAAATAGCTATTAATCAAATCAGAAATGATCATCGGAGCTTCTTCTCCAGCCATTTGAGTGAATGTTTCTAAAGCTGTGGTGTCAATCACTTTTTTTGCTGCTGTTTCCACTATCTTTTCTTTTGGAATAACTAATGGTTGACACCGTTGCAGAGCTTGTTTTAATTCTGCCAACTTAATGGGTTTGCTAATATAATCATCCATACCAGCTTGCAAGCATTTTTCTCTATCTCCTTGCATCGCATTGGCTGTAATGGCAATAATTCGGGGACGAGATGAAGATGACCATTGTTTAACAATCTCTTGTGTTGCAGTCAATCCATCCATTTCTGGCATTTGCACATCCATCAATACCACATCATAAGGTTGACGATGTAGTGCTTCAAGTACTTCTAGTCCATTACTAGCAATATCAGCACGATATCCCATATTTCCTAAAGTTAGCAGTGCGACTTTTTGATTGACTACATTATCTTCTGCTAACAAAATACGCAGGTTTTGCATGGGAGAATTTTGTGTTTGTGATTGATTGGTTGCATCATTTGTAGAAGACAGGCTAAATTTAATCATTTTTCCAGCCAAAGTTTGAGCTAATACACGATGCAGTTGATGATTTTTTAGGGGTTTATTAAGAATAGCAGCAAAATTGATATCAGTTGCTTGAGGAGTAATATCTTGTTTGCATAAAGAAGTTAACATCACTAAAGGTAAGTTCTGATAATCAGGATATTGACGAATTTTTCTTGCCAGAGTTAAACCATCCATCTCTGGCATTTGCATATCTAGAATTGCTACATCAAACTTAACTCCTTTGGCAATCAATTCTAATGCCTTTGCTCCTGAAGATAAAGCACAACTAAACATTCCCCATGATTGTGTTTCCAGGGTTATAATTTGTCTATTCGTGGCATTATCATCCACAATTAATATTTGCTTACCAAGAAAATATTCCTGATAATTTTCATCCTCAATATCCATAGAAGATGCCACTGGTGCTTCAGGTGTAACCACAGTAAAGTAAAAAGTTGAGCCAACCCCAACTTCACTTTCTACCCATATCTTGCCATCCATCATTTCAGTCAATCGTTTGCTAATAGCCAAACCCAATCCTGTACCACCATATTTACGAGTTGTGGAAGAATCTACTTGACTAAAAGATTTAAACAAACGCTCCTTTTTATTTTGGGGAATACCAATACCTGTGTCCTTGACTGCAAACTTGATTTCGTAAACTGGTAATTGGGATTCTTGCAAATGTTCACTTATTTGAGTTGCTTTGACATAAACAATTACTTCTCCAGCCTCTGTGAATTTAACTGCATTATTCAGTAAATTCACTAATATTTGCCGTAGACGATTTACATCTCCTTGAATTAGCCTGGGAGTAAATGGCTCAATCTGATATGCTAATTCCAAATTTTTTTCTACAGCTTTGGAAGCAATTATATTCAAAGCTTCTTCAATGCAAAAAATTAAATCAAATGGTTGTTTTTCTAAATCTAGTTTACCTGCTTCAATTTTAGAGAAATCAAGAATATCATTAATGAGCGTCAGTAAAGCTTCTCCACTAGTACGGATAGTTTCGACAAAGTCTTGCTGATATATATCTAATTTTGTATCTAAAAGCAATCCTGTCATCCCAATGATTGCATTCATCGGTGTACGAATTTCATGGCTCATAGTTGCTAGGAACTCACTTTTAGCTTGGTTTGCTGCTTCCGCTAATTGTTTAGCTTCTCCAAGAGCAAAATTACGTTGAGCAAGTTGTTCATTTGCTATTATTAATTCCTGAGTTCTTTCTTGAACCCTTTGTTCTAACTCTTCTTTAGATTTTTGTAACAATAGTTCTGATTGTTTACGCTCGGTAATATCTTGAATCACAATCACTACACTATTTTGTGATTGTTTTGTTTGTGAATTATTATCTATATTCAGATAGCACCACGAGATTTCTAAAATTAAGCTTTTATTATCATAATAGAATTCATACAATCCTTTGTTTTTAGATTTAGTTTCGATGGCTATATTCAAAGGATGTAAATTATGGGGTACAGCTTTTCCTTCTCTTTGTAAAGGTAACAAATCAGTTAATTGTTGCCCTAATATCAAAATATGTAGCCTTCCAACTAACCGATCAAATGTAGAATTGCACCATTGTATTCTACCTTGCCCATCTGTCCAGACAATAGCATCATCCACAGTACCAAGAGCAATTTCCATTTTGCCCAAGGTGGCACGTAACTCAGTTATTTGATGACTTAAATCCGCCATATTACTTGTTATCTTTCTTTAGTTCCGTAGGTGTTGGGGGTAGGTCTTCTAACAACTTGCACCAATGTCGTTTAGCCCACATTTCCACCTGGGAATGAATTCCCAGGCTAAAAACCAAAGTCTACTTAAGTAGACTAAAATCCTTGTCTAGTCGTCTTTAGACGACTTCTGCTATGAGACTGGGATTTCAATCCCAGGCGGTTATTGAGGATGGTGCAAGTTATCAGTTAGGACAGTATTGTTCGACTAAAGGACTATCAACTGTCAACTGAAAAACGTCCTAACTTGGCTGGCTATAGCTATAACCCTCAAAAATTGTAACTTTGATTAGTTTTGTGATTTTTTCAGGTGTTCAAAGCTAACGGCAACAAATCTAAATATTTTGTTACATAGGTATGAAGAAGAGTTACAGTTTCATGGGAAAAAGGAAATATTACTTATGCCAAATTCACTTAATAATCAGAAACCACATGAGGTTGTAGTCATTGGTGGTGGCTTTGGTGGACTGTATACGGCAAAGTCCCTGAGAAAAGCAAATGTCAACGTTACTCTAATTGATAAACGTAACTTTCATTTATTTCAGCCACTTTTATATCAAGTTGCGACAGGTACTTTGTCACCAGGTGATATTTCCTCACCATTGCGCTCTGTACTCAGCAAAAGCAAGAATACAAAAGTGTTGCTGGGAGAAGTAAATGATATCGACCCAGAAGCACAACAAGTGATGATGGCAGACAAATTCGTACCCTATGATACATTAGTTGTGGCTACAGGTGCGAAGCATTCCTATTTTGGTAATGATGACTGGCAAAAATCTGCTCCTGGTTTGAAAACTGTGGAAGATGCCATCGAAATTCGTCGCCGGATATTTAGTGCATTTGAAGCAGCAGAAAGAGAAACTGATCCTGCAAAACGCCGTGCTTTATTGACTTTTGTGGTTGTGGGTGGTGGCCCAACCGGCGTAGAATTATCAGGTGCGATCGCAGAATTGGCATATAAAACCCTGGAAGAAGATTTCCGCAATATCGACACCTCAGAAACAAGAATTTTATTATTGCAAGGGGGCGAGCGCATTCTCCCATTCCTCGCACCAGAATTATCAGAAGCAGCAGCAAAATCTCTCAACGAATTTGGTGTAACTGTACACACAAAAACTCGGGTAACAAATATTGACCATGACATAGTTACCTTCAAGCACGGTGATCAAGTCCACGAAATTACCTCCAAGACTATATTATGGGCAGCAGGGATTCAAGCTTCACCCATGGGCAGAATTTTGGCAAAACGCACAGGTGCAGAATGCGATCGCGCCGGACGAGTTATAGTAGAACCAGACTTAAGTATTAAGGAATACAAAAATATTTTCGTCGTGGGAGACTTAGCTAACTTCTCCCATGATGATGGTAAAACCCTCCCAGGTGTTGCACCTGTGGCTACCCAAGAAGGTGAATACGTTGCGAAAGTAATTCAGAAACGCCTGCGAGGTAAAACCGTAGAACCATTCAAATATAACGATTATGGCAACCTGGCGATGATCGGACAAAATGCAGCCGTTGTAGATTTAGGTCCCGTCAAGTTAAAAGGCTTCTTTGCATGGGTATTCTGGCTGTTAATTCACATCTACTTCCTGATTGAGTTTGACAGCAAACTATTAGTCATGATTCAGTGGGCTTGGAGCTACATGACTCGCAAACGTGGTTCAAGATTGATTACTGGTAAAGAATCTTTATCATTCGCTAAAGTAATCACACATCAGCCAAAAATGGAGAACTCTTAATGAGATAAAATTATGAAAGAATATTAAGGCTTTATCTCAATGAGTTGGTTTCTTTCTGCCTTAGGACTTTTCCTGACACTACTAACCCTATTACTGGCATTATATTTAATTACTGCTCGCCGCTATCAATCATCAGACTCCGTAGCCAACTCCTACGACCAATGGACAGAAGACGGTATTCTAGAATTTTACTGGGGCGAACATATCCACTTGGGTCATTATGGTTCCCCACCGCGACGCAAGGATTTTCTGGCTGCTAAATCTGATTTTGTCCACGAAATGGTGCGTTGGGGTGGCTTAGATAAATTACCCCCTAACACAACTGTCTTAGATGTTGGCTGCGGAATTGGAGGTAGCAGTCGCATTTTGGCCAAGGATTACGGTTTTGCAGTTACAGGTGTCACCATCAGTCCTCAACAAGTCCAACGCGCTCAGGAGTTAACCCCTGAAGGAGTTAATGCCAAGTTTTTGGTGGATGATGCGATGGCGCTTTCTTTCCCCGATGCCAGCTTTGATGTGGTTTGGTCAATTGAAGCTGGTCCCCATATGCCAGATAAAGCCGTTTTTGCCAAAGAATTGCTCCGAGTGCTGAAGCCAGGTGGAGTCTTGGTTGTAGCTGATTGGAATCAACGGGATGATCGCCAAATTCCCCTCAATTTTTGGGAAAAACCCGTAATGCAGCAACTATTAGATCAGTGGTCCCATCCGGCTTTTGCTAGTATTGAAGGCTTTTCTGAGCTTTTGTCAGCCACGGGATTAGTTGAGGGAGAGGTAATAACGGCAGACTGGTCACAACAAACACTTCCTTCATGGTTAGATTCTATCTGGCAAGGAGTCGCTAAACCATCGGGATTAGTGCGTTTTGGTCTATCTGGCTTCATTAAATCTCTGCGGGAAGTACCGACATTGCTACTGATGCGGCTAGCATTTGGCACAGGACTTTGCAGATTTGGCATGTTTCGCGCAGTGAAAGCTGTAGCGCGAGTAATAAGTAATAAGTAATAAGTAATAAGATAAATACTTGTAATTAAATGTAGGTTGGGTAGAACGAAGTGAAACCCAACTTGCTCCTCAATTTGGCGTTGGGTTGCGCTTCACTTAACCCAACCTACAACTCACTATTTTATTATAAATAATCATGCGATCACACCTTACTCCCAATAAAAGAGCGATCGCTCAACAATGTGATTATACTATAATTCAAGATAATCAAGCACGTCTGACCATGACTGACTTTCCTACTATCTTGGCTTCATAAGTCGGAAGTGGTTCTGTTGCTGGGCCATTTTGGACTTTACCATCTGTGGTAAATTCAGAAGCATGGCAAGGACATAAAAAGATATTTTCTTCTGCTTCCCAATCTACAGTACAACCAAGATGGGGACAAGTTGGATTAACAGCAATCAAATTTGGACTGTTAGATTTACCAATAATTAAAAGTGGGCCCAAAGGTGATTTTTCTTTAAGTATTTGACCAGTTTTATTTAACTCTTCTACAGTCCCCACATTAATCCAATTCTTAGATTTGGATGGCTTCTTTTTTGGTTTGGGTTTAGCTGCATAGCTGGCGGCAAAAAAGATCGGCGAACAGCTGACAAGGAGACTTAGACTAAATAAATTAATAAAATTACGACGATTCATTTATTCTTTCTGATAATTGTGTTTGATAACCGACAAAATAAATAATTGAATGTGGTTTATATTCTCTGAGATTAAGGTGTAGGGCATAATAAAACAGGCAAATAAATAAAGTTCTACTTTTTATACAAGTAGGTAGGCATAATTAAATGTAAGACTGAACCTCACACCGCCTGAGGTTACCCCTCTCCTTAATAAGTAGAGGGGCTGGGGGTGAGGTTTTATATTTAATTTGACCCAGTTACTTACCACCTTTATACCCTATACCATTTAAAATACTTGCACCCTATATATTTAATTATGCAAAAACTTAGTCAATTCAATTAATTCTATGGCAATTTATTCCGCAATTTACGCAGACAGTTAATCGATGCAACACAATCACAACCAAACATCGCTACAGCAGCATCACTTTCTGCATCCGTAACACTAAGCAAATCCTTTTCATTGTTTAAATCGGTAGCATCAATTTGTTGATTACCTTTTTTTAAGTGAGATAACTGTTCCGCATTAGCACAAAAGAACTTACCGACTTTTGGATGTTTCACACAAGCCCTTTGGCTGTTTGCAGAAACTGATTTCACTGTAGCATCTGGAAGTTCTAATGGCTCTACACTCTGAACTGCTTCTTCGGCTACAGCAATTTTACCTGTCATTAACAATGAACCCAGAGAAATAAATGCTAGAGGTTTACCTCTTAATTTGGACAGTAACTTGTTCACTCAGTTCTCCTTTAAAGGTACAAGGACTAACATTATCGATAATATTCTAATCAAGGAGACGAAAAACCTATCATCCAGTTCCTTGAACTAATCATGTGTAACACATGCTTGACTTTTTGGCGACGCTGTAATTCAGTATTTTTTCTGATGAAAAATATTTCAGAAAACCTATTCCATCGCCTAGTCAGCTTTTGCAGAATATTTACCTAAATTCAGCAACAATCTTTGACTAATCAAATCATATAATTCATTGCCTAATTGTTTTGAATAACTTCCCTCCATCTGTGACAATATCTTTGATATTTTCCAACTTGGGAATCACTTCTTCGGGATAAATTTGCTAAATATTCTTTGATAACTATCAGTGATTAATTATACATTTCCTGTACAATATTGTTCTTCTCTAGAGGAATAGATACTGCTGGAATTCTTGCTATGATACCTTTTTTCAGTGGTTCAGGACGTTCTGACCAAGGTAAGGAACCTTCTGGATGTGCATAGTATTTACCTGCACAATCGAATACTCCATTAACTTCTGTGGGAGTTAAATCTGGTGAAATATCACCAAAAAGGTATGTAGTTTTACCAGGTGATGCAAAGGAAATGGCACAGGAGCGACTACAAGCACTCATGCATTCTACTGGTTGAATGACAAATTCTGGGTTTAATTGCCAATTGGAATAATCTGACTGCAAGCGTTTGAGTAATTTTTCGCCGCCACTTTCACCAATACGCTTACTGTTTTCCCATTTACTTGCACAGGTAGTACAAACAAATATTGTATGTGCTGTCATCTATTAGCTCTAAAATTTTATTGTCAAAATTTCTTATCATCATATAACAAAAGTTCACATAGAGGGCGATGATGATTTATGGGAATTATTTATGGTGTGTGAAAGAAAACCTTACTCTGTCTTGGGAACATCCCTCTGGATAATAAGGCTCGCGTGTACACACAAGCGATCGAATTTAGCCAAGTCTCCATCGAACCGCCCTCTAACCCCCAATCCTGGGGGAACAAGAATTTTTAAAGTCCCCCAGGTACCCCCAAAATTGGGGGTCACGGGGGCAGGAGATTTAGGGGGCTAAATAAGCTGAAACGAAGACGGTTAGAACTTGTGTGTACACTGTAGCCTCCATACAGTAAGCAAGAAAACCTCACCCTGACCTGACGGACATCCCTCTCCTTATTAAGGAGAGGGAAAGATTTTTACTTAGTAAAAAGCAAGGGTGAGGTTTCATATTTAACTTGACTGGTGTTACTTACTTACGCGTAGTGCTATAAAAGACTCAAAATCTCAGCTCGATAAAAGTTTGGAAGTGATCGCAACGCTTGTGAAAAAAGCGAAACACAATATTATGACAAATGAAACAAAGTCTAATAATATTCCAACAAATTCTAGTTGTTGGTTATGGGCTTTTATTAAATTATTTGTTTTTGTATCTGTTGGGATAGCTTGTTGGATTCGGTATATATTTCCTGAATCTCCACCAGATGAACTCTTAAAGCATGAAATATAAGCCTTACAAGCTGTAGCCACATTTTTTGGAGGAATTGCTATTATTATCAATGCTTATTTTGCTGCTCAACGTGCTCAAGCGATGGACAAAACGGCTGAAGGTACATTACAAAATGCTCAAGCTGCATTAAAAAATGCTGAAGTCGCGCAGATTAATGCACAAATAGCAGAAGACAAACAAATTACAGAACGTTTTTCCAAAGCGATCGAGCAACTTGGTAGTGAGAAAATTGAAGTTAGGCTGGGAGCTATTTATACCCTAGAAAGAATAGCTAAAGATTCCCCAAAAGACCATTGGACAATCATGGAAGTTCTCACAGCTTTTGTGCGCCATAATGCTGCTGTAGAAGGAAATGGTGAATTACAAGATGAAGAATCGGAAGAACCACAAAGTTTACCAAGGATTCGACTTGATATTCAAGAGTCCCTTACGGTAATTGGACGACGAGAACATAAAGAGCGAGAGAAGAATTCACTTAATTTAAGCAATATCAATATTATTGGAGCCAACCTTTCTAAAGCCAACCTTTCTAAAGCCGACCTTTCTGGAGCCAACCTTTATGAAGCCAAACTTTATGAAACCAACCTTTCTGGAGCCGACCTTTCTGGAGCCGACCTTTCTGGAGCCAAACTTTCTGGAGTCTACTCTGGAGCCAATCTTTTTGGAGCCAACCTTTCTAAAGCCAACCTTTCTAAAGCCGACCTTTCTGGAGCTATCCTTTCTGGAGCCTACTTTTCTGGAGCCAACCTTTCTGGAGCCAAACTTTATCGAGCTAACCTTTCTGGAGCTATCCTTAACGGTGCTAAAAACCTAACTCCAGAACAAGTTAAATTGGCCAAAAATTATAAAGATGCGGAATATGATGAAGATTTCCGTGCCCAACTAGACTTATCATCACAATAGTAATAATGCCTGAGAATTGTAGGTTGGGTTGAGGAACGAAACCCAACATTGTCAGGACTAATAATTTGCAGCAGTCTCGTTTAGCCCACATTCCCACCTTGAAATTTATTTCAAGGCTCATAAACCAAGCACGTTAAAACGCGCTGCCAGCCCTACCCAGTCTGATTTATCAGACTTTGTATATGAGCCTCGGAATTAATTCCGAGGCGGACATTTGGGGTGATAAGTTAACCCGAACAGAGATTAAATAATCTGAAGTTTCTCAAAAACTTCTGAAACTGACGATAAAGTCAACACATTGGGATAAAACATTAGACCTCTTGCAAAAGTATTTTTGTAATGAGTTTTGCGTCAACTCTCATACTTATTACTTATTACTTATTACTTATTACTTATTACTTATTACTTGACTCCTGCACCAGCAGACTGACTCAACACATTGGGTTGATACCCATCAGGTTTATCACCAACTATTGCACCACCATTAACCATTCCTTGAATTTCAGCATCAAAGAAGGTGTAAGGAAATTGCGGTTCTGGTTGACTGACTGTTTCCAGACGATTTGTAAGTTCTGCAGGAATATCAAAGCACTAGATTTTGATATTCCTGCAG
>JAAUYH010177464.1_pt1 | contig 11309 bp, 10 predicted proteins | sample 7278061 | NCBI WGS metagenome assembly JAAUYH01 (sample SAMN14350203, study PRJNA611818) | marine sediment metagenome | isolation source: surface marine sediment (0.6m) | place: French Polynesia: Moorea | collected 2018-08 | reverse complement strand
CCGACGGCGTGTTCTCCATCGCGACGGAGACTCAGCCCAAGGCTGAGTGGGCTGGCTTCGCCCCCGACCGGCGAGTCCTTGAACATGTCTAGTAAGGCGCCGTCCTCGATGATGTCGGAGAGCGATCCGCCCATCATCGCCTGCACGAACTGCCGGGATTTGGCCAGTTCGGCCCTTCGGTCGCGGGCGGGTTGCGTCTCGATCTCGGCGGCGAGCCGGTCGGCTTCCCGGGCGATCATGCGCAGGGTGTCGACGTCGGCTCGGTGAGACACCAGGGCGTGTGACAACCGGTTCATGGCGCCGGCCGCTTCGATTCGAACCGGCAGGTCGGCGTGGTCGTCATCCAGGGGCTCGACGGCAGACATGGCGTGCACGGTAACGGCGGTCGGCGCAACTCAGGCTGTCATGCCTTGTTGAGCGGACAGGTGGAGTCCGGGCAGTCTCCGTCGCGGCGATGAGTGCGGAGGTGCTGGGCGACTCGCGTCAAGGCTGCGGCTATGACAGGCCGCTCTTCGTCGTTCAACGGTTCGAGCAAGAGTTGTCGAATGAGCTCGGCATGGGGCCCGGCCGAATCGGACAGTGCTTGCCGGCCCGCGGGGCGCAGGCGGGCGTCGACGCCCCGCCGATCCGCGGGAGAAGGAGATCGCTCGACCCAGTCCCGCTGCTCCAGACGTTCGACCGTTTGGGTCACGAGTGGCGGTGATGCTTCGATCTGGCGGGCGAGGGCGGACATCCGCATGCTTCCTCCGGCGCCGTCGAGCCTGACCAGGACCTCGTACTCCCGGTGGCTCATGCCGTGGTTCTCCACCAGATCGGCCTCGAGCACGCTGTCGAGGATTCGTCCCGAGTCGAGAAGTGCAGTCCAGAGGCTCAACTCGATCTCGTCGAGATGGCGGCCCGTTCCGACGAGCTCGCCCGGGTCACCCCCTTGTGTCACCTTCGCAATCTAACTAGGTTGACGAGAGGGAATCGTTAAGAACTTAAAGATTTCCACTTCGGTCGAGTCAGGGAAGGTTCATACCCATGCGCAGTCGATACTTCGTTCCGATCGGGTTGCTCGCGTTGGTCTACGGACTCGTCCTCGGGACGGGGGTAGCCCTGGGTCAGGCGGCAGAGGACGACCCGGCCCTGCTGACCGAGGGTCAAGCGGTGTTCGAAGCCACGTGCGCCGGCTGCCACGGCGTCGACGGCATGGGTACCGAGCGGGGACGGTCGCTCATCGACGTCGCCCAGCAGCAACCCGATCGACTTGTTCACGTCGCCAGCGTGACGAACGGCAAGGGGTTCATGCCCGCGTTCTCCGATTCGTTGACGGCGGACGAGATCGACGCCGCAGTCAGCTATGTCCGTCTCAGCTTCGTGAGCGAGGCGGCCCAGAGCGAAGTGGCCGAACCGGCCGAGCTGGCCGTGACCGGAGCGTCGACTTCGGATCTTGCTCTTGTCGGGGTGCTCTTCGTGACGCTCGGGGGTATCGCCCTGGCGGTTGCCGGTCGAAGGGACGGCGCCGCAGCAATCGGCGACTAGCCCCGCTGGGGCGGTCAGCCGAGAGTCACTGGGTCAAATACCGCCGGCGACGCCGAGTAGGCGGCTGCGGGTCACTGAGCGCACGCCCAAGGCGAGAGAGATGAAGCCGAAGACCCAGGCGAGCCCACCGAGCACGAGCGGCACCCAGTCGGCGCCGAGCAGGACTCCTGTGGCCTGGCTGTAGGCGATGATGATCAGCGGGAGGCTGATCAGCCCGGAGGCCTGTTGGGCCGCGGCAGTCGATTTCACCCGGGCGGACAACCGAAGCACAAGGCTCAGGCAGATGGCGAGGAACGGCGGCAGTACCCACAGGATCATTACCCACCACTGGGCGGTCGGGAAGAACCAGCCCCCGACCTCGGGCCCGACGAGCAGGTTCACGATTATCGAGTACACGGCGAAGCCGCCGGCGGTGGTGATGTACCCGGGGACCAGGCTGGCGATCAGCTTGCCGAGGTAGATCTCGCGCACGCCGGCCGGCGAATGGGCCAGGAACTCACCCGTGCCCTTCTCCCGCTCGCCCACGATCGTGGCGGCACCGACCGCCGTCGAGATCGTCAGCGGCACGATCACCGCCACCGGAGCGAACAGGAACACTGCCAGGGCATACCCGGCCCGGCCTTCGGGGCTCTCGCCCTGCAGCTTCTCCTGGGTCTCGGCCGGAAGGACCTCGAGGGTCTCGGAGATCTGCGTCATCAGCTCTACGTCGCCTACCTGGGTGATGGTCGTCAGCAGGATCGTCGGGATGATCACGAAGAAGAGCCCGCCGAGGATAGTCATGGGGATCCAGAAGTCCCGAGCCTGGATCAGTTGCTTCAGGTCGGTGCGGGCGACGGTGGAGACGTAGCCCCAGTTGATGTCTCGCATTTCTCGTGCTCCTAGGCCGCCATCGGCAGGTGGTCGCGACTGGGGCGTCCACTCGACGCCTCGGGCGGGGCGACCTCGTCGCCCGTCGACCCGGTGTCGCGGCGGACGGCGAAGTACAGATCTTCGAGCGTCGGCGTGAACGGGATCACGCCGGTCACCGGCACCCGCTGCTTCGTCAGAAGACTGACCAGCTCAGGAATACGCTCGACGGTGTCTAGGGTGAGTGAAGCCGTACCGGCGGTGCGTTCGAAGTCGACGATCCCGGGAGCGGATCGGAGCACGTCGAGCCCCGCCTCGTCGGTAGAGGTGATCTGCACCTCGGGGGACGGCCAGTAGCGGCTGGCCAGATCCTCGGGACGGCCCGAGATCAGGTTCGAACCGTGCTGGAGGATGATGATCTCGTCGGCGAGGCCCTCGGCCTCCAGCAGAAGGTGCGTGCACATGAGCACGGTCTGGCCGTCGCTGGTCATGGTGCGGATGAGCTCGAGCACGGCGAGCGCCGATTCTGGATCGAGTCCGGAAGTGGGCTCGTCGAGCAGCAGCAGGTCGGGCCGGTGCAGCACGGCCCGGGCCAAGGCCAGCCGGGTCTTCATGCCGGTCGAGTAGCCACCGACATCGTGGTCGAGCGAACCTTCGATACCGAAGGTCGAGGCCGCCTCCCTGATGCGGTCGTCGGCGGTGCGACCGAGGCCATAGAGCTCGGCCGCGTAGCGAAGGTTGTCCCAGCCCGACAGACGGTCGTAGAGCGAGGGCTTTGCCGAGACGATGCCGCAGCGGCGCCGGACCTCCTCGCCGTCTGCTCCGCCCGGGTCCATGCCGAAGACGCGCGACGTACCGCTGTCGGGGGTCAGCGCGCCGGTGATCATACGGATCGCCGTGGTCTTGCCGGCGCCGTTGGGTCCCAGCAGCACGGAGATGTTGCCGGGCGGAACCTTGATGGTCAGGTCGTCGAGCGCCTGTACGTCACCGAACCAGCGGCTCGCAGCGCGGACGTCGATGATCGGGTCTTGATCCACGCCGAACCATCGGCATCGTCGGCGGCGCCCTGAAGGACGAACGGCCCATGCCCTCAGGTACTGTCGAGGGCCATGTTCCACCGATCGATCCGCCTGATCGTCTCCATCGTGACGGCGGCGCTGATCGCCGCCGGCTGCGGCTCCGCCGAGATCATCGATGAGGTCCAGGAGGCGCCCACCACAACGACGGCAGCGCCGGTCGAGGCGACGACCTCTCCTTCGACCACCACCGCGGTGGCAGAGCCCGTTGGGCCGACATTCTCTATCGACGTCGACGAATTGGGGAAGGCCCTCGAAGCCGAGCTGACCGACTGGCAGCAGGCCAACGGCGCGCCCGCCGTCTCCCTGTCGGTGCGGTTCCGCGATGTGGAGCCGATCAACATCGCGCTGGGCGTGTCCGACCTCGTTTCCGGTGAGGCGGTCACCACCGACGACTACTTCCGGATCGGCAGCATCACCAAGCCGATGACGGCGGCGATAGTGCTCCAGATGATCGACGAGGGCCTCATCGAGCTGGACGCGCCCGTGCGTCAGTACCTGCCCGGCTGGCTCGACGGGTACGAGTACGCCGACAGCATCACGATCCGCCAGCTGATGGATCACACCAACGGTCTGATCGAGTACGCCCTCGACCCCGGCTTCTACAGCGAGACCGGGACGCGGCTGGAGACGCCGATCGAGCCCGAGGAGATCTGGACGTGGCTGGCCGACCAGGAGCCGCTGTTCGCGCCCGGCGAGGGCTACAGCTACGAAACCGGCGGCTTCCTCACGTTGGGAACGATCATCGAGCAGGTCACCGGCAACACCGCCGCCGCCGAGATGCGGTCGCGCATCTTCGAGCCCGCTGGTGCCAGCGACATATACCTGACCCCTCAGGAGTTCCCTCCCGAGCCCGTCGTCCATGGTTACGGACGGGAGTTGATGTACTTCGCCGCCACAGCGCTGATCGGCCGGTCGGACGAGCTGGGGCTGATGGTCAACGATGAACCGGTGGCCGATGTCTACGAGCTGCCTCAGGAGGTTCTTCAGTCGGCCGGTTGGACCGGCGGCGGAAACGAGGCGCGCCCCGAAGCCGTGGCGGCGGTGATGATGGCCATGTTCGACGGAACGATCCTCACCCCCGAGCAGGTCGCCACGATGACCGAACCCGTACCGGGTGAAACGTACGGTCTCGGCATCAGTACCGACGATGTCGGCGGCGAGATCGTCTACTCCCACGGTGGCGGCGTTCCCGGCTTTCGTAGCCAGGCCGGCTACCTCCCCGACCACGACGTTGCCTACGCCGTCTCGTCCAGCCTGATCCCGCTTCCCGAGGGTGCGGGTGTCGGTGATCTTCAGGCTCGGATTGTCCCGATCCTCACCGCTGCATTTGCAGCCAACTGATCTCCTGCGCGACGGCGTCGTCGGACTCGACGGCCGGCGGACGAGGACCCACCGAGTAGACGAACGATCGCGATCCGATCTTCACCTCGGTTCCGGCGGTGATCAGGGCCGGTTGGCCGGGCCGTAGCCGAGTCCGCGACTGACCCTCGACCGGGCCGCGGGTGAATGTGCCGCAGGTCGAATGCATGTCGGCGACCTCGATCTCCCAGCCGATCAGCCGGACTTCGAGGTGGATCGGTGATACCGACTCGTCGTCGTTGGCGAGCTCGACGACGGTAGCCCGCACGCCCGTGACCTCGTAGTCGCCCGGTACGTCGGAGCCGATGACGACCGGGCGCACCAGTTCGAGCGAGGCGCCGTCGTCGAAAGTGAGCGTCCCCAGAGAGGGGCGGGAGCCGGTCGTGGGCTCGGCGTCGTCGGCGATCGCGGCTCCGCACGTTCGACAAACCGGTGACCGGGGGTCGGAGAGGTGGTCGTGAGGGCAGCGAACTCCCAGGATCTCGACCGTGTCTCCGTCGGAGGCAGCATGGATCTCCTCGCGCTCGAATGGGGCTTCGACCTCGACCGCTCGGACGATCGGTGCCGGCATCGGCTCGGTCACCCTGGATGCCGCGGGCTCTTCGGTTTCCTCGATCGACGACCCCTCGATCGGAGAAGTAGGGGAGATCTCGGGCTCGACATCCGCAGTTCTCTCGACGAGATCACCGGCGGCCGGTCGCAGCTCGAGGTCGGCCGGCTCCGCCGCGAGTTCGGGCGTCGAGTCCTCGAGGCCGGTTTCGGTGTCCCAACGACCGGCGGCCGGTATCGGGCCGTGGCGGTCGAAAAGGAAGCCACCGCCGGGTACCACCCCGTCCCGCAGGACGCCGACGACGGCGCTCGTCGACTGAGGACCGCAGCGAATTCGATCGATCCGACGCTGAACGGACAGATCTATCCATGTGCTCGAATCCCGGCCGGCAAACCGTGTAACCGTGCCATCGGTATCCTGGAGGACGAGCTCGAGGTCGCCGAATACGAGAACGCCCACCCGGTCGTCGTCCACAGATGCACACGCCAGCTCGGGGTGATTGTCGAATCCGGACTCGGCGATGTCGGATGTCAGGGTCCGCACGACCTCGGCCCAGGGGGCGTCGGCCAGAGCGTTCAGGCGCACGATCAGCTGGTTGATCCCGTCGTCGTCGCCGCGAGCGAAGGCCGCGAAGCTGCCCAGCCGGGCGATGATTCCGGCCCCAGGAGTGACGTGAACGCCCCGGGAGAACTCCGCGTCCATGCCGTAGAGTTCGGCCTCGCCGGCCGGGGAGTTGAGCGCCGAATGGCCCAGATCAGTCGGGTCTCGAGCCGCCTCGCACCGTCATGGTCGTGTCCCCCATGAGTATTCGGTCACCGTCGCTGACCGGGAAGGCGACGCCCGGCTCGAGCCGGAACTGTCGACCGGACTCGGCCGCTTCGACCACCGTGCCGTTGTGCGAGTCACGGTCGACCACCACCGCTGAACCCTCGTGCGGCCGAACTTCGGCGTGGAGCCGGGAGACCGCTGGATCGCTGATCACGAAGGGTTCGAGCTCGCCGGCCGTCGACTCGTCCCGATAGGGCCATCGCCCGAGCACGAGACCCGCACCGAGCTCGACGCTGGTATTGGCCAGCTCCAGCCTCAAGCTGGCCTCGCCGTGTGGCTCGTCGGAAGTCGGCCTGTGGATGTGCAGCCGAAAGCCCCCGGCTCTGACGACTCCCTCGACGAGCATTCCCGACGCCCGCTCGTCCTCGTCGTTGAGCGTGAGGGCCCTCCCCTCGTCGACCGCGGTCGGCTCGCCCGTCTTGAGGCGCAGTGGCTGGGAGACACCTGATTCCGCCACAGCTTCGACCGTGCTGACGCCGACACCGAAGGCCCGGGTCTGGGGTTCGAAGCCGATGACTAGGAGTTCGGGCAATGACAAGCCGTCGGCGAGCCATTCCTTCAACACGGCGAAGGCTTCGTCGCAGGTTCGAGCGACGAGCAGCGGTTCCATCACATCGTGAGCCACCTCCACCGTTTCGGCATTGGGCAGGTACACGACTCGGTCGTTTTCGCGGCCAATCCATCCCGTGCCCGGCGAAGTCTCGAGAAGCACGTCCATTGCCCCCGGAGTCTCGCACACGTCGACCAGACTGATGCGATGCGAACAATCGGCTTGCTCGGTGGCATGAGCTGGGAGTCATCGGTGCTCTACGAGGAGTTGATCAACACCGAGGTGCGGGCTCGACTCGGAGGGTTGCACTCGGCGGACCTGCTCGTCCGCAGCTACGACTTCGCCGAGATCGAGCGACTGCAGACCGCAGGAGACTGGACCAAAGCCGGATCCGTGCTCGGGGCCGACGCTGCTCGCCTGGAGGCCGCCGGTGCCGAGGTGATCGTGCTGTGCACCAACACGATGCACCGGGTGGCTGACGCGATCGTCGCCGCCATCGAGATTCCCTTCCTCCACCTGGCCGACGCCACGGCGAAGGCCGTCGTGACGGCCGGAATCGATACGATCGGCCTGCTCGGCACCCGATTCACGATGGAGCAGGACTTCTATCGGGGTCGACTGGAATCCCACGGGCTGAGCGTCGTCATTCCGGCCGAGGCCGAGCGCAAACGCGTACACGACGTGATCTACGACGAGTTGGTCCAGGGCGACCTTCGCAGCTCGTCGCGTGAGGAGTATCTCGACATCATCGATCGTCTCGGAATGGCCGGAGCCCAGGGCGTCATTGCCGGGTGCACCGAGATCGAGCTGCTCGTGTCCGAGGACGACGTGACGATGCCCTACTTCCCTACGACGCAGATCCACGCCCGATCTGCAGTCGATTTCGCCCTCGCCGGCGGCTGAGAACCCTCCGAGAACCCTTCGAATCAGGGCATTCCGGCCTCAATCAGCGCGGGTCCGGTGCCGACAGTAACCCGTGGACGTCGTCAGCGAGCTGCGCGACAAGGCCCGGGACACCAAGCTCTCCGGCCCGCTCTACCTGCTTGCGATCGGGCTCATCGTCACCCTGCTGGTGGTGATGCTCCAGGAGTCGAGTGCTCACCGCCAGAGGGAGCTTCTCTTCACCAACGAAGCAGCGCGCATCCAACAGGACATCGAGACCGCCATCGATGGCCGGACGAATGAACTTCGGTCCTCCATCAACTTCATCGCCACCACCCATCCGGCGAGCCTCGATGTGTTTCGCAGCTACTTCGCCCGAACGGACGGACCCGAAGCGGAGCTGGCCGATGATCCCGGGGTGATCCTCATCGAAGAGCTCGATGCCAGCGAGTTCGCCGCCCTGTCGGCCCGCGAGCGGGCGCTCGGCAATCTCAGCTTCTCGATCCTCGAGCTCAGTGATAGCACCGAGAAGCTCGTCATCACCCGAACGGGCCGCCAGATGGACTTCATGGGTGTGCCCCTCGTCGGAGTCGACGTGACGGACTACCGCAATGCCCTCTTTCCGGCCGAGATACCCGATGACGGGTATGCGCTCCGTCTCATCGAGCCCGACTCGATCATGGCGCTGCTCGCCCCTCGACCCGAGCTCGACGAGACCCAGACCAACGAGAACCTGTACGAGGTCTTCGCCATCCTCGTCGCCAAGGTCATCGACGACGACGGGGGCGAGATCGGCTGGGCCGCCCGATTCTGGGACATATCGGGGTTGCTCGACGACCCGAACCCCCGAGGCGACTTGAATGTGGCCCTGGGCGTGGACGGCATCGAACAACCGGTTCTCACCAGCTACAGCTCCGACAGCCCGCTCAGCCCCGATGAGTCTGAGCTGCGCGGCGTCAGTTTCGTTCGGACCGCCGGCCTCGACTGGACGATCGAGGTCTGGGCCGGCGAGGAGTTCGCGTCCGGCGCCGGCTTCTGGGATCAGACCGGGGTCCTGCTCGCAGGCGCCTTCATCTCGGCCCTGGCCGCCTACGGCGCCATCTGGTACGAGCGGTCGAGGCGACAGCTGACCGTCGCCGAGTTCGAGCTCGCCCACGCCCGCACCCTCGCCGCCACCGACCCCCTCACCGGGTTGTTCAACCGGCAGGGCATCATCGATCTCGCCCGCGAAGTACCCGCACACCGATCCGCCACGGTCTTCTTCGTCGATCTCGACGGCTTCAAACGTGTCAACGACGAGGATGGGCACGCGGTCGGCGACCGGGTCCTGCGGGAAGTCGCTCATCGCCTCAGCCGGATCTTCCGAAGCACCGACGTCGTGGGGCGCATCGGCGGCGACGAGTTCGTCGTGTTCACCCCGGACGCGGATGGGCGGAACTTCACCGACCAGACCTCGAAGCGCCTCATCTCGGCGATCGGCGCCGTCGACGAGCGTGTCACCTGCAGTGTGGGTGTGGTCAGCCGGGCGAACGGGGTTCAGACCGACATCACCGAGTTGATCCGGTCGGCCGACAAGGCCATGTACGAGGCCAAGCGGTCGGGCGGCGCTCAGCACACGGTCGGCAATCCCACCTGAGCAACTACCAGTCCACTGCGATGTACTGCGTCTCGCAGAACTCGTAGATCCCTTCGTCCGAGCCCTCGCGGCCCAGCCCCGACTGCTTCATTCCCCCGAAGGGAGCGGCCGGGTCGGAGGCCACGCCGCGATTCAGCCCGATCATCCCGGCCTGGATGCGCTCGCTCACTCGGAGGCCGCGGGCTAGGTCGCCCGTGAACACGTAGCCCATCAAGCCCATCTCGGTGTCGTTGGCCATCGCCACGACCTCGTCCTCGTCATCGAACGGGATCAGCGGGGCAACCGGCCCGAAAATCTCCTCTCGAGCGACGTCGGCGGTCGGAGCGACGTTGGTCAGAACGGTGGGTTCGTAGAAGAAGCCCGGACCGGCTATCCGGTTGCCGCCGGTCACGGCTGAGGCGCCGCCGGCCACGGCTGAGCCGACCAGCCGGTCGACGTTGTCGACGGCCGCCGCGCTGATCAGCGGACCGACCTGAGCCCCGTCGGCGTTGCCCTCGGCGACCTTGAGGGCCGCCATCGCCGCCGCCAGCCGCTCACCGAACTCCTCCATGATGGGGCGCTCGACGAAGAACCGGTTGGCGGCCGTGCACGTCTCGGCGGAGTGACGCATCTTGGCGACGATTGCTCCCTCGACAGCCTGGTCGAGGTCGGCGTCGGCGAACACGATCAGCGGGGCATTACCCCCGAGCTCCATGACGACCTTGAGGACCCGGTCGGCGGCCTGATGAAGTAGGACGCGACCGACCTCGGTGGAGCCGGTGAAGGAGACCATGCGCACGGCCCGGTGCCCCATGGCGGCCTGCACAGGACCAGAAGCCGACGCAGTGGTGACCATGTTGACCACTCCGGCCGGCAGGCCGACCTCGTTCTCGAAGAGGTCGGCGAGGGCCAGGGCGGTCAGCGGTGCTTCCTTGGGTGGCTTGATCACGACCGTGTTGCCGGCCCCCAGAGCAGGGGCGAGCTTGCGGGTGATCATGGCGGCCGGGAAGTTCCAGGGTGTGATCATCAGAACGACGCCGACCGGGGGATGGTGGACCATGATCCTTGCGGTTCCAGCCGGGTTGAGGCCGATCGTTCCTTTCAGGCGAACGGTCTCCTCCGCGTTCCACCGGAAGAACTCGGCTGCGTAGGCCACCTCGCCGAGGGCATCGGAGCGAGGTTTTCCGTTCTCGGCCACGATGAGGTCGGCGAGCGGCTCGGCGTGTTCGATCATCACCTGATAGCAGCCCCGAAGCAGCTCCGCCCGAACGCGGGGCGCAGTCGCGGCCCAGGCCGGTTGAGCCTCGGCCGCCGCATCACAGGCGGCCAGTATCTCTTCGACACCGCCGGCGGCGATCGTGGCCACGGCATCGCCTGTCGCCGGGTTGAGAACGTCGACAGTTGCTCCGTCGGCGGCGGTTCTCCGGTCGCCCCCGATCACCAGGTTCGTCTGCATCATCGCCTCCCGAGCAGATGTTGGTGCCTGGCACCTTCGACCCTCGAAGGTGCCAGGCACCATCGAACCACGGTGCCGCCTCGACGCCCACATCGACGGCGGGTTCGGCTGCCGGACGGCCGCGGCGGTCGGGTAGGTTGCGTCGCCATGAAGCTCGCAACGACGATCGACTACTCCGACGACCCCCGAGACGCCGCAGAACGCGTCCGCCAGCTCGAGTCGGCGGGCGTCGACATGGTCGGGGTGGCCGAGGCCTACAGCTTCGATGCCGTGTCGACACTCGGGTTCCTGGCCGCCAACACCGAGCGCATGGAGCTGCTGTCGGCGATTCTGCCGATCTACAGCCGCACGCCCACGCTCACCGCCATGACCGCCGCCACTCTCGACTCGTTGTCGGGCGGCCGCTTCAACCTCGGCCTCGGCGCATCCGGCCCCCAGGTCATCGAGGGATGGCACGGCGTGCCTTACGACCGTCCGCTCGGGCGCACCCGCGAGGTCATCGACATCTGCCGCACGGTCTGGCGGCGGGAGCGTCTCGACCACTCGGGCCGCAACTACAACATGCCTCTGCCCGAGGGCGAGGGGACCGGTCGTAAGGCACGCCATGCCATCCCTCGATG
>JAAUYH010041872.1_pt1 | contig 11311 bp, 5 predicted proteins | sample 7278061 | NCBI WGS metagenome assembly JAAUYH01 (sample SAMN14350203, study PRJNA611818) | marine sediment metagenome | isolation source: surface marine sediment (0.6m) | place: French Polynesia: Moorea | collected 2018-08 | reverse complement strand
GGCGCGCTCGGTATCTTCGAGCTGGCCGTCGACCACGCGGGCGTAGCGCTTGAGATCGGCAACGCGCCGCTTGGGTTTGAGGATCAAGCCGGTTCCGATGCGAATTTCGGCCGTCGTGGTCGAGGCCACCGCAGCGCCGCGGCCGAGGTCGGCCTGGGTCTGGGCCCGGCCGGGACGGGAGACCGATACCGACGTCGCCGCCCGTCCGGTGTTCGCGACGTTGCGGACAGAGTGCGTGGCGGCCCGCGGCGGTGATTTGGTAGAGGGTTGGGTGTCCGCGCGCACCCGGATGCCGGGCCGCGGGCCGATGAGGCCGCGTTCGAGCACCCGTGCCATTTCCTCGTAACGCTGATGGCGTTGATACAGATCGGCGAGGATATCGCGGGCTTCAAGATCGTTGGGGGCACTCTTTAGCACCTCTGACCACCGCTGCATGGCCTCTTCTTGGTCGTCGCGGTCCAGGGCGATACGAGCCAGGCGGCGCAGTACCTTGGTCCGCTCTGCCGGGCCGCTGGCAGCGCTGATGTGATAGGTCAGGGTCTTCTCGAGCTGCTCGATATCGCCGGCTTTTTCCAGGGCCTTCTCCAGGCGATCGAGGGCGTCGCGGTCACCGGCCAGCGCTTCGAGAATGCCCGTGCAGGCGAAGATCGTGCCTTCCAAGTCGCCCAAGTTATCGTACATGGACGCCAGGCGTCGCAGCGACGTGAGGCGCTCGACGCGCTTGGCCATCGGCCAGTCGCGGACGCTCGCGGGTTGCCCTTTGCCGTCGGTGCCGGCGACGTTGGCCGCCTGGCGCATGTCGAGATCGAGACGTCTCCGCAGCGTGGCTGCCAGTCCCCGCTCATCGCCCTCGCGATCGTAGAGTTCGGCCAGGGCTTTGAGCGCGCCGGCATCGTCGGGAAAAATGCCGATGACTTCCTCGTACAGGGCAATGGCGCGTCGGGGATTGACCTGGCGTTCGCGGTAGACTTGCGCAATGCGCCGCAGCGCTTCGGCGCGCTTATTGGGGGATTTGGCGTTCTGCGCCTCTTGCTCGAGGACCCCCACCAAGGACGTCCACATCTTTGCCCGCGATTCGAGGCGGCGCACAGATTCGTCTGGTTTGTTACTCCGCGGTTCTAGCTCTTTGATGCGGCGCCAGGTGTGGATGGCGCGCTCGACGTCGCCGAGTCGCTGCTCGGCAATGTCGGCGATTTCCTCGAGCTGGCGGGCGATGTCGGCGACAGCGGCACCGGACTTGCGCGCGGTTTCGACGGCAAATTCGAGCACACCGATGAGACCGCGCCAGTCGCGGCGTTCGCGAAAGTGCTCGCCGTAACGCGCCAGGGCTTCGGGATGGCCGGGGGCGACTTCGCGCAAAATCTGATGCAGGATCTCGGCCGCTCGTTCGCGCTCACCCAAATGCTCGCGCACAATCGTGGCCAACTCCAGCATCTCGGCTGCTTTGCGGCTGCGGTCGTTGCCCCAAAGGGGCAGCTCGTTTTCAATGAGGTTGGCCAACGCGGCCCAATTTTCCTCGGCGCGATAATGGCTGCGCAGTTTGCGCGCCGGCTCCGAACCCGGCGGTGTGAGTTCGACCAGCGCGACCAGGGACTCTTCGAGTCCCGAGCGGTTCCCCAGGTGTTCCTCGTAGAGGCGGATGCGCTTGTGCAGGATGTCGGCTTGCTCGTTGGCCCGCTTGGCCTGGGCTGGCGGCGACTGATCGCGGTGATTCTTGCCGTCTTTTAGATATTCGTATTGTCGGCTGAAGAGGAGATCGAGATCGTCCCAACGCTCGGCCGCTGCCAGGGCCTCTTCCAACGCTTTGGCCGCGCGGGACAGCGTTGGATCGATAGTCAATGCCTGTTCGAGTAATTCGATGCCGGTCGCATCGTCATCGCTCGTGTCGAATTGGCCGTTGCCCAGCGCCGAGGTGCGCGTTGACTGCGCAGTGCCGGGAGCGGCCGGTTTGTCGCCGTCGTTTCCGCTGCGAGGGTCACGGGGCTGCCGCAGGCGGCGCTCGCCGAGCTCGGTCAGGAGCGCGGCGGCGCGTCGGCCATAATCGGGACGGTCGGAAAATGCGGGATCACTGTAGACCCGAGCCAGGGCCTCGCGAGCCCCGTCCGCGGCGGGGTCGAGCTTGAGCGCAGCTTCGAGATGATTGATGGCGCCTTGGCGGTCGCCCCGTTTGGCCATGACGCGCCCCAGGGCGAGCTCGATTTGTGCCCGCCGCCGATGGTGACCACGGTCGCCGAGTCGTTCCAGTTCGGCCTGATACAGCTCTGCCACCATGGCCTCATCGCCGAGTGAGGCATAGATCGCGCGGGCAGATTCCAATGCGGTGGTGTCGTCGGGGGCCAGGTGCCATGCCCTCTGCCAGTGCTCAAGGGCGCGATCGATTCGGCCGAGTTGCCGGTACCACAGCTCGGCCAGGGTGCGATGGCGGGCTACGCGATGGGTGTTGAAATCGCCCCGTTTCCGCTCTGGAATTCGGGATTCCCGCTCCCGGAGGGCGGCGACTTCGGCTTCGAGGAGATCTGCTGCTTCGGCGTACCGCTGGGCTCGGAGCAAGAGATCGCCCAGATGGATGGCTGCCGGATGAGCGGCATCCACGTGCGTCGCTGCGCGGAAATTGCGTTCGGCAGCCTTAAATGCGCCCAGAGCCACGTGGGCTTTGCCCGCAGTGAAATAATGGCCAGCCTTGCGGCTGGGATCGGATTCGCGCTGTGCCTGCAGCTCTTCGAGCTCGGCCAGCTGTCGGGGCTTTTCGCCGTTTTGTAGCTCTTTACTGAGCTCGGCGTACAAACGCCTATCTCCCGGCCGGTTGCGAAATGCTTCGAGCCGGGTCTCTAGATTACCGTCTGGTGAGAGATCGGTTTGGGTGGTGTCGTTGCGAATCGCCATGCCGCGCGCTGCATAGATCATGCTAACACGGTTTGGCGGGGAAATGGGATGGTTACGCGGGCAAGATTTTGTCGGTGCCGCCGGATTATTATCGATTGTACGCTGTGGTGTGCGCCGTGGTGTACGCGGCGGCGTGGGTGGCGTTTGGGTCTATTGACTGCGCGTGCTGGTCAGACATGGTGGTAGGCGCGGCGCACGCGTTCGTAGAGACCCGTGCGCCGCAGGGTTTGGCGCACGCTTCGGTCGGCCATGTTGCGCAACTCGCGCAGGGTCAGGGCCACGCGGGTCTTGATCTTCTGACTGTTCATCGTCATCGGACCGGTAACGATCTCGTGCGTGCCAAAGCGCCGTTTGTAGTCTGCATCACCGTTCCCGAAGTCTAAGATCGCTGGGGTATTGCGCTCGATCAGGTCTTCAAGGAGGCGAAAAAGTAGGACTTTGCCCGGCCCCTGGGCGGCGAAGCGGCCATCATAGCCGATCTCATCGTAGCTGTAGAATCCCTGCCACTGCCAGCCGTAGACAAACGCGATGGGGTGCTCCTGATGGTAGAGCAGATAGGAGCGCAGGGCGCCGATGTTGGCCAGGGCCGTGAGCATGCCGCGCTCGCGCTCGGAATTGGCAAAGCGAATGCCGACGCGCTTGCCCTGCCAGCTCTCTTCCGAGATCGCGCGGGCGGCGGCCAAGAAGTCGGGGACCTGCTCTGCGGTTTCAATAACCTCTATGCGATGGGATAAGCGCTTGGCGCTGCGGCGGCTGTTGTAGCGAACTTTGCGCGGGACCGTTTGCCAGTAGTCGCTGGCGCGCGCGGGAAAGCGGATTTGCCAATGGGGTTGGGCTGGCTTTGGATAGGCGATGGATATCTTGTCGTGATCACTGCCGGCCAATTGGCTCTCGCGCCAAAGCGGTGAGTCGACTTCGATGTCTTCCAAGTACACGCAGTCGGTGTGCCCCCGCGATAGAATATCGATGCAGGCCGCGGCAAACCGCTGATGGGCTACGTCATCATTGCGACCGATGAGTTCATGACCCACGAGGCGCCAGCCATCGATATGACTGAGCCATGGTAATTCGCGGATGGTCGGCAGCCGCTTGGGGGCCAGGAGCGCCATAGTCTGGATCTCGCCCTGATCGGTATCGGTGTATATCCAAATTGTTTCACTATGCGGAACCGCCCAGCGGACTACATCTGGATGGGCTTCGACGGGATATTTGCCAGCTCTCGCGATAAAGGCACGCCACACTGTATCGTCGAATTCATCTATCGGAGTAAATGCGGATATATGCATACCAATCTCTTCTGTCTGGCTGCGATGCCGTATGTGCCATGGTCGGCCGGATTTCCGTCGGCGAATCGCCTTCCACACACCAGGGAGAAGCACCCACCTTTGTTCATTGTGCGGCACATAAGGCTAGTGCGCAAGACAAAGTTTGTGTGCTTTTTATGGATGACTGAGAACGAGTTCTTCCTATTACTTGCGTAATTCTTGTGTGCTATCTGGGGTTGTCGTGGGTGGGGGAGAGAAAAGTTGGCCAAGATTATGACCGAGGCGGCGCTGATAAGGCGATTACCGTAAGCTCTCGGCTATGCGACGCGGTCCTTTGTATATGGTTGGCGCCGGCTTGGCATTTACGCTGATGTTGGCGCTTATCAAGATTGCGCGCGCAGAGTTGACGGCCCTTGAGGTGGTGCTGTGGCGCGGGGTGACGGCGGTTCCCCTCGCGTACCTAATCATGCGCAAAACCGGGTCGAGGCCATTGGCGGGCCATTGGGGTTTGCTGGCGGGCCGCATCGGCCTTGGCTTTACCAGCATGCTCTTATGGGTGACGGCGGCCAAGGGGCTGCCGGTCGCCGATCTGTCCCTCATCACCAAGATGCAGCCGCTGGTGATTGCGGTGTTGGCCCCGCTGCTGCTCGGTGCGGGCGAGCGAGTCCATTCTTCGATTTGGCTGCTTATGTGCGCCGGATTTAGCGGCTGCGTTCTGCTCGTAGCTCCGGACTTGGTCATGGGCTCGACCCTTGGGTTGATGGCGCTGGCCGGGGCGGTTGCCTCTGCAGGAGCGCATATATGTATGCGGGCCCTGGTGCGCACCGAAGATCCGGATACCCTGGTGCTGTATTTTCAAACCGCGGTATCCATGCTCGCGGCTGTGTTTATCATCGGCGGTACCGGAGCTCTGCCAGTGCTGCCGGCGCTGTCGCTGTGGCCCATGCTACTCGGTATCGGTGTTGCCACCGCTGTGGGCCAGCTACTCATGACGCGGGCCTACGCCGTGGACCGCGCCACGGTCGTCGCAGCGTCCTCGTATACCTCCCCCATTTGGGGGGTATTGACCGATATCGCCATCTTTAGCATGGTGCCGGGATGGAACGTCGGCATCGGTGGTGTGCTGATTGTCGGCGCTGGCCTGGCTCTCGTCTTCATGCCGCAGAAGCGGGAACCGTGAGCCGTGGGGCCAAATCAGAGGGCGCCGAAGCTACGCTCGAACAATTCTTCGATGGCTTTGCGACCGCTGTCCGTTAGATAGCGGGTACCGGTGCCAGTAAAGCGGCGCGCGGTGATCACGGGGGCGTCGACGGCGACCCATGCCTCGCCATCCCAGCTCGACCAACCTTCGCGCTCTTGGTCATAGACGTGAACCGTCTTATGCCACACGCGAGCGAGTTCGGCGGCCCAACCGGTTCCACCTTTGACGGTGTTGTCGGGCAAGATGACGCCGACGGCAAAGACTTCGTGTGCGGTGTTGACCTGATGCCAGATGCTCTGGAGCGTCTTCTGAAACAGCGGTGTATTGGGATAGCGACGATGCATGTGCGCTTCCATGTACACCTGGCTGACGGCACCTTGCGCCAGTTCGTTCTCCGTGAGGCGAACCAGGCCGCGCGAGCGCTTGACCGTGCGACCTTCGAAGCTGAAGTTGAGTTCCATCAAGCCCCAGCGCTCGGCGCATTGGCCGAAGAACGACTCGGCACCTTCGGCGCCGCCCGAGAGCAGCGTGAATGCGCTCGGCGGCAACTTGGGTGCCTGATGTCCGTCCGTGCCGGCATGCAAACGCATGGTGTCGGGATGCAAATGGAGCCGGGTATCGTGGGGCTCGATATTGTCGTGGTCCTTGAGCAGGCGCACGGCCACGTTTTCGCCGTGAGGCTCGAGGAAGATGGCCACGTCGATGAGGCCCATGTACTCATCACACGGCGGCGGTACCGATTCGGGATGTTTGCCCGTGCCCCCGCGATGGGTCTGTGCGCTCATCCACAGTTCGGCGCCAAGCATTTTGGCGTATGCCTTGAATGCGCCGATCATGGCAGCATTTTCGGTCACGCTGTGGGCCGACCAATCCCAGCCGTCGACCAAGATGGCGGCGGGATTGAAATCGAGGTGCTTCTTGAAGGTCTGGACGGTTTTTTCCAGGCGCTCGGGCCATAGGTCATGATCGGCAAATGAGCTGATCATGCGCTGGCGCGAGATCATGCTGCGGACTTCCTCGGCATTTTCGAGGTCGTTTTGCAGGGCCAAATCGTCGAAGAGCGCATCGTACCAAGATTGGACGTGCTCGACGGTCTGCTCCAGGGCCAAGTGCAAGACCGGGCGGTCGCGCATCAGGTCGTCGAGGCCGATTTGCACCAGGCAGGCGGTTTTGCCCACACCGGCTCTGGCCATGACCACGCCGAGGTTGCCCTTGCCGAGGCCACCGTGGATCGACTTGTCGAGAATGCGCAGCGGACTGTGTTCGTTGACTTCCTTGCGATACATGGTCTTGTCGCCCCTACTTTTTCCCGGCTTGGGCTTTTTGCTTTTCCTGTGCCTTGGCCAAGAGCTCTTCCGCTACTGCGGCTGGCACTTCCAGATAACGCGAGAATTCCATGGTGAATTCGGCTTTGCCCTGGGTCGAACTGCGCAGGGTATTCGAATACGCGAACATCTCCGCCAAGGGTACTTCGGCCTCGATGCGGGCGATGTTGCTGTCTTCTTGCGAGCCGATAATCATGCCGCGACGCTGCATCAGGGTGGTGAGGACATTGCCCGAATGTTCGGAGGGACCTTCGACCACCACGCGCATAATGGGCTCGAGGATTTTGGGCTTGGCCTTGTTGTAGACCGAGCGCCAGGCACCCCGTGCCGATTCCTGGAAGGCGATATCCGATGAGTCCACCGCGTGGGAGGCACCATCGTTGATGCAGACGCGCACGTTGACCACCGGGTAGCCGAGTACCGCGCCCTTGGCCATCATGCTGGAGAAGCCCTTTTGCACCGAAGGGATGAATTGGCGCGGAATGACGCCGCCCTTGATCTCGTCGACGAAATCGAATTCCGCCTCTTCGTAGGGCTCGACATAGCCGGCGACGCGGCCGTATTGACCGCTACCACCGGTTTGCTTTTTGTGGGTGTAATCGAAGGTCGCGCGCTGCGAGATGGTCTCGCGATACGCGACTTGCGGCGGTGAGGTCTCGACGGTGGCGTTGTATTCGCGCTTCATGCGCTCGAGATACACCTCGAGATGGAGCTCGCCCATGCCGCTGATGATGGTCTCGTTGGACTCGGGATCGACGCCGACGTGGAAGGTCGGGTCTTCCTTGGTAAAGCGGCGCAGCGCCTTGGACATCTTGATTTCCGAGGCGTTATCAACCGGTTGGATGGCCACCGAGATGACGGGCCTGGGCACGTGCATCGAGGTCATCGACACCTGCTGCGACCCGTCGGTGAAGGTGTCGCCGGAGTTGCAGTCGATGCCGAAGATGGCCACGATATCGCCCGCGCTAGCGCCGGTGATATCTTCCATTTCATCGGCATGCATGCGCACGAGGCGGCCGACTTTATGCTTCTTACCGGTGCGGGTGTTGAAGATGAAGCCGTCGCGCTTGAGCGTGCCCTGATAAATGCGCAAGTAGGTCAGCTGACCGTAGCGCCCATCTTCGAGCTTGAACGCGAGCAGCACGAGTGGCTTATCGGGTTCGCTCGACAGCTCGACCAGTGCCTCGTCGCGTTCGATATCGAGGGCTTGGTTGGTGACCTCGGTGGGGTTGGGCAGATATGACACCACTGCGTCGAGCAGCGGTTGCACACCTTTGTTCTTGTATGCCGAACCGACAAAAACCGGGGTGATTTTGCGATCGATGGTGGCTTGGCGCACGGCGCTATGAATGAGCTCCTCGCTCACGTTCTCCTCCAAGATGGCTTCCATGAGTTCGTCGGAGTACATGGAAACCGCATCGAGGAGTTCCTCGCGCGCCGCCTGGGCCTCGTCGAGCATGGCGGCGTCAATATCGAGTTCTTCGATCTGTTCGCCGCTACTGCCGCGGAAGTGCAGTGCTTTCATGCGCACCAAGTCGATCACGCCCTCGAAGTTATCTTCGAGACCGATCGGCAGCTGCATGAGCACCGGGTTATGGCCCAACTTTTCGCGCAGCTGGTCGCGCACGCGCAGTGGGTTGGAACCGGTGCGATCGCACTTATTGACGAAGGCGATGCGGGGCACTTTGTAGCGCCGCATTTGCCGGTCCACGGTGAATGATTGGCTCTGGACACCGGAGACCGCACACAGGACCAAGATGGCGCCGTCGAGAACCCGCAAGCTGCGCTCGACTTCGATGGTGAAGTCGACGTGGCCCGGGGTGTCGATGATGTTGACGTGGTGCTTGTCCCACTCGCAGTGAGTGGCCGCGCTCGCGATCGTGATGCCGCGTTCGCGCTCAAGCTCCATCGAGTCCATCTTGGCGCCGACGCCGTCCTTGCCCCGCACGTCATGGATTGCGTGAATCCGATTAGTGTAGAACAGGATGCGCTCGGTGAGTGTGGTCTTGCCGCTGTCAATGTGAGCGGAGATCCCTATGTTTCTTACTTTCGATAGGTCGTTGATCACGGTATTGCTCCCAAACCGTACGACGGGGGTAAGGCGCGGACAACTACCCTTAGCTGAAGCGGCGCGTCAAGAGAAAAGCGCCATGGCGGATAAAAGTATGTCGCTGCATGGCCATAGTTCCCTAGCCGAGCGCGCGCCGTCACGCAACTGACATCTCTGCGCCACGGACATCGCCCTTGCGCAAGGCGGGCGACGACTCGCGTTCGGCGGGGCGGCCTGGCGTGAGACAGGGCGATTTTTTGTCAGAGTTTGCCCATAAAACACGCTACTATTGTTTCACTCTGCGACCTGTGCTGCCAAATAATGCGAAAGAGTGCATTGGCGACAATACCGCGGTCGAGTTTCTCGAGGGTCTCCTGAGTAAGGAAAAATCCGCGCGTCTCGAGCGCCACGCCGCCGAATGTGAGGTGTGTCGTCGCCACTTGGCCGAACTCGGGTGTTCGCCTTCCCTCGACGAGCATGCGCCGACCATGCCGCTTGGCCGCGACGCCCATGTATCGCTGACCACGGGGCAGAAAGTGGGGCGCTTTTTGGTCCTCGGGCGCCTGGGTGCCGGGGGCATGGGCGTGGTGTTCTCGGCCTACGACCCACGTCTGGACCGCAAAGTGGCGCTCAAGTTGCTCCGCAGTCCCGAGGACGGCCTGCCGGTAGAGACCTCGCAGCGGCGGCTTTTGCGCGAGGCCCAGGCCATGGCCCAGATCTCCCACCCCAACGTCATCACCGTCTACGATGTGGGTACGTATAAGAGCGAGGTCTATATCGCCATGGAGCTGGTCGAGGGCGATACCCTGACCGTTTGGCTGCGGCGTTGGAAACAGCGTCCCTGGCACGACATCCTCGAAAAGTTTCGCATGGCTGGACTGGCGCTGGTGGCCGCCCATGAACGCGGGCTCGCGCATCGCGATTTCAAACCCGACAACGTGCTCGTGGGCAATGACGAGCGGGTCAGGGTGACAGACTTTGGTTTGGCGCGATCGCTATTTTTCGAGCAGGGCCGAGGCGTCCAGCTCGGTCCGGACGGCGAGGTAGATCTGTCGGATCTGTCGCCGCCGCGGCCCAATGGCGGCGGCAACGGCAATCGGGTCGGCGTCAACCGGCGCGCGGCCGATGGCCGCATGCTGGTGGAAATCATCACCAGCACCGGGACCATGGTTGGAACCCCGCGCTACATGTCGCCCGAACAATTTGAGGCCGGGGAAACCGATGCCCGTTCGGACCAGTTTAGTTTTTGCGTCGCCCTATACGAGGCCCTGTATCGCGGCCGGCATCCGTTTGATGGGCAAACCGCGATGGGGCTTGACGGCGAAGCCGCGCTCCGGCCGCCGCCGGACGATAGTGAAGTCCCAGAATGGGTATTTACCCCTCTCAAACGGGGGCTCTCACTAGAGGCCAAGGATCGGTTCCCCACCATGAAGGCGCTGCTCCGGGCGCTCGCGCCGCCGCCGGCCAAATCGTGGTTTCCCCTGGGGCGCATCGATTCTACCACGAGCAGGGCCGCCGACGGTGCACGGCGGCGCTGGAGCGGGAATCTCGGCGGTATCATGATCATTGCCGCCATCGTCATCGGCATTGCCAGCGCGGCGAGTTTGCTCCTGCCCGATCCGGGGCCCGATGAGGGCGGCACCGTGGAAGAATCGCTCGATGGGGCATTGGCCGATGCCAAGCAGCGCATTGTCGAATTGGAACGAGAATTGGCCGAGGTGCGCAAGCAGCTGCGGCGCATGACCGAGTCCAATCGGGTCAATTTGCAGCAGCTCACCGACGCGCGCATGGCTTTAGACCACAAGACACTCGAGCTCGATTTGGCATTGGCAGAGCTCAAGCGGCTAGCCAAACCGCAGGCCAACGGGCAGGCCAATGGGCAGGCCGATGTGCGGGCCAACGGGGCAGCGACGGTATTGGCGAATTTGCTGGGCGACACCGGCGGGACGAGGTCCGCCGTGCCGGCGGGGTCCGCCGTGCCGGCGGGGTCCGCCGTGCCAGCGGGGTCCGCCGTGCCGCCAGCGGCGGATACGGACAGGGGTGAGAAGCGGCGCGGACAGCAGCAGGAACGGCGGCGGCGCAATCAGCCGCAGGGCTCTGGTGTCGAGACCGAGATTGCCGGCGGAAACGACGCCTCGACGTTGATGTGGGGATTGGCCGATGACGAGCTCATGGTGCCGCTCAAGCCGATGCGGCACGAGTTTGAGGTGTGTTTTGCCGAGTGGCGCGCGCGCAAGCCGGGCGAGCGTTTCGATTTCGGCGCATTGCTTGAGATCGGCACGGATGGCGTACCGAAGGCGGCGGTAAAAACAGCCGGGGTCGATGCGGTCCACGGCCGGCTCGACGATCGGGTTTTGCCCGAATGCGTGACGGGCAATTTGCGGCGTCTGCGCTTTCCCAGCCGCGAGGCGGTGACCATTGCGGAGTTTCGCTTTCGCCAGCGAGATAGCGACGTCCGCATCACGGCGTATGTGCGCGAGATTCGTGAAATGATGGACTAGTTCTCGTATGTCGGGCGCGGGCCTGTGGGGGGGGCCTGTTCGAATTCGTTTCCCATGTCGCGCCCCCATAGGCCCCCCCGATTGGG
>JAAUYH010207679.1_pt1 | contig 11313 bp, 6 predicted proteins | sample 7278061 | NCBI WGS metagenome assembly JAAUYH01 (sample SAMN14350203, study PRJNA611818) | marine sediment metagenome | isolation source: surface marine sediment (0.6m) | place: French Polynesia: Moorea | collected 2018-08 | reverse complement strand
GCTAGCTATCTCACTTTACCCTTCCGTACCGCATCTTTAGAAGGTTCTCTAATTCCTGCAATCAAAAGAGGCTTAGAAGTAACTAACCGCCTTGGTTTACTGGGTGCATCTGTTACCCAACATCCCGAATTTGAAACCCTCTTAGATTATTTATCCCAACCCCAATATCAAGATGTCCGTCTTAGTATAGCTTCGGTGAGAACTAATACCGTAACTGAAAAATTGGCTCATACTCTAGCACAAAGAGATACCCGTTCGATTACCATTGCTGTAGAAAGTGGTTCAGCAAAAATCAGGAAAATTATCAATAAAAAACTAGATAATGACGAAATTATTCAAGCAGCTATTAATGCTAAAGCAGGAGGCTTAAAAGCCATTAAATTCTACGGTATGGTCGGCATTCCAGGGGAAACTATTGAAGATGTCGAACAAACTGTCGCTATGATCGAAGCAGTCAAAAAAGCGGCACCTGGTTTAAGAGTTACCCTTGGTTGCAGTACTTTTGTTCCTAAATCTCACACTCCTTTTCAATGGTTTGGCGTTAACCCCGATGCCAAAAAACGCTTAAAGTATTTGGAAAAACAACTGAGAAAACGTGGTTGTGATTTTCGTCCTGAAAGCTATAACTGGTCAGTGATTCAGGCTCTTATTTCTAGGGGTGATCGCCGTTTGTCCCGTCTCCTCGAACAAACCCGCAAATATGGTGATTCTGTAGGTAGTTACAAACGTGCCTTTAAACAATTACGAGGGGAAATTCCCAGTCTAGATTATTACGTACATCAGAATTGGCAGACAGCTCAGACCTTACCCTGGAGTCATTTACAAGGTGCTTTACCGCAAAAAACCTTGGTTAAACATCTTCATGAATCGATCAATCAAGGAATTGAAAATTTCTTGCCCTCGAATGGGGGAAAATTGAAAATCACCTCTTCTTTTTAGCGGCTTTACTTTTTGAGTTTTTTTAACGATAACCGATGCGATTTAAAAGATCGCCAATGGTTTGACGACAGGGTAATTGAGATTCTCTATATGCTTTTTCTGATATTAAAGCTTCTCTGACTGCTCTAGCACTTACTTTAGTATAGGCAAAAGTTGATGAGCGACCCCGCGTTATCCTAAAGGACTACCTTCGGGGCGTGCGGAGCGGTATCCTTTAGGGCGGCGTAAGACCCTAAAGGACTAGCTTCGCGTCGCGCAAGGGAATGCTGACCAAGAGAGGGAACGCGCACCAAGAGAAGGTTTTCAAAGTAGACGCGGTTTAGAATTACTTAATCGCGATCAAGATAGTTATTAGAATAATATTGAAAAAACTGTTAAAAAATACTACAATTTTACTCCAATTATTTGAAAGGCTTGTGTTACTGTTTGAGACAAATTTGGCTTGTCTTGCTGTTCGTAGAGTCTAATTGCTTGACGATAAGCAGATAACAATTCTCTAATATTCTCAACTTCACCATCTGAATTTTTAATATTTAGTAAAACCCAACCTTGATTGTGAAAAGCTTCTGCATAATTAGGTTTTAACTGAATAGCTTTTTCTAAATAAGATTTGGCTTGAATCCATTGTCCTATTCTTCCCAATAAAGTTCCCAATCGAAATAGAACAAAAGCATTATCGTTATATTTTTGCGTAAAAGTTTCGTAAACTTTAACAGCTTCTTGAATATTGTTGGAATTTTCTAAGGCTATACCATGATTTATTATGACTGAGTTAGGAACTTGTGCTTGAAGGGTTGCTTGCTCGAAACATAGTAAAGCGTCATTCCACAAACCTTGTTTTCCTTTTTTCCATCCTTTAAAACCCAAGCCCCAGGCATGATTTGGATTTTGAGTTATGAATTCTTCGACACGTCTTTCAACATCCCTAGCCTGCTTAGTAACAACTGCTTTTTCTAGAGCAAAAATGAGAAGAGGGTATACCCATCGTTGTAGTTGTTGAGAATCTGCTGATTGAATTTGTTTAGATTGGAAGATGGCAGGTGTAGCAGCGCGAATTGCCGTTTTCCAATGTTTTTGATTTGCTGCTATCCAGGCTTGTATGCCCAATGCAAAAGTAGAGTTGCTATCAGATTGAAGTGATTTAGCTACAGCAATTTCTGCTTGTTGCCAATTACCAGTTTTACCTAAAGCCCAGGCTAGATTAGCTTGTATCCAGGCAGCTTGAGGAGATAGGTTAGCAGCTTGTTGTAGTTGTTTGACAGCTTCAGTCCATTTTGATTTTCGGCAATTAACTAGCCCTAAGACTCCGTATACTCGACCATCATTTGGTTTAATTTGAATAGCTTTTTGGGCAGAAATTACTGCTTGAGAGTCATTAGTATGAAGTTGAACTAATGATAGTTCAACTATTGCTTCTCCGTTGCTAGATTCTTTATTTAAAAGCTTTTTATAGGTTTCAGTAGCTTCTTTAAGTTTACCTTGCTTAACTAACTCTTGAGCTTGTTTGTGTAGTGGGGAGACAAATTTACCTCTCAAGGCATCAATTAATTCATCAGCAGTTTGGAATCTTTCTGCAACATTAATTTTCATTCCAGTTAAGATCACTTTTTCTATCAGACTACTAATATTAGGATTTAATTTTCGTGGTGGAATTAGAGGATCTGAAGAACCACCTTGTACCAAGGCATTTACTCTATCTACTGCTTCGATTGGTGGTTTTTCAGTTAATAATTCATACATCGAAGCACACAAGGCATAAAAGTCTGTGGCGGGGTAACGTTTACTTCGATAAGAATACTGCTCGTATGGGGCATAGCCAGCAGTTAAAGTAACGCTCATTTCACGAGTTTGACCTGCAATAAATTCTTTGGTTGCGCCAAAATCAATTAATATTGCTCTATCTTTACTGTCAATCAGAATATTATCTGGTTTTATATCTCTATGCAAAAAATTGTTTGTATGAACAACTTTTAATGCTTCAGCAACTTGAATAAAATAATGTTTAATTTTGTTTTCTGATAAAACCCCTTTTTCTTTCAGGATGTCATATAAAGATTTGCCTGAAATTAATGCCATTATTATATAAACAGTATTATTTTCTTCAAAGCATTCATAAACTTCAGCAATATTAAGATGTTGGCATTTTTGTTGATTGCTAGCTTCTAACTTAAATTTGTTAATTTGTAATTGTCTTTCTTTGGGAGTAATAGAAGAGGGCCAAGTTACGGTAGAATCTTGTCTGGCAGATTTTTCTGGCCAGAGTTCTTTGATAGCAACGAAAGATGAGTTTTGTCTATTTTTTCCTTTATAGGTAATACCAAACCCTCCTTCACCTAACACTTTTTCTATTTCATACTGTCCTTGTTTGATTAATGTTCCAGAAGATAAATGATATGTGGAGGAAGTGGATGTAGAAGAATTAGAACTATTAGTCTCTAGAGGTTCGTAGCCACAAATAGAACAAATCGTTATTTCTTCTGGGTTATCTTGTAAACAAGCAGGACATTGAATAGTCATAATCAATAAGTTTTAAAAATAAAGGAAACTTTACCAAAAGCGATCGCATCTCCTGAATTTAATATTTCTGAATGAGTAATTTTCTTACTAAAACGAGACTGTCCGTTACGTCGAATATAAATACCATTGACTGAATCTAAATCTTTAACCTTCCACTGTCCTTGCTCTCGGTAAAGCATTCCATGTTGACGAGATACAGTATAAGAGCCAGAAAAACATTCTAAGTTAATGTCTACTGCTGGTTCGCCAGGCTCAAATCTACCGATAATTGTTGGACTTTTATTTGCTGTGAATTCAGGTAAAGAATCAGCATAATGTAGGGGAATTAGTTTGGCTGTTTGACCAGAGCCCGTTAAAATTTTCAGTAGTTCGTCCACTGTTTGAAAACGGTCTTGAACTTTCATATTCATTCCCTTAAGAATGATCTGTTCTAGTAAAGAATCTATTTGAGGAGCTAATTTGCGAGGAGGAACAAGGGTTTCTGAAGCAAATCTTTCTGTTGCATCTACAGGTAATTCTCCTGTCAGTGATTCATACATAGACGCACATAGGGCATAGATATCGGTAGCAGGCCACCGTTTACTTCTATAGCTATATTGTTCAATAGGTGCATAACCCCGTGTGAGAGTGACACTCATTTCACGAGTTTGTCCTGCTACAAATTCTTTAGTTGCGCCAAAATCAATCAATACGGCTCTATCTTGTCGATTAATGATGATGTTTTCTGGTTTGATATCTCGATGTAGTAAACCACAATCGTGAACTACTTTGAGAGCTTCGGAAATTTGTAGAAAATAGTGTTTAGCGCGATCGCAACTCAAACAACCTTCTTCTTTTAAAATTTTAGATAAAGGCTTTCCTTCTACCAAAGCCATTGTCATATAGGCAGTATTGTTTTCTTCAAACCAGTCATATACTTTGACTATACTAGGGTGAAAACATTGAGCAATATACTGAGCTTCAGTAGCAAACTTTTTCAACTGCCATTGTCTATCTTTAGGGGTAATAGTATAGGGCCAAATAATAGTTGTTCCCTGTCTAATACCTTTGTCTGGCCAATTTTCTTTGATAGCAACTTTTTGGTTATTCGCTACATCTACTCCTTCATAGGTAATGCCAAATCCACCATCTCCTAGAATATTGCCAATTTGATATTTGCCTTGCTGAAGAATGCTATTGTTTGGCAAAAAGTGACTTGGCTGAGTCTTGACTTGTAAAGCAGTACCACAAGCTATACAGGCGATCGCATTTTCTTGATTGTCACTCATGCAACTAGAACATAAAATAGACATTTTTTTAACTAGCCGTTTCTATACTGCACTGCAAAGCCAAAAGAGTAGCGTTATCAGATGCTCCTTTATCAATCACTTGGTTAATAGTTACATCTACTGCTGACTGTAAAGAATAACTAGCAAAGATTTGAGCTATTTCATCAGTTGAGACTAAATCCCATACTCCATCCGAGCAGAGTAGTAAAATATCGCCGTCTTCTAGAGCCATTGATAATTCTGGTTTAATACGTTTCAAATCTTGAACGTAGCCGTTACTAAGTAAACGTTTAGACCCCAAAGATTTAGTCAGCACATTACGCTCAGGATGTTCTAAACTCTCTTCTTGGGTTATTTGACCACTAGCAACCATCATTGCCACAAGAGAATGATCTTCACTCAACTGGCTGATTTCTCCCTGACGGATTAAATAGATGCGACTATCACCAACATGAGCTACCATAAGGCGATCGCTTACTCCTAAGATTGCACTTAAAGTTGTTCCGCCATCTTTGACTGTATTGGCAATCGATTCGTTAGCTTTGTGAACTAGAGAAGTTAACCAATCTGCCTGGAATTCCTCTCCTTCAAACTCTTGGGGAATTGGTTCTTCGATCAGAGTTTGAACAGCAATCTGACTGGCTACCTCTCCTTGCGCCATACCTCCCATCCCATCTGCTACTACTCCCATAATTAGGTTTTGGGCATCACCTAATTGCTGTTGTCTTACTCCATAATTATCTTCATTGGTTAGACGACTGGTTGATAATCCTAGAGTTGAGCGACTAGCGACTTGCCACTGAATTTTTTTATGGCGAAATAAACTACGAGTTTCAACTAAAAGGCTAAGTAATTGAGATAGAGGAAATCGTTCTTCAGGTATGGGAGATAAAGCGATTTTTAGTAGTTGATAAATTCGGGGAATTGGCTCTATTTTTAGATCTAGTTCTCGATCTGATGGTGGTTGTTGATGAAAACATTGGTATAGCAAAGCCCCTACTGTATAACTAACCATTGACTCTTGAATGTTATGAGCAGCAGAAAGTTCGGGCGCACAATAATTTCCGATTAAACCAGCAGCAGGCGATTCATCAATAGGATAGGCATTAGTCAAATCAAAAAACTGAATAGGTTTGCCAATTTCAATTAATTGAGTCAGAAGATTAACGAAACACCATTGTCGCTGATGTAGATAGGAGGAAAATTGACATATTTGAATAGCGATGGATAAGTATTCTTCTGTTGAATGCTTTTCTTGTAGCCAAGTTGCCAATGTTTCTTGTTCTTGAGGAAAATAAGTCAAGAGCAACAATTTTTGTTTGGAGTCATCAATGCTAATTTCTTGTTCGGGATAGTATTCCTCTTCTAAATATTCTGATTCCTCGACTTCTGTTTGAGGAACTTCATTGGTAATATCTTGCTCTGTTTCAATTTGAGTTTGTTCTTCAGTTACTTTATCTTTATCAGAGATTCCCTCTTGTTCCATTTCTGAATCTACAAAACCTGTCTCTTCTTGTGTAGTCTTTTGAATATGGATCCCATATGTGGATGGATAATCTGCACCTTCAGACTCTATTTCTACTTCTTCTGGTAACTCTTGGTTGTTTTCTGGTTCGCTTAAGGCTACTGGAGAATTAATTAGTACGGAATCTACTGTATCGTAAGCTAGTAGTTTGGCAATCATGCCATAATCACCCAGAGATTCTCTGAGCTTCAGTTCTCGCTTCAAACTACTTTCTACTGAGCCTACTCGTAATAAACCAAACTGTTCTATTTCCGAGTCGGATTGAAGTTTGACTTTAAAGTAATGAACATCAGAGGTTAATAAACCTAAATAAGCAATAACTTCCAAGGTTAATTCACCAATAGAACAACATTCTTGTTCTTTAATAATCAAATCTTGTTGTTCTAACTCTTGAATTTCGGATTCTAAATTCTTTGCTTTTACTAAGTCTTGCATTGCTTATGAAAGTTAGTCATGATTTCGGGTATTTATATTGCAGCAATACTTATTTGTATTAGGACACTCGCTACTCACTACTTGCTACTTGCTACTTACGAACAATTAACTTTTTCGTCCTAACCGATTAACGTACTGCGATATCTAGGCACTTTGAAAGACAAAACGAATTTTAGCGATCGCTAGTTCGTCTCCAGGATTTAAATTTTCAGGAGTTGTAATTCTGGCACTAAAGCGAGTTTGTCCCATCGGTTTAATAAATACTCCGTTGGTAGAACCAAGATCTTTGACTTTCCAAGTTCCAGCATCCTGATAAATTTCAGCATGATGGCGCGAGACTGTTTCGTTACCAGCAAAATCTTCCAGATCGATATCTACAGGGCCCATATCTGGATCGAAAATGCCAATGAGAGCATTATTTTCTAAAGGAAATTCAGGAATGGGAGCATTAAGCTGTTTGGCAACAAGTTTAACGTTTGTACTAGTAGGTATAGGATTATGAGTCGGCGGTGTAACAGGTATATGTATAGGTTCGGGTCCAGGTTCGGGGGTCGAAGTTTCTGCTACTGGTTGTGGAATGGGTGTGGGAGGTTCGACAGGAACATCATTTGTTGGTTCTGCTACCGCACTTTGTAGTTCTGCACCGCAAGCATCACAAAATTCTGACCCATCGGGATTTTTATCGTAGCCACAAACTGTACAGTTAATCATTTAATTTTCTCCTTATATTTGTAATTGGAATAGTTTGTACATTAAAACAACTAAGTTCCTGAAATCGCACGTATTTGTTCGTCCGAAAGCTGATTATTAAAATCGTCCTTCATTTTGACGGTTTTTCCTTTAGAACCCATCTTGACTGTCTTACGAGTACCCGCAGATATTTTGCGAGTTTTACGCAATTCGTCTTGAGCATCGTTAAGAGATTCTTCCATAGCCTTATTGCCGATTTTGACAGTGAGACGACGTGCTGTTTCTAAGAGTTTTTCCGCTTGTTCGGGATTGCTATCGGCGATTTTAGTGGCATTTCCCACCAATTGAGAAATATTACGCTGTTGGACATATCCCATTACTTCTTGGTCTACTTGCGCTGCGCCACTTTGTCCTGCAATAAACTGAACTACGACATTTTGGGGAGTCAATTCACCTCGCCGTTTTTGTCCTGGTACATCGTAGGTCAAACCTAATTGAGCCAGACGAACGCGACAGCTTAAACGACTGTCAACATCAAACTCAAGTATAAAAACAGTTTCATCATCTCCTAAAGCTACGCCAATAGGATGGGGTTGTTCGGTTAACGGGAATTCTGCTTGGTCGGGATAGACACGAGTTACGCGATTGAGTTTGACTCCCTCAACAGTTTTGACATTGAGAGCTAGATTATTAATAACTTCTTTTTGGGCTTGACCAATTTCTTCAAATAGTTTGTCTGGTAAATCGGCGATCGCCACTTGAGTCCCCTTAGCATTATCGGCAACTACATGATGCAGACGACCACCTGTATTGTCACCGAGATTCATCAATAAGTCTTCGTTGTATTCTCCAATGCCTAAAGCGGTGATGGGAATACCTTTATTGGCAAACTCTTGAGCTAGTTCTTTGCATTCAGCTTCGTCAAAGGTTTCACCATCGGTAAAAATCAAAGCGCGACGGCTGGTCATACTTTGGTTAGCGAGTAAAGATAAAGCCTGATTCATCCCTCTGCCCATACAAGTACCGCCACTAAAATCTTCTAGTTTAGCGATCGCCTCTTCTATTTGAGTTATTTCTGTAGCTGGTGTTAAACCAATTAGAGTAGAAGCTTTGTCATCGAATTGAATTAAAGAAATGCGATCGCTTTCGTCTAACCGTCCTGAATTAATCAGGTTGCGTAAAGATTTCATCACAATATCAAGCTTGGTTGTTCCTCCTGTAACTTGGTTATATGTTTTTCCATCTTGTTGATATGTATAACCTGTGGGTTGTGGATTTCCTGCAACGATTTCATACATTGAACCACTGGTATCTATGAGAAAAGCACAGGTAGTTGAGGGACGAGTCTTGGCCACTTCTTTGGTAGGTTGTAGCTTCAACATGAGAAATAGCTTTTGATCTGGGGTATCCGCAGGTAAGAATTCTCGATGAGGTGTAAGAGCAACTTTTAGCATATTATTAGCAGAAAATTTAGGTTTTAATTTAGGTTGAGGAGTAATATTTTGTTGAGGAGCCTCAGGTTCAAAATCTCCTTTAGGATCTTTTTTTGTAATTTTATTTTCTCGATCTAACTCTTGTTCGAGAGGTGATTTAGGATTATTAATATGTAAGCCAAGCAGTTCTTGTTTTTGCTGTTTGACAGTATCCGCTTGAGGAGCAAAAATTGCTGAAAGAAGTCTATCTACACTATCCAAAGCACGATAGGTATCATCGTTAGAAAAGCTACCGTTATGCGCCCAGCGATTGCGAGTATCGCGTAATTCTCCGACTAAACTGCGTTCTGCATGACCAAGATTTTTTTTGAAGACACTATGCCATTTATCACAGATAAGGACAAGTAAAGCGTAGACATCTTCTTTGAGAATTTGAGCTGCATCACGTCGAAGTGTACGATCTTGAGGAATGCTGGAGGTAGCATTAAGTAGCCATTTATCTCGATATTTAAAGCGCATCTCCCGTTCGACAAAAGGATATAAACCTTCTCGAAGAAGATCTAACCCTCTGCCTACTCGTTCTTTGTTCGTAATTGCCATGTAAGGTTTTTTTGTTGACGGTAACAACTAGGACAAATCACAGTTAGTAGTCCTACAATTTAAAATTCCCAATTAGAAAGAAAAAATTAATTTAAAATACCAATAAATTTAGTTTTACTGAACAAAGCCTCTTAAATTACCTAAATTTTCTATTTTTAAGCCGAAAAAACTAAAGGGGGTAATGCTCCGATTTGCGGTTCAATTTCTGATATGTCTGGCTCAATTAATTCTGGTAATTGCTGATTGCCAGACTCTTGTAATTTTTCGATCTCTGATTGGATGAGTAGAGGCAAATCTAAAGTTATTGTGCTTTCTCGATATCCCTCTTTAATATCTTGAATCCAGGTAGTTAATATTGTGTTTAAATGTTTATCTTTTATGGCGCAGGAGCTTTGTTTTTGTAGCGTCTTACGCAAACTTTCTTTGATTTCTGTTGTAAAGACCTGCCCTGGGTTGTTTTCTTGATTAGGCTGAAAATCTAGTGAGTAATTGTATTGGTCTTGATTTCCTTTTATTTGGAGAAAAAACTTGTATATGACCATGATATGTAATATTTATCAACAATACTTATTAAAAAGAACTTTTTATTTCAATAGTTATATTACCTAATTTGCGGCGATCGCCATTGTTTAATTCATGTCTAAGTTTCTTCATTCCTTTAGCATGAGCATATTCAGTGTCGTACTGCATGACAATATTGCTATTCTCTTTATATATTTTGGCTGTGATTGGATGAAATCCTTGAGCTTTACTAAGATGTATTTGAGCTTCATAAGAACTACCTAAAGTTACAGGTTTAGTACCTAACAAAATTTTGGTTTGCTCTTGGGGAGTCCAATAAACTACTAAATAATCTTCTGTAATTAATTGTTTTTTCTCTGCCCAAGCAATCATTAAACCGATACCAAAACCGAGAATTGCTGCCCCTATTAAGCGACCTGAAATATCTCCCAAAATAGCTGCGGTAATCAGAAAACCAACTGACCCTAAACTACCTCCTAAACTACCGCCAACAGTAGCCCTTTTTAATTGGAGATTGGGTACATAAAACGATGTTCCACTTCCTACTAATCCACCTAAAATAGTCCAGCCTAAAATTCGACCAAAGATGTCGATAACGGATAATCCAGGCATGGGAAAAAAGAGTAATTGACCAAATAACAAGATGGCGATGCCAATAATCCATCCTAATGCCTTCGATTTACTTATCTGACCAAAAGCAACACCTAGAAAAATTGCGCTAATCAACATAGCAAAAGAGTTACGGATTAGTAAGGGAATTAACCCTCCTATCCCACCAGCAATACCCCCTGTTATCAAACAGTGATTTAAATCTAAATTAGATTTAGGCAAGGAAATTAATCCTGCTAATAAAGTGCCGATAAGTATCCAGTTAATTATTCCTTCAATTGCACCAGCGTAAGAAAGAGTAGGGATAGGGGCAAAAAGTAATTGACCTACTCCTCCAGCAATTAATCCCGCCGTTAAGCCACCACCAATACTAATTCCTGCTTCTTTTAATGAAAGCAAACGACGACGCATATATTGGTTTTGTCCGATAATCAGCACCAAAGATATACCCATTGCCAACATGGCTGTCCATCCACCAGTACGCAAACTACCATAGACTAGACCATAATCCCCTGATGCTCCTGATTCGGTTAACTGTCTGCCATAGATTTTGGCTTCAGCATCTCGAAAAGCGCGATCAAATTCCCCTGAGTTAGCATAAAAGACCTTTGTGCGATCGCCGCCTGTTAATCGACTTAGAAAATTAACGTCTGCATCCCCTGTAGCAACTGCTATGAGATTGATGTTTTGACTATTAGCAGCTTTAGCCTCTAAGGTAGTCTGGAAAACTGAATCTGGTTGACCATCGGTAAATAAGAGAATACTGGGATTGAGG
>JAAUYH010005455.1_pt1 | contig 11315 bp, 8 predicted proteins | sample 7278061 | NCBI WGS metagenome assembly JAAUYH01 (sample SAMN14350203, study PRJNA611818) | marine sediment metagenome | isolation source: surface marine sediment (0.6m) | place: French Polynesia: Moorea | collected 2018-08 | reverse complement strand
TACCTACGCCAATTGCTGCTACCGAACTAGTGTAGACAGTACGTTCAATTCCTGCTTGACGCGCTGCTGCTAAAATATTGCGAGTTCCTAAGACGTTATCTCGATACAATGCCTCTCGCTCTACTTGCCAGAGAGAATAACGAGCAGCAACGTGAAAGAGCACCTGACACCCCTCCATTTGCCGATCTATATCGGGGTCTTTGAGGTCGCCTTTAACTATCTCTACATCTAAATCCCGAAGATTATCGAGGCGACTGTTAGGACGTACTAGCGATCGTACCGAGTATCCTTCCTGTAGTAGCAATCTGACTAAATTGGCCCCAATAAAACCAGTTCCCCCCGTAACAAAGGCGCGTCTTGCCATCAACAAAAACTCTCCAAATTCTCAGCACTTATGTAGAACCAAAGCTTACCAAGGCTGTTACCTTGGAGGAAACAGTTTTTTTCTGTTGCCTGTTGCCCGTTCCCTATTCCCTGTAAAAAATAATAGATCGAGTATGCTTGTTGTAGAAAGGATCTACCTAGATTCGATTCGATAGACCCGCCTAAATTATTAACTATAACCTAACCTTTTCTAATTTATCTAGGCGATGGTTCTATCATCTTGGCGAGAACTAATCAATAAAAACTCACCAACTAGCTAGTTATGAATAAAAAAATCTCTGGCAAGAAGGATGCTAAGTCTATGAAAAAAGCGCTTTACCGCACGGAATCACACCAGATCCATGTAGAAGACGATCGCACCGGCATGACTCTAGAGACCCTCAAACGGGCCTTCGCGGATAATTTATTCTACCTTCAAGGAACGGACGAATACGCCGCCGCTCCCTATGATTACTACATGGCTCTAGCCTACACTGTGCGAGATAGACTTCTGCATCGCTTTATCAGGTCATTGAGAACCTATAGTGAAAAAGATGTCAAGGTAGTTTGCTATCTGTCAGCCGAGTTTTTGATGGGTCGCCACTTAGAGAACAACCTAGTTAATCTAGGAATTTACGACAAAATTCGTCAGGTTGTTGAAGAATCCGGATTGGATTTAGACGACCTGATCGAGCAAGAACCAGACCCCGGTTTAGGAAATGGCGGTTTGGGAAGGCTAGCAGCCTGTTTCCTCGATTCCTTAGCCAGCCTAGAAATTCCTGCATTTGGCTACGGCATTCGCTACGAATTTGGGATTTTTCACCAATTTATTCAAGATGGCTGGCAAGTAGAAGTGCCAGACAATTGGCTGCGCTTCGGAAACCCTTGGGAAATTGCCCGTCCTGATGAAACTGTAGAGGTTAAATTAGGGGGACACACGGAAGTTTACCATGATGAAAAGGGAAATTACCGAGTTTGCTGGATTCCCGAGCGAACGGTCGTCGCTCTTCCCTACGATACTCCCGTACCAGGGTACAAAACTAATACGGTTAATGCCCTGCGTCTCTGGAAAGCAGAAGCTAGCGAAGCGTTCAACTTTGATGCTTTCAACGCCGGGAACTACGATCGCGCCGTAGCCGAAAAAATGAACGCAGAAACGATCTCGAAAGTACTTTATCCCAACGACAACACTCCCGCAGGACGAGAACTGCGCTTAGCACAGCAGTACTTCTTCGTTTCCGCTTCTCTGCAAGACTTGATTAGAATTCACCTGCGCACCCACGATAATTTGGATGACTTGCACGAAGGAGTTGCCATTCAGCTCAACGATACTCACCCAGCAGTATCCATTGCGGAAATGATGAGACTGTTGTTAGACGAACACCGCTTAGATTGGGATAAAGCCTGGGATATCACCCAAAAAACCTTTGCCTATACCAACCATACCCTAATGCCAGAAGCTCTCGAACGCTGGCCAGTAAGCCTGTTTGGCAGTCTGTTACCCAGACATCTAGAAATCATTTATCAAATCAACCACCGTTTTCTCGAAGACGTACAGACTTGGTACCCAGGCAATGAAGAGCTACTTTCTCGACTCTCAATCATTGAGGAAGGATACGAAAAACAAGTGCGAATGGCTCATTTAGCCTGCGTCGGCAGCCATTCAATTAATGGAGTAGCAGAACTACATACAGAACTGCTCAAAAAAGATACACTGCGAGATTTTGCCTTTCTCTGGCCAGAAAAATTCTACAACAAGACCAACGGAGTTACCCCCCGTCGCTGGATTTTGCTAAGCAATCCTAAACTATCTAAACTGATTACTGAGAAAATTGGGGAGGATTGGCTCAAAGATTTATCTAAGTTGAAGAAGTTAGAAGCCTTCGTTAACGACCCCGATTTTCGCTCTCGCTGGCAGGCAGTTAAGCAGGAAAACAAGCGCAGACTAGCAGCATACATTAAAAAACACAAAGGCATTGAGGTTAATGTAAATTCCATTTTTGACGTACAAGTCAAGCGGATACACGAATACAAGCGTCAATTGTTGGCTGTTTTGCATATCATTGCGCTCTACAACCGCATTAAAGACAATCCCAACGTCGAGATCTTCCCTCGGACGTTTATCTTTGGCGGAAAAGCGGCTCCAGGCTACTTTATGGCTAAGTTGATAATTAAACTGATCAACTCAGTAGCAGAAGTAGTTAACAAAGATCCAGACGTGCGCGGTCGTTTAAAGGTAGCTTTCTTAGCTAACTTCAACGTTTCTCTAGGTCATAAGATTTATCCTGCAGCTGACCTCTCAGAGCAAATTTCTACTGCTGGCAAAGAAGCCTCTGGTACCGGTAACATGAAATTTGCTATGAATGGGGCGATGACGATCGGGACTCTAGACGGAGCGAATATAGAAATTCGCCAAGAAGTAGGAGCTGAGAACTTTTTCCTCTTTGGTTTGACTGCAGAGGAAGTATACGCCCTTAAAGCTAAAGGCTACAATCCCAGAGAATATTACAATAGCAATACAGAGCTCAAAAAAGTCATCGATCGTATTGCTAGCGGATACTTTAGCCACCACGATACTAAGTTGTTCCAGCCAATTGTCGATTCTCTACTCGATCGAGATCAGTACGTACTTCTAGCTGATTATCAAGCTTACGTTGACTGTCAGGAACGAGTTAGCAAAGCCTATCAAGACCAAAATAGCTGGATCTCGATGTCGATTCTCAATGCTGCTCGCACCGGTAAATTCTCCTCCGATCGCACCATTAAAGAGTATTGCGAGGAAATTTGGCAAGTAGAGCCAGTCCGCATCGAACTGGAAGAATACAATCAACAAGAGGCAGGTTTAAATGCTCAAAAACAGCCTTTAACCAGCTAAGAAAGTCTGCACTCTTCCAAAAACTTAAGTGTGGGGAGTGTGGGGAGTAATTTTATTCCCCTTGTCTCCCCTGTCTCCCTCACCTCCTACCTCAGCTCAACTTTGTTTAAATCTTTATAATCTATTGAACCTGCTTATATATAGTTAGCGGTATAACTATTTTCAATACAGATTTAAATACAGATTAAGGGACGATCGTCATATACTAGCCAGATACTGAGTGTAAATAAAAAACAACTAGATTAAGGAAAACAATGCAAAACTTAAATTCAGTCAATACTAATTTGGGCTCCAGCACTTTACTAGAAACTCATACTGTACCAAACTGGCTCTTGGCAAAAGCCGAACTTCAACCATTAGAAACAGAATATACAGAAAAATATTTTTCAGAAAAATTAGAAATTGCACAAGAACACCATCATCACTCCGAAGAACCAGCACACAAACACGAGAGCAAACACGAACATCACTCCGAAGAACCAGCACACAAGCACGAGAGCAAACACGAACATCACTCCGAAGAACCAGCACACAAGCACGAGAGCAAGCACGAACATCACTCCGAAGAACCAGCACACAAGCACGAGAGCAAGCACGAACATTCCAAAGAATCAGAACACAAGCACGAGAGCAAGCACGAACATTCCAAAGAATCAGAACACAAGCACGGGAGTAAGCACGAACATCATTCGGAAGAATCAGAAGTAGGAGAAGGAGAAGAAGAATCAGAAACAATCTCCTTCGTTCCTACGGTTGGTCGGGGAGCGGAATTTATAGATTACATAGGAGTTGTTGGTCTTTTCATCGCTATCTTGGCAGTAGTTATAATTTGGATTCAACGAGCTTCGAGTTCGAACTAAATGCCAAAATATTCTCTTCTAGTTCGGAGGATTCTGGCTCTTGTCTACCCCCAAATAACTATTTTTCGGTAACTTTTAGAGCTACTGAATCTTAGGTTGCTCGAATATTCTGACTTAGAGACTCCTAAAATCAGAGTGTATTTGTAGCAATCATTTATTGACAAAGAGTTTCTTAGACCAAGTTGCGTTCTAACAGATAAATCTGTCTCCCCCTCTTCTAACAAGCAAGTTGCTTCTTTGATGCAATTTAGTATTAGTGTGGGGAGAAAACATAAAACTCCATTTTTTTTAAAGTGTACGTGGAGACTATTAACGGTAAGATGAGAAAGATCGTCACAATAATGACCGATACACCCTAAATAAAAACTTTAAGTGCGATCCAGTTTGTAATCCAATGGTCAAAACTCCGATGTCACCAACCCGTAAGCTTTCTAAGCTAGAAGGCATCAAAGAGCGCAGCAATTATCTGCGCGAACCAGTTCTTACAGAGCTAGGTCAAGATAGCACACACTTCAGCGAAGAAGGCATTCAAATTCTCAAATTTCACGGTTCCTATCAGCAAGATAACCGAGATAACCGGGTTAAGGGACAGGAGAAAGACTATCAGTTCATGTTGCGTACTCGCAATCCAGGTGGATTTATTCCACCGCAACTGTATCTGACTTTGGATCGACTCTCGGATGAGTACGGCAGTCATACCCTCAGAGTCACTACTCGTCAGGGTTTTCAGCTTCATGGCATTCTCAAAAAAAATCTCAAAAATACGATCTCCTCTATCATTCGCAGTATGGGATCTACTCTAGGAGCCTGCGGCGATCTCAATCGCAATGTCATGGCTCCACCCGCTCCTTGGAAAAACCAGATTGCGTATCGATATGCTTGGGAATATGCTGACAAAATTGCCGATCTACTCACACCCCAGACAGGCGGGTATTACGAAATTTGGCTAGATGGAGAAAAGTTCCTCACTGGTGAAGAAGATCCTGAAGTCAAAGCAGCTAGACAAGCTAGTAATAACGGGAGCGTCTTTTCAGATAAACAAGAGCCAATTTACGGGGAACACTATATGCCCCGCAAATTTAAATGTTGCGTTACCGTGCCAGGAGATAACTCAGTTGACCTCTATACCCATGATGTCAGCTTGGTGGTAATAACTAATGAAGAAGGGGAATTAGAAGGGTTTAACGTACTAGCTGGCGGCGGCTTAGGTCGGACTCACAGGAAAGAAGAAACATTTGCACGCATGGCAGATCCGATCGGGTATGTAGATAAACAAGATATCTACGACCTGATTAAGGCAATTGTAGCAACCCAACGGGAGTATGGCGATCGCGGCAACCGCCGTCATGCCAGAATGAAATATCTGATTCACGATTGGGGAGTGGATAAGTTTAAAGCTACAGTAGAAGGCGTGTTCGGCAAACAAATAGCACCCTTCAAACCCCTACCAGAGTGGAAATATCAAGACTTCCTCGGTTGGCACGAACAAGGAGACGGCAAGCTATTTGTCGGGATCTCGATTGAAAATGGGCGCGTCAAAGATGAAGGTAGCTTGCAACTAAAAACCGCGTTGAGAACGATCGTCGAACGCTTTAACTTGCCCATGCGGTTAACTCCAAATCACAACGTCATTCTTTATGAGATTGAGCCATTAGAACAACAAGCGATCGAAGAAATACTCCAACAACACGGTATAGTAACCGACCCGGAAAAAATTGAGCCCCTGATTCGCTATTCAATGGCTTGTCCGGCACTGCCAACTTGTGGTTTGGCAATTACTGAGTCTGAAAGGGCAATCCCTGGCATCATAGAGCGAATTCGATCGCTCTTAAATAAACTGGGGATGGAGCAAGAGCAGTTTGTGATTCGCATGACAGGATGCCCCAATGGTTGTGCTAGACCCTACATGGCAGAATTAGGGTTCGTCGGTAGCGCACCTAACGCTTATCAAATCTGGCTAGGAGGAACTCCAGATCAGACAAAACTAGCTCAACCCTATGTCGATCGACTCAATATTGAAGATTTAGAAACATTTCTGGAGCCAATTTTCGTTTACTTCCAGAAAAATAAAACCAATGGAGAAAGCTTTGGCGAGTTTTGCTCGCGCGTCGGTTTCGAGACAATTAGGGAATTTGCTAGCACCTATAAATTAGGAAGTTATCAAAAGTCAGCAAAATCTGGTCGAGGAAGAAAAAATCAGCATCGGGTAGGAGTACCTGACGAGTTATTCACACGTCTGAAGCAAATGTCAATTGAACAGGGAACACCAATGAATCAAATAGTAGCTCAAGCTCTGGAAACTTACTTTGCACAGCAAGATTAACAAAAGCTACAAATAGTGGTGGGAAGGTGTTAGGTGTTTCTCCCACACTCCCCACACTCCCCACACTCCCTACCCCTCTCCCCAACAAGCTGTATGCCTCGACCGCGCAAACGTTTTGCCCAACACTGGTTGCGCAGCGAACAAGCACTGGAAAAAATTGTAGAAGCGGCACAACTGTGCCAAAGCGATCGCCTGTTGGAAATAGGTCCTGGTACTGGTATTCTCACTCGCCGCCTTTTACCAGAAGTAGAAGCTGTAGTTGCGGTAGAAATTGACCGAGACTTATGTAAAAAATTAGTCAAAAGCCTAGGAAAAGAAGAAAATTTCTTACTACTGCAAGGGGATATACTTTCTCTAGATTTAGATTCCCATTTAGTTGCTTTTCCCCGTTTCCAAAATCCAAATAAAGTTGTTGCTAATATCCCCTACAATATTACTGGTCCGATTTTAGAAAAGCTACTAGGAACAATTGCGCAACCAGTTCAAACAACCTACGAATTAATCGTATTGCTGCTGCAAAAAGAAGTCGCTCAACGCCTAGTAGCACAACCAGCAACCAAAGCCTTTGGCGCGCTGTCAGTAAGGGTTCAGTATTTAGCCACTTGCGAGTATATCTGCGACGTACCCTCTATTGCCTTCTATCCACCACCTCAGGTAGATTCGGCTGTAGTCAGGCTAACTCCAAGTGTGGTGTCAACGCCAGCAATTAACCCCAAATATCTAGATACTCTGCTAAAACTCGGTTTTGCCAATCGCCGTAAAATGTTAAGAAATAATTTAAAAAGCATAATCGACAGCGATCGCCTTACTCAATTACTGGAAAAATTAAATATTAATCCCCAAAGTCGTGCTGAAAATTTAAGCGTGCAAGAGTGGATTGCCCTAAGTAACCAGCTAGAACAAATCTAAGTTAAGTTAAGTCGGTCAGATTAATTAGAAAATGGTTGAGAGAGAGGTTTGTTTGGGGAGTGTGGGAGAGACGTTCCATGGAACGTCTGTACAGGGAAGTGTGGGAAGTAATTTGATCCCCCTTATCTCCCTCTCTCTCTCTCTCCCCCTCTCCCCCTCTTCCGCCTTTACTAACAATAACTACTAATGATTTTTTACTCTCTAATAGCTCCAGCTAAAATCAATCTCTATTTAGAAATTATCAGCGATCGCCCCGATGGTTATCACGAATTAGTAATGATTATGCAAAGCATAGACTTAGCCGATCGCATTGATTTATATCCGAGCAAAAATGAGCAGATCTGCGTTCATTGCAGTCATCCCCAAGTACCTGTAGACCAGACTAACCTGGCTTGGAAAGCCGCACAATTAATGAGCCAAGAATTTCCCCGTGCTTTTGCTCGCTATGGCGGCGTAGAAATTAACATAGATAAAAAGATTCCCGTTGCAGCAGGCTTAGCCGGAGGCTCTACCGATGCTGCAGCTATATTAGTAGGAATTAATCAGATGTGGCAGCTAGGCCTAACTCAGCCAGAATTACAGGCGCTAGCTGCTAAGATAGGTTCAGATATTGCCTTTTGCATTTCCGGCGGGACGGCGATCGCCACTGGTCGAGGCGAGCAATTAGACCCGATTCCAGATTTAGATAATCTTTGGGTAGTATTGGCTAAATATCGCAGTCTCAGCGTCTCTACTGCTTGGGCTTATCAAACTTATCGGCAGCAGTTTGCTAGTTCCTATCTTAGCGATGCTGAAGCTGTCCTCTCTCGTACTTCTCAGGTGCATTCTGGTCCGCTAGTCAAGGCGATCGCTCACAAAGATGGAGCAGAAATTGGCAAACTAATACACAACGACCTAGAAAAAATCGTGTTGCCAGAGTTTGCACAGGTGACGCAATTGCGAGAGGCTTTGCAAAGTGCAGGGGGGTTGGGAACTATGATGTCTGGTTCTGGTCCTACAGTATTTACTCTCTGCGAGTCGGAAGAACAGGCACAAGCAATTAAGCAAAAGGTGAAACAAACAATTACCGATCCAGATTTAGAGTTTTGGATAGCACAATTATCTGGTACTGGAATTCAGGTGGCTGCTTCTAGCAAACAGCTTAATAAGTAAAAGTTAAATAATAAAATTTATGAGTAATTCTACTTCCAAACAACAATCAGAAACTTCCTCTACTCAAACAGAGACAAAAAAGGTAACTCCTTGGAGTTGTTTAGTAGGTGCGGTCATTTCTGGATCTTTGGGGAGCGCTCTTTATTTTCTGACTAGCGCGATCGCCCAAACTTTTGCTACTAAGCCAATTCAATCTAGCAATCCTTTTGTTATCAATATTTCTTCAGCAGTTCGGACTTTAGTGGTAGGAGTCGCTGCTCTAGGTACTGGTCTCTTTGGCGTGGTAACTGTGGGATTAGTCGCTCTAGCAATACAACTTTTCTTTCAAAGTTTAAGCAAGCGATTAAGAAAAAATTAGTTTCAATGGTTCAAAGCAAAGCGGCGATCGTAAATAGATTGTAACAATCGAAACCCTCAAGACAAAACTGTTTAATTTCTTCGAGAAGTTAGGCTAGATCTGAATTTCAGCTATTGGGGATCGCTAAGCTAGACACGTATAGAGAATTCTTTGCAATTCTTATTTTTTGACCTCTTTTTACCCCATTGATTCCCCATTGTTTCCACAAAGTTTTTCTCAGTTTTCCACAATTTACCCAGGCTTTTCCACAGGCAATCGTCTTTAAATCAAGTCATTATCGTCAAGTAGTGGATTTTTTTTCTTGAGTTTAACTCTGCCGATTTATACTCAAATATTGTTAATTTGTGTAACAATAACTGAGGCAAAACCCCTATGATTTCGTAAACCTCGATCTTTTCTTGCAGCTTTTGTAACGTTTCGTAGCATTGACAAACCCACCCCCTCTCAGATGAAAATAGTGCGACCGATAAGTAAACAATCTCAGTAGATTGCAAACTTATTGCAGCAGGTCGCAGAGGGGCAGGGAACAGAGGAGAAAAGAAAATAACACATTTTTTTCTCTATCTGTATCTTCCAAAAACTCTTTAATCTCTACTTACTAATCTCTGGAATTTGAAAAATCGAGGTAATTATGAATACACCGATCAGCATTTTGGCAGAAATACCCGAAGAACTACATCAATCTTTGACAAACTACCTAGAAACCCATCCCACTTGGGACCAAGACCGCGTATTTGCTGCCGCTCTCTCCCTGTTTTTACTCCAAAATGGAGATAATAGAACAACTGAAGCTGCCCAAAACTATCGCGCTTGTGCGCGTGTCTATCTAGAGACTCTATTTGAACAACCAACTTAAACATGGATAATTTATTTATTCCTCAACTAATTGTAGGTTTGGGCAATCCAGAATCAAAATACGACAAGACGCGCCATAATATTGGCTTTGAGGCGATCGATATCTTGGCCGAGTCTTGGCAGTGTTCCTGGCAGAAAAATCGCCGCTTTCAAGGCTTGTTTGCAGAAGGAGTCTCTCCCCATAGAAAAAAGAGTCGCTTGCTCAAACCCCTTACCTACATGAATCGTTCGGGGCAGTCAGTCAGAGCAGTGGTTGATTGGTATAAACTATCCCCAGAGTCGATTCTAGTGATTTATGACGACATGGATTTACCAATAGGACGGCTGCGACTGCGCTTATCTGGTTCTGCTGGCGGACACAATGGCATGAAGTCGATTATCTCTCACCTTGGTAGCCAAAATTTTGCCCGTCTGCGGATTGGTATTGGTAAATCTAATAGTAAGAAAGAGAATATCTCTCACGTTCTGGGGAAATTTTCCCCTACTGAAGCTGAAGTAATGTCTTCAGTGCTGCAAATTGTCCGAGAGGCAGTAGAATTGAGTCTTACTGAAGGCTTAGCAAAGGCTATGAGTCTATATAATAATCGCGTAGTAGAAATTACAGCTTAAATTGAATAAAAATTATATAAAGTTGCAACAAACCAACAATGTTGTAATAAACTATCAACGAGATTAGGAAAAATCTTAATCCCGACATAAACACGAGAAAACTCTTTGGAAGTTGGCTAATGACAAAGCATCCTGCGACTTCAACCCAGAGCAAAGATAGTTTGTACCCAAAAGAGACCCTGGTTTGTCGCTACTATCAACAAAAACAACCGACGCTACTAAGTCAGTTATCAGCTACAAATCAAAATAGCGCTAAGTCCCTTTCCCGTTTTGATTCTACACTGCCACACTCAGAGGAGCAGATGGTACAGCCAGATAATACACCTCTTAAGAAAGTGCCTTTTACAAGAGGTAGGCAACAAGATACACAAGAAACCGTTCCCCGTTCCCCGTTCTTTCCCAACAATGCCAAAAATTCAAATCAATTAACTCTAGAATGCTACGATCGCTCGGCTAGGGAGTATGTTCCCCTAACATTTCAGTCTATATTCAATCCGAATCAAGTTGCTCCCTTGCTCAATCACTCCCTTCAAGTAGAGCAAACGGAAACTTCACCCCCAACAACCAATACTGTTACCCCGCCAAATGACTATTTAGAGTCTTCCGAACAACTTCTGCGGGTCCTCAGTGCTCAAGAACTAATCAAACAACCAGATAAGAATTGGACTGCTCATCTACTTACACCCCTAGGACTTAGTTCAACGTTCATTTTTCTAGGTGCTAATATTCTTTTAGCCTCAGCATTGCTACTCCCAGGCAAGCTCAGTCTAGGCAACTGGCAGAATTTGTTTAATCCCCAGAATTCAACTGCGGCTGCTAGTACAACTGAAATCGCCTCAGCTCAATTAGAATCGCCAACAGAATTAAATATTGCCAACGTTCCTAATTTAGCAACTGAAGAATTTATCAATTTAGATTTGTCTAGTACAATAACCTTAAAAGTAAATACCAATTCATCTATAGCTGCTAGTCAGTCTAAGAGTACAGTGACAGCAGACAGTAGCGTAGAAG
>JAAUYH010219044.1_pt1 | contig 11317 bp, 8 predicted proteins | sample 7278061 | NCBI WGS metagenome assembly JAAUYH01 (sample SAMN14350203, study PRJNA611818) | marine sediment metagenome | isolation source: surface marine sediment (0.6m) | place: French Polynesia: Moorea | collected 2018-08 | reverse complement strand
CCTCGGTCCTTGCTCTCGAGGGGCACGAGTTGACGTGCCTGTCACGTTCCGATTTTGCCGATATGCCGACCTTGTCGGACGCTGTGTCTCGAGCATGTCCGGACATGGTCATTTCCTGCATAGCCTCGCGCAGCGGTGCGCCAAAGGATGCCGAGGCAGTGGATTACAGAGCGAACGTGGATTTGCTGGCCGCGGCAAGGCAAGCAGGCGCCGAGTATTTCATCCTGCTATCGGCTATCTGTGTGCAGCGTCCCAAACTGGCATTTCAACATGCCAAGCTCGCTTTTGAGGCCGAATTGCAGGCTAGCGGGATCGACTGGACCATCATCCGCCCGACCGCCTTTTTCAAATCCTTGTCCGGGCAGGTCGAGCGGGTGCTGAAGGGAAAGCCCTTCCTGCTGTTCGGCGATGGCGAACTGACCCGTTGCAAGCCAATTAGCGACGGCGATCTGGCGCGTTTTGTCGCCGATTGCGTGACCGACGACAAGAGGCGCAATCAGGTGCTCCCAATAGGCGGCCCCGGCCCCGCCATATCGCCGCGCGAACAAGGGGCCATGTTGTTCGAACTGGCCGGGAAGGAACCACGCTATCGGTCGATCTCGCCCGCGCTGTTCAAAGCCGCCTCACGCCTCCTTTCGTTGGGTGCGCCAGTTTCCGAATGGCTTGCCGAAAAGGCCGAATATGCGCGCATCGCCAACTACTATGCGACCGAGAGTATGCTGGTGCTTGATCCGGAATCCGGCGCATATATCGAATCCATAACCCCCGAATTCGGCAGCGAAACCTTGCGCGATCACTACGCTGCTCTACTCGCCGAGCAGGAGGGATCGGCTTGAGCGGCGAGAACCTGATTTTCACGTTGGCAAGTTGCATTGGCTTCATGGTGCTGGTCGGCTGGATCAGCTGGCTCAAAACGCGCGGGACTGCCAACACAAGAGACGGGTACTTCCTCGCCGGGCGGGGGTTGGGAGCGACCTTTATCGCTGGTTCGCTATTGCTGACGAACCTTTCGGCCGAGCAACTCATCGGCCTCAACGGATCGGCCTATGGCCACAACCTGTCGAGCATGGGCTGGGAGGTCACCGCGGCGATTGCGACGATCGCGATGGCGCTGATCTTCCTGCCGAAGTATCTCGCTGGCGCTTTCACCACCCTCCCGCAATTCCTCAATGACCGGTTCGATCCGACCGTTCGGCGGATGTCGGTGGTGCTGTTCATGCTCGGCTACGGCCTCGTGACCATTCCTAGCGTACTCTATTCTGGCTCGGTCGCGGTTCTGCTGCTGTTCGATGTGCCGGGCCTGACCGGGCTCGACTACTTCCCGTCGTTGGTGGCGATGGTGGTGCTGATCGGAGTGATCGGCGCGATCTACGCGATCTTTGGCGGCCTTCGCGCAGTTGCGGTTTCCGACACGCTCAACGGAGTCGGCTTGCTCATCATTGGCGTGCTTGTGCCGGTCTTCGGCCTGATTGCGCTAGGCAGCGGCGACTTTGCAAACGGCCTGTCGAGACTGGTGAGCGACCATCCAGAAAAGCTCAACGCGATCGGCTCCTCGACCGATCCGACCCCTTTCGGGACGCTGTTCACGGGGATGATCTTCGCCAACCTGTTCTACTGGTGCACCAACCAATATGTGATCCAGCGCACGCTCGGCGCGCAGAGCCTCGCCGAAGGGCAGAAGGGCGTGCTGTTTTCCGGCTTCTTCAAGATCCTGGTACCGTTCCTGATGATGATCCCGGGCGTGATCGCGTTCCATCTCTACGGCCCGGGGCTTGGCACGATAGACGAAGCCTATCCGCGCCTGATCCGCGACGTGCTGCCGGTGTACCTCTCCGGCTTCTTCCTGGCGGTGTTGCTTGGGGCGGTGTTCAGTTCGTTCAACTCGCTGCTCAATTCGGCGGCGACCTTGTTTAGTCTCGATGTCTATGCCCCGGCGCGCTCGGGCAAGGCGAGCGATGAGGAACTGGTGCGCGTCGCCAAGATTGCCAGTCTCGTAATCGCGCTGTTCTCCTTCGCGGTCGCGCCGCTGCTGTACTTCTCGCCGGAGGGACTGTGGCAGATCATTCGCATCTTCACTGGCTTCTACAACATCCCGACCATCGTGATCGTAATCGTCGGGCTGTTCACTGCGCGCGTCCCGGCCCTTGGGGCGAAGCTTGTGATCGTCTTCCATGTCATCGCCTACGGCCTGCTGCGGTTTGTGTTCGACGACGTGGTGACGCTCCACTTCATTCACCTCTACGCAGTGATCTTCGTGATCGAGGTCGGAATCATGCTCGCCTGCGGAGCGCTCGCCCCGCGCCAGGAAGCATGGAAATTTACCCGCAACGAACAGGTCGACATGACCCCATGGCGCTTCGCCAAGCCGCTGGCGGTGACGCTATTTAGCGGTGTGGTCGCGACCTACTTGCTGTTCTCGCCCTTGGGTGTGGCGTCGGCAGAGGGGCCGGGTTTGCTGTTCGGAGCGTTGCTCGGCGCGCTCGGGTTAGCCAATGTGATCGTCTGGGGCCTCGCCGGCCGACGTCCCGAACTAAGCGACTAGGCTGGCTAGCACCCGCCGCTTCCCTTCAAATGGACGGCGGCCGTGCATCACCAGGAAATTGTCGACCAGCGCGACATCGCCCGATTGCCAGGCGAGATCGACCGTCAGTTTATCGGCAATCGCGATTGCGGGGGCCATGTCCTCGGACGTGATCGGCTCGCCTCCACCAAAGGTTATTGCACGGTTCGGATCGTTGCGGCTGTCGGCCCAGCCACGGAAGGCAGCGATCAGCTGGTTGAAGAAGGTCTTGCGCCCGTCTTCCAACTCACGAATGGCGGGGAGGGCGGGCGTGGTTGCGCGCAGGCTCTCGTCGTCTTGCCATTCCCAGCTGTAGCCAAGGTCTTTCAGCCGCTCTTCGGCTGCGGCCCGACCATCGACACTCAGCGTGCTGCGCCAGCTGCGGCCCTGTCCCGACCCAGCATCGTCGCTGTCAGGCATGACATTGGTGTAGCGCACGCCCTCGGCTTCGACCCGCGCGACAAAGTCTGGCGCTTCACTGTCTAACCGATCGAGCACCCAGTCGGAGCGGCACAAAGGTGTCGCCCCGCCTTTCTCCGCCGCAATCTCGCAATAGAAGAACAGCTTCGACGGATAGATCGGCGTCTGCGCCATCTCGTGGTGCAGGAAGATCTCGGTCGTTGACGGGGCTTCGTTGGCGGTGAAGACGCGCGGCGTGACGTTGGTCCGCACCGCGTTGGAGAGCGAATCCTCGTAGGTGAAGCCCGGCTCGCCATAGGCTTCAACCGCGGCATCGAACGCAAACGGATCGGGTACGTCGAACCCGCGAAACAGCAGCGCGCCAGCGTCGCCGAGCGCCGCATCGACCGCCGGTTTGTTGGCGGAAAGAAACGCAGCGAGGTCGCCGCCACCGGGAATGATCGCGGGAAGATCAGTCATAGATCGGGTGGAAGGTGTTGAAGGCCGCTTCGGTGAAGACGCCGGGATCGTTGAAACGGCGGTTGCGGTTGAGCGCGGAGATCGCCGCCACTTCAACTGCGCTCAACTCAAAATCGTCGATGGCAAGGTTCTCGCGCATCCGCTCAGGCTTGGTGGTTTTCGGGATCACAGCCATTCCGCGTTGCACGCCCCATCGCAGCAGCACCTGTGCGGGCGTCTTCCCATGCGCCTGCGCCGCGACCATGACCGGCGCGGCGCCTAGAAGGCTCTCCTCTTCCCGCGCCATGTCGAGCTCGAAATAGCTTTGCGCGCCCAGCGGGGAGAAGGCAGTGACGTCGATGCCATAGCCTTGCGCGCAGCGGATCAGCTTGTCCTGCGTCAGGTAAGGATGCGCTTCAATCTGGAGCACGGCGGGCTTGATCCGCGCATAGGTCATCAGGTCGTGGATCAGCGCCGAATTGTAGTTGCACATGCCGATCCGCTTCACGAGGCCCTTGTCGACCAGCGCCTCCATCGCCGCCCAGGTCTCGTGCAGCGGCACCCGGGCGAGCTTCATTGCCGGTTCGGCCGCGTCCGGATCGTGCAACCATTCGGGCGGATAGCGTGTCTCGATGGGCACGAATTCGAGCGGGATCGGGAAGTGGATCAGATAGAGATCGAGCCGCTCCAGTTGCAGGTCTTCCAGCGTCTTACGGCACGCCAACTCGACGTGCTCGGGCGCGTGGAAGGTGTTCCACAGCTTCGAGGTGATCCACAATTCCTCGCGCTTCACGAGCCCGCTCTGCATCGCCTCTGCCAGCCCGTCGCCGGTCTGAGCTTCGTTGGCGTAGTCGGCTGCGCTGTCGAAATGGCGGTAGCCTGCCCGCACCGCCTCGACGACGGTTTCAGCGGTACTGGGTCGGGGGATTTTCCAGAGGCCGAAGCCGACCGGAGGCATTGTCTCAAGCACGTTCAATCCTCGTCTTTGAATTCGATCGCGACCGCCTGACCGGTGGCGATGCTTTGCTGTGCAGCCGCGCCCATCACGACTGAGCGATATCCGTCCCGGGCAGTGATCAACGGCGGAGTTCCGCTCACAAGCGCTTCGTGAAAATCGCGCTGCTGGAAGAAGGTCGAGCCGTGGTGATCTCCCGCAGCAAGCGCATAGGGCGGGGTGTCGACATGGGTCACGAACGGCCCGGACTTGTCGCGCGGTGACCAGGTGACTTCGCCGACCGGGAGCTTCACTTCCATCTTGCCGATGGGGCCGACCGCGCTGATCTCTTCCTGCTGCTCCGATCCTTCGGCGAACATGCACAGGTCGAGCGCCGCACGCGCGCCGCCGGCAAAATCGACCGTGACGAATGCGTTATCGATGATGTCCGGCACCTCGCCATCATAGCGTTCGTCGAGGTGGTTCACATCCTGCGCGCCGCTGGCGAACACGCGCACGGGTTCGTCGCGCAATATGTGCCGCATCAGGTCGAAGAAGTGGCAGCATTTCTCGACCAGCGTGCCGCCGGTGTTGCGGTTGAAGCGGTTCCAATCGCCGACCTTTTCGAGAAATGGGAAGCGGTGTTCGCGGATTGCCAGCATCTTGAGATCGCCCGCTTCGCCGGCATGGACTCGTTCGATGAAGGATGTGACAGGCGGCATGTAGCGATATTCGAGCCCGACCCAGAACAGGTTTGGATAGTCGCGCGCCGCTTTCGCCAGTGCTTCGGCATCTGCAAGGGTGGTACACATCGGCTTTTCGAGCAGCACCGCGCACCCTGCGTCCATGACAGGTTGGACCACGTCGAAATGGGTGAAATTGGGCGAAGCGACAATCACCGCGTCGGGATTCGCCTCGGACAGCATCGCGGCATTGTCGTCATAGCATCGGATCGACAAACCGAGTTTCTTTGCGTGCGCTTGCGCCCGTTCGCGAGATCCCGCGTTGGGATCGGCAATCGCAATCAATTCGGCGCCCGGCACCAACGCCAGATTGGCCATATGCTCACGGCCCATCATCCCGCAGCCAATGATGGCGTAGGTGCGGGATGACGTCATGCGCGCGCCCATACAGCAAATCCGGCGGGAGCAATCGTGCTGTCACCCACAAGCGGCTCGCCGAGACCCAGAGGTGCGGTATCGGCGGGTTCGGACCGGTAATTGAAAGCAAATATGTGCGAGGCGGTGCGGCGCAGCCGCAGGCCGTCAGGCAGGGGCGTGATATCCATACCCGCCTCGTCGGCGATCCGCATGACCATCAGGTCGAGCAGCTTGCGATCCGGCCATGCCGCGCAATAGCGCACATTGCCCTGCCGATAGACGACTCCGCGCCCGTCGCTGAGTGCGAATTCCGGGTCCAGATCACTCGTAACATCTTCGCGCCAGCGAGAGATCGACCAACCATCGCCCGCTTCAATCTCGCCATCGCGCAGGCTCTCGACCCGGGTGACGGTCACGGGAATGAGGTCGCGCAAGGGGCCGGGGGCCAGACCTTCGGGAATGCAGAAGCCGTCGGTTTTGCTCCCCGAACGCGGGCCGATGAGGATTGGGCGGGAGGCGGATTTCAGGCTTTCGACCTGAGCCTCGTGGGCAATGGGTACGCTCGGAATGAAGATCGCGCCATACCCATCGAGAGACGCGCCGAACTCGACGATGTCCACATCGAGGCCCTGGCGGCGAAGCGCCGAATACCATTCATAGGCAAGTTCCAGATAACGGAAGCTCTCGCCCTGCGGCTGGATCCCGCAAATCCATGCGGCTTCGTAGGAGAACACCAGCGCGACCGGCGCTTGCACGGCGTCCTGCGGACCCAATTGCTCGATCACCCTAGCGGCCAGGCGCACTTCGTCTGTCGCTTCGGCTTCGCTGCCGTCGGGGCGGAGCAGGCCGGCATGCATTTGTTCCTGCGCAAATGGAGCCTGCCTCCAGCGGAAGTAGCTTGTGAATTCAGCCCCATGGGCGAAGGCCTCCAGCGTCCAAAGTGCCACCATTCCCGGCAGAGGCGCTGGATTGAAGCGAGCCCAGTTCACCGGCCCCGGTTGCTGTTCCATCACCCCCCAGCGTCCGTTCGAGCATCCGCGATAAAGATCGTGATGGAACGCGGCGATATCAGGATGACCCTGCCGAAGGTAGGCGTGCTTCTCATCGTCGGAGAACCAGAATTGTTCAAGGAATCCGAGTGGATAGGAGTCCCACGTCGCGATATCGAGATCGCGGCCGACATCGTGGTGGTCGAACTCGGCGAAGAAACCCATGAAATTGTGCGTAATGTCGCGGCCCGGCGAACGCGCCCGCAGGATTTCGACCTGCTCGCGGTTGAAGCTGGCGACTTCGCTGGAGGCGAACCGTCGATAGTCGAGCCAGTGTGCCGGGTTGGCTTCGGTGACGGTCAGATTGGGCGGATCGATTTCGTCGAACAACCGGTACTCCATGCTCCAGAAGACGTTGCCCCAGGCGGTGTTAAGCGTGTCGATGCTTTCATAGCGTTGGGCCAGCCATCGCCTGAAACCGCCGGCAGCAGCCCTGGAAAAGCTCAGCACGGTGTCGTGGCAACCATATTCGTTATCTGTCTGCCATGCGGTGATGGCCGGGTGGTGGCCATAGCGCTCGGCCAACGCGGTGGTGATCCGGCGGCTTTCGGTGCGAAATCCCTGATGCGAGAAACAGTAGTGCCGCCGCGATCCGAAGCCGCGCGGGCGGCCGTGTTGGTCGATGGCGATCATGTCGGGCATCCGGTCGACCAGCCATTTGGGCGGTGTTGCCGTCGGAGTGCATAGGATCACTTGCAGCCCTTCTGCGTGCAACGCGTCGATGGCACGATCGAGCCATTCCCAGTCGAAGTGTCCCGGCTCCGGCTCGATCCGACTCCATGCAAACTCGCCGATCCGCACCAGCGAGAGGCCTATTGCGCGCATTCGGCGCGCATCTTCGACCCACATCTCTTCAGGCCAGTGTTCGGGAAAGTAGCAGCAGCCGAGCTTCATTTTGGAGCGCACTCAAGTTAGATTGCCACAGCCCTAAACCAGCAATTGCGTGCCGCATAGTGTTCTGATTGGGACGTCAACCGAAGCTTTACGCACTGGATTTACACATATAAGAATATCTTTATATGTGGTGCAAATGGTGATCGACACGATCTTCAAGGCTCTGGCCGACCCGACGCGGCTGCGTATTGCGCGGCTGCTCTCGACAATGGAGCTTGCCGTCGGTGAACTCGCACAAGTTCTTGGGCAAAGCCAGCCCCGCGTATCGCGACACGTCGGCATCCTGTGCGACGCCGGACTTGCCGAACGACGTCGCGAAGGCAGTTGGGTTTTCCTGCGTTCAACCGGTGGTGCCGAGGAATCCAGCCCTATCGTTGCCGCGGTGGATCGTTTGCTCGCGACAGCCGAGCTCGAAAGCGCAGATTTCGCCAAGACTTGCGAGGACGATCGACGGCGGCTCGCCGCGATCCGCGAAGCGCGCGAATCCTCGGCAGAGAGCTATTTCGCCCAGCACGCGGGTGAGTGGGATGAATTGCGCGCCCTCCACAGCAAGGACGAGCAAGTCGAAGCGCGTCTGATCGAAGCGCTCGGCGACGCTCCGCTTGGCACTGTCCTGGATATCGGGACCGGAACGGGAAGAATTGCCGAATTGCTGGCCGATCAAGCTGAACACGTAGTCGCGCTGGACAAGAATCTCGAGATGTTACGCGTCGCGCGGGCGAGGCTCCAGCATCTACCGACCGCGCAGGTCGAGTTGGTTCAGGGCGACTTCGCGGACCTGCCGTTCGCCGCAGGGAGCATTGACACCGTATTGCTGCATCAGGTGCTGCATTTCTCGCAGGATCCGGCATTGCCGATCGCCGAAGCGGCCCGAGTCATTCGACCGGGTGGCCGGATCGCTATCGTCGATTTTGCTGCGCACGATCGCGAAGAGCTTCGGACCCGTCACCAGCATGCACGTCTAGGGTTCTCGGACCGTCAAATGCGCGAGTTGCTTCGTGGCTCGGGTTTCACCGCGCGGGAGCCTATCGCGCTCGAAGGCGTTGAACTCACAGTCAAGATCTGGCTCGGCAAACGTCGCGAGCTTCCTTCCTCCCAAACCTCTCCCTCCGCAAAAGAGCAATCAGCATGACCCCGACTCTCGATCAGCTTCAGGAAGCCAAGACAGCTTTGGGCGCTCCGCTGTTTTCCGACTTGCCCGGCGATATCGATATCAGCTTCGAATTCTTCCCGCCAAAGACCGAAAAAATGGCGGAGACCCTTTGGGAAAGCGTGGCGACTCTGTCGCCGCTTGGGCCGCGGTTTGTCTCGGTTACCTATGGCGCGGGCGGCACCACCCGCGAGCGCACGCATGAACAGGTTGTGCGCATCCAGAATGAAGCGAATATCCCGGCAGCAGCGCACCTCACCTGCGTGAACGCGACGCGGGAGGAAGTGGACGAAGTCGCCCGGCATTACTGGGAAGAAGGCATTCGTCACATCGTCGCATTGCGCGGCGATCCGCCTGACGGGGCTTCGCAATACACGCCTCATCCCGGTGGTTACGCCAATGCTGCGGAGCTGATCGCGGGGCTCAAGAGAGTGGCGGATTTCGAGATTTCAGTTGCGGCCTATCCCGAAGTGCATCCGGACTCGCCCGATGCTCAGGCCGACATCGAAAACCTAAAGGCCAAGTTCGATGCGGGAGCCGACCGCGCCATCACGCAGTTCTTCTTCGATCCCGAGTGCTTCTTCCGATTTCGCGACGAAGCTGCGGCAGCCGGGATCGAAGCAGAGATCGTTCCGGGTATTATGCCGGTGATGAGCTTCGCGGCGGTCCAACGCATGTCGGGCCTGTGCGGGACAGAGATCCCCGGCTGGATGGAAGGCCTGTTCGACGGTCTCGACGAGCGTCCTGCCGCACGCCAGCTTGTCTCCGCGACTATCGCTGCCGAATTGTGCCGCAAGCTTTACGCGGGTGGCGTACGCGAGTTCCACTTCTACACCCTCAACCGCGCCGAGCTGAGCTACGCGATCTGCCACATGCTTGGGAAACGCCCGGTCGGAGGTGGAGCATGAGCGCGCGCGAACGTTTGCAGGCGGCCGCAGCCGAGCGCGTCCTGATCTTCGACGGTGCTTTCGGAACGCAGATCCAGGAGCGCAAGCTGACCGAAGAGGATTTTGCGGGCGATCTCGGTCTCAAAGCCGATCAAAAGGGCAACAACGATATCCTCGCGCTGACCCGGCCCGATGTGATCCAGGACATCACGTGCGCCTATCTCGACGCGGGTTCGGACGTGATTTCCACGAACACTTTCTCCGCCAATCGTATAAGTCAGGCTGACTACGCTGCTGAGAATCTGGTGACGGCCATCAATGTCGAAAGCGGCAAGATCGCGCGAGCGCTTGCGGACGAATACGAGGCGAAGGACGGCAAGCCGCGGTTCGTGGCGGGCGCGATAGGTCCAACCAATAAGACGCTGTCGCTAAGCCCCGATGTTGAGGACCCCGGCTTTCGCGAAATCGATTTCGATGAATTGACTGCCGTCTACAAGGAGCAAGCCGCCGCACTGGTTGAAGGCGGGGTCGACTTCATCCTGATCGAGACGGTGTTCGATACGCTGAACGCCAAAGCCGGGATCATGGCGGCGAAACTGCTTGAAGCCGAACTGGGCCGGGAAGTCCCTGTGATGGTCTCGATGACTCTAACCGACCTCTCGGGTCGCAATTTGTCGGGTCATACCGTCGAAGCGTTCTGGTACGCTGTGCGGCACGCCAATCCAGTCACTATCGGACTCAATTGCAGTTTCGGTGCCGACCAGTTGCGGCCGCATGTCCAGTCATTGAGCGGTCTCGCGGATACTTTGCTGATGGCCTATCCCAACGCAGGCTTGCCCAACGAACTGGGCGAGTATGACGAGATGCCGGAGACGACAGCCGCACTGGTGAAGCAATGGGCCGAGAACGGTCAGGTCAACATACTCGGCGGGTGTTGCGGGTCTTCCCCAGACCACATCAAGGCGATTGCTGAGGCGGTGGAGGGCCTGCCGCCGCGCGAAATCCCAGCTTCAGGGACTGCGATGCGTTTGTCCGGGCTTGAAGCGTTTGTGGTGGCTGCCTGACCTATGACAGACCAGAACAGTTCCGCCCGCTTCATAAATGTCGGTGAGCGCACCAACGTCACCGGATCTGCCCGCTTCAAGAAGCTCATCATGGCGGATGACTACAGCACCGCCGTCGAAGTCGCGCGCCAGCAGGTCGAGAACGGCGCGCAGGTGATCGACGTCAACATGGACGAAGGGTTGCTCGACGCTGAAAAAGCGATGACGACCTTCCTCAAGCTGATCGCGGCAGAACCCGATATCGCGCGGGTGCCGGTGATGATCGACAGCTCCAAGTGGGAGGTGATCGAAGCGGGCCTCAAGTGCGTTAGCGGCAAGCCGATCGTCAATTCGATCAGCATGAAGGAAGGCAAGGAGCCGTTCCTCGATCAGGCGCGCAAATGCATGGCCTACGGCGCGGCGGTGGTGGTCATGGCCTTCGACGAGGTCGGACAGGCCGACACCAAAGAGCGCAAGGTCGAGATCTGCAAGCGCGCCTACGACCTGCTGACGGGCATCGAGTTCCCGCCCGAAGACATCATCTTCGACCCCAATATCTTCGCCGTCGCGACCGGCATCGAGGAACACAACAACTACGGCGTCGACTTCATCGAGGCGACCCGCGCGATCAAGCGCACGTTGCCGCACGCGTTGGTCTCCGGCGGCGTGTCGAACGTGTCGTTCTCGTTCCGTGGCAACAACCCGGTGCGCGAGGCGATCCACTCGGTCTTCCTTTACCACGCGATCCAGGCGGGGATGAACATGGGGATCGTCAATCCCGGGCAGCTCGCCATCTACGAGGATCTGCCGCAGGCGTTGCGGGAACGGGTCGAAGAGGTGGT
>JAAUYH010231795.1_pt1 | contig 11318 bp, 5 predicted proteins | sample 7278061 | NCBI WGS metagenome assembly JAAUYH01 (sample SAMN14350203, study PRJNA611818) | marine sediment metagenome | isolation source: surface marine sediment (0.6m) | place: French Polynesia: Moorea | collected 2018-08 | reverse complement strand
GCTGATCGCGTCACCGGACGTCGCGTTGTTCCGCTCACCCTACCCCGTGGATACGATATGGCGCACGCACAGCGGCGTCGCCGACGCCGAACCGTATTCCGGGGGCACCGTCGCGTGCTGTATCCATCGCGGGGACTCGTTCGACGTCGCGGTCACGCGCCTGTCGGACGACGAGGCCGCTCTCCTGGACCTCCTGCTCGCCGGGAAGACCCTGGATCAACTCGGCGCCGGCCTCGATGCCGCGCGCCAGGCGCGGACGCTCAAACGCCTGTACGAATGGATCGACGCGGGCGTCGTCGTCGGCTTCGAGGTGCCTTGAGCCGTGTTCGACGAGGCAACGCTCAATCGCCTCTATCGCTATTGCTGTTCCCTGTGCGACCAGCCCAGCGACGCCTACGACCTGCTGCAGGCCGGCGTCGAGCGTTGCCTCAGGTCGCCGCCGGCGCAGAGCCAGTCGAGCCGCGCCTACGCCATGCGGATCATCCGCAACCTGCATATCGATCAGTTGCGCCGGGGCAAGATCGTCGAATTCGAGACATTCGACGAAGCGTCGCACCCGGTGGACTACGATATCGCCAGCCTGGAAGACATCGTGATGGACGCCGCGCAGCTCGATGCCGTGTGGCCAAAGCTCAAGTCCGCCGAACGCGAAATCCTGTTCCTGTGGGCCGTGGAGGGCTACAGCACCGATGAAGTAGCCGGGCTGCTGGATCGCTCCCGCAACACGATCCTGTCGATCATCCACCGCCTGCGCAGGCGCCTGCGCACCGCCGAACAAAGCCCGGAGGCTGCCGGATGAGCACCCTGAAAGACGCCGTTCGCGAACGCTTCGACGCGCAGTCGCTCGACAGTGCTCAACTCGCGGCGCTGCAAGCGGCGATTGCCAATCGCGAGACCGCCACGCCTCGCCGGCGAGCGAGGACATTCGCGTACGCTGCGGCCATATCGGCGGTCGTGCTGCTGGCCTCGATGGTCGGCTTCCAGGCCTACGACCAGCACCGCACCCACACGCTGATGCAGGCCATCGCGGTGGAAGTGGCCGACAACCATCTCAAGCTCAAGCCACTGGAGGTCGAAGCCAGCGACTTTGCCGTCGTGCGCGACTACTTCGATCGGCTGGAATTCCAGCTCGTGGCCGAGCCGGCGATCGCCGGGGCACCCGGCGACCGCTTGCTGGGAGGACGTTACTGCACCATCCAGGGGAGCGATGCGGCGCAGCTGCGCGTGGCGACGGCCGATGGCGCTCTGTCCACGTGGTACGAAGCGGCATTGCCGCCCGGGCAGCTAAAGCGGCTACCCGCCGTTGGCGAGGGTGACGCGGCTGCCGTGATCGACATCAAGGGCCTCCGTGTGAGGCTCTGGCGTGAGCACGGCATCGTGTTCGCCGAGGCGCGACCGCCGCCGGGTAGTTGAGTGTCGCAGGCGCGCCGGTCCTGTTCGTGCCATGCCATTGGCCGTGTCTGAATGATGCGGGTTCTGGCCCTGCAAAGCCCACGAAGACACGTTCGGTAATCACATAGTGCCTGGCCGCTGCCGGCTGCCTAGACTGTAAGTGTGAGGCGTGATTCCGGGGGTATTCCAGGATGAACGGACGGCGCGGTAGTCGAGGCGAATCCGCCCGGCGCTGCTGGTCGAGCGTCGCCATTTTCAGCGCCGGCGTGCTGGCAGCAAACAGTGCCTTGGGTGCCTTCGCGACCCAGGGTGGTTTCGAGGTAAATACCGAAGGCGGACCCTATGTCGCCCGCGACATCCCCTGGAGCGGGCAGCTCGAGATCGGCGACCAGGAGGTCAGCATCGGTGGCGCGGGAAACAACGCCACGGTTGCCTATGCCGTCAGCATCCTCGATGCCGCGGTCAGCGCATCCTCGTCGGCCCAGAATGCGCTTCATACGCCCGGCAACTACTGGGGCGGAGGCGGCGGAGTCGACAAATCGCAGTTTTACGACGACCTGCGCTTCACTATCCCGGCGGGCTCTTATCCCGACGGAGTCTTTGTCGTCGCAAGCATCTATGTCAGCGGGAGTGTCGGCGCAAGCGCGGGCGCAAATGCGCGGTACAGCTACTCCGTTCAGTTCGGATCCGGTTCGGTGCTTGTCGTCACTGAGGCACCCGCCCCCAATGTCAGCGAGTTCATTGACCTTTCGGCCGAGGTTGTCTCACCGGGGACGGTCCTCAACCAGCCGGTAGTGCGCCTCGCGCGCTACAGTGCGTTTGTCGACAGCTATTCGAGCACACCGGGTGAAGTCGCACAGTCTGCCTCGTCGGATGTCTCGGCGTCGCTCGTTTGTCTCGAGGTTCCGGCCGGCGTCACGTGGACGTCCGACTCCGCGATGTTTTACGGACCGGACTGCACCGCGGACACCGACTCGGACGGCGTCCCGGACAGCACCGACAACTGCACGCTCGTCGCCAATACCGATCAGCGCGACACAAATGGCGATGCCATCGGCAACGCCTGTGACGCCGATCTCGATGGCGACTGCGCCGTCAATTTCGCCGACCTGGCGGGATTGAAAGCCGCGTTCATCCCGAACCCCCACAATCCCGACGCCGATTTCGACGGTGACGGGTTCGTGAACTTCGGCGATCTGGCGCTCATGAAAGCCACGTTCTTCAACGGCGACGACCCCGGTCCAGGGCCCGGAGCGCCGGGCAACGCGTGCGACTGACAGTCGACGAGTGAGATGTAACAAGCCGTCGCCAGGCGATCTGGTCCTGGAGAGGACGAAGTGTTCGAACGGCGATATGCAGGAGTGTTTGTTGCGGCGACCGTCGCTGCGGTAGTCATCTGGGCACGCCTATTCCACCCCACGTGGGACTACTACCCTCCTTAGAGCCTGGTGAATGCCCTTGAACGCAGCTGGATGATCACTGCGGGTGTGCGCGATCTGGCCTTTCTGATCTACATCACTGTTGCGCTCGGCATGATGACGTTCTTCTTCTCGATACTCCAGCGCCGGTGGGCGCTTACCGCCGGGATGAACGGATTGCTGTTTGGACTGTCGCTCGGCATCATCTGGTCCTTCGGGTTTCTGACTGGTTGGGCCTTTCTCGGGACGACGCTTCGCGCGGAAGCACTGAACTGCCTGATTGACCTTGTTGGACTATCGGCCGCCGGTTACCTGGTCGGCATGACGATTCGTCGGGATTGCCAGCCGGTTGCGCGTGAAATCCCGAAGCCCTGGCTGGCCGTTGGCTTGGTCGCACTGGGGTTCGTCGTAGCCCACACACTCGGCGCCATCGCCTTGGCCGATCCACTTGCCGGGACAACGGATCTGCTGCTGCGTCCCCGATCATCGTTACAGTACGGCGTGCTTCTGGGACTCGGCATCTGGGCAGGGCAGATGCTCGTGATGCTCCGCCAGACGCTCCCGTTCGAAAACGTTGTGGCCCGCTCAGCATTCTTTGCCTTCGGCGTGTTCGGGCATAGCTGGGTTTTGTTCCACCTGTTCTTTGTCATCGAGTTTTCTGGCGTATTCGCGACAACGTTGCTCGCCGGTCTGATCGGTTCAATGGGGGTATTCGTTGGCACCGTTGCTTACGAATGGGCTGTCGGACGTATCGGCTGCGCCTCTCACTGACAGCCGAAGCCTGAGCAAAGCACTGAGCGTCAGCCCAGTCAGTAAGGAATTACCCAACGGCGCTCGGCCGTGCGTCGCGGTATTCATATCGGGGCTGGCACGAGAGCTTGCCAGGCCGGTTCCTCGCCCGAGCGGGCAACTCCCAGCGTCGCTCACTGCATCCGCACGTCGAACACCATGGCCCAGACAGCGGCGCCCGCAAGATCCAGCTGCGCATTGGCGACGCTCTGATTGCCGGCGTCTATCGTCGTCGAGCCGCCTGTGTAACTGACCACGTCTCCGTCAACGGCGTCGGTCATGGTGGCGGCAGCGGACGCCGCGGCAAAGATCGCCGCCTCCTCGGCCGGCGTGCACAGGGCCGCGGCGCAGCTGGCGAGACTGTTGTCCACGCGCATGGTGCCGGCCTGGTAGGCGAAGGCCGGGTCGAGCACGTCCTGGAGGCTGACGTCGTTCCGTGCAGCGTCCGGATTGTCGATGAACAGCAGGTATCGGAAGAGCATACCGTTGGGAATCGTCGCGCCGCTCGGAATCGGTGTGCCGTCGGGCATGAAGGCGCGTTTGACGATGGCCAGCGCAGGGGCTACCGGGGCGTTCGCGCCCACCTCGGACGTGTTGTTCGTACCATCCGTCGCAGTAGCAGCGACCGCATCACCCACGTTGAGGGTGACGGAGGGTGGCACCGTCAGCGTGCAGTCGAAGCTGCCGTCGGCGGCGCTGACGCAGTTGTCGAGGTACCAGCGCGCTTCACCGTGGGCAACGCTCAGCGTATCGCCAGCAACGATCTCGCCGTTGTTGTTGCCGTCGTCGTCGGCCTTGAAGACCTCGATGGTGTGCGGGCCGGAGACGTAAAGGGATGCTGTCCCCACGTAACCCTGGACTCGCAGGGAGGCACCGGCGAGGCGCGCCTCCGCAATGACCGGATAGTCGAGATCGCGGTTGGGCAGGTTGCCGTCGGTATTGCCGTCGTTTGCCGTTACACCGTCGCCATTGGGGTTTCCGGCGCCGGTGTTCGTCACGTCGAGATCGATGGCCGGGCCGCCATTGGCGTAGATGGCGTTCTGCGAGACGAGGTTCTGGGCGTTGCTGCCGGGCGCGCTGCGTTGCGCGAGCACGATACCGGCCCCGGCATTGCCGGTTACAACGTTGCTGCGTACCGTACTCCCCGCACCGAACAGCCGGATGCCCCCGTCTTCCACGCCGCCACCCTGGCCCGAACGAGAAAGGGTGTTGTTCTCGATGACAAACGGGCCTGGCGCGTCCCAGGACTCGACGCCATAACCCGCCGCCCTGTCTGTCCGATTCTCCCGGATCGTGATCGCCTGCCCGCTGGACCCCTGCACGCTGATGCCGTCACCCTCGGCCCAGGACTGGGAAACCTGGTAGATCTCGTTGCCGGACACAATCGAGGTGTTGCGCACGAAGATGGCTGAGCCGCTCGTGTAGCCCACGAAGTTGTTCGTGAAGTCCGCGACGCCAATGATCTCCACGGCCTCCCCGAGGCGCAACGCGGCCCCTGGATCCGCTCCATCGGCGTTCGGCCCCAGGAAGTTGCCGGTAATCGCGTTGCCAGTGCCCGCGGCCACGTGGATTCCCTCGTCGTTCAGCGACGTATTGAACAGCGAAAGGCCCTCGACCAGTGTTCCGCTTGCCGCGATTTCCAGAATGAACCCCTGGTCGTTGCCATCGAGCTCGACCTCGGGGCGCACGTAAGTCGGCAGCGACGGCTCGTCGCCTGTGCCTTCGATGCCGTCCGGACCGGTGCCGACGCTGACGCCTGCCAGTTCCGGATTGCCCGCGGTACCTGCGTTGGTGTCGCCAACGTTCGTTGTCTGCGTCGTGCCGTCGATGGCGGTGGCGTCGTCCGAGATGACCGGCAGCCGCGAGGAGCCAACGTTGATGGTCGCCACGCCACGCCCGGCGTCGAAATTCGGATCCTGCGGCCGACCCAACGGATCGGTATCGGACGGAATCATGAACAGACTCGTTTCAACGCCTGTCGTCAGGCCTGCCTGATCGAGGTTGGCGTTGGTCAACAGGTTGCTGTTGAGCAGGAATTGGCGCAGCGAACCCTGCCCCGCGTCGTTCGTATTGACCACGGTGTCGAAATTGAAGCCGAAGTCGACATCGGTCTTGGCCGTCGCCGCCGTGATCGTGACGGGCGCGAGGGACTGGGCCGTCACGGCGGCGAGGTTGCTGCCGCCACCGTTGGCCGGATCGTCCTGAGCAGACGGGTCGGCGCCGCCGACTTCGTTGAGAACGGACGCAAGCCCGGCTCCTGACGCATCGGTTCGGAAGGTCTGCACCGGCAACTCGGCGCCGGTGGAACCCGGCCTCGACGAAGTCACGGTGTCGCTGACGACGCGGACGTTGTAGTTGCCGTCCGGCAGACCGGCGAAGCCGTAGCCGCCGGACGCGTCCGTTATGCTGGTGCGGATCAGCGTGCCACCAGCGTCGTACAACTCGACGGTCACGCCGGGGCGCTCGACCGCGAACGCGGGGGCCGCCGCCCTGGCTGCGGCGAGGTCGCGGCCGGGCCCGCCGCCGTAATTGACGTCTTCGAACACCGTTCCCACGATGACGTTCGACTTCACCTGCAGCAGCACGCTGTTGAGAATGACCAGGTCGGGGCCGGTATCCACCTGCGTGCTAGCAAGCGTGTCGCCCACGGACACCAGCGCCGATACGTCGAAGGTGTCGTGGTCGACACCCCAGGCGGTGCTGTCGCCAATGCTGTTGATCGTCGAGTTGTAGACGTTGTTCGCCGGATTGAGGCCGTCGGTTTGTGGCGTCGCGTTGAACAGCAACTGTTCATTGGCGCCGCCCAGCGTGTCGTCGCCTTCCCAGAGCAGCGTCGATGTCTTCGCCTCGGTGGGACCGGAGGCGTAGATGCCGCTCAACAGGTAGCTTGTCGATCCGTTGCGGGCAATATCGAAGCCGTCGTAGAGCACCAGCGTCTTGCCAGACAGACCACTGTCCTCGTAGACGACGATCATCGACCAACCGGCGATGACAGCAGAGGTGCCGCAGTAGATGCCGGCGTTGTCGACCGTCAAGCCGCCGAAGGTGTACAGGCCGTTACGCTTGGCATCCACCTGGGCGGTCACGTCTTTGAACCCGGCGAAGAAATCGTAGTTGTTCGGGCCGAGCACGAACCGCGATGTCCAGGTGCGGTCCGCCACCAGGCCGGTCGCGTCCAGGGTGACGTTGCTGTCGATGGCGGTCCCGGAGCCGGCCCAGTACAGGTAGGCAGCCCGGATGGACGCTGTGCCCGGGACGCCGGCGAGGTTGGCGGACGAGCTGCCGTTGAGGGCGCACGGGTCCACGCCGTTCGGTTGTGCACGCAACGATCCGCCGGTGACGGTGGAGTCCAGGAAGCCGTGCATACGAGCGAACTGGGTGAGCGGGATATCCGTGGTGCCGCCGACCACGATGGTCGTGTCCTCGCTGACGGCGTTGTCTGCCGGCACGGGGTCGGCCTGGTCGGCCGTTACAGAAGCGTTGTTGGTGATCGAGCCGGCGCCGCCGGTGGTGACCAGAATCTCGACCGTTGCGGTGCCGCCATTAAGGATGGAGCCGAGACTGCAGGTCACGACAGCCACGCCCACGCAGGAGCCCTGGCTCGGGGTCGCGGAGACCAGCGTGACGCTGGCGGGCAGCGTATCGGTCAGCGAGACGTTCGTGGCAGAACCCGGGCCGCCATTGCTCACGAGCAGCGTGTACAGCAGCGGACCGCCAGCGGGCGCTGGGTCGGGCGAATCGGTCTTTGTCAGTGTCAGGTCTGCCGAGTTTGACGCCACCGTCACCGTGCCACTGAATTCCGAGGTTCCACCGAATGCGGCGCAGGTGGCGCCGTCGGTGCAGTTCGTCGCGGTGCTACTGATCACATCCCCGACGGCGCCCGGGAATACATGACTGAAGCTCTGCGACCCGCCGCCGGGGTGAGTGACGTTCACGGAGTCGGCAAAGCTCTCGCCCTCGCCGTTTCCGGATGGATCAGCCCCGGACGGATTCGTGAAGAATTCGATGCGGTACGAGCCGGCGGGCACATCCAGATCGAAGTCCACGGTCACGTTGCCACCGCTCACGATGGCGGCGGTAAACTCGGGGTAGTTGAGCAGACCGTTGGCCCCGGTATCGCCGTCACCGATATCGTTCGAGTTCACGCCGATGGGATTTAGGTCAATGCCCAAACCGGTGTTCGAGTAGATCCGGTTACCGAGGACCGGGTTGACGATCGTCGCGCCGCCTGCGAAGCGAACGCCCACCGCGTGATTGGCAATCACATTCGCTTCGGCCGCCGTCGTTCCACCGACGCGATTGCCAGCAGCATCGTTGTCGAAAATGACACCGAAGCTGCTGCCAAGAGATCCAGTGCCGTTGAGATCTGTGCCGACGTAGTTGCCCAGGACGAGGTTGCCGCCCGCCGAAGCTCCGCTGAAGCGCACCCCGGCGTAGTTGTTACCGGAGATCACGTTGCGGGCCGCCGCCAGCGTGCCGCCCAGCGTGTTGTTCGCAGAGAAGTTGTTGAAGCGCACGCCGCTCAAGGTGTTGCCGACGTCGATGGTTCCGCCGACGTCGGTGCCGATGAAATTGCCGAGCACCGAATTGTTTGCCGTCCCGGCCCCCTGGAAGTGCACACCCTCCTCGCCGTTTCCGGAAATGACGTTTCTCGCCCCGGCGGCTGTCCCGCCGATGGTCGTGTTGTTGGCGCCTCCCGTAACGAAGATGCCGCGAGTGCCGTTGCCGCGTGCCACGGTACCGGTAGCGTCCGTGCCGACGAAGTTGCCCTCGATGATGTTGTTCGCCGTTGCCGCGTTGCTGTTGCCATTGATGTGTATGCCCTGCTCGGTGTTTGCGGAGACGACGTTGCCCTCGCCGGCGCCGGTGCCACCGATCTGCGTCGTCGCGACACCGTCGTAGAGCACCATGCCGTGCCGACCATTGGGGACAATCGTGTCACCATCGGCACCGAGCCCGATGGTGTTTCCCTGGATCACGTTGCCCGTCAGGTTGCCGTCGAGTTCGACGCCATCGTTAACATTACCGGACAGCACGTTGCCGGCACCTGCCTGACCGATGGTGTTGCCGCTGCTGCCGTTCCCGAGGGCGATGCCGTCGGCGTCGTTGGCAAGCGGGGCATTGCCGGTGAGATCGGTGCCGATGTAGTTGCCGATAATGATATTGCTGTCCGAATCCCAGACGATGATGCCGTCGCCGCCGTTGCCGGAAATGACGTTGCGATCGGCGGGCAGCGCTCCTCCGACCGTGGTCGGCCCGGACCCGGATGCCAGATCGATGCCGCGGGCATTGCCCCGATCGATGAGGCCGGTGGGATCCAGGCCGATGTGGTTGCCAGCGATGGTCGTACCGCTGGCGCCGGTGGCGACTTCGATGCCGTCGGCCTGGAAGCGGTTGATGGCCAGGGAGCGCACCGTCGAGTTGTCGCCAGTGATTCGCAGCCCGTCGGCGAAAGCACCGGCCGAGCTTCCTTCGACCTCCACCACGGGCACCGACACCCATGTGGCCTGCGTGGATCCATCGATCGTCATGGTGGTCGAGACCGGCGGCAACTGCGAACCGGGACCGATGGACCAGTAGTTCGGACCGGCCACGTAACCCGCTTCCGTGGCCGGCATGTTGAAGTGGATCGTGTCCACCAGTGCCGAGGCATTGGCCTCCTGGATGGCCGCCCGCAGCGTGCACTCGGTGGCGCCCTGCGAGTTGTTGCCCGCCGTGTCGCAGAGATCATCGCCCGGATTGTCGTCCGCTGCGTCGCCAGTCGAATTGACGACCACTACATTCAAGGCCAGCGTCGCTGTCACCGATGCACCAAACTCCGAGGTGCTGCCGAAAGCGGCGCAAATAAAGGCGTCCGTGCATTCGGTCGCCGTGGCGGTGATGACGTCGCCGGCACTGCCGGAAAAGGCGTGACTGAAGCTCTGCGAGCCGCCGCCGGGATGGTTGATGTTGACCGAACTGGCGTAGCTCTCACCCTCGCCATTGCCGGACGGATCGGCACCCGACGGGTTCTTGAAGAACTCGATTCGGTAGCCGCCGGCCGGCACGTCGAGATCGAAGTCGACGTTGACGTTTCCACTGCTCTCGATGGCCGACGCAATTTCCGGGTAGTTCAGCAGGTCGTTGGGCCCGCTGTCGCCGTCGCCGCCGTCGTTCGCGGATACGCCGTTGGCGCCAAGGTCGATACCCTCGCCGCCATTGAGATAGATCAGGTTGCCGATGATACTGTTGTCCGCGCCGGCGGACGCATCGAGCACGATGCCGTCACCCGAGTTCCTGGCGATCAGATTTCCCTCGGCCGGGAGGGTTCCGCCGATCAGGTTGACGTCTGCACCCAGCCAGAACCGGATTCCGGCTAGCCCGGCGTTGGGTACCGGGGTCGTTCCAGTGTGATCCGTTCCAATTTGGTTGGACTGTATGACGTTGCCGCTGGACGACGGGTCGTTGAGCGAGATGCCCTCGGCACCGTTGCCGGAGATGAGATTTCCCTCGTTTGCCCCAGGGCCGCCGATGGTGTTGTTCGGGGAACTGACGATGTTGACGCCATGAGAGGTGTTGGCGACGGCCCCCGTGCCCGCCGCATTCGTGCCGATGTAGTTCCCAAATACATCATTGTTGTTGGCTATGGCGGTCATGAAGCGGATACCGGAGGAGTCGTTGCCGGAGATGACGTTGCGATCCGAGACGATCGAGCCACCGATCGTGTTGTTGGCAGACGCCACCACGACGCCGTCCCCGCCATTGCCCCGGTCCAGCACGCCCGCGACGTCGAGACCGATATAGTTGCCCGCCAACGTATTCCCGTCACTGCCCGTCACGGCGATGCCGTGACGGGTGAACCGGTTGATCACCAGGCCACGTACCGAGCTGCCGCCGGCGCTTATGCTCAGTCCGTCGACCGTGCCGCCTGCCCCGATACCGTCGATCTCGATGATGGGGGTGCCCGGAAAATCCGGCTGTGTGGCACCGTCAAGCGTGACAGGCGCCGTGACCGCTGGCAGCGCGCTCGCCGGCCCGATGGTATAGCGCAGCGGAATTGCCCCGTAGCCAGGCTCGGTCGTGGGGATATTGAAATGAATGGCGTCGACCGGCGCCGAAGCGTTGGCTTCCTGGATGGCCGCGCGCAGCGTGCATTCCGTGGCGCCCTGTGAGTTGGTGCCGCCCGTGTCGCAGAGGCCGTTGCCGATATTGGTGTCCGCCGAGTCGCCCGTCGAATTCACCACGAACGTGGCGCCCTGAGCGGCGCCACTGAGCAGCAGCGCGAGCACGGCGCAGGTCGGCTGCGTCCTCTTCCTGGCGAGCGCGAGACCCGGAGCAATCAGGCTGAGCCAGCACCTTACCGACCCGTGGCGCGCGCGCGGGCTCGCAGGCGGGCACACAACACCCACCGGCGGCCTTGGTCGAATCCAGTCTCGAAGGCGCTCCAATTTGACCTAACCTGACTCATTGGCCTCAGAGGCCATTTCAGTCTCTGCCGCCAGATTGCCCTGTGATGCCGGTCACAGATACGGTGCCCCGACACTTGACGGCGGAATCGAGCGAGTCTGCGGCCGTACACAATCACGGCCGCCTCAAGGAGTTAGCGACGGAAGCGCCTGAAAGTTAAGGATGTGAACCGTTATTCGGCGGGGTGCTCACGAGGAGCAGCCGAGAACTGCAGGGACAACGCAACCAGCGGCGCTGGTCATCCGACACACCGATTCGAGCGGTGTGCGCGGC
>JAAUYH010144523.1_pt1 | contig 11318 bp, 9 predicted proteins | sample 7278061 | NCBI WGS metagenome assembly JAAUYH01 (sample SAMN14350203, study PRJNA611818) | marine sediment metagenome | isolation source: surface marine sediment (0.6m) | place: French Polynesia: Moorea | collected 2018-08 | reverse complement strand
TATTTTCTACGCCGTGCTCAAGGGCGCGCGGATCAAGCCGCCGCTCGGCAAGCCTTCGGCGATCCCGCATCTCCGGGTCGATGCGCGGCGGCTGGGGCAGGCGGTGGCGCAGCAGGGGCAGGTGCGGCTGACCGTAGGGGCGGAGAAGGCGGCGCTGCCCTTGCCGAAGAAGGCCGGTCCGCTGCTGGCCGCGGTGGACGGACGCGTGTCTTTGGGCGCTCTGGCGCAGCGGGCGGGGCTTGATCCGATCGGCTTTGCGGCACTTTGGAAACCCGTCGAAACGGCGCTTTGCGGCTACGGACAGATGCATTACTCGACGCTTCTGGCGGGCCGCTGAGGTGGAGTCGCTGCAGCCCAAGCCGATCCTGCAAGCCAAGCTTCCAGAGGTCCCCTGGCGCCTCTCCCATGGTGGCAAGCTGCCCGGCACACTGCCGGTTGCGACCGGCGACTGGCTGCGCTTCGACGATGTCTATGCCGAGCAGATGGCCCTGCGCGACCGGCTGATCGCCGAGAAGCGCGACGCGGTGCATGCGATGCTGCCCGAGGCGCTGCCGGCGGCGCGCGAGGCGCTCGATGCGGTGCTGGCAGTGCTGAAAACCCGGACGGATTTCACGGTCACCGAGGACACTGTCCTCCGCCCCGACGGCGTGTCCGTGCCCCTGAACCGAGACCTGCCGCTGATCACCGCCGGGCGTTTGATCCAGGCCGATCTCTGTCTCATCGAGAAACCCGAAGGGGCCGACGAGCACATCCTCTCTGCCGCGATCCTCTGCTTTCCCGCCAGCTGGATGCTGGGCGAGAAATTCGCCCGCCCGCTGGTCACGATCCATGAGCCGATCCGGTCCTATACCCCGAACGTCGCGGCCCGGGTGCAGCGGCTTTTCGACGGGGTGCAGGCGGGACGGCCGTTGTGGCGCATGAACCTTCTGCGCTATGCCGATCCGGAGCTCTTCCAGCCGCGCAGCCAATACGCCCGCCGCGACAAACCGAAGGGGCGCGCGCCCTACGCGCGGAGCGAACGGCAGTGCCTCGTCAGGCTGCCCGAGACCAATGCGATGATCTTCTCGATCCACACCACCGTGGTGCATTGCGACGCGATGCAGGCCGAGGAGGTCGAGGCGCTCGACGCCTATCTCGACGGGCTCGAAGACTAGGCCTCAGAGAAGCGGTCCGCCATAGTTCGCGACCCCCAGCATCGAGAGCGTGCAGACCGTGCAGGCGCGCGTGGCCTGCTTGACCACCTCGCGCGGCTGCCAGCTGTCCTGCAGTTTGGCGAGCCGGATCGTGGCCCAGGTCGGCAGGCCCACGGCGAGCACAGCCTCGACCATCATCTCGCCGGGGGTCTGGGCTGGCGGGCGCGGGCTCTCGGTCTCGGGCGTCCCGGCGGCGCCGGTCAGGTCGGGCGTCATGTCCCGGACCGGCGGATCGGCGTGGAGCTGCACGGGCGCGTGGCTTTCGCAGGAATGCTGGCCAAGCGCGGCCCGCGTGCTTTCCCGGTCGAACTCGGGCGCGGCAAAAAGCGTGTCCGTGTCGCACCAGAACACCAGATCCGGCGTGGTGCGGGTGAAAAGCCAGTCGGTGAGATCGGCGCAGAGCATGCGCTTTTGCACATCGAGGCGCGGGTCCGGGGAGGTTTCTCCGGGCGTGTCGGTCACCAGCACCGTCGCCGTCGCCCGGTGTCTGTGCAGCAGGATCAGGATGTCGGTCTCGCTCCGCATCGCCTCGGCGGGACGTCCGGCGTTGACGAAATGCATCACCAGCATCGGATCGCTGCAGAAGGCGATGAGAACCTGCACGGGCCCGCAATCGAGCAACAGGTACGCCCCGTCGATGCTCTCGAGCCGTTCGAGGATCAGGCCCTGGTCCTCGACGATCTCCGGCAGATCGCGGCGCGCTTCATCCAGCGCCACGTCGAGCCGTCCGCGCGACAGCAGCGTGGCCTCGTAGCTTTGGTGTCTCATCTTCCTTCGCCCGGTCTCTCTTTTTGCGGCACACCGGGTCTCTCAGGTCCGTTGTGCCGTGGTCGTTGGCATCCCGTTAAGGTTGCAGGCCAGCTATCGTGAACAATCGGCCGGGAATGTGGCGATTGTCAGGAAATGCGGTGACTGTTGAGTTTTTTCCGCAAACGGGAATTCCCACAGCGGTTTTGTGGCCGCCATGGGGCGGCGCGCAAGACCCCGAAACAGGGTGCTGTGTCTAGGTCGCCGTCTTCTGCTCGTCCGACTTCACCGGCGGCGGGAAATCGATGGCCGGAAGGCCGGCGGCGGCGCGGAACAGGTTCACCAGCTGCGGGCCGGTGTTCTCGTCAATCTTCTCGACCGCATTCACCATCGGCTGCGAGGCGCGCTGCTGGTCGCTCGTGGACTTGCCGATCGCCTCTTGCCGCGGCTGGCCGCGGAAGGTGCGCAGCACCGAGACGATATGGCTGAGGCTGGTGAAGACCTTGTACCAGAACGGCCCGCCGAGCCCGATCAGGAAGCCCGCGAGCAGGACATTGAGGAACCACCGCAGGAAATTGGGGAAATTCGCATCGGCGCAGGGGTCGCGCTTGCCGTCTTTCACCTCGCCGGTTTCCGCTGGGGCGAAATCGTTCCGCGCACCTGCCGGCCTGGGTTTGTCCTGAACGGTCTCTTCCACGGGCGTGGTGCCCTGCCACCAGTTGCTGATCCCGTTGCGCAGGCCGCGGTAGCCCCTGAGTACCGGTTCGGGGATGATGCACTGGTATTCCGGGTTGGGGAAGAACTCCCAGCCGATCGGCAGGTTGCCGATGGTGCTGAGCGCCTCGACCTGCTCGCGCGCGGTGCGCACGCCGTCGATCGCCGCCTGCAGTTCCTCGGGCACGGCCCGCTCGCCGGGGGCGGCGGAGGGGTTGCTGGAGTTTTCGCCGCCGGCGGCCCCGGCGCCGCCGGACCCGGCGCCGAGTTGCTCGGTTTCGTCATCGCCGGAGGCGGCGGCGGGCGCCGCGTCCGCGGCGGCATCGGCGGTCGCGTTGTCGTCCTCGGGCGCGGGGTCCGCTTCCGCCTCGACCTCTTCGGCATCGGGGTCCGCCTCCGCCTCGGCCGTGTTTGGGTCGACGGCGACCGGGGGCAACAGCGCGGCGCCTTCGTCGTCCGCCGCCGCGGGCGTTCCGGTCGAAAGCTGCCGCTGCTGCTGCAGGACCGTCTCGTAGGCCTGGATCGTGGCCCGGTTCTCGGCGGCGACCCGGTCGATCTCGGCGATCAGTTCCTCGCGCACCGTGGGGTTGTTGAGCAGGTAATCGTAAAGCCGGAAGGCATCGATGTTGAAGGCGAAGGCGAAGAGGATCGAGATCGCCATGGTCATCGCCTGCGCGCGTTTGCGGAACACCTCGTTGGACGCGGCCACGTAGCGCTCGAACCCCATCGTGAGCCCGCGCAGCGTGTATTCCTCGGCGGAACCGGCGAGCTTCCTGCCGATCCGCGAGGTCGCCAGCCGCTGCAGGAAGGAATAGGTCGAGAGCGTGTCGATGCGTTTCGCGCTGTTGCCCTGGAAGGCGTGCCTGAGCCAGGCCACGATCCGGCCGAGCCGGTCGGTGGCCTCCATCACCGCCGGGTTGCGCACCAGGATCTCGCGCGCCTCGTTCTGCAGCGCTTCCGCGAGCCTTTCGGCCTGCTCACCGAGGGCCGATTTCAGCTCGGGTGGGACGGCCTTGTACGCCATCCGCCGCGCCGCCGTCTTGGCCTCGTCATCCAGCTCTCCGTCGTCCGCGATGTCTTCGAGCACCTTGTTGAGCGCGTCGATCTTCGCCTTGAACGCGTCGATCTGCTCCTGGGTCGGCACGAGGCCGGACGCCGCGGCATAGTCCTCGGCCTTGTCCCTGAGCTCCTGCAGCGCCGGTTTGAGGTGTTCGTCGTCGAGCGTGTCGAACCATCCCTTGATCGTGTTCTGGATCGTCGGGTCGTCCTTGAGGAACTGCAGCGCGGATTTGGCCAGCACGTCGGCCCGGACGGCGGACGCCCGCAGATAGGCCTCGGTGATCGAGGTGACGGCCGTGGAGAACACGATCATCAGAACGGCGAAGGCCATGGCGGCCAGAAGAATATCCATGCCCGGAACCCCGCGGAAAAATGCGCACCTCTATCTGGGCGGGAATCCTAGCACAGAATTCTGCGCGGGGTGTGAAAAAATCCAACAGAAGGCGGGAGTTGCCGGATGCTTGTCCCTCGGGCGGCCCCGCGCCATCCCCCGCCGGCTCAGTCCTTTTCGTCCCGCGTCGCCCCGGATCCGCCGCCCAGCAGTTTCTGCGCCGCCTTGTAGACCGAGAAGCTCAGGGCGAAGGCGCTCATCAGCGACAACACCAGCTGGATCGTGCTCAGAAGCAGCGTCGGCTCAGTGGTATGGCGGACCACGAGATGCGGCACCGCGCCGATCCCGAAGGCCGCCCGGTCGCGCGAGGCGAAACGGACCATGCCGATCCGGTCGGAGGCCTCGATCGCGCTCTCGCAGCCGCGCCCTTCGAGCGGGTCGCGCGCGCAGTCCAGCAGCGGGATCGCGAAGAGCGTGAAGGTGATCGCCCCGGCATCGGCGGTGTTCGCATCCTCCAGGGCGCGGCTTACGTCCCACGCATGGGCCAAGGGAAGATCGCGGTTGGCGATGATCGTGGAATCCTCGCCCGTCGCCTCGGCGGGGCAGGGCTGGGTGTTCCAGGTGAGCGTGTCCTCTTCCCAGCCCGTTTCAGCGCAGGCGCGCGCCGTGACCAGAAACCGCCGCTCGGGACCGGCAAGACCCATCGAGGTGGCAAAGAGGTTCAGCGCGGCCTCTTCGATCACCACCCGGTGGAACGGGGTCGAGGCGGGCAGGCCGCTCAGATCGAAACGCAGGTAGGAAATCACCCGGCCCGGGTCCGGCGACTGCCCGACGCCGGCGCTCAGGATATGCGCGACGCGGGGCGAGGGCAGGTTGTCTGGGCGCGCCTCGGACACGGTGGCATCGGCGCCGGCCACGATGATCGCCTCGCCATCGGCCCGCGCCGGACCCATCGCGGCCATCGCCGCCGAAAACGCGATCGCACCGGTCAGCAGACGTCGCAGCATCGGGCGGGACCTCCTTGGTTCTCTCACAAGTAGTGCTAGCCGCATCCGGCTCTCCTCCCAACAGGTTTCTCGGCGGCGCGGCAGGGCCCGCAAGAACAGGCCAAGACCTTGCGGCGCAGGAAATCCTTACCTTGCATCCTGCCGCGACGCTGGCAAAACTGGCGTGAACCAAACCCGATTTCCCGGAACCCGCTTCGAAAAGGTCTGCTTCTGACATGAAATGCCTCGCCGCCCTGACTGCCGCCCTGACCCTTGGCTCCGCCGCGCTCGCCGCGCCCTGCATCACCCAGAAGGGCCAGTTTCCCGGCTACGTCCAGGCGCTCTCGGTCGAGGCGCAGCGCGCCGGGATCGGCGCCCGGGGCTTGCAGGCGCTGGCCACCACGCAGCTATCCGATCTGACCTGGCGGTTCGAATCGAACCCCAGCAGCCAGACCGGTACGCTGCAAAGCGATCCGGCCACGTTTCTCGCCAAGCGCAGCGGGTCCACGGCGGAGGCCTTCATTAACCGCACCCGGTCGCGCCTGCAGCAGAACGCCCAGCTATTCGCGGCGCTCGAGCGGCGTTTCGGCGTGCCGGGCTCGGTTCTGGCGACGATCTGGGGGCTCGAGACCAGCTGGGGCGGCTATCTCGGCGGCACCTCGATCGTCTCGGGCGCGGTGACGCTGGCCTCCTATTGCCGCCGGCACCCGCGGTTCGAGAGCCACGCCATCGCGGCGCTGCAACTCGTCGATCAGGGCGTGATCACCGGCGGCACAAAGGGCGGCCCCTCCGGCGAGCTCGGCCATATGCAGTTTCTGGCGGGCAACTGGCAGCGCTACGGCGTCGATGCGGATGGCGACGGCAGGGCCGATCCCTATGACCCGGTGGACGCGCTTGCCACGGCGGCCAACATGCTGAAATCCAACGGCTGGCGCGCCGGGCAACCCTTCGAGGAAGGCACCCGCAATTTCCAGGTCCTCTCGGTCTGGAACGACAGCGGCAACTACCAGCGCGCCATCGCCTATGCGGGGACGCGCGCGGGGGGTTAAGGCCTAGAAGGGTCTCAACGCACCAGTTCTGGGTGAGGATGCTGCTATTGCCGGGCCTGCCAATCGGTTGAAATACAAAGCCGGACCGGCAAACCGATCACACGCCCGTTCGGCGCACGCCTTGCGCTGTGCTCTTAGACCTCCCTTCTGATCGGCTACAGTAGCGACAAGACTTCAATCAGAGTCTCTACCGACGCTTTTGGCGCCTCGCGTGCAGCTTCGAGCGACAAACCAAGTTTCGACCGATCCCAGACCCTTTAGGTCGATTTCACCACGACGCTCGCAGATGAAATGCCCCTTTATCCTTTCAAGTGTCGCGGCCGTGATCTGGATCTTGCCCGGTTCGCCATACGCTTCCATCCGCGAGGCGGTGTTCACGGTGTCGCCCCAAAGGTCGTAGCTGAACCTTCGTTCACCGATGATCCCCGCCACCACCGGTCCGCTATGGATGCCTACGCGGATCTGAAACGGGTCGCCTCGCTCCTTTCCAAGCCGTTCCACGACGTCCAACATATCAAGGGCCATTCTGGTCAATACGATCGCATGGTTCTCTCTGGGGTACGGTAATCCAGCGGCCACCATGTAGGCGTCGCCAATCGTCTTGATCTTCTCCAGTCCGTACCTGTCGGTGAGGTGGTCAAATTCCGTGAACACCTTATTCAACTCGCTCACAACTTGCCCGGCGTCCAACGGTGCTGAATGCGCCGTGAAGCCCACAATGTCGGCAAAAAGCACGCTCACGTCGGTCATTCTGTCGGCGATCTCGGTCTCACCGGCCTTCATCCGGTCGGCGATCGGTTTCGGAAGAATGTTGAGAAGCAGTTCCTCGGACCGGTTGCGTTCCTCGGCAAGCATCTGCTCCAGGAAAAACGCCCGGCGGTTCATGTTCTCGATGAGATACGCCGACCCAGCGGCAAAAAAAGCCCCGCCGATGCCCCAGACAAAGTTGTTCACGATTTCAAACTGCGTGCCGCCTAGAATCCAGATCAGCACCGGTGGGATCAGCAGGTAGGGAACGATCACCGAGAGTGCCTGGAAAAAGCTGAAGACGACCAATGGGATAAGCACATATCCAGACACGTAGGACCCCACGCCCGCGACCAGCCCGCCGGGCAGTCTCTCGAAGATGAGCGTCAAGCCGATGGCGGCTCCGAAGAAGGCCGCTTTCGTGACGAAGAGCCACCACCTTGCATCCGTCTTGATCGGCAGAACAAAAGTCAGGGCGAAGAGGCCTAGCAAGTACGAGGAAACGGCGATGCGATGGGGGAGAACAAGGCTGATTGCATCCGCCGTCAGCATCAAATCCCACGGGATGTAGATCAGGAAATCCGCGACGGCGATCAGAAATCCAAGACGTCCGAGCGGGACGACGCGCTCGAGTTGTTTCTGCAGATACTGCGCTTCGGTTTCAGCTGGAAAGCGGCCCTTGCTCCACTCTGAGAGATGCGCGCGCCCGGATGTGCGTGTCTGTGGATGAAACACCGTCGCTGACCGCTCCCTCCGTCGCGGCAGGCAAAATCGAGCCGATCGTGACTGCCCGCGCGCCGCCACGGACGACGTTCGCGCGACGCGGCGGTCTTTTCAAGGGTTTCCTGGATCCAGATGAAACCGACCCAAAGACAAGGGCGCCCCGGTCGGGACGCCCTTGTTGTTTCCAGAGGCCGCCGCCTTTAGCAGCTGTAGTACATCTTGAATTCCATCGGGTGCGGCGTGTGCTCGTAGGCGTAGATCTCTTCCCACTTGAGCTCCATGTAGCCCTCGATCTGGTTCTTGGTGAAGACGTCGCCGGCGAGCAAGAAGTCGTGATCGGCTTCCAGGGCCTCCATCGCTTCGCGCAAGCTGGCGCAGACCGTCGGGATGCCGGCCAGTTCCTCGGGCGGCAGGTCGTAAAGGTCCTTGTCCATCGCCGGGCCCGGGTCGATCTTGTTCTTGATCCCGTCGAGGCCGGCCATCAGCAGGGCCGAGAAGCACAAGTAAGGGTTCGCCGCCGGGTCGGGGAAGCGGGCCTCGACACGCTTGGCCTTCGGGCTTTCCGTCCACGGGATCCGCACGCAGCCCGAGCGGTTCCGGGCCGAGTAGGCGCGCAGGACCGGGGCCTCAAAGCCCGGGATCAGGCGCTTGTAGCTGTTGGTCGACGGGTTGGTGAAGGCGTTCAGCGTCTTGGCGTGCTTGAGGATGCCGCCGATGTACCACAGCGCCTCGTCCGACAGGTCCGCGTATTTGTCACCGGCGAACAAAGGCTTGTCGTCCTTCCAGATCGACATGTTCACATGCATGCCGGTGCCGTTGTCGCCCGCGATCGGCTTCGGCATGAAGGTGGCCGACTTGCCGTAGGCCTGCGCCACGTTGTGGATGACGTATTTGTACTTCTGCAGGTGGTCGCCCTGCGCGGTCAGCGACGAGAAGATCAGGCCCAGCTCATGCTGGCAGGACGCCACCTCGTGGTGGTGCTTGTCGACCTTCATGCCCATGCGCTTCATCGTCGACAGCATCTCGGACCGGATGTCCTGCCCGTCGTCGATCGGATTGACCGGGAAATACCCGCCCTTGACGCCCGGACGATGCCCGGTGTTGCCCATCTCGTATTCGGTGTCGGTGTTCCAGGAGGCGTCCAGCGCGTCGACCTCGTAGGACACCTTGTTCATCTCGACCGAGTAGCGCACGTCGTCGAAGAGGAAGAATTCCGCCTCGGGGCCGAAATAGCTGACATCCCCGATGCCCGACGACTTCAGATAGGCCTCGGCCTTTTCGGCGGTGCCGCGCGGGTCGCGGTCGTATTTCTCGCCCGTATCAGGCTCGAGGATCGAGCAATGCACGGCCAGCGTCTTCTCGGCATAGAACGGATCCATGTAGGCCGAGTCCGTGTCCGGCATCAGCTTCATGTCGGACTGGTCGATCGACTTCCAGCCGGCGATCGACGATCCGTCGAACATGAAGCCTTCGTCGAGGAAATCCTCGTCGACCTGGTCGCTCATCACCGTGACGTGCTGCAGCTTGCCGCGCGGGTCGGTGAAGCGGATGTCGACGTATTCGACGTCTTCGTCCTTGATCGTCTTGAGAACGTCAGATTTGCTCATGGATGTGTTCCCTTGCTCCTAATGTGCGAATATTCAGAGGGCGTCTTCGCCGGTCTCGCCGGTGCGGATCCGCAGCGCTTGCTCGACGGACGAGACGAAGATCTTGCCGTCGCCGATCTTGTCGGTCTTGGCGGCGCCGATGATCGCCTCGATGGCGCCGTCGACCTGGTCGTCGCCCAGCACGACCTCGATTTTCACCTTGGGCAGAAAGTCCACCACGTATTCGGCGCCGCGATAAAGCTCGGTGTGGCCCTTCTGGCGGCCGAAGCCCTTGACCTCGACGACAGAGAGGCCCTGCACGCCGATCTCCTGCAAGGACTCCTTCACCTCATCGAGTTTGAAGGGCTTGATGATCGCTTCGATCTTTTTCATGCGGTGCGACTCCCTAACGCTATGGCTGGAGGGGTGAGACCACTTCTCTTCTCGGGTCACAATTCGCTAGGGTGACGGGGCAGGGAGGCGGACCCGGAATCCAGACACTCTGCCTAAATTTTGTGCAATATGCCGCGCGATCATGCGGAAAATGAATACAAGAGGCTGAAAATGTCGGCAGAACTGCTCACCGCCGCCCAGATGCGCGCCATCGAGACCGCCGCGATCGAGAGCGGGCAGGTCACCGGGCTCGAGCTGATGGAGCGCGCCGGGCGCGGCGTGGTCGAGGCGATCTTTGAGGAATGGCCGGAGCTGGCGCAAGCGCCGCACAAGGCCGTGGTGCTTTGCGGGCCCGGGAATAACGGCGGCGACGGGTTTGTGGTGGCGCGGCTGTTGCATGATCGTGGCTGGCAGGTCGAGGCCTTTCTATATGGCGACCCGGAGAAGCTGCCGCCGGATGCGAAGGCGAACCATGACCGCTGGGCCGAAGCGGGTCGCGTTGACACAGAACCGCCGCTCTCCGCGGAAGGTCTGACCGCCGATCTTTTTGTCGACGCGGTCTTCGGCACCGGTCTTACCCGCCCGTTTGATGAAATCTTCCTGCTGCATGATATTTCGGCGATCTGCGAGAAGGATGAAGCGAACGCACCCCATCTTGTCGCAATCGATATGCCCACTGGAATTCACACCGATTCAGGCCATGGTCTGGTGGCCTGGGTCGAGGTGCAGTTGACCGTAAGCTTCCACAGGATGAAACGAGGACAGACCCTCGCCGATGGCCGAACCGCCTGCGGCAAGGTGGTGGTCAAGGATATCGGCTTATGACCGAACTCCTCACCGCCGCTCAGATGCGCGCCATCGAGACCGCCGCCATCGAGAGCGGGCAGGTTACAGGGCTGGAGCTGATGGAACGCGCCGGGCGCGGCGTGGTGGAGGCGGTGTTCGAGGAGTGGCCGGAGTTGGCGCAGGCGCCGCACAAGGCCGTGGTGCTCTGCGGGCCGGGGAACAATGGCGGCGACGGGTTCGTGGTGGCCCGACTTCTGAAAGAGTGGGGCTGGGAGGTGGAGGTGTACCTTTACGGCGATCCGGAGAGTCTGGCGCCGGATGCGCGAGTGAATTATGAGCGGTGGTCGAAGTTGGGGGCGACCGGACCGGCCGAATACGATGCCATCCTAAGTCAGGCGCCCTATGACCTTCGCGTCGACGCGGTCTTCGGAACGGGTTTGAAACGGGCGCCATCGAACGAGCTTCAGGGTGCATTTGAAGCGTCCCGGGATGTGCGCGAAGAGAGAAAGAAATACTATCCCCCAAAGCGGGTCGCGGTGGATTGCCCATCTTGCCTGGATTTGGACTCCGGACGGCCACTTATCCCAATCAGGTACTGGGAAGGCGACTATCACCTGGATTTCTTCGCCGATCTCGTGGTTACCTTACATAGCCCGAAACTCGGTCACTACCTGGGGTCCGGGGTCTGGCAATACTGCCGCAAAGTGGTTGTGAAGGACATTGGGCTAGACCATGCCGTCGACGAGGCGCATGTGCACCTCGTCGACGCTTCATGGCTTGGCCGTGACTGCCTGCCGGATCTCTCGAAGGAGCGTACAGACCACAAATACAGCCACGGCCACGCGCTGGTGCTCTCCGGTGGTCCCGGCAAGGGCGGAGCAGGGCGGCTCGCCGCGCGCGGGGCGCTGCGGATCGGGGCCGGGCTGGTGACGGTGGGCTGTCCGCCGGGGGCGCTGCAGGAGAATGCCGCGCAGCTCAACGCTGTGATGCTGAAGAGCCTCGCC
>JAAUYH010051733.1_pt1 | contig 11318 bp, 5 predicted proteins | sample 7278061 | NCBI WGS metagenome assembly JAAUYH01 (sample SAMN14350203, study PRJNA611818) | marine sediment metagenome | isolation source: surface marine sediment (0.6m) | place: French Polynesia: Moorea | collected 2018-08 | reverse complement strand
GTATTTTTCTGGGCATAAAAATACATGGATGCTGCTGCAATTACAGCTTGTTCAAAATTCTCAGTTTCCCATTTACCAGCACTATCTAAAGCTATGATAATCTCTTGTCCGGAGGTCACTAATTCTAATTCCCGTACTCTTAGATCGCCCATGCGGGCGCTGCTGCGCCAGTGAATTAAACGCATAGGATCCCCAATACGGTAAGGACGTAAAGAACGAGTTATTCCTTCACTTGCAGTATGGAAGGGTCTACCGTGAGGATAGTTAAATCTGCAATCTTCTCCACGGATTTCATCAACTAAAGGACAATGACTTAAAGGTAAAACTGTGGGGTAAACAATAGCCCTCGCAGCACATTTATGCTGACGACGCGACCAAAACAATCCAAAAGGTGCGCCTGTTGCGAACTCCACATTTTCCCAACGATAGATACCTCTTCGCTGAGTTCGGTAGTAATATTGCCAACGGTAAGTATCTTGGGGTGGAATAATTTCAACTGCTTGGGCGATAGATTCCCCCAATATATAGGGCAAAATATCTTTTACTTGTATTAATCTTATTGGCTTTTTAGTAGAGTTAGTAATCTCCAATTCTACTGTTAGATCCTCTCCTACTGTTACTGCTTGGATCGGTAACCGAGCAACAGAAATTCCTGACAAAAAACGTGGTGGTAAAAACGCTGCGATCGCTAACAGGGAAAAACTTACTGCGCTAATTACGTAGAGCCAGCCAGCCATAGTATTAATTGCTGCGGCAAAAAAACAAATTGCGATCGCTCCTAATACCATCCCACTATAGGCGGGAGCGCAAGCACGGGTTTCTAGCCAATTAATTATAGGTTTAAATATATTCATAGCACCTAGCGTAACCTATAATTTTGTGATGAGTAATGATTCCGAGCTTCATTCCCGCTTGCTCAAGCATGATTTATCATCCGTTTTCACCCAGTTCTAGCAGTAACTCAAACCTATTCACCAGAAGCACCCAAAAATAACGCCACAACAGCTAGGTTTTGAGACTTCGCCATGCAGTTCAATTTTCTAGTAATGGGTAATGAGAATTAGTAACTGGCAATTGTCAATCAGTAATGGTTATTGGTTGATGGGTAAAATACTGCTACTTTTTCAATTATTGTTATATGCGTAACAAGCAATTTTAAGTGATTACAAGTATTATTTATCCAGAAAATATTTAAATTTCTAAATTAATTAGGGGTGTTGCAGGTAGAAATAATACACAAAACTTACTTCATAGCAGAAGGTTAAAGGCATGAAAGCCAGTGAGGTGTTGAGGAGATATAAAGAAGGTGAAAGGGATTTCTGTCGCGTAAATCTTAGGGGTCAGTCTTTCAAGGGTCAAAATCTTTCAGGAGCAGACTTTAGTTATGCAGATATTCGTAGCACAAATTTTAGTTGTGCGAAATTGCAGGGAGCGAACTTTACTGGCGCAAAAGCAGGTTTGCAAAAGCGTTGGGCATTGATCCTGCTTATGCTTTCTTGGTTTTTGTCGGTAATATCATTTTTTCTTTTCCTGCATAATGAATCTTTAATAATGTACACAGTTAATCTTTCGGCTAGTCCTGAGAACAAAGTTACAGGCTGGGTAGCACTGATTGTTACGATTATTGTATATATTGTTATTATTAACCAAGGAATAGAGGCAAGTCTTGTCTTCGTCATAGTTATAGCTATAGTTGGAGCCGGAGCCAGAGTCTTCGTCGGAGTCATAGCTTTTGCCGGAGCCACAGCTTTCGCCAAAGTCGAACTTGTAAAACTTGTAGTCGGAAGTGGAGCATTTGGAGCCTTTGCAGGAGTCGTAACTATAATCGAAGTCTTCGTTGGGACCGTAGCTTTTGCTGGAGCCGCAACTGTCGCTGGAGCCAAAGCTGGGTTGAAAGCCGGAGCTTTTGCCGGATCTGTAACTATAACTGTAGCTGGAATTGTAGCTGGAGCCATAGTTGTAATCTTAGCAATAGTCGGAGCTATAATAAGCAGTTTAATTGCTTACCAAGCAATTAAGGAAAATGACAAATATACTTTAGTACGGAATTTTGCAGTTGCTTTTGCTGCTATTGGTGGAACGAGTTTTCGTGCTGCGGATCTAACGGATGCAAATTTTACCTCTGCTCAACTTAAAAGTACAGATTTACGAGGGGCTAAACTTATTCGTACTTGTTTTAACAAGACTAAGTTACTTAATCGCGTTCGTCCTGGCACTTCTTACTTACAACATCCTCAGATATGCAAATTACTCAGCACCAGACAAGGACAAGATAAAAATTTTGACCGTCTGGATTTACGGGGAATTAACTTAAAAGCTGCTTTGTTAACAGATGTCAGTTTTATTGGTGCAGACTTAAGCGAAGCTTGTTTACAAGACGCGGATTTATCCAGAGCTCAATTAGTCCAAACTCAGTTAGATAGAACCGACTTTACAGGGGCTATACTTACCGGTGCATATATAGAAGATTGGGGCATTACCAATGAAACCAGATTTCACGAAGTAAGGTGTGAATATGTACATATGCGATTCCCTACTACAGAAAACCCCGATCCTTGGCGCAAACCTAATAATAAAGAAGAAGTATTTGCTGATGGGGAATTTAGCGACTTCATTAAACCACTAGTTGATACACTTGACCTTTACCACAATTCCAGTATTGACCCCCGTGCGATCGCAATTTCATTCAAAGAATTAGCAGAGAATAACCCAGATGCTGAGCTAGAAATTGTGGCAATGGAAAAAAGGGGGAAAGATAAATTTTTACTTCGTGCGAAAACTGCACCATTAGCTGATAAATCCCAACTAAGTGCAGAATATTTTGAAATTTATAATCAGGTCAAAGCTTTGGCAGAGAAAGAAGTTCAAACTTTAATGGCAGAAAAAGATAACAGAATTCGTAGTTTAGAAAATTTTGTAAATACGGCTTTAAAAAGCCCTAGTTCTTATTCAAACACTCAAATAGAAGAGGTAAGTAATATGAATAACAATCCTGGTGGATTGTCAGTTGGTGGTAATGTTGGCGGTAATGTTAATAATGTCCAAGGGGATAATAATCGTGCCGTTCAAGGTGACAACAACCAAGGTGTGCTTGGTGACAATAATCAAGTCACACAACAGAATCAAGTAGATTTAGATGCTGACACACCGTTAACTAAAGAGGATGTTGTCAAGTTATTAGCAAAACTTGAAGCTTTGGTTAAAACCGCAGAATTGTCAGCAGAGACTAAAGAAGAAGTAGTTGAAGATTTAAGTGCAGCGAAGAAAGCAACTGATAAAGAGGATCCGAAAAAGAACATAGCACTAGCTAATTTAGAAAGTGTGGCACAAACACTTGAAAAAACTAGCAAAACGGTAGATGCTGGTCAGAAACTTTGGAATAAAGCTAAACCTATAATTACCAAAATAGCTGGTTGGTTAGGTGCTGCTGCTAGTTCTTACTTATTAAAGTTGTAAGTCTGATTTATGAATCAGTTACCACCTGATAAATCCGATCCACAACAGCCTGCTGATGATTCATCTCAAAAGCAGCAGGCTGATACTTCCAGACCGGATAATGTAGTTCAAGGTAATCAAAATCGAGTTGTTCAGGGTGATAAAAATACGGTAATTCAGGGAAATAATAACTTTTTAAACAGTACCTTGAATTTTATTTTTAATTCTGCACGCCAGATTAGTGGTGAATCACAAATATTAGTAAAACGCGATAAAGTTCAAGAAAAACTGTTAAAAATAGTCAATACAGAAGTAGAAAATCGAATCAATAGTTCACTTCACAATCATGTTTATATTGTCTTAGATAAAGAACAAAATCCATCTCAGGTTGAATCTCCTTGGGAGATGGAAGTAAAGGTTGGTTTTCAACCGAAATTTACTTTACAGAATACAGAAATTATTACAGTTTTTGATCTCACTGATATTGCTGGTAGATTATTAATCCTAGGTGAGCCTGGTTCAGGTAAAACTACCATGCTTCTCAAGTTAGCTTCCGATTTAATCAAACGTGCTAATGAAAATCCTAGCCATCCTATACCAGTATTATTTTCTTTATCAGCTTGGAAAAAAGATAATCAAAATATCAAAGATTGGTTAGTAGAGCAACTTAAAGAGAAATATGGGGTACGAAAAGATATTGGTAAACAGTGGGTAGAGAATCAAGAAATTATACCCCTTTTAGATGGCTTAGATGAGTTAGCAGCAGAACGCCAAGAAGGGTGTATCATAAAAATCAATGAATTTCTCAAACCTGGAACTTGGAGTAATCCTTTGGTGGTTTGTAGTCGCACAGAAGAGTATCAACATCATGCAACTTTATTGCAATTAAATAACTCTCTGGAATTATCTCCTTTTACTCCTCAACAAGTTTATGAGTATCTACCAAATACAGATAATTTGCAATTCTGGGACAGTATTAATAATGATGTAGATTTAAATCAGTTAGCTCAAACACCACTTTTATTAAATATCATTGTCCTTTCTGCTCAAGAAATATCTATAGAAACTTGGCAGTAGTTTAAGACTTATGAGGAACGTCATTTTTATTTATTTGAAGCTTATATTCGTAGAATGCTTAAACGTCCCTATAAGGGCAAACAGCCTCAGCATGAAAAAACTCAACGCTGGTTAAGTTGGTTAGCACTGCGGTTAACCGAGGTAAATACAACAGAGTTTTTAATTGAAAAAATACAACCATCTTTTCTGTCAAGTAAAGTTCAAAGAGTTGTTTACAATATGGTTGTATGGGGGATTATATCAGGACTGATTTTTGGGCTTCTGTCTGGGCTTATTGATAATAATTCCCTTAATTTTGGTTTGATTACTGAACTGATTATTTTTGGGCTGATTTTTGGGCTGATTTTTGGGCTGATTAATGGGTTGATTGGCGAGTTAATAGAAAATAAAATTGAAAAAATCACTTTAATTGCTTCTTTACCAAGCCTTAGTGCAGTAGTTATAAAATGGCTGATTTTGCTATTGGTTTATTGGTTATTTTGGGGGGTGATTAATGGGCTGATTGTTGGGACGATTAATGGTCTTATTTTTTGGATAATTCATATGCTGAATATTAGGTTTACTGGAGATAAGATTCAAACAATTAACTCTCTAAAATTTAATATAAAAGTAACTTTTGTGGTGCTGATTAATGTGCTGCTTTTTGGGCTAGTTTCTGGGCTAATCTCTGGGCTAGTTTCTGGGCTAATCTCTGGGCTAGTTTCTGTATTTATTGGTGAGTTAAGAGAAAATAAAATTGAAAAAATAATTATTTTAATTGCTACTTTACTAAGCTCTAGTAAAGTAGCTACAAAATGGCTGATTATTGGGTTGCTTCTTGGGCTGACGATGGGGTTGATGGGGTTACTTTTTTGGCTGCTGAATCATGGGCAAGATGTGAGGACGGGGTTAGTTCTTGGGCTGATTCCTGGGCTGATTATTGGGCTGGTTTCTGGGCTGATTCTTGGACTGATTGGAGATAATATTCAAACAATTGAGTCTCTGAAATTTAATCGAAAAAAATCTTTTGTTGGGCTGGCTTTTGGGCTGATTTCTGGGCTGATTATTGGGCTGGCTTTTGGGCTGATTTGGGGGTTATTTTTTGGGCTGATTTGGGGGTTATATTTTTGGCTATTTTTTGGGCCGATTATTGGGCTGATTTCTGGGGTAGATGGGGTTGAATTTGAAAATAAAAAAATCCCTAATCAAGGTATTCATCAATCAATTATCAATACTTTATTTTTATCTTTTTTGGGCTATATTTGCGCAGCATTATTAGTCTTTGTATATCTAAAATTTTCCACAGATATAAAGATTAATGAAGTACTATTTACTAGTTTAGTGTCAGGATTATTTTTTGGACTATTGATTGGAATACCCAGAACTGGAACACCAGCTATGAAACACTTCGTTTTGCGTGTCGTTCTTTGGTCTAGCGGCTACATTCCCTGGAACTATGCCAAGTTTCTCAATTACTCCACAAATCGCCTATTTCTACAACGAGTGGGTGGTCGCTATCGCTTCACCCACAAAATGCTGCAAGACCACTTCGCCCAAATGCAGCTTGAGAGCAGAAACCTTCGAAGCTGATTCCATCTCTGATATCACATATTTTCCAAAGTTACTTTACTAATCCCCAGTCCCCAAATATAAAATATTGAATTTACATAAATTAATAGTAATTTTTGTGTAAAGAAGTTAAGATCGTACCACGGGCTTAACCAGGGCATTTTCAATGGTTTGCCAGACTACAAAGATAAACAGAGATAAACAGGTTTTACAAGCGTTGTTTTTTAAAAATTGGCTGTAATGGCATCTACCACTGATAAATAGTTAGTAATTATCGGTTTGGCGAATAGAAAATATGATAAAGGGTAAAGGTTTGGGATTCTGAACCTCTACCCTTAATTTTTCCTAGGTATGTTTACGAGTTAAGTATTTTTACCGTCTCGCCAATTTCTTGGACATCTTACGCAAACGAATTGACTCGGGAGTGATTTCCACTAATTCGTCTGGTCCAATGTATTCCAATGCTCTTTCCAAGCTCATTTCTACGGGTGTTTGCAATTGGACTAATTCATCTCCAGTTGCAGAACGGTGGTTTGTTAACTGCTTGGTTTTGCAGACATTCAAATCTAGGTCTTGAGGACGGTTATTTTCTCCGACTATCATTCCTTTGTAAACTTTAGTACCTGGGGTAATAAAGAAGGAACCGCGATCCTCAGCATTTTTCAGAGCGTAGAAAGTTGCAACACCTTCTTCAAAAGCAATTAAAACGCCATTACGACGGGTAGTAATTTCACCAATAATCGGACGATAATCAAGAAAACTATGGTTCATGATACCGTCACCGCGAGTGATACGCATGAATTCACCCCGGAAACCAATTAAGCCACGAGCGGGAATTACAAACTCTAGTTGGGAGCGTCCGTTACCACCCATTTGCATGTCTTGCATTTCGCCTTTACGCTGTCCGAGTCGTTCAATACAACCACCTACAGCTTCTTCAGGAACGTCAAGAACTAAAAGCTCGTAAGGTTCGCAAGGTTGTCCGCTAACTTCACGGTAAATTACCTGTGGCTGGGATACTTGAAACTCATAACCTTCACGGCGCATGGTTTCAATTAAAATACCCAAGTGAAGTTCGCCACGACCAGAAACTTTAAATTTATCGGGAGAGTCGCTTTCTTCAACACGTAAAGCAACATTAGTTTCCAATTCCCGCATTAGGCGATCGCGAATTTGGCGAGAGGTAACAAAACTACCTTCTTTACCAGCAAAGGGCGAGTCATTAACCGAAAAGGTCATTTGTAATGTCGGTTCGTCGACTTTAATTAGTGGTAAAGCCTGGGGTTCGTTGGGACAAGTGATAGTTTCACCAATGTTTGCATCTGCAAAACCAGCAACAGCAACCAGATTTCCTGCGGATGCTTCTTCCATCTCAACGCGTTTGAGACCTTCAAAGCCCATCAATTTACTAATTTTGGCTTTGACAGTTTTGCCATCTTCTTTAACTAAAGCGGCTTGTTGTCCGGCTTTAATAACACCGTTGTGAATTCTACCAATTACGATTCTACCCAGATATTCTGAGTAATCTAGGGTTGTAACCTGCAATTGTAATGGTTTTTCTGCATCACCTACTGGGGGTGGAACGTGGCGCAACACAGCTTCAAATAAGGGTTGCATATCCTTGGGTTCATCATCCAAGTCATTTTTAGCGTAACCGGAAAGACCAGAAGCAAATAGGTAGGGGAAATCGCACTGATCGTCATCAGCACCTAATTCTAAGAATAAATCTAATACCTTATCGACTGCACCATGGGGGTCTGCTTGGGGACGGTCAATTTTGTTAACTACAACAATTGGGCGCAGTCCTTTTTCCAATGCTTTCTTTAACACAAAACGTGTTTGTGGCATTGGACCTTCGTTAGCATCAACAATAAGGATACAGCCATCTACCATACCAAGTACCCGTTCGACTTCGCCACCGAAATCGGCGTGTCCGGGAGTATCAACAATATTGATTAATGTTTCTTGATAGCGAACTGCTGTATTTTTAGAAAGAATAGTAATACCCCGTTCTCTTTCGAGGTCGTTGGAGTCCATGACGCAATCAGGAACGTCTTCCCCTTGACGGAAAATGCCGGACTGTTTCAGTAGAGAATCAACGAGGGTTGTTTTGCCGTGGTCAACGTGGGCAATAATGGCGACGTTACGAATTGAGAGCGTCATAGGAACATTCCAGAAGTGCGGGTAATATAACTTAATATTGTGATCCAGCTCTTAATAACAGAATTCGGAAAAATTTGCTAATTCTGTAAACAAGCCTTAATAATTCTATCTCAATGTTAACGATCCACGTAAATTTTTGAAAGCAAAACTTTGGGGTTTAAAGTGGCGAAAAGTAGGTTAAATCACGACAAATAGAAGATTGAAGGCTAATATATGTATCACTTACAATTTTTTTGGTCAAAATTATTTAATTAATCTTCCTAAAGTAGCTACATAGACTTTCACTGTTATGTGATTTTAATGGGAACTACTGAAATTATTTATCTTATTACTACTCGATGAAGTTCTAATTTTCAAATAATGTAATATTAGTTACCAAGAGTATGGATTGTTCAGTATGCTTAGCCATGTTTTTGTTGGGTTAGAGACAGCCTAACCCAACCTAAGTAAGTAGGCAAGAAAAAAGTAAACTATGTAAATAAATATAAAATACTCGTATTTGGCTCGTAGTAGCGCTTTAGCGCTAAAGCGCTATTACAAACAAGTTATGATTTTTCTTAATAACCTACTTACATCAATTTAGCTGTTATTCTTTTGTAGTGTAATGACTTTCTACGGCTTCTGAATCAACATGAGAGTCATTGTGGCTATAACTGGGTACAGGTATGTTATCTGTAACCTTCTGTAAGTGTGTTTCTGGCTTTGCTGCATCTTGATGATGTATTAACTTCCCAATTTGAGATATTAATTCTCCTAATTTACCTTCTTCCAGTAGGTTATTTATCATGGAAATACCACTGGTTGATAGAAGTAACTTATTAATATCGTCTACGCCTTTGCCATTATTATTTGCCCCTGGAAAAGAATAAATTCTGATATTTCCTAAAACTCCTGGTTGTGGTGCCAAGGAGCTGACTATTTCTGGTAGTTTATCTGAAAGTTCTGGCCAGATGGTAGTGATAACTTGAGCACTTAAACTGGCATGACTAATGGTATTTTCAGCGGTAATTTTTGCTTGTATACCTTCAGCTTCAGCTAAAGCTCGAATGCGTTCGGCATCTGCAAGAATACGAATTGACTCGGCTTCAAGTTCTGCAGCTTGTTGAGCAATTTCAGCTTGTCTGCGACGACGAAAAGCATCAATTTCAATGACGTTGCGATCGCCAATATTTTTTTCTTGGGCTTGTTCTTCGGCAGCTATTATAGATAGACTCTTACTGCGTTCGGCTTTTTCGATTTCACCGGCGGTCTTAACCGATTCTTCTGCTTTGGCTTGTTCTGCTTGTGCGACAAAAGTTTCTCGTTTTTTGTTAGCAATTGATATCGCGACTTCTTCTTGTGCGAGTCTTGCAACTTTTTCTGACTCCGCAATTTGCACTTGTGCTTGTAACTTGTTAGACTCTACGGTTTGTTGGCGGGTAACTTCTGCTAGCTCTGCTTCTTGTTTTTGATGGATTTGTGTAACCTTTAGTTTTTTGTTACGGTCTTCTAGGGCAATATCAGCTTCAATTTGGCTTTGTTGTACAGATAATTTCTTGCGAATTTCCTCTTCTTCTACCGATTTATCTTGCAAAATTTTGCTGCGAAGGGTGGCTGCAGCTTCTTTATCTTTAGCTTCTTGAATTTCCCGTTGTCTTTGTGCTGTCAGGGCTTCAACTTGCAACTTTTGCTCTAATTCCGCTGTTTCTTTTTCTTGAGCAATTTGTAGCGATCGCTTTTGAGCATCTAGTTCTTTTTGCTCGATAGCTACTTGGGTAGTCAATTCCACTTCACGCTTTTGTTGAATTGAGCGTTGAATAGTTTCTGTACGCAGACGCACTCCTTGAGCATCAAAGAAATTATTGGTGTCGTAGGTGTCGCTTTCTTCGATTTCGGAAATTGCAATGTTGTTAAGAGTTAAACCTACTTTCTTTAAGTCTTGCTGAGTCAAGTTCAAAACTTCTTCAGCAAATCCTAACTTGTCGGAATCAATTTCTGCCAAGGTTTTCTTCTTCGCAGCAGCCCTAATGGCATCATCAGCACGGGTTTCTAGGGCTTCTGTGATGTCTTCTGCTGATATTTTACCTTGTCTGGAAAGTCGTGCGGCAGCAATTAGCACATCTTCTTCACTGGCATTTATGCAGACATAAAAAGTTACCCGCATATTTGCCCGTAAATAGTCTTGAGTCCGAACTGCTAATTTACCGGTACGCTCGACATTAATGGAAATTTCTCGTAACGGTACCCGTGTGAGTTCGTGAAAACCTGGTACCACAATGCAACCACCATTGAGAACTACCGTTTTCTTTTTCACAAAAATACCGCCAGTTCTCACAAAAGCCTCGTTATTTGGAGTAATGACATAAATACTCGTGTAAGACCAAATACTCAGTAATATGAGTACGATGATACCCGCAATCAACCCAGGGAAAACAAAGGCTTCATCGATTTGATTAAGGATTGGTTGGGTAGAAATTTGAGCAATATAGGGTGATGTTTCTACTGGTTTCTCAGCAATTAAAGTAAGTGATGTAGATGTATCATCACTTATATTGTACTGTTCTCCCACCAAGGTATTTGTAGGTGGTAGGGGTAATAATTCAATGAAAGTTAACCAAAACAGCATTTTCTTTAATATTTATTTCGTTCTTATTTTTTTCTTAGTTAGATTCAACCAACGATCTACATCTGGAGTGTCTTTAGCGATGACAGAATAAATATCTTGCTTTCGATTTATTACAATTACTCGTTCGCCATGATGGGGAATAACTTTTGCCCATTTTGGGATAGTGGCATTGATAGTCACTAAATTGCCACTTTTATCAATCACATCTATTTGACCGATTCTACCCTTGTCTTCGGCAGGTATAGTAGCAGAACAGACAGTACCATTACGACCTATCAAGCGATCGCTACTTGTATCTTCGCCAAATTCTGCAAAAATTCTCCCCATTGGTCGTGCAATCAGTCCCCCGATCAATAAAGCGATGAATAGCGACAACAATAAGACTATTCCGTTCCAAATACCACTGGGAATTTGATTGAGGATGCTCTCTAGCCAAACATTTAACATCCAGCCAGACAAGCCCCATAAACTCAAATCTGTTGCTAGTAAT
>JAAUYH010086990.1_pt1 | contig 11319 bp, 8 predicted proteins | sample 7278061 | NCBI WGS metagenome assembly JAAUYH01 (sample SAMN14350203, study PRJNA611818) | marine sediment metagenome | isolation source: surface marine sediment (0.6m) | place: French Polynesia: Moorea | collected 2018-08 | reverse complement strand
TTCGTTCCTTTCAAGAATATTGGTCTCTCTATTCTCTCAACTTCTTTCTCAGCATACACTTGAGCTGTTTTATTTCCTTGATCATCTTGGATTTAAGCGAACGATGAGTCTTGATGTTCGTTAATGGATTTGTCCTAGCTGCAATTGCCTAAACAAAAGAGATGTTAATGCAGCCAAAAATTATTTTAGACGTCGGGTAAGCGTGATAACTTGTGGAGATACCTCTGGTGGGGAGTCAACGCTGCTGTCTCTAGCTACTTGTCGGTGAAGCAAGAATCCCCCGATTTATCAGCGGGAGCGTCAAGTTAATAATTAGTCAATCCTTTAAAAGCATAACCAATAAATAGCCCGATTAATAAAGCCCATACTTGACCAGAATCAAGGAAATTATACCAAGCATCTTCCATGTTGGCTAAAATATCGACATCTTCTATAACCTGAGCCAGTATAGGGCTCTCATGAATGAAATTATGATAATTGTAATAGATTGTCCCATCAAGTAAATGTAAATGTAGAATTTCCATTGATTATGATTAGAATTATCAGCACAACCAAATTAACAAATCTATTGAATAACGTCTTGAGAATGTATTAAATATTCAATAAGCTACTAGTGATAAAACACTAGTAGCTTGACAGTTGCTCAAAAATCCAAAAATATTGAGTAAAAATATTAATCTCTTACTGCTTCTAAAATATCAGAAAAATAAAAGCTAGTACTAGTTGTTCCCTTACGTTCAATATGAAATCCATTATCAAGGAGAATTCTTATAATTTCTGCTTCCTTATGTTGATAAGCGCGAGTGGTTTTGGATGGTCCGGGAAAAAATTCACCGATTTTTTTGAGAATGACTAGAAACAAAGTTTTGGGTGCAAAACTCAAAATTATTCGAGAATCTGCCAGGGATGCTAAGTGAGAGATCATTTTGGCAGTATCTTCGGCTGGATAGTGAATCAACACATCTAGACAAATAACAGTATGATATTTACCATCTAAAGATTCGAGATCTTGGACAGCAAAAGATATATGATCCGTATTTCCTAAGGCCAATTTTGCTTTTTTTTCCGCCTCTGTGACCATTTTTTCTGAAATGTCACTGGCAAAAACTTTTGCGCCAGCTTTTGCCAGAGGAATACTGAGACTACCAACCCCACAACCTGCATCACAGACGGAGATTTGAGCTAAATTGCGATCAGCTTGTAACCATTCTGTCACTGTATCGATAGTTTTTTGATGACCAAGACGAATATCTTTTTGAACTTTATTTACTTCTTCAGTTTGACCGTAGATTCTCCGCCAGCGCTCAAAACCAACAGCATTAAAATAATCTTTAACAATTGCTTTATCGTTTACAGTGGCCATAATATTTCTACTTTTGTTAAATTGCACGAAAGTATTTTATCTTGCAACCTATCAAGTTTGACATCCTCCCGCCGATAAATCGGGGGATTCCTGGCAGCCGTTAAGCTACTAGGGTGGTACTCACTTCACAGATAGTAGCTTCAGAGCAATCGACCTCAGGTCGCTGGGTTTCGTCCCACAAGCGCTACAAGTCCATTCTCTTTCAGAAAGTTGCAAATCCTGATATTTATGAGCGCAACTAGAACATAATTTACTAGAATCAAGTTTTAACTGGCAATTGGGCTTGCTAAATAAAAGTGAAAGGTATGCTAGATAAGGTTTTTGAGTCTTTTTTGACCAAAAAAGTCCAAGACCATAACATCTATAGGCTAAAAACCCTTACAATGCCAGAAAATTAAGTAAGTAGGCGGAATAATTGATAAAACCCAAGTAGTTAATCTTTTCCCTACACCCTATCCCCTAAAACCTAAAACCTAAAATCTAGAAGATTGTTTCTTTTTATTTGTTATTGAGAAGATGTTTTTGGGAATTATTTTTTGGGAATCATATAGCTGTGATGCTGCTTGTCAAGCAGGTCGATCAGACTCTATATGTGATTGAAAATGCTCTATAACTGCGATCGCGTTCTCTCAAAACTTAAAAACAACCTCAAATTATGGTCTTTACCATTTGCTTTAGTTGTGATTGCCGAGACAGGAGCGATCGCTTCAGCCCAAATCGTTCCTGACAATACTCTACCTCAAAATTCAATTGTTGCTCCTAACGGTGACATAATTCAAATTAAGGGAGGAACAGTTGAAGGGAACAATCTATTTCACAGTTTTGAGCAGTTTTCAGTCCTTAATGGGCAAACCGCATTTTTCAATAATGGTTCGGCAATTGCCAATATTATCAGTCGTATTACCGGTAGTTCTATTTCCGAGATCGATGGTTTAATTCGTGCTAATGGTTCGGCAAATCTCTTTTTACTTAATCCCAACGGCATTATTTTTGGCAAAAACGCTTCATTAGATCTTGGTGGTTCTTTTATTGGCAGTACCGCTAATAGTCTTAAGTTTGCTGATGGTAGTGAATTTAGTGCCATTAATCCGCAAGAACCACCTTTATTAACTGTCAATATTCCCATCGGTTTACAATATGGCTCAAATTCAGGAAATATAGTTGTCAAAGGTGCGCCAAACAATCTTGTTGTCGATCCTCGATTTTTTTCTATTGACCGCAGTAATCGCCCTGATGGATTAAAAGTAGCGGATGGCAAGACTCTTGCTTTAGTTGGTCGAGATATCCTTTTTTCAGGAGGAAATATTACCGCAGCAGAGGGCAACATTGAGCTATGGGCAGTTAATAATGGTTTAGTCTCAATTATCGATCCCAACGGACAATTACAAATCCCGACCGAACAAGAATCTCTAACCTACGGTAATATCGAACTTTCTCAAGCAGCCTCTGTCGATGCTAGTGGTAATAGTGGCGGTGAGATTCAACTACAAGGTCAAAATATATCTGTTCAAGACGGCTCTGTAGTATTAACAGATACTCTAGGAACTGGTTCGGGGGGTAATTTGGAGGTTCAAGCCACAGAATCGATTAAAGTCGAGGGAATTTCAGCTTTTAGTGACATTTTTAGCGCCATAGTAGCCGATGTCGCTACTGGAGCGACGGGCAATGGTGGTAATGTAAGCATTGACACAGATAGCTTACAGCTAACCGATGGTGGTCAAATCTCCAGTGGTACTTTCGGGGTGGGCAATGCAGGAACCTTAAAGATTAAAGCTGAGGATATTAAGATAAGTGGTGGTTCTGATTTTGGTGCTAGTGGTTTATTTGCTCCTGTTGCATTGGGAGCTACTGGTAATGGGGGTAATTTAGCTATTGAAACAGAAAGTTTGCAGATGACTAAAGGGGCTCAAATCTTGACAACCACTTTTGGTTTTGGCAATGCTGGTGAATTGAGAATCAAGGCTGAGGATATTGAAGTAAGTGGTCAAAGTAAATTAGGTCCGAGTCTTCTTGCTGCAACAGTCTTTAAACTACCTGGTATACCAGAAAATATCGCACCTTTTTTGGGAGCTGGTGTTGGTAACGGGGATAATTTAATTATTGAAACAAATAGTTTGCGTGTTTCGGATGGAGCACAGATTGCTGTTAGTACTTCTGGCACTGGAAACGCAGGCAATTTAGAAATTATTGATGCGGAAAACGTCGAATTATTGGGTTTTGGCAGCGGTGGTCGCAGTGGTTTATTTGCCAGTGCCATTGTAGAGTCAGGAAATGGTGGAAATATTAATCTAACCAGTCATCAACTTGCAATAAGAGATGGAGCTACTATTAGTGTAGGCAATTTTTCTAGTAGTAGGAATCCTAATATTCCCCCAGGAACAGGAACGGCAGGTAATATCGTTATTAACTCCGACTCAATACAACTAGATAGCAGTTCAGCTGAAATCTTGAGTAGTATCACCGCTTCAACTAATTCCCAAGCAGGTGGCAATATTAGTTTAAATGTTGGTTCAGATATTGCTCTAAATAATGGCAGTCAGATTACTGCTGACACCAGAGGTGATGGTGATGGTGGCAATATTGAGCTGACCGCAGATACTTTAGAACTTAACAGTGGTGGACGATTCAGTACCAATACCGCGAAGAGTGGTAATGCCGGAAGTATCAATCTCAAAGTCGATAAAGCTAATTTTAGTGATTTTGGTAGTGGCGTCCAGAGCGAAGTTGAAGAAACAGCTACAGGTAACGGCGGCAGTATTGCTATATCTGCCAATGAATTTAATTTAAACTATCAAGCTCAAGTTTCTGTTAATAGTAGAGGAGAAGGTCAAGCAGGTAATATCGCGATCTCTTCTGACTCTTTAACCCTCGATGAAGGGAAGATTACCGCTACTTCCATTCAAACTGGTGGTGGTGATATTAGTCTAGTTACAGATTCTTTAAAGCTTAATAACAATAGTTTAATCAGTACTAGGGTTCTCGATAGCACCGGAGGCGGTGGCAATATCTTGATAGATAATAGCGGTTTTATAATCGGACAAAATAATAGCGACATCAAAGCTGATGCGGTTTTTGGCCCCGGTGGTAATATTCAGATTAACGCTCAAGGAATTTTCTTGGATCTAGATAGTGCCATTACTGCTAGTTCTCAGTTTGGAACTGATGGAGTAGTCGAAATTAATCTGACTGAATCGGATAAAAAGCTTGGCACCGTATATTTTCCCGATCGAATATCCGCACCGGAAGCCGTGATCGTTAGTAGTAGTAGTTGCTCGGTTCCAGAAACCAATACCTTTATGGTGACAGGAGCGGGAGGATTACCAGAAAATCCGAGTTCTTATTTAAGGGGACGGACAGTTTGGCAAGATACTAGGAGATTAGCTAGTAATAGTGTCAATTCTGAAGATATTCAAGCAGAATCAAGCAGTTTCAAATCAGATCGCGGGCAAGAAGCTCCCAAAATGAAGACCATTGTTGAATCTCAAGGATGGATCATCAACCACAGAGGCAAGGTCGAACTCATAGCTACCAATCCCCAAAAAAATTCGCCAGCTACTTGGTATCAAGGAATTAACTGCGGTGATCTTTAAGGTGATTTCCTAGAAAGCTTATACCTATGGGCAAAATTAATTTACAAGTACTTTATTGAGTTCAAATCGAGGTTTGCCCACCCTAGTTTAACTTTGTTTATTAACTTCCAAGACGGCTTTTCTTGCCCAGCGATCGCATTCAATAATATCTTCTAGGGTAGGATTGAGATTATTGTTCCTAGATGCGCGATCGCATACTTGCTCTATAATCTGGGGAATACCCAGAAAATCAATTTTTTCTGCTAAAAATAAGGCTACAGCTTGTTCATTAGCGGCATTTAATACTGCTGGCATTAATCCTCCTGCTTTACCTGCTGCATAAGCTAGTTCCATACAAGGATACTTTTCTCTATCTGGTTCACGAAAAGTCAGATTTCCAGCTTTGACTAAATCCAAAGGTTCCCAATCAGTATAAATTCTTTCTGGCCAAGATAGGGCATAGAGTAAAGGCAGACGCATATCTGGCCATCCTAACTGAGCTAACATTGAGGTATCTTGCACTTCAATCAGAGAATGAATAATACTCTGAGGATGGATCACAATATCTATATCCTCGTAATCCATGCCAAAGAGATAATGAGCTTCAATTACTTCTAAACCTTTATTCATTAAAGTGGCAGAGTCGATAGTAATCTTTTGTCCCATAGACCAATTAGGATGTTTAAGCGCATCTTGTACGGTGACTGTGCCTAATTTTTCGGCAGGTAGATCACGAAAAGCACCACCAGATGCTGTTAAAATAATTCTTCTTAATCCGCCTTCTGGGACTCCTTGTAAACATTGAAAGATTGCCGAATGTTCTGAGTCCGCAGGTAATAATTTAACCCCATATTTTTCTACTAAGGGTAGTATAACGGGTCCTCCTGCAATCAGAGTTTCTTTATTTGCTAAGGCGATATCTTTTCCTGCTTCAATAGCTGCAATAGTTGGTAATAAACCCGCACAACCCACAATACCTGTAACGACGGTTTCCGCATCTCCATAGCGTGCTACTTCGGCAACACCGACCGCACCTACTAATATCTTAGGAGGATTAGTTAGATTCGCGATCGCATTTCGTAATTCTGGTAATTTATCTTCATAGGAAGTAGCGACAATTTCGGGTTGAAATTTCTGGATTTGTTCTGCTAGTAATTTAATATTACGCCCAGCTGCTAATCCGACTACACGAAATTTATCGGGATGATGGGTAACGATATCTAAGGTTTGTGTACCAATAGAACCAGTTGATCCCAAGATAGTAATTGGTTTTTGTTTAATAGATAAATTCATCTAGTTTTCGCACATTACTCCCATCACTTCAGCGGACGGAGGCATGCACGCCTCAATTATTGGTTGACATAATTAATCCAGTACTACGCTGTAATAACTGAACTTTAGATTTTGAGAATTGGGCAATGCGTTTCCAATTGAGATCAAAAAAGGATAAACGCCTGTTGGCGATATTATCCCACGAAGATGGCTTGCCTTCGAATGGGAGGAAAATCCGAGCGAAGCCCCACCGCTTTCTCTCAGCAATTACATAATCACCTTTTCTAAATCCGTCACGAGTAACACTTTCTCTTTTAAAGACGCAACTTGGTTTGGTTGTAATTGGTGGTTTTCTGTCTGAGTAGCTAAAGGATATTTTTCTAGCAAAATCGAAATTCAATCAAAAAAAAATAACCCCGGGACGCTTACCAAGGTTAATTAGAAGAAATCAATTTGAGAAAAGAGATTTTATTTCTCTTTTACTACGTAAATTAATGTAACAAAAAATATTGCGTTTTGTAAAGTAATTCTTGACAAAACAATATTTATAGTCTTAGTAAAGAGCCTTGACAACAGTTGTATGGGGTTTTCAGGAGTTTTGACAGTCAAATGTAGGCGAATGCCAGATCGCTTTGAAGTCAGTTTAAACTGACTTTGTTTACCAAACAGAGAATAAATTCTCTGTTTGGTGACTATAAACTAGCCCTGACTAATCTCTAATCTCTAGGAGACAATTTTGACTTGACTAGCTGCACGTTTCGCTTTTTCTCGAGCTTCAGTTACATTATTTCCCTTTGCTAAAGCTACTCCCATGCGACGATAAGGACGAGAATCTGGTTTGCCAAATAAACGAATATCAACATCGGTCGTTGCCAAAGCTTCAGCCACATGGGTAAACTTGATTGTATCGGAATATTTACTTGCCAAAATCACCGCACTAGCAGCAGGTGCAAAGACTTCAATTTTAGGAATAGGTAAGCCAAGAATTGCCCGTAAATGTAACTCAAATTCATTAAGATTTTGGGAGATCAAAGTTACCATTCCCGTATCATGAGGACGAGGTGAAAGTTCGGAAAAAATAACCTCATCTTTAGTAATAAAAAACTCCACACCAAAGATTCCTGCACCACCTAAAGCATCAGTTACTTTGGTGGCAATTTCTTGGGCTTGTTTTACCTTATCTTCTGTAAGAATAGCAGGTTGCCATGATTCTTGATAATCACCTCTTTCTTGTCTATGCGCGATCGCAGGACAGAAAATTGTTTCTGCATGCCACTGTTTAATCGTTAGTAAAGTAATCTCAATTTCAAAGTCAATAAATTCTTCGATAATTATTTTTTGAGTATCTCCTCTAGCACCTTCAATGGCATAATTCCAGGCTTTTGCGATCTCTGCTGCTGATTTAACAATAGATTGACCTTTTCCCGAAGAAGACATTACAGGTTTTATTACATTAGGAAAGCCAATTTCTGCTGCTACTTTTTGTAATTCTTCAAGACTGGTTGCATAGGCATATTTAGCCGTCCTTACTCCTAATTCTACAGCAGCTAATTCTCTAATGCGATCACGGTTCATGGTATAGTTAGTTGCTGCTGCGGTGGGAATTACTGTATAGCCTCTCTCTTCAAATTCTAATAATTTTTCAGTTCGAATTGCTTCAATTTCAGGCACAATAAAATCAGGTTGATATTGTTGAACAATACTCTCTAAATCGTCGCCATTTAACATCGAAATCACTTCTGAAACATCTGCAACTTGCATTGCTGGTGCATTAGTATAACTATCCACTGCGATGACAAAATTTCCTAATCTTTGAGCTGCAATCACAAATTCTTTACCCAATTCCCCTGAACCAAGTAACATGATTTTTTGTGGTAGCTTAATATTTTGTTTCATAGCTGCACCTTTAGCAATATTGGAGAGAAAATATATTGTAGGACAATTCCTTGGTTCATTTAACAGTCAACAGTCAGTAATTTCAGAATGAGTTACCATACTTAATAAAATTAGAAAAATGCAAATCGTTCCCGACCTGACTCCCTATGGCTATGAAATACTCGAAGAATTAGGTTGTAATCGTGAAGGGGGACGGATTACTTGGAAAGGAAAAGAACTCAAAAGCGAACGTCTAGTGGTGATTAAGCAATTTTGTTTTGCTACTGCTGATTCTACTTGGTCTGGTTACAAAGCTTATCAAAGAGAGATTAATCTACTGCAAAATCTTAATCATCAGGGAATACCGAATTATCTCGATAGCTTAGAAACAGATAATGGTTTTTGTTTAATTCAAGAATATATCGACGCTATTTCTTTAGCTGATTTAGAAAATATTTCGCTAGAACAAATTCAAATAATTGCAACTAGAATTTTAGAGATCTTAGTATATTTACAAGAACGAGAATATTTTCTTTTACATCGCGATCTTAAACCAGAAAATATTTTAGTAGATCGCGAACTAAAACCTTACTTAATCGATTTTGGTTTGGCAAAAGTTCATGATCGAGAAAACGCTGCCAGTAGCATAATTCAAGGCACACCAGGCTTTATGGCTCCCGAACAAGCGATCGCTCCTAGTAAAGGATCTGATCTCTATAGTTTAGGTGTGACAATTATTTGTCTATTAACTAATAAAAAATCTTCCGAAATATTAAACTTAGCTACAGCAGAAAATCCTTATAAAATAGAATTTAAACCTTTATTAAAACAATTAGATAGTGAATTTATTGATTGGTTAAATAAAATGGTGCATCCTCAAGTAAAGAAACGTTTTCCTGATGCTGCAACCGCCTTAAAAAAACTAAAAGAATTAACTTGGGATTGGGAAAATATAGCAATTAACAGTCATCATGATTCAGTAGTTGATTCAGAATCTGTTGCGCCAGAAACAATGACATCTAAACCTGAGATAAGTCAATTCGCTTCTTTACTATCTAAAATTCCCCTAAGTCCCTTTTATTTGGGGACTATGGGGATGGGAATCTTGGGAATAACCATTGCTATTGGGATTAATATAGGCGATCGCGTAACAGATAAAGATCTATTTCATCTTACTATCGCCGCGATCGGTATTATCATCATCGTAATTACTCAATCAGCAGCAGCAGTTTCTTTTCATGCCGATAAATCAGGAACCAAAGAAGCTATTGCTTTAGCGATCGCAGTTCCGATAATATTAGTTATCAGTGCTGGGTTTATCTTAGGATCGGGGGCAGCAATAGCCATGACTATATCAGTGATGATCGCCCAAGCCTTAAATTTAGGTTACGTATTATTACAAAATATATCTTTTCAATTGAAAAATCATAAGTTACCAGCGATCAGTTTATTCCTTGCTGTATTTTTAGGACTACTATTTGGGAATATGATTAGTAATTGACAATTGACAAGTTTAGAATTAGGTGGAGGAAAATAAAGTTGGATGAACTTAAAACTGCCTTGCAATTAGCCACCCCAGAAGAATTAGAACAAATAACTCATATTCTCTTTGAGCGTCGCTTCAATCCTTTAGATTATTGGCAAACTCCCCAACCTTTAGAAATTCAAAGTCAAAATTGGAATAATTGGATCGATTCATTAGATAAACGTTTTCGTTATTTAGCTGCTGATGGCATGACAGTCTTACGAGGGGATAGTCAGCAATTATCTTACAGAGAGATTCTGATGCAAGTTTGTCTTTATCTCAAAATTCCCTATTCCCAACGAATGAAGACTATTGATATTGAAGCCGAAATATTTCTGAATTTAGTTGGTAAAGCTTGGAAAAAACTACCTAAGATAGAAAAAAGCTCCTTAAAAGCTAAAATCAATCAATCTCTTACCCAATCTCATCCTCCTGAACCTTTACCAGTTAATCTTCAACACGATCCTCTCAAAATTTTACTCCAAGGAACCAGTATTGTTGCTATAAGTTCTATCCTCAAACCTTGGTTACTAAAACATATTGCTAAACAATTTGCTTTGCATTTTGCCAAATACCAAGCAGCTAAAACTGCACTCATCAAAGGTGGCACGGCAACGGCCATAACCTTACAAAGCAAATTAATGATGCAGGGAGCTAAAAGAAGTATGGCAGTTACAGCAGCTCGTTATGGCGCAGTCAGAACAGTATTTAGTCTTATAGGACCAATTATGTGGGGTTGGTTTGTAGCGGATTTAGGCTGGAAAACGATCTCTACTAACTATAGTCGTATCGTTCCCACTATATTTACAGTGGCACAAATTCGTCTCACTCGTGGCGAATATTTGAGTCTGGCTTAAGTTATGAGACTCAATTAAAGTTTACAGTAAGGGTGGGCATTGCCCACCATCTATTTATCCTTGAGATCATGGGTTTAAAACCCCGTCCTTGAGGACGAATATTTTTACAGATTTTAGCGTTTCATGGGAAAATACCACTATGAAACAACTCCGAGGTTTTAAGTACAGATTTTACCCAACGGTTGAGCACAAAATACAACTTGCTCAAACCTTTGGTTGTACACGCTTTGTCTACAATTGGGCACTAGCGTTAAGGACCGATAGTTACTACCAAGAAAACAAAAGCCTCAGTTACCAGGATACATCTAACGCTTTAACTAAACTTAAAAAAGAGCCAGACAAATCATGGTTAAAAGATGTTTCCTCTGTCCCTTGACAACAAGGACTAAGGCATTTAAATACAGCATTTAAGAATTTCTTTGCTGGAAGAGCTAAATATCCTCGATTCAAAAAGAAAAATAATAGGCAGTCAATAGCCTATGCTGCTAGCGCTTTTAAATGGCAAGATGGGCAATTAACTTTAGCCAAGATGTCGCAACCATTAAAAATTAAATGGAGTAGATATTTTAGTGGGGAACCGACATCAATTACTATTAGCAAAGATCCCAGTGGGAGATACTTCGTTTCTTTTCTAGTTGAAGAAACCTTGTCGCAATGGGAAAAAACAGACGAGAAGATTGGAATTGATTTAGGGATTCTCGATGTGGCTGTAACATCAAAAGGATTTAGCAGTGGCAATCCCAAGTACTTGAGAAAATACGAAGCTAGACTAAAAACACTTCAAAGAAGACTAGCGAGGAAACAAAAAGGTAGCAATAATCGGTACAAAGCAAGATTAAAAGTAGCAAAACTTCACGC
>JAAUYH010040568.1_pt1 | contig 11320 bp, 10 predicted proteins | sample 7278061 | NCBI WGS metagenome assembly JAAUYH01 (sample SAMN14350203, study PRJNA611818) | marine sediment metagenome | isolation source: surface marine sediment (0.6m) | place: French Polynesia: Moorea | collected 2018-08 | reverse complement strand
TGCTGCGACTTTCACTGGGAGCCCTTGTGCGTACCAGCTGAGCTTTCAATTGTTATTTTTAACGGTATCAAGCGTTACAACATTGTCTGCAGACGTATGCACTACTAGTGCCGCTACAAGATTCAATGGAGAACTACTTCTTGATGCGCAAGATGAAGCTCAGCGAAAGCGATGGGAGGAGTAAGTGCCGTTGCAGGTGGAAGACAGTCATCGTAATCTGATGGCTTTTTGCAAATAGGATCGATTTATGGTTGTTCGCGGTTGAGCGGGCCTGAGATTGAATGTTGGGCAATGGGGATAGACGAGAAGGTTATGGCCGGCAGTTTTAGGACTGAGTTTGTTTCAACACGATTATGGTTCGTTGCACGCTAACAGTTGAAGATGTCTCATGCCTGATTGTACCTGAATCTGTACAAAGTTATGATACAGCTCTCGATCGTACTGTAGGAAGGACTGTACTCGACTTCAGCTACGATAATCTTGGTATTGGTTTTCTTCTTCGAAGAGTTGGAGCCGGTGAGCATCTGACGCCCAACGAGGTGTTGAGGCATTCTTTCCCTGGAAGGGTCTTGCAATTACGCGAGCAACTTGACTGCTTGAAAGCGGCAGCGACGCAAGCAGAAGTACTTACTGCCGGGGCAAGTATAGCCGAGAAATTCGCTGCAATACACAATGGCTGAACTGTCTGGAAGACATCTTTGAAGGCACTGACTAATATTTACTCTGAAGCTAAAGTATTTGTAGCAGTCCGGTAAGTACCGGCATCCATTATCACTGGAATGCAGGCAAATGGTAATGAGAGCGCGACGAATTGGTTTGGCATTGTTACCAAACGATGTGCATTCGTTATTCACATCAGCGGGCTTGGAACGCTACCGCACATCCCAGTTATAGATGCAAGCGGCGGAGGGTCCATGATAATTCTCATCGACATTTAGAACTTGTACAATGCGCCGGATATAGTAGGACAGGAACGTTACTCGACGCTTCTATGTTCATACCGTTCATAGTTGAGGGAGGCCAGAGTCGATGGACTAGGTCAAGAGCATTTGGTAAAGGTAGTTCAAGCATGTACGAATTTAGAGGTTTGTTTGTCTTAGGAGAGTCAACCCAATGTAGATAGGGAAAAACATGGTGACTTTGGATCGCGAGCGGCGTGCATTTATTTAAGTTACTGTTCAATTTATGCCCATGAATATTTTAGGGGATTAAAACAGTGTTTGAATATCCGAATATTCCACTTGTCAAGCTTTGAAGGTATAGGAAGACCAGCTGCTGACAAGCGCGAAATAATTGTAAATGTGGGTTCTCCTTCACGTAATCCGTAACTCGAAGTCTTGAACATGAACTACTTCATCGCTAACGAGCACAATATGGCCTCAATTGCTTCTTACACTGAGAATTTGAAGTCTGCCTTTTTAGACCGTTGGCATCGGATTTCGAGGTAAAATCGTTTCAGCAATTAGCCAATTCGGACAGCCATTTGAAACTGATCGAGATGATTTTCCATCACTCAGATCGAAGCGCAGGATCTGAGTTGGGATTGTTAACAGAGCTCAGAAACATTTTGTTAGTGTCGAGAACTGTCGTTTGACTTTTCGTGGTGAGATGAGAGACAGGAGAGGAAAGAGGATCTGATTCGAATTTGCAAGGTTTTGTCTTGTGATGAAGAATTAGATCTGAGGATCAGGAAAGTTCGTTATAAATACACGAAGTGGTAACTTGATTTATTCTGAAAAGACAGGTGGCGAGTAAAGTGGAAAGAAGCTTTCACGTTTTCAATTTTCTCCATCCTACTCGGCTTTTCGAGTAACTGAAAGGAGGAAGGGGGAGAGGCTCGTATATTCGACTTGCAAACTGAACGATCGCAGCGGATTTCGCTCCTTGAAGATAGAATTAGAGCGTTTTTGTGACGCTCTCCTGGAAGACAAATTACCTGCAATCTTTTTCGTACCATTAGAATGAGTTCATTATATGCAGCGAAACGATAAATCATGCATTTAGCGCATCAATGTTTTCATGAAGTTCGTTCTCAACATGCAATTTAATTGTGATGAAACAAATGCCTTTTATTAGATATCTATGCTTTGGACTATTCCGCACTGGTGTTGTACATACTCGGAATGCACCATTGATGAACGATACATCTTCAATTGACTCATAAGCGCAGTGGTGAAGAGGAAAATTTCTTGTTTTCACGACGGAAAAGTAGTGAAACTTGGTCTAGATTTTTCGCTCGTACATAATTTTTCACAATTATTGTGATTCGTATGTTATATATAAGAGAACTATAAAAATGCGCCATTTCCATCTGATCAGATTTTGAAACAATTAACATTTATTCATTGAAAATTGAAATGTTCAATAACTTGTAGTACATTCATACGCACTGTAAAAAAGACATGATCATAGAATGATTTGTGTACACAATCTTACATATCAAAACCCCGATTTGAATATACTAGAAAAATTTCAATAAATTCTACGTTATCCAAGGGTGACTAGTGCTATGATAACTTGCCATTATTCATCTAATCAGAAGTAGATATTGCTGGAATGCAAGCAATTAGAATTTTGAAATACAAATCAAATGCAGCATTCCGCTCGTGTTGAGATAAATTAATTGATCCGTTTGCAGTTGACCAATACTCTCCCCGTCACGAAACAATTAACAACATGTAGTATTGTCAATGTCTCGAAACAATTGAGCAAATCGTTAATTCACAATGGTTCATCACTAAATCGCCCGTTCTATCTCCGCTATAGCTCGTTCGTAGGTAGTTCAAGCGTAATAAACGTGACAGGTCGCGTTTTCAACTTTATAGTGCTGCTATTTCTTCATCTGCGGTAACGTCTATCTTCCCCTCCGTCCATGTCGATCGCACACTCCATCTATTAAGCAGTGTCAAGAAATTGTCGTCAATACACTGCGTAGAGTATTTTTTGTACAATTTTTCACCAATCGTATTAGCTTCTTTGAATTTTACGGTCCCACTTTTTATTGCAGTGATTGTATTCCAGAAAAAAACCAAGTCCAAAATAATTAAGTCCAGACTACTCGATAGCTTCGCTTCCATCGTTTTGGGCGTCTTTTTAAGTCTATATCCCGCAGCAACAACTTTGGCATCGTCGGTAGATAACTGCTCCGGGGCGTCGCCATGTTGCATCTTCCGGCCGTCTTCCAAGCATCCCAGAAATGAAGTTCTGCAATAGCATGTCTTCGTATGTCTTCCGGTCGACATTTCAGCCTTTGACTTGCACTACCTGCTTCGTGGTTCTTTTGGCTTCGCCTTGCTGACACAGCCTCCAAAAGAGGGCCGAAGCCAATTTTGTCTTCGTCTACGTCAAACTAAAAATTTGCAATTGCAACCAAGAATGTTACTTTCTCGCAACTTTTTTGTTTTCATCTTGCCGAATGCGAAGGAATTCATCGTTAGCAACAAAGATACGCTTTTATTCTATCGTTAAATCGAGCCACTATTTTTCAAAGAGCACATAGTCGCATGTGTGATGAAGCACTTTCGTACGTTTGTCGAGAAGTGGAACACACTACTGTAACCGTTTCGGTTTTTTCCTGTCTTTTAGAACATATTTTAACGAATTTCTGTTCCTTGCAATGTCTGTACGCTTGGAATCGCGCCAAATTGTACACGGTGAATGATTCATGGAACTCGCCACATTCCTGAAGGTTCTGCTTATTCACAATAATTTTTGATTCAAAATATCAGAACATTGCATCGGCTCCAGTAGCAGATTGATCTGATTTGTCATTTTTCTGCCCAACGCTTGCACGACTCAATCTTTCGAATCCCTAAATATCCGTTTAAAGCAGATATGGCGTACTAAAAGACTTAAGCTTCATGATTCTAGCTTAGTTTGGCGTACTTGCTTTACGATAGCTCCATGTTAACTGACAGAGCGAGGACTTCAAAGTAAATAACATAACGCTGGTCATTAATCAATAACCTGTAAGTACAAGAACTTCTATGAGAAGATCAGAAGGAGATATAATGCACCGAGTAAGCGGAGAGGACACGAACCGCCAGAGTTTAGATCGCCTGATTTTTCATGGTCATTTTCTACATCATTTACAGAACTTCCACGTAAGTAATGCTAAGACTGGAAAGGCAAACTTGTGAACAGACCGTAGACCAAGTACGAAAGCTAGAATATTGAAAAAGTGGTAATACTGAGCAACATGTGAATACGGTCAATTGTTCCGCAACAGATACAGTACATATCACGCGCACTTAAATTCTTTTGCAGCAGTGCCCATGCAGTCGTTATAGAATTTTTATTTCAAAACTGTACAGCCGTACCTATACGCTAGACAGTGTCTGCATCCAGAAAGGCTTTTACAGATTTAGCTATGTCTAGACCACAATTATCATGCGAATAAATGCTAAGTACCGGCTCCAGAGGTTGCACTTCTCCCTGTAATTGCATTAAATTTTCTTAAGAGCCTGCCGATCTCCTGTGCAAAAACCAATAAAGAGTCGCGCCCCCCTTCTCGGTATATCGATACCAACAACTGCTTCAAAATTTCTCTGGCCTCTCTCTTCTGCTCCATACTACACGTTAGCATTGGTTACTAGTGCGTGAAAATAAAGAAAACACTGCAATTCTCAAAGAAAAAAAGATGTTCGTCCGTTACACGCTACAGTACACATTCGGTGAATTTCATCATCAAGTCTGTCACAGTTTTCGCTGGCCTACTCATTCTTGACCAGAAGTGATATGCAAATTATTCTAAATTTCCCACCCGCTGCTCGCTTGGCTTCGAACAGACCTGTGACTTTGCTCTCTCCAATGCATTGTTGAACTACCGTACTGCAGATTCTAAATAAATGATTAATCTCGACGGTGGATTGCCACCCGCGTTCAGTCTAATTTTTTGGCACAGAAACGAAAGCGAAACAAATAGACCACCCAAAACTCAAGATGACCAACTCTGGTATTACAGCAGGTGTGACAGAGAAAGCTGATTCACGATTGCGTATGCTTTTTAGCCGCCATTATAAATTTTCCTTATTTTTGATAAATTTATGCAACACGTATACGAAGGGATTAACACTGGCAACAGATTTTGCGATTCGCTCTTCTGCTGCCTCCGGAAAATGAGCTGATGGAAAGGTAGAGCAGCTAATACATAATTCATATGAGAAAATAAATCGAATTGTGTACTGTCGTGAACTTTAAAGAAAGGCTGATTAATAACGACGAGAGTGAAACCCTTCTTGTGGATAGCTGTGGTGATGGGGTAACTTCATGTAGTGCCAGTTTCTTTCTGATACTATTTCAGAACCAAGAATTTGCCAGTATCGCTGCACATAGTTCATGGGTACTATTCACAGAGCTACATGTCATTCTTGTTCAGTTGCATGAAACATTAGTCGAGTCCTCTCACATCGGTTTCACTGTACCAGTATAGTAGTGTAGCAGTTAATCGTTGATTTGCTTCATTTCATCTCGCGCAACCAGGTCCGAAAAGTGCAGCACCGTCGAAAAGAACAGCAGCAAGCAATTAGGTTAAGTCCTTGCTGTACCGGTCTACTAACGATTGGTTTGATGCTTAGGATAACAAATTAGAGAACAACCTACCGTACTTTCAGAAAGGACATCACAGAGAATCACAACCCACTACTGGTCTAATGCATTCAATTGGTCCACTTGTGAGAAACAACACACTCGTTTGACTATCTGCATGAATTTTTATTGTTTCTTCTCTAATCTCGATTCACTTCCCGCCCACTACGACGACGTCCGAAACACTTCCAGTAAACTCAAACATGACTGTCTCCGAATCCGCCAAAATACGTATTGGGTCTCCTCGGCGGCGCCCGCGCTCCAGCTACAAGTCCGAGCACATGCACATTTTCAACCGCATCTATTGGACAGTGACAAACAGCAATACTGCAAAAAAACCTCTGACATTCCCCGATTTTCATGACACTGTGTTGACGCGGCTACGTGGCACATTCTTAAAGGACACGATCTGCCATAGATCGTCAGACCAAGAGCGCGTAGCCAAGTGGGGCGGCCTTCTAAATGCCACTGCGGGATACCGGTTTTTGAGGTTCTGTGTTCGAATCTTGCGTGGTCATGGATTCGTCTCCGTGGTGGATGTTCCGTACTCAGATTGGTAACAAGAGAATTCGCGGGAGATGATTCCTCGTCCCTTTTTGGCCTGAGTTACAGACATTGGTTATCCGACAAGTGTTCGGTACAGCCAATCAATGCACACCTTGTGCCAGCAGTTAGCCTATAGCCTGTAGTTCTAAATGGTGGCGAGACCAATCAAAACAATAGAGTCGCTCGATGCCTCTTTACAGAGAGCTAGCAGCGACCCGGGCCAACACATTAAATACATCGACCTGCTCGGTTTTTCTGGCATTATCCGCCGTTGTGTCCATTCTTTTGCCAGCGCGCGCGTCTCTCTAAGCTAGCTGACCTTCAAAGTCACTCGTTCCTGCACTGCGGCGTGAGCGGGAGGGGCCACATGTTCTTATTAATAGGTACAGCGCGGTCGCTCGCCCCGCCTAACGGCGGAGCAGGCGGGCGACTCGCTTTCTATTGTACTATCATGGCGATTGCTCATCCGGCGCTTCGGCGTGAATGCGGCAGGCAACATTCTTTCTTCTTCACCAACACTACACGGTTGCCCACTTCCGCTTGTCGGCGGTGATAACGGGCGACACGTTTTCATTGCACTACACCACCGTCCGCTCCCGCTTTTCATCGGTGACGACGGATGACTATTGCCTTCTACCTACCTACACTGCCGCTCCCCTCCGCCCTCTGGCGGACTCCAGGGCGACGTGTCTCTACTTCTACCTCAACATCACGCCGTCTCTGGCGGCGCGGCATGCGACAACACTCTGAATCGTTGGAATTAATTCGTTTGGCCAAAGGCACTTGGCCTGATGTCGACCAAGTCGTCAAGGAAGACAACTATGACGACAAGAGATGTATCACTGTACACGGACGTCTACACGCACACATGTCAGTACTGGCTCGTAAGGTCTAAATTGAAATAATTGCCGACACTCTCAAGAAACATGAGGTTTGGTTGGCTCGGACACGGGCACATATTGCACCGTGGAAACTCTTGCAACAAGAGATGCAGGATATCGCAAACTGTGCGCCGTCGTGTGGTATGGAGGAACTCAAAAAAGGTATTGGAGGATTGTTTCCTAGTACCATCGCCACAATACCGTCTTTTTCGACCCGGATAAAGTGGAAGGGAAGTGAATTGACAATCTCAGCGGGCTTCATGAAAAGATGGGAAATTAGCAGTTGTGGACGAGCTGATTGTCTACAGTGCAACAGGGGTGGAAACGGGTGTGACATTAACCAAGTTGGTTGCATGTGTGACGAAAGTTGCAGAAACAGCCGAATTTGTAGCGGATGCATCAAAGTGTGTTACGAAGGTGAGCACAGTATTCCATTTGATAAGACTTGGTGCACAAGGCGTTTCGATGTGTGCAGAGGCGTGTCGTGGGCGGAGGGTACTCCCTGTTGCACTTGACCAAATCGTGATTCTACTGCGATATGTATTGGAAAGCTTGACGGAAATTCTAGGATCGTCACAGAGCGTTGACGAGACAGACTAGGCTTTCGTTTTTAACGTATTGAAACGAACTTTGTGTATGATGGAATTAGCAGAGGTGCAATTATTACGTGGATGGGGTGGTCAAATTGTGAAGACAGCAAGCGTGCGGGAGGTGGAGCAGAAAATAGAAGAACTGGAACCGCTAGCGGTGATAACAAGGAACACTTGAAGGGGATCTGTGCTGCACCGAAAGGTAGAGCAGTTAGAGAAAGAACGGGAAGTATGCAGTAGTAGGCTGCATCATGTACGGCCGTCGACTTCGGCGTTCTTTGGTGGGCGTACAAGAGATCTGGGCATTCTAAAGCGCTTACTGGAGAAGTGGGGTAGCGCGGTGGTTACACAATATGGAGGAGTGGGAAAGACAGCATTGATGGCTGCATTTGCGGATCGAGCAGAGAAAGAAGCGCTGGTTCCGGGAGAAGTATTCTGGGTGACAGTAGGCGGTGGGGAAAGTGATGTGGTTGTGTCGCTTGTTGGATTTAGAGAGAAACTCACAAGGAGAACTATGGGGGAGGAAGAACGGCGAAATGCAAATTTGGTAGTCGCAGAATTGAAGCAAGCGCTTCGTCAGAAGCCAGGGCGTTGGCTTTTGTGTTTGTACAATGCGGATAACAGCGAAGTAAGTGGTGTGATCAATGAAATCTGTGAGATATCTATTCCACAGCAGGACAATGGATGGGTCGTAGTTACCTCGCGACAAGGGCAGCCCCGAGTGTGTAGCCGAATGAAAAGGGATCAAGAATTAATTCTGGAGCCACTATGCGAGAAGGATGCGATGGTAGCGTTGTGGTGACAGAGTAAATTAGTAAGGACGATTGAGCTAGACGACAACAAGGTGATGGCGAAGATCAGGGAACTGGAAGGGGAGGATCGAGTTGAGTATTATGCGCTGGAGGAACTATGTGAAGATGGCGGTGCTCACGGGCTCGGTGGCTTGCCACTAACCTTCGTCCAGGCAGGTTCGTTCATCGCTCGATTCAAGTGTTCGTTCGCGAAGTACCTAAATTTTATCAGGGCGGCAAACACCAAGAAGGACTTGCAAGATATTATGAAGAATACGGAGGAACTCAGACCGATTCGCAAGTCGCAGAGATCGATATGGACAACATGGAGGATCAGTGTGGAGCGGTTGTGGCGCAAAGCGTACGCGGTATTGCGAGCGATGGCAATGCTAGGAGAAGGAGGTATTGGGGATGCGATAGTGAACGGAATATTGAAAGCGGTCACGGAAGAAGAAGAGGGTAGTGTTGAGGGCATGTTTCGGAATGTTATCATTGAAGAGTTGGTGTACGGCTCGTCTTTGGTTCGTTGGGATGATGGAGAAGAAGGGTATGTGTACAGAATGCATCGACTTGTGCGACAATTCATTCTGAACAGTATGGAACGTGGATCAGATTTGTGGAATGAAGGGTATGGCCTTGCGTTGGTTTCATTGCATGAAATTTTGATGACTGAACTGAAAAAGGAGGGCCTTTCGTTCTCTGAATTACCATAAACAAGAGTACGAATATTCGAGAACAATCATCGTGAATTTATTTCGCACGCTCTCGCGCTGGTTGATCACTACGAAATTCCGGCGTTGGGCCAGGCCTCACTCTTTACTGCAATAGTCCAAGATATTCATTCGTATAGTGGAAGAGTAACGCGGTTCTTCGATAATCGACATAAAGAAGTTCATGTTTGGGAACGTATGCTCTGTATTTTTCAGCATCAACAAGCGGAAAATCGGAAGAGAAGGTGGATTGTGCAATTTTTGGATGTGTGCCACGGTCGAAATCGGAGAAAAGATGTGAAGCACAATATTGCTGCTGCCTATTGTTACTTAGGCGGAGCACTCACGAAAATGGGAAGGCATGAAGAAGCAGCATTTAATCTTGAACGTAGCCTGGACATGAAACGAGCAATATGCAGGCGCGACGAAGTGCGCCCAGACATTTCAGAAGCACTCCACTATCTTGCATTTGTGTACAAAGCTCAAGAGAACTACGATGAAGAAGCTAAATTGCTTGAGAAGAGCCTTGAGATGTATCGAGCAGTGCACGGTGCAAAGGCGGTGCATTCTGATATTGCGAGACCATTGTTGATGTTGGGGAATTTGCACCGGGAACAGGGGAAACTGGAGAAAGCGCTGGAATTGTATGAAGAAGGCCTGGAAATGTCTCGATCAATACACGGCTACGGCAAGGTACCCCCAGACATTGCTGATTCACTCTGTTGTCTTGGACTTGTAAACAGAGATCTAGGAAACCACGATGAAGCAGTGAAATGGTTTGAGCAGAACCTTGAGGTGTATCGAATAGTGTATGGGCAGAGTCGATGCATTCAGACATTGCAAGGTCATTGTGGAACTTGGAGAATGTGTACAGAAATCGAAGAATACTGGCGAAAATGTTAGAATCGCATTAGTAAAGCCTGGAAATGAGATGAGCAATACAGGGAAACGACTAACCGCACTCAGATATTGCATTTTCGCTTTGGTGTATTGGACTGGATTTTTTTCGAGGAAAAGAAGTTGAATCAAGCTGTCGAATTGTTTGAAAGAAGTGTTGAGATGCTACAAAATGTGAATAGACGAAACTCAGTGCACCTTCATATCATGGCAGTTCTGATAAGCTTGCCTGACGCATATTTTGAGCAAGGAAGATGGCATAGAACTTAGGGAATACGGGACCTAAATACTGAGTCGGACGAAAGAAGAGACAGAAAGCCTCCAGTCACGTAGTTGGAGATAAAAGTGAGGCTCCGTAACTTGTTCTTTCTGCGATTTTGCATGGAGCATTTACAGTGGCATAGTTGGGATCTACAGCCGGAAAGGATAACGTGATGGTTGAATGTCACCTCTGTAATCTCGCACGTGCAATCTACAAAACATCGTACATCCAGGGGAAGGATAAAATGAATAAGGGAACAGTGAAGCACCTGGGCAACATCCCGAAACTGTTTTCCACGCAGTTCGTACACTGGTTTTTTAACATACAGTGCAGTGACAAATTGTCTAGCGGTGGATTTAGTGCCACCCCCGATAGAACTCACTATCTCATGAACATACCTTGTTGTTGCTAACCGGGTTGATAGTTAACTTTCGTGAATAGATGTCGTAAACATTTACCCTTCACAATTTCACAATCTGCGCTAAATGTAAGGTAGCGGTAATCTGTTTAAATTGATAATCAAACCGATGTTGCCCACTTGCTTAACCGTTACCATAAATAGGGTTCGCAGTATTAGTGAATAAGTTAGTCTTGCACTGATTTTTCAGCCTCACAAATCTCGTTTACTTTGATCCATCGCGAGTTAGTACTCATCTTCAGCATTCTGCATTACTTACCCTGCAAAACCTCGATGAAAGAGGGAAATTCGGTATAAATTTTTTGCCAAGAGGAGTGTGCTACTTCAGTATGCACCGCATCATAGCCAAAAATTCTAATTCTTTTTATTATTGTAATGTAAGAAAATATACTACCGCGTTTCTTTGCAGGCCTTTATTTTTCAGCACAATGTTTGTATGCTCTAAATGTTCAAATTAATTCTATTCTTTGATGGAATATTAACGAACTTACATCTATTTACCTTATATGGAAGTTAGCTGCTTCGCCTTCATTACTTTAACGAACTCTAGATTGTAATTGGCTAGAATTTATTTTAGAATTGTTACGATATTAGTGCACCATTTAACTCAGTGCGATGTACCGTACTGATACCTGGGAG
>JAAUYH010141762.1_pt1 | contig 11321 bp, 8 predicted proteins | sample 7278061 | NCBI WGS metagenome assembly JAAUYH01 (sample SAMN14350203, study PRJNA611818) | marine sediment metagenome | isolation source: surface marine sediment (0.6m) | place: French Polynesia: Moorea | collected 2018-08 | reverse complement strand
CTGGTGTTTGTCGACATGCCGTAAATCTTGCTCAATGTCTTGCCGATACTGACAAAATTACCAAGGTAACCTTGGTTGTGGGCGCATGGCAAAGACATTACTTTGAGACATCTTTTACGCTCTCTTCAGAGAAAATTAAATTAATTAGTGTAGATATTAAAAATAGCTCGATCTCTAGAAATATCTGGTTTTTATCGGGACTACCGCAATTAGCCAAAAGACTTAATCCCAATCTCATCCATCTGTCCTTTCCTTTTCCTTTTTTTCGATCGCTATTTTCAGTTCCTGTGGTTGCTACTATTCATGATCTTTATCCTTATGAATGTCCCGAAAATTTTGGCTATCCAAATGTTTTATTTAATCGTTGGTTCTTAAAACAGTGTGTCAATAATAGTGATGGTATTTCCTGCGTATCCAAATTAACCTTAAAAAAGCTGAAACACTATTTTCCTGGTGTAAGTATACATAAAAAGACTGCTGTAGTTTATAACTATGTCGATTTCAGTAATGTTGATCCTCAGGTTTCTAAAAATATAGATACTATAAATACTCCATTCTTATTATCTGTTGCTCAGCATCGTAAGAATAAAAACTTAGAGCTTTTAATACAAGCATATTATTCACTCATGAAACATAATCAGTTACCAGCTTTAACTAAGTTGATTATTGTTGGTAGCTCCGGACCAGAAACGGATAATCTGCGCAACCAAATCATCCAGCTGTCTCTCCAAGATAGGGTGTTGATGCTTTCATCTATCGAAGATGGAGAGCTTTGCTGGCTATATCAAAACTGCGAACTTTTTGTCATTCCTTCATCCACAGAAGGATTTTGCTTGCCCTTAGCTGAAGCACTATATTTTTCCTGTCGAGTGGTTTGCTCGAATATTCCCATTTTCAGAGAAATTGGTTGCTCTGACTGTACTTATTTCGACCTTGAGGGAGATACCATCAAAAATATTTTACAAGCTATTATTAATTCCCTGTATCAGAATCATGACAAAAAAAATCATGGTGATTCTCGCTTCTCACAATCAAATGCGGCTCAGCAATATCTGAACTTTTACTCGACAATAATCTAATTTTTCACTATTCCATGATGAAGCAACAGGCAATAGTTTCCCAGAAAGAAAAAGCATACATCAAGAATTCGACACTGATATTGCTAGCATTTTCCACTGCTTTTTTTTCCCGGATTATTGTTTCAGCAGGTGCTCCCCCAAATATCAATTTTCTGCACTTTGCTATAGCTCCATTCGCCTGTGGAGTTGCACTAGCCAAGACTCGAACTAAAGATTCCAAGCAAATTTCAATTTCATGGGCATTACTAGCAGGTATCCTAATTCTCTTTGGGGTTGTGATCTCCAGTGCGTTTGTGAATAATGCAGGCACGATCAATGCAGTCTTGGATTTTATGCTGCTGGCTGAGCCTTTCATGATATTGCTAGCGATAGTTTGTATTTCCATGTCCACTGCAACTTTTAAAAGGTTTAGAGGCTGGGTACTAGGCTCTGCATTTATTAACCTATTCTTAGCTTTTGTCCAAAAGGTTCTTTTGAGCGCTGGTATCTTAAGTGCGACGGGCCAGTGGGGGACGCTGGACGATGTAGACGGTGTCCAAGGGGTTTTCTTTGTTTCGGGCGCGGGTAATTATGTGTCTGCTAGCATTTCAATGTACTTAGGCTTGTATTATATGACACTCTCTAAGAAAACTTCTATTTGGATTCGACTAAGTATATTATTAGCTGCATTTTTACAGTTGATCATTTCCGACTCAAAGCAGGTACTTTTAGCATTCGCACTAGCCTGGATACTTTTGACACTAACCAAATCCAAAGATATTGCAAAAACACTGATTTATTTGATAGCTACGGTTGTGGTTATTGTAGTATTTCTCTGGTTAGTACAAAATCTAGAATCCTTGAGCGCTTTTAAAAATTGGACAGACAGAATGGAACTTTATGGTCCTAATGGTGAGGGCACCCAAATTAAGACTGTAGTATTTCGCATCATCCCTTCCTATTATGAATCAAGTTTAAATTGGTTGCTCGGTCTTGGTCCTGGTCATACCGTTGGGCGGCTAGGAGGATGGATGCTCAAGGATTATAGGGATCTGCTGGAACCCCTAGGTGCGACAATCCATCCTGCGAGCCAAGCTGTATGGAGAGCGTTCTTTAGTAGTTGGGTGGCCCAAGAGTCTACTATTTTCTCCCCTTTCTTCGGCTGGGCAGGCATCTGGGGTGACTTGGGGCTATTGGGGCTGGGAGCCTACCTTTATCTCTCATTTTTAGTCTGGCACCATCTTTGCAAAGATGATTTTTCCAAATTTCTTTTACTTACTGTCTTTGTCTTCGGTCTGATTTTTACTCAGATGGAAGAGCCAGGTTATATGATTTCTGTAGCCATGATGATTGGATTGCGATGGCATGAACAACAACTATTGAGTAGGACAATTATTAAGTAGAGCTTCCTGAAAGTAAATTGGTATAACTATGAAATATTAAAGTTGGAGATTCAATATAATGCCTAAATTTATTATGTGGGGTAGTTACTGTGAAAATGCTTTGGAGAAACGCTCGCCTTATCGTCAAGATCATTTAGATGGTCTTGCTAGTCAAAAACAAAAAGGTATTTTGATAACTTTAGGTCCAACTAAAGATAATACTAAAGTTTTTGGTATCTATGAAGCAGCTAGTGAAAGGGAAATTAAAGAATTAGTAGAAGCTGATCCTTACTGGAAAAATGGTATTTGGACAGAATATGAAATCAAAGAATGGATTCAAGCCTTCTAATCAGTGATCGGATGATTATGAATAATTGAAGGGCACCTCGATTAATTACCTTGTTGCGAATCAAAAAAGCTTGAAAGCATTAATTTTACAAAGCTATTCTCAATAATATGGGAATTTTTCGAGTTGCCCTGAAGTTGACTGCCTGACACAGCTATATCAATCCTTTAGTTTTTCGTAGAAATTGGATTTCTCCAGTACGATATATCGATGGTTTTAATTGATCGCGTTATCTTCATCAAGAGAAGGATCAAAGTAATCCCAACATTCTTCGACCAAAGTATAGGAGGCTCATAGTTATTCCCATCAGGATTACTCCTAGAGCGTCGATTCAGTATTTATAAATTACTAGTTAGGTGAGAGGGGGGAGTGTGGAAAGAAAAGGAAGAGAGGGAAGAAAGAGAAGGCAATTCGCTTAACTGATCTTGATTCTCCCCACACCTCCCACACTTCCGTTTCCCTCTCAATTAATGATTGCTCTTGATTACTTAATCGGTGTTCTAGGAGAGCTAAATATGGTTAATGTTATATTTGACCATATTTTTAATAACTATCATTAGCTAATTGCTTCATAAAAAATGCGGATATTTATCAGTACAGGTGAGGTTTCAGGAGATTTACAGGGCGCCATGTTAGTAGAGGCACTCTATCGACAAGCCAGTTTAGCCAATATTGACATAGAAATTATTGCTCTCGGTGGAGATCGCATGAAAAAAGCAGGAGTAAATTTGCTCGTGAATACAACGGCTATTGGTGCGGTCGGTTACTTGGAAGCTTTACCTTTAATAATCCCGACTTTAAAAGTTCAAACCCAAGCTAAAAAATATCTTCAAAAATCTCCTCCAGATGTTTTAATCTTAATTGACTATGCGGCCCCAAATATCGCGATCGCGCGTTATGTCAAGAAACATTTCCCGCAAATACCAGTAATTTATTATATTGCGCCTCAAGATTGGGCTGTACCCAGATTAGGCAATGCGCCTAAAATTGTCAAAATTGTTGATAAGATATTGGCTATTTTTCCTGAAGAAGCCAAATACTATCGCAGCAAAGGAGCTGATGTTACTTGGGTGGGACATCCTTTACTAGATAGGATTAACTCTACGGCAAAAAGAGAGCAAGCCAGATTATCGCTAAATATTGCACCCGAACAACCTATTATTACCCTGTTACCCGCATCTCGGAAACAAGAAATTAATCAAATGCTTCCTGTAATTTGTGAAGCAGCCCAATTAATTCAACAGAAAATACCTGATGTGCAATTTCTGATGCCTATTTCCTTGGGAATCTATCGCGACGCGATCGCCAAAGCCATCACAGAATATAATTTACCCGCAACCATGATCGAAGGAAAAACCTTAGACGCGATCGCTTGTGCCGATCTTGCCATTACCAAATCAGGTACAGTTAATTTAGAAATTGCTTTATTAAATATTCCCCAGGTCGTCTTTTATCGACTACATCAAGTTACTGCTTGGTTAGGGCGCAAAGTACTCAAAATTAAAATTCCTTTTATGTCGCCACCAAATCTAATTCTTAATCGACAAATTGTCCCTGAATTACAACAAGAAGCAGCTACTGCTGATAAAATTGCTGAGACTGCTTTAGAGTTATTTTTTAATAGTGATAAACGAAACAAAATCATTGCTGATTATCAAGAGATGAGGAGTTTATTGGGAGAATTAGGAGTATGCGATCGCGCTTCGCTGGAGATTTTTCAAGTAGTAAACAAACTAAGTAATCACTTGTACAGAAGATTGTACTAAAGGTAATAAAGGACCCATTTGTTCTGTACCATTGACTCCTAAATCACTATGGCAAAGAATTACTCTCTCGGTAACTCGATTTAATAAATCTCGCAGAATACGCTGTAAACGCTGTTTGTCCATTTCATAGTCATCTTCAGGCATCCAGGTACTTCCTGACCAGCTTTTAAGAAATAAAGTTGCACCAAAAAGAGTTGCCGCACCTCCTTTATCCCAGAGATGAGAGCCAGCATCTAGCCAGAATTGCCAACGATGAGAGGTTCGCAGAGATCGATATTGGAAAATAGTAGCTAGGGAAATAGCGTTTTCTTGGGGAATAAACTGACGAGTGGGGCGGGGATTAGCGGAAATCGTACCACGACGAAGTAATTTAATAAATTGGGTAACTGTTATCGCTTGAGTTTGTAAACTTGGTTCATTTTGGCGCATTCTGCGATCTACTTCCCAGAAATGTTGAGCAGTTTCGATTAGTTCCCTTAATGCAGAGAGGGTTTTATAATTAAGGCGATCGCTTATTCCGAGAAAATGTTCGATCGCTTTACTAATGAGAATGACTGGGGTTAGATAACATTGTTTTTGCTGTTGAATTCTAGTATCTGATATCCATTTAGCAATTTCTAAGTAAGCATTGGTAGCTTGATGTCCCAATCTATCCCAACGAGGGAAGGATTCTACTGGGAGTAAGTCTGGTTGTTCTGGATCGACATGATAGCAGTAATCTGCCAATAAACCCGCTCGCACTGGGTCAATTTGGGGAATGGGTTTTCCCGCTGATATTTTTTGCGAGAAAATAGTTAACATCTCGGCAATAGAATCTCGGTCTACTAATCTACCGATACCGGGATAAACTAACGCCATTAAAGTTAGTAAGGCTCTGACTGTGGGAGAGCTGATTAAGGGTCGTTGTTCATTTACAGGAGCGATCGCAATTCCACTAGCCGATAAGATTTCTATTAGGGTATAACGGGCAATTTCATCCAAACCAGGGGCAATAATAGCGATTTCTTCTGGTTTAATATTTTCTTCTTTGACTCCCTTAATAATAGTATCGGCAACAGCCCTTAACAACTCTGCACGGGAAATAGTTTGAATTGATTGAATAGAGCTCGGTATTTGTACTCCATAAGCTGTCTCTGTTACCAAATTTACTATCGAATCAACGGGAAATAGGGGTTGGGAGTTGGGGGTTAGGGGTTGGGGATTTTCCTCGTTCTTTGCTCTGAGTCTCTCAGTTTTAATAACCAAACATCTCTCCGCTAAACCCTGCAAATAATCGGGATCAGCATTTAACCCTAAGCGTACTTTGCCATCTGTATTGTAGGTAAAGACACCATAGTTACCCTGATCTAACAATAACTCAAATAAATCTCTTGCGATCGCGGGATAATCGTCAGTGTCATCGGCAAAAATTGTCTGGTGACGGTTGGTTAAATGCTGTTGATATTTAGGACTTAGCAACAAATAGCGCCAGTAAAGTTCATAAATAATGCCATAGGTTAAAAATCCTCTTTCTAAACACCATTGTCGCCAGTTAATGATTAATTCTCCCATGCGATAATAGAGATGACTTTCTCCAGCGCGGTCACTGATACCTTGCTCTAAAATAGTTGGGATATCCTCAGCTGCAATCCCACTTGCTCCTGCTAACTGCAATAAATCGAGAGTCTGACGAACAAAACGATATTCTCCACTAGCTGCAATCAAACTATCCCAATCTGGTTCATCACGCCATAATTGAGTTGCCAGTTCCTGTTCCGTTTCGGGACGTAATCTTAAAGGAAACTGCGCTTTAATCTCCAGGCGATCAAAAAGAAGAGGCAAAAACAAGACAACCTCATCGGTAATAAAGCCTACAGGAGTTTTACATATTACCGGATAAGTACCCTCTACTGCTGATGCTAGAGTATCTGCTAACTTTCTTCGATTATTATTATTGGCTGCTAAAACTAAAACAGCAGAAGTCAAATTATCTTGCGGATGATTTCTCGAATGTTTTTGTATAAGTTGATGTCTGACCCATTTACTAAACTCTCACCAAACGAGAAGTTTTTCCCGTGCGAGTTGTACCTTGTATCCAGAGAGATGAGAAGCCATTATTTTGCATAAGCTGTCATCTGCGGGGAGAGCAGATTAAGACGGATTTGTTGATTATAACTAAAGATCGCGATCGCAGATCAATTTTGAATCTGATTAATTTTGTCGAACCACCTATCTGATAAGATGGTAAGTTACCAATTACTATTCAATAATGTGGCGATCGCACCTTGTAGCTCAAGCATGGGATCGCGCTCTGGAGGTTAAAATCTTTGTCTGGTGGAATTAATGTCGCTATCTTAGGCGCAACAGGAGCAGTAGGACAAGAACTGCTAGCATTGCTGGAAAGTCGTAGTTTTCCTGTAAAAAATTTGAAGTTATTGGCTTCTTCTCGTTCAGCAGGAAGTAAGATCAAATTCCGCGAACAAGAATTAACAGTAGAAGCTGTTAGCGATAAATCTTTTGACGGAATTGACATTGTACTCGCTTCGGCTGGAGGCTCTACTTCCAAGAAATACGCATCCGCTGCAGTTGCCGCAGGAGCAGTTGTCATCGATAACTCTAGCGCTTTTCGCATGGATGACAATGTGCCTTTGATTGTGCCTGAAATTAACCCCGAAGCCGCAGCTAACCACCAAGGAATTATCGCGAATCCTAATTGCACTACAATTTTGATGGGAGTTGCTATTTATCCTCTACACCAAGTACAACCTATTAAGCGAGTTGTGGTATCAACTTATCAATCGGCTTCTGGTGCTGGAGCCAGAGCTATGGCAGAAGTAGAAAGCCAAGCTCAAGCAATACTTAACGGGGAAACTCCTCAGCCAGAGATTTTACCCTATCCGTTGGCTTTTAATCTATTTCCTCACAATTCTCCTCTAGGCTCTAATGGATACTGCCAAGAAGAGATGAAAATGGTTAACGAAACCCGAAAGATTTTTGATGCTCCAGAATTAAGGATAACTGCTACTTGTGTTCGTGTACCTGTACTAAGAGCCCATTCTGAAGCAATTAACCTGGAATTTGAGCAACCTTTTCCCATAGAGCAAGCTAAAGAAATTATTGGTATAGCTGAAGGAGTAAAATTAGTCGAAGATTGGGAACAAAACTACTTCCCCATGCCCATAGATGCGACAGGAGAAGATGATGTTTTAGTGGGACGAATTCGTCAAGATATTTCCCATCCTAGTGGTTTAGAATTATGGCTTTGTGGAGATCAGATTCGTAAAGGAGCAGCTTTAAACGCGATTCAGATTGCCGAATTATTGTTAGAAAAAGATTTGCTGAAAGTGACCGCATTTACCGCAGCAGTTTAGAACAAACTTCAAGAAGTAGCTAATGAGCAACAAACCTTTTGGGAAAGTAATGGCAGCAATGGTAACTCCTTTTGCTGATGATGGTAGCGTTAACTATGCGGTAGCCGAAAAATTAGCTGTACATTTGATCGAAAATGGCAATGATGGCTTGGTTATCTGTGGTACCACAGGAGAGTCTCCTAGTTTAACTTGGGAGGAAGAATATGAACTGTTTAAAGTAGCAAAAAAAGCCATAGGGAATAAAGGGAAAATCATTGCTGGAACAGGTTCTAACTCGACCCAAGAAGCGATTACAGCAACGCAAAAAGCTGCTAAATTAGGAGTAGATGGTTCTTTACAAGTTGTCCCCTATTACAATAAACCACCTCAAGAAGGTCTCTATCAACATTTTAAAGCGATCGCGCAAGCCTGTCCTGATTTACCGATGATGCTTTATAATGTTCCCGGAAGAACTAGTTGTAATCTGGAAGCGTCAACAGTGGCGAGACTGTCAGAAATTGAGAATATTGTTGCTATTAAAGAAGCTAGCGGAGATTTAGAACAGGTTTGCCAAATTCGCCGTTTAACCCCAGCATCATTTGCTATTTACTCTGGAGAGGATTCTCTAACCTTACCCATGTTAACCGTAGGAGCGGTGGGAGTCGTTAGTGTGGCATCTCATATTGTAGGCAAACAAATGCAGCAAATGATCCAAGCTTTTAATGCTGGAAACAATGAATTAGCAATGAAAATTCAGTTACAATTATTTTCTTTATTTAAAATTTTGTTTGCTACCACTAATCCGATACCCATTAAAGCAGCTCTTAATTTACAAGGTTGGCAGGTAGGAAGTTTGCGTTCTCCCCTTTGTGCGTTACAATTGGATTTACTAGAAAAACTAAAAGTAGAACTTAAGGAACAAAATTTACTGTAATTGTTGTATCACCAGTAGATTTAGTAGATTTAATGGTTGTTGACTTGCCTTAGTTGTTAAGTAATTAGGAAAATAAAAATTTTTGAGAAATCAGAATTGAAGTTAAAAAATACAATCTTTATTAAATTAGCTATAATTACTAAAAATATAAAAATAATAGATAAGCGATAGTTTTGTTAGTTGTAAGAGATTTAATTTAAAATAAAGAGCTTATGCATGCCAAACCATTGAAATTAGGAGGAAATCACTATTGAATTAAGACCAAATCAGCTTTAAAGTTATCGAAACGAATTTTATTTTATTATGAAAAACTGATTATTAGTCAGCAATTGAATTAGGGTATGTTGATGAAAGGTCTCAAATTTGGAGATCATTATTTTGTCATTAATGCTCACCGTATTTCATGGCAAAAATTAACTATTAAGCAAGTAGGGATAAAAATAGACTATCCTTGACATTTTTACGACTTCAAATACTAGTTTAGAAAATCTATTTGTATCTTTTATGTATTAAAAAACAGCCCAACTATTTAAGCAAATAAAGTAAGCAACTATCCACAATTATTTACCTATTCAATGAAAGTAAAACCTCAAAAAAATACCAAAAAAATGAATCAAAAAAACAACAACAACTCTGTCAAAATTATTCCTCTTGGAGGACTACATGAAATTGGCAAAAATACCTGTGTGTTTGAATATGGAGACGAAATTATTCTCTTAGATGCTGGGTTAGCATTTCCCACAGATGAAATGCATGGGATCAATATTGTTTTGCCTGATATGACCTATTTAAGGGAAAATAGTCATCGTATTAAAGGCATGATAGTAACTCATGGTCACGAAGATCATATCGGTGGCATAGCTTATCATCTTAAACAGTTTGATATTCCAGTGATTTATGGTCCTAGATTGGCCATGACCTTATTACGAGATAAGCTAGAAGAGGCAGGAGTAAGTGACCGCACAAAACTCAAAAGCGTAACTCCCAGAGAAATAGTGCGTCTAGGTCAACATTTTGTTGTAGAGTTCATTCGCAATACCCATTCGATTGCTGATAGTTTCAGTGTTGCTATTCAAACACCTTTAGGTGTCATCATCCATACAGGAGACTTTAAAATTGACCATACTCCCGTAGATGGGGAACATTACGACCTGCAAAAATTAGCTGAACATGGCGAAAAAGGCGTATTATGCTTACTAAGTGATTCCACAAATGCCGAAGTACCAGGACATACTCCCTCAGAAGGTAGCATTGCTCCTAATTTAGAACGCATCTTTGCTCAAGCACCAGGAAGATTGATGGTGACAACCTTTGCCTCTTCTGTGCATCGAGTTAACATTATTCTGCAACTAGCCCAAAAGCTACAACGTAAAGTAGTAGTAGTGGGACGCTCCATGTTAAATGTGATTGCCCATGCTCGTAACTTGGGATATATCAAATGCCCTGATGATCTATTTGAACCTTTAAAATCTTTAACTCGTTTACCCGAGGAAAAAACTCTCATTTTGACCACAGGCTCTCAAGGTGAGCCTTTAGCAGCCTTAACCAGAATTTCCAAAGGAGAACATCGGCATATTCAAGTAAAACAAGGAGATACCATTGTTTTCTCTGCTAATCCGATCCCTGGTAATACTATTGCGGTAGTAAATACAATTGATCGCTTGATGATGCAGGGTGCTCATGTCATTTATGGTAAAGCACAAGGGATTCATGTTTCGGGACATGGAGCTCAAGAAGATCATAAACTGATGTTGGGTTTAACTAGACCAAAATTCTTCGTTCCTGTTCATGGAGAACATCGGATGTTAGTTAAACATGCCCAGATGGCTCAAAGCATGGGTATTCCCCAAGAAAATATGGTCGTGATCGATAACGGTGATATCATCGAACTGACTCAAGAAACTATTCAAGTGGTAGGGCAAGTAACTTCTGGTATTGAACTAGTAGATAGAGCGGGAATAGTTCATGATGTGGTCATGAAAGAAAGACAACAACTAGCAGAAGATGGCGTTGTTACCGTAGCGACAGCAATTGGTTGGGATGGTCAACTAGTCGCTGAACCAGGACTGCATTTACGAGGAGTAGTTACTAGCGTCGAACAAACTTTACTACAACAACTGGTATCAAGGACATTAGAGAGACTTTTAAGCGATCGCTGGAGTCATTTTAGTACGATAGTTAATAATGTGCCAGAAGTAGATTGGACAGGTCTTCGCGTTGAAATAGAAGGTGCCTTGCAAAGATTGCTCAGAAGAGAATTACAGAGTCGTCCTTTAGTTGTTTTCTTGATGCAAACTCCTGAAAAACCCCCAGTTATTCGTACCACAAGAAAAAGAAGACGTTCGGCTTCTGCCGCCTCAGTAGCTTCTTAAAATTTGGCAAAAAAGCTAATAGCGCTTCAAGTATATAAAGCTAATGGCTAATAGCTATTAGCTTTAAAGATATAGTCATTCCAAATAGAAACCATATGGGTTTAATGGGTAGAGGCGAAAGTCCTTTCGCCCCT